>Ga0187846_10001105_pt1 | contig 15309 bp, 11 predicted proteins | sample TC_taG_FD_161473 | JGI IMG/M metagenome (GOLD analysis project Ga0187846, IMG submission 161473) | Biofilm microbial communities from the roof of an iron ore cave, State of Minas Gerais, Brazil - TC_06 Biofilm (v2) | ecosystem: Environmental > Terrestrial > Deep subsurface > Cave > Wall biofilm...
TCGACGCCCCAGCGTCAATCTCGCGCAAGACGGAGAGCTTGAACTCCTTGCTGAACTCGCGGCGTGTGCGTCCCATGGGACTCCCCTTTCGAGGGGCTACCCCATCTAACTTGGTGTCTCATCCAGCACCCGCACTACAGGACCTCAATGGCCGCGCCGCACGTCGCTGGCGTTATCGCGCTAATGATCAGCAATTACGGGGTGCATACGCCCGCAGCGATCGCTGCGAGACTTATGAGCACCGCGGACGCGGTCTGCGGCTGTGCGAGCTCTCCCTTCCAGCAAGGCGCAGGGCGCCTCAACGCGGCGAAAGCGCTCGCAGCCTCACCGTAACGGGCCATGCGCAAGCTCAAGACCCTGCTCGCAACGTCCGTGGTAAGCATGACCGCGCTGACCCTCGTTGCGTGCACCAGCCAACGGACGGCAAGTATCGAATGCCTCGCGCCGTATCCCATCAGGAATGTCGCAGTCGTCTATCCAGCGGACGGATCGAGCGGGGTGTCAACCGGAGTCGGCGTTCTTGTGCTCCAGGGCTACTTTAGTGGACCGCCACCCGAGTTTGCAACATTGGCGACAAAGGCGGGCAACACGCTAATTGTCGCTCCGGTCGGGCCGGCTCCATCGCCTTTGCCGTCGCCCATAGCGACGCCGCAGCGCGTGCACGGCGCTCCGTACGGTGCGGTGCCGATTCCGTCGCTTTCCCCGCAGACGACATACGAAGTCCAGCTCACGCACGCCACGCCTTGCATTCCCTTTTTCACGGATAGTAGCGCCTCGTTCACAACGGGTTCGGCAAGCCGGCGCTGACCTAGTCGAATCGGCCCATGGGCGCCGCTTCTTACGCGAAGGGCCCGCGTTGCGGCGCCCGAACAAAGCCCTTATGGCATTGCCTGAGCAGCCTATGCTCGACAAATACGATCCGGCCGCAATCGAGGCCAGCTGGTACGCTCGATGGGAAAAGGCCGGACTCTTCCACGAGGGGCCCGAACCATCGCGGCCGCCATTTTATTGAGATTTCGCCGAACTCGCTCAGCGATGGTTCTTTGTCACCGACGCAGCTCGCCGCCCCAGGACGCGCCGGCGGCCGCGCGCCGCCGGGACCAGTAGTGTTTGGACCTTGCACGTGCCTGGCTTGCGAGAACTTCGTCGCCGATCTCTGCGGCGGCATCCGCGAGTCGCGAAAACGCGCGGTCCGTTTCCAGGAGCGCTCGATGCGCGTTCTCTTCTAGGGTATTGAGGGCGCGCCGCAACAGCGTACCGGCTTCTGCCGAGCGCAATCGAGCAGCCGCGCGCGCCCGTGCGAGCTCGACACAACAACTCCAGCCAATGATGCCTTGAGAGACCGTTGATGGCCCAAGATCGTTGGTCAATTCCTGCGCAGCTTCTTTGTCGCCAGGGTTGTTGCGCTGCAGTAACGTGTCGATGCGCAAGAGCGAGAGCGCCTCGCGATGGCGAGGCAGTTTTGCAACGTTGGTCAACGCCGCAGCCTTTTGAGCGGCTTCGAGCGCGTGCTCCCAATCCTGCCGCGCGACGGCGATCTTGGCAGTCAAGTAGTGGCAGTAGAATTGAAGGAGCGGCACTGGGTGCATCGGTGTGGCGATCGAGCCTTGGCGGCGCGCGATCGCTTCGTCTGTCGTGCGGAGCGCTGATTGAAGGTCCGACTCCGCGTCATCGAAACGCTCGAGCAAGTACGCCAGCGCGGCGTGTATTTGGAGGAAGCTTGCCGCCTCGAGCGGCCCCGTACGCCGCGCCGTGTCAAGGCCCATTCGGGCTGTTTCGAGAGCGCCGTCGAAGAGCCACCACGTGATCTGCGTGCGCAGCAGTTCCTCGTGGGCCATCTGAGCTATATCTGAACGGCCACCCATCAAAGCAAGGTCGCGCGCGGACTGGCACGCTCGTTGGGCCTCATCGCGCAACCCCAGCTCGCGCGAAGCGCTCGCTGTTTGGACGAGCGCTTGAGCTTCGAGTGCATCATCACCGAGCAGTTGCGCACTCCGCGCTGCCTCCGCTGCATCGGATTGTTGCTCCGCTATGTGAAATGCCGCGCCTTCGATGACGGCGAGGTCGAGTAGTGCGTACATCGATTCATGGGAATCTCCGCCAGTGCGTGCCGATGAAACGGCATCACGCGCCCGATTCGTGGCGACGACCGCGTCGCCGCCGGCTAGAGCGGCGCGCGCGGCCGTCCGATGGAGCCTTGCGAGCAGCGCATCTCGAGCGGGCGTCGCCTCCAGCTTTTCTGCCTCCCGAATTCCCGCGTCACAGCGCTCGATGGCGTCCTGCGGCGCGTTGAGATCCTGCGCTTCCTGGGCGGATTTCAGATAGGACTGCGCGGCGGAAAGCGACTCGCCGGCGGCGCGGAAGTGGAGCGCCAGCAGAAGCGGTACTCCCAGTTCACCCCGCGGCGTGAGGCGCAGCGCAAACGCGCGGTGCATCGCCGTGCGTCTTGCTGCGTTAAGACCTTCAGTAGCCACCTCGCGGATTAGGTCATGGCTGAACGCGAACTGCGTACCCGAGGCCGGCTGGGTGATAAGACCAAGAGCCAAGAGGTCGTCCAGCGCGTCGAGCACCGTTGATTCTTCCATGTGGAGCACTGCGATGAGATCGTCCGCCCGTGCCGTGGGTTCAAGAGCCAAAGCGCAGGCGACAGCGCGCGGTGTGTCGCCTCTAGCATGCAGTCGCGTCTCGATAAAGCGTCTCACCGTATCAGGTAACTCGACATCCGCCCCGATCGGCTTTGTGAGGCGCCAACTACGTCCGTCACGTGCGAGCGCGCCCGCACCCACCAGTGAGTTCAGAAGGCCTGCAAAAAAAAGCGGATGACCACCGCTGCGTTCGTACAGAATATCAAGCACGTCAGGCTGCTCGTTACCCAATGTTTGCGCTAGCGCCCATCTCAAGTTGTCCTTGTCCAAGCGGCCGAGAGGCAGTTCCTGAAAGGCCACGTCCGCCAAGCGCGAGCGCACCGATGCGACGCCTTCCGGACGGAGGCTCACGACCGCCGCATTTCGAGGAAGCGCTCTTTGAACTAGCGCGACGAAGATGTTAAGCGACTCAGCGCTCAACTCGTGCGCGTCGTCCACGATCATCACAGTTCGATCCGGCAACCGATCAGCGATTGCTTGAGCAGTTGCGGTCGTAAGATCGCTGGCGTGCGCGCTCACGAGAGCATCAAAGTCACGGGCGCCAACGCTTTCAAAAAACGACTGCCACGGGCCAAACGTACTTGCGACCTGACCGGCGCAACTGACCGTCAACACTCGACGACCCTTATCTCTGGCGAGGTTCGCCGTGCGAGAGAGCAACGCGGTTTTGCCTATGCCGGCCTCACCGTGAACCAATGTGACGCTGCCGCGACCCTGTTCAAGCTCTGCAAGCGCTGTGGCCATGAACGCGAGCTCCTCCTCGCGACCTGCGAATGGCAAAACCAGCTCATCCACGATCAACGGCTCGACGTGCGCTATGCTCCCGAAGCGCGATTCGAACGCAGCTGATGGCTTTTCGCCGACCTCGGAAAGCGCTGCGCGGCAGCGCTCGACCCACGATGCCGCAGCCCCTCGCCTTCCCGCGGCCAGTTCCGCCTCAACGAGCGTGGCATAAGCTTCCTCATCATATGGGTTGCGCGCGATGAACCGCTGCGCCGCCTCAGAGTCTTTTGAGGTCCGCACGACTCGCGCGAGCACATCCTCATACAACGCCGCCAAACGCTCTCGCTCCGTGACCGCCCAGTTGTCGTAATCGCCCTCGAGGAAATCTCCGCGGTAGAGCTGCAGCGCTTCGCGGCTCGCCGAGGAATCCTCGCGTTCGGCAAGTTCCGCGAATCGTAGAGCATCGATACTCGTATCAGCCGTCCACCGTACCGTCGACTTGGTCGCCTTGATGCACTCGTCAGATTGCAGACCCGACGTTCGCACGCAACGCCGGATCGACCAGAGCGCAGTATTCAAACTGTCGCGAGCGTGATCCGGATCGGCGTCGGGCCAGAAAATGTCGAGCAGTCGTTCGCGTGCCGCTTCCGCCTCGCGATGCATGACAAGAAATGCCATCAGCGCCCGGGCCTTACGAGTCGCCGGGCCGGGCGTTGGGACCCCGTTCACGTTGAAGGCAAAACCCCCAAGTGTGATAAGCTCGGAAGTCGGCATAAGCCTATTCTACCGCGGCCGCGACCAAAATGGCTGCTGCCCTTTGAGGATTCGTTTAGCCGGGCAGGCTAGGGTGGGGTCCTAAGGAGGGCCTCACCATGTCACACCTGAGGCTAACGGCCGCAATCCTGATCATCGGCGGCGGGCTCGCGTCGCTCGTCGGCTGCGGCGGAAGTTCAACTGTTCCGTCGCTTCCTTCTTCGCCCTCGTCGCCGGCGAGCGGCATCTCCGTAACACTCGCTCAGGCGACCACCGCTTTGGATTCAAGTCAATCCGATGCGATCACGGCCACGGTCCACAATGACCCCACCAATAAGCGTGTGTTGTGGACGGTGCTCTGCCCAACGGGAATGGCCTCATGTGGCAGCATGGCAAGCACGTCAAGCGCCAGCGGTGTCGCAAACACGTACACCGCACCAAGCAGTCTCGCAGCGGCCATAACTGTGCAGATACAAGCCGCATCCGCGGCGGACCATTCCAAGATCGCCGTAGTCCAGCTGAGTCGTGATCTCGGGAGGATCAATCATGCAAAAGACTGGCTCTCGGGTCCGGAACGCCAACTACATCGCGAGCATACAGTTGCTCGTGACCGTAACCGATTCAGCATCGCCTCCTAATCAAGTTAGCGCAACGTACACGATTACGGTGAGTTGATGCTCTTAGAGTGACGGCGCATGCGATGACATCGAGCTTCGAGGCAATGCCCGCCAATTTCGTCATCGTGTTCTTCTATACGCGAGCTGGTGAGCTAAGCTGTCGAGTAACGGACGTTGTCGCGCGCAAGACGTGGATCGCTGAGGACGCACCGGCTCTCTGGCGCTTGCTTTCCGCGCAACGAGCACCGGATGTGCGCGAGGAGGGGGAGCCTCATGCGTAGGGGCGAACGAAGCAAGCCCGCGACGAGGCACAATTCTATGCTGCATCGCGTCCTTCAGTTTTCGCCCGCGAGCGCCCGGGAAACCAGCTCGACGCTCAAGCGGCGGGGCCGTTTGCTGCCACGCTTATGAGCGACAAGCCGTCGGCCCCTGACATGCAGTCCAGGCTTCCATTCGTAGCATCTGCCGTCGTAGCAATCGCATTGGCAGTTTTTGCTGCATCGCGGTTTGCGTACGCCAACGTCATCTGGGATCCGAGCTATTATGGAACATACGGGCTGAACGCCAACCCATGGGCGAACTTTTCGGTGCGGCGAGTGGTGCCTGGTTCTCCCGCAGACCAAGCTGGGATCAAGGTCGGCGACAGAATCGAGCGGCCGCAAACGCTGCATGACCGGCTCGCGCTGTCTCGCATAGCTCCGCGACCAGGTGAACGAATCACCGCAACAGTTCTGAGGGGAGATCAGAGCCGCACGGTGACACTTCAGGCGCGTCCGCTCGCACCACTCTCCGTGGCTGACCAGGTTCTCCTCGTTATCTATTTCGCTTGGCTGTTCGTCTTCGTGGCGGTGACTTTCGTATTGGTATTGCTCCGCCCGAGCATCGTGACGTGGGGGTTATTCCTTTTCCCGCTCAATTTGACCATAATCTTTTCGCCATCCGACTTGTTCTTTTCTTACGTTCCAACGAGCTCGTTTCTAGCCTTGAGGCTTTTCGAGGACGTCATTGCGCCCGCCGGCATCATCGGATTCTTCCTTTTCGGCATCCGGTTTCCAGCAAACGTCGCACCAGACTGGCGAAGGGCGCTGGAATATCTGGCTCCGTTCTTGTTCGTCGCGATCGCCGTGCCCCTTGCGTACTGGGATCTCGTCAACATCCTGATAAGCCCTGCTCCTGCCCTTCCTTACGCATTGGATATTTTCGCGGTTGCGATCTTTACCGTCGGCGCTCTTGCCTTGTCGGTGCAATACTTGCACGCGGACGGCCCGGAGCGCCGTCGAATCGCATGGATCGTGTTCGGCCTGATATGCGCGGTAGCCGCGGCCGTCGTTGGTCTGCTTAAGCAATCGTTCGAAAAGGGACCCGAACAGCACTGGCCGGCTCACGCTACCCTCTTGCTCGGCACTATCGCTTTGCTGGTCACATACTTCGCCGCGCGCGGATTGGAGCGCCAGCGGATCAAGTGGGTCGTGCTCGGCGTGATCTGCGCGTGGATCGCCGACGGAGCCAATCACATCGGCCTTTCATTGGCCTCACTATATAACCCGAAGTGGTTCATCGGGCTTTTCGGGCTGCTTTATCTCGCCCTCCCATTTGCCGTCGCCTATGCGGTGATCAAACACCGGGTGATTGACGTTCGCTTCGTCTTGAGCCGGTCGCTCACGTTTGGTTTCATCGCCTTGGCAATCGCACTCTTGGTCCTCGCGGTCGACTGGCTGTTCAGCACCAGGCTTCCCAATTCTCACCTTGAGGCGGCGGCTTACGCCGCGCTTGCGCTTCTCGTAGGATTCTCGCTCAATGCGGCCCGCCAGTCTGTCGGCAAGGCAATCGATTTTCTCTTCTTCCGGTACTGGCATCGCACGCAGCAAGAAGCTGAGGCTGTCGATGGAGCAATACGTCGAGCGGCCTCCCCGAGCGACCTTTATGAACCGCTTACCGCAGGAATCGCCAGAGCGTTTTCAATCGCTTCGGTCGCGTTGTTTGAAAGGCTGGAGGGTGGGGGATTTGTCCGAGTCGCTGCATACGGGTGGCCGCAGGGCTCATTTTGGCACATCCTTGCGGACGAACCCCTCCTAGTTCGCGCCGGCGAAGGTCGGCATGTCGTGGACATCGACGATCTTCAATGGCGCGATCTTGCGATGCCGGCCGGAGTCGCACGGCCGGCGCTTCTAATTCGTGTCGCTGCCGGCAAGCAGGTCACCGCGCTGCTGCTGTGCGGAGCGCATGACAGCGGCGTGGGGCTCGACCCGGACGAGCTACGCGCGATCCGCAGGCTCTGCGCAAGCGCGGCCACGGTCTATCGCACAGCGTCCACTGCCGAGTTGCAGCGCGCCGCTCACATCGATCGGGAAATCAGGCCACTGCGCGCATGATGTCGGTGAGCACTTCGCTTCCAGACAAAGATTCACAGGCGACCTCAGAGGGTGGGCCGCGTTTCAAGCTTCGATTTGTTGCGTCGGCTGTCGTGGCCGTTGCGTTGGCGGGATTCGCCGCTACGTATTTCACGTACCTGAGCGTCCTCTGGAATCCCGCTCGCTTTGGAGATTTTGGGCTTTACGTCGAGCCCACTAGCGGTATTGTGAATCAGGTCGATCCCGGTTCGGCTGCCGATAAGGCTGGGATCAAACGCGGCGATGTAATGGACCGGCCGGCAGCTTCGCGTGACCGGCTCATACTATTAGGAAATCCTCGTCCGGGCGAGCGCATCAGCATCTCGGTTTCCAGCGGAAACGAGCGCCGAAGCGTGACGCTTCGAGCTCGCGCACTTCCGCCCTTATCTTTCACTGACAGAGTACTCATCGTCGTAAAGTTCACCTGGGGTTTCATCTTCTTGGCCGTGGGGTTGATGCTGGTCTTGCTTCGACCGAGCATGATGACGTGGGGCTTCTATCTGCTTTCGGTCAACGTCATCATCGTCTGGAACACGCCCAACGACGCGCTTTCATACCTTCCCATAACCTGGGTTGTCCCAATCGGCATTGCGCAGTGGGTTATCGCGCCTGCGGGGCTTGCCGGACTTCTTGTCTTCTGCGTGCGATTTCCGAGCAACGCACCGGCCAGCTGGGGGAAGACGCTGGAGCGTCTTGCCGGCGGCGTATTCGCAGTAGTCTCCACCTTTCTTGTCTACATGCAAGTCTCCGTGTTCCAGTTCGCCCCGCTCTCGAAGACAGCTGTCATTTGGGCTGTCGGAGCGATGTGGGTGCTCGTAACAGCGGGAACAATCGTCTTATTAGACGCGCTTCTTAGGTCACGAGGCGCAGATCAGAACAGAAAAGCGTGGTTCGCCCTAGGCACAGCTAGTTTGATGGCGGGCTTCGGGGCATTTGACGCATGGCATCAAGCAACCGTAGGCCGCAACTTTGAAAATTCCATAATTGGCGTCGCCCTGCTTGGAACTGCTGCTTTTATCATGACATATGCCAACGCGCACGGGCTGGAACGACAACGAATCAGGTGGGTTGTGTTCGGCTTGGTCTGCGTGCTCGTCGCAACTGCACTCGACCTAGTCTGGAGCGCGGGCGCTGTCGTGACCCCAAAGCCGGTTGCCGCTCTTGAGCTCCTTTATGTCGCACTGCCTCTCACGGTATTGTACGCCGTCATCCGCCATCGCGTGATCAATGTTCACTTCGTGGCGAGGCGCTCAATCGTGTTTGGCGTGATCGCTCTCATGCTTGGTTTCATCGCCGTCGCCTTGGATTGGCTCTTCAGCGCCAGGCTGCCCAACTCGCGCTTCGAGAACGCCGCTTACGTCGGGGTCGCGTTGCTGGTCGGTCTTTCGCTCAATAGCATCAGGCAAGCGATCGGCAAGGTTGTCGATGCCGTCCTATTCCGCCAGTGGCATGGCAAGCAGGAGCGCGCCCGTGCCATCGCCGATGCGATCTACCGCGCGCGCTCTGAGCACGACCTCTTCGAGCCGCTCACGGCGGATGTCGCCGAAACGTTTTCCATCGCGTCGGTCGTGTTGTTCCAGGGCGTAGAAGGCGGGGGTTTCGTCCGAGTTGCGGCGCGTGGGTGGCCACCGAACACGATTTGGAACGTCCTCGCAGACGATCCACTCGTGCTCCGCGCTACCAAAGGCCAGCGCGTAGTTGACATCGCCGAAATCCAGTGGTCCGAACGTGACCTACCCGCTGGGGTCGCGCGGCCCGCGCTCATGCTCCCAATCGTTGCGGGCAAGCGGGTACCTGCCATGCTGCTCTGCGGCACACATGAAGACGGCACAGCGCTTGACCCAGACGAGATACGGGCGATCCGTAACCTCTGTGCGGACGCCGGCGCGGTGTACAGCTTGTTGCCCCACGCCGAGTCCGAGCGCGAAGCTGTCCTCGGCGGACAAGTTCAGCCGCTGCGTGCATAATGGTTGCCGGTATCGTACGACTTTGTTTCGCAGCCGCGCTTGCCGGCGTCGAATTCACTTTTCTCGGCTCAGTCAGCACCCAGGCGGGCACGACCGGCGGCATTCAGGGCTATGTGAACGACGCAAACGGTCCTCCGATCGCAGGCGTTCTTGTGTCGGCCGTTGCGCCCGCTGATCACGCTCAAACGACCACAACGGCCACTGGCTTCTATGCTCTGAACGGCTTGCCGCTTGATACCTACGCAGTCACATTCTCAAAAGATGGTTACATCGCGCAGACCATTTCCGGTGTTACAACGGTTCAAGATCAATCGATCAAAGTGAACGCGCAACTCCAGGCCATCAAGACGCTCGCGCGCGTGGTCACGCGAACCTCCACCACGTCGCTGGTTCAGCCCACGGTCACCGCCAGCACGTATGTCATCAGCCGAAGCCGCTTATCGGACATCAACGGAACGCCCCAGGACATGAACGGATTTCAAGCCTTCGGATCACTACCGGGTGTCATGGGAGGAACAGGGTTCAGCCCGGGTCACGCTTTTCCGACGATCCGCGCCGGTTCTGCTCAAGATGTTGGATATCAGTACGACGGTATTAATGTGACCAACCCTGCGGTGGGTCTGTTTCACGTCTTCGCTTCGCAACCGCTTAACGGCATCAGCAGCGTCCAGCTTTCGACCGGTGGCTACGACGTCAGCGAAGGCAACACGAATTCGGGTGTCATCAACGAGATCATCAAGCGCGGCGCGTATCCTGGAGCCGGACAAGCCACCATCCGGGTGGGAGGCCCGATATATGGCCACGAGTTATCGTTCGACTATGGCGGTGCGACGCCGAATAGCCGCTTCAGTTATCACTTTGCATTCGGTGGGCTGCGCAACGCGGTCGCATACGGCGATAACAATACGCTTTTGCCACTGATGGTTGGGAACTTCGTTTTCCAGACGCTCAATGACGACGTACTCAATGTTTTTTATCGTTTCGGACAGTCAAACCGCGACGAGCTGCAGTTTCTGACCAACACGACCGCGGCCACCGTAACCTTCAATTATCTCGCGGACCCCGCGATTGCGCCCTATGCCTCGAACAACGGCAACGTTCAAGCCGCAAGCGACCCATTCGGGCTCCACGACTTCTCCACGTTCCAAAGCAGCTATATGACGCTTTTCCCCGGCCAGGTGGCCTACCAACAAAACACCGGGGCGGCGGATACGCATACGCTAAACTACGTCATCAACAAGATCGCTTTTAAGCGCCAGCTGTCGCCGTCGAGTTTCTTTGACTTGCGAGCGTTCCGTGTGGTCGGGAACGGCGTTGCCCGATTCATGTACGGTGCCGGATTCTTGTATCACACCGGATCGTTTGCGGACTCCTACTTTGATCTGACCACGAGTGTGCTCGGCGAGGCGTTCGACTACAGCTCGCAGATCAGCTCCCAGCATGAACTAAGTTTTGGCGCGGAGGGTGTGTACAACAAGATCCTGCTCGTGAACCCGGCTCCAAGCCTCGAACCGTTTTTTGAGCCGTTGGAGGACCTCGGGTGCCCTCAGGCGGCGAGTGCTCTGGGCAAGGTGCCGGTCGGCGGGTGCTACATCGCGCCGTTCAACGCGGCGCTCAACGCAAGGCTCGGCCTCGGATTGCCGACCGATCCCGCGCACGCGCCGATGAGCACGTATGCAGACGACTCCGCCGGATTGAATGATCCGACGTATCGCTGGGATGCGTGGATCAGGGATCGCTTTACGCCAAATGCCCGCCTCACGATCGTTTTGGGTTTGCGGTGGGACAAAGAGGACATCCCGCTGCCGCAAAACGCGGCAGAACTGAACACGACCTATTACATCAATGACAGCGGCGAGGTCGTCACTGTGCCCGGGCAGCCGATCGGGGCCGACGTCACGCAACCCTCACAGATCAGCCCGAGGCTTGCACTGAGTTACCAGATGGGCGCGCGCGACGCGATCCGTTTCTCCTATGGGAAGAACATCGAATTTGTGCCGACTGTCGAGATAGAGAGCGTCTATGATGTCCCCAGCTCACTGAAGAACTGTAACATCGCAAGTACGTGCTTTATTCCGCTCCCGGGTTACGGCGTGACCAATCATGTGACGAATCTCTACCAGCAGATTCTCTTGGATCTCAATACGCATGATTTCCAGCAGTATACCCCCGTGCTACCACAAACCGCCGTTAACCTCGATTTCTCCTACGAGCATGACTTCGGACACGGCGTCGAGCTGCGCCTGACGCCCTACTATCGAAAAGGCACGAACTACGTCGTCGGCAGTCAGCAGTTGCTTTTTCTGCTGCCCAGCGGCACGCCGATATACGGGCCGGCGAGATTCACGAACGCGGGAGTCAATGAAAATACGGGGATCGAGCTCGCCCTGCAACGCAGCGCGCGATACGGCTTGTCGGGCCTGCTCTCTGCGACCTATGACAACACGCTCGCCAATTACGACGGCGACTTCAACCCGACGGTCAATAGTGCTGCGCTTGCGGCTGGACATCTCTTCCACATCACGTACGTGGCACCGCTGACCGGCACTCTCAACCTCGCTTATGACGCGCCCACCGGTTGGCACGCATCGACCACAGTCTCGTTCGAGTCGGGCTATCGTTACGGCGTCGGCAAGAAAACTTTCGTCTTCGATCCGAGCGGCAAGCCGGTGCAGGTGCTCAACACTGATCTTGCCGTGACCCCCTCTCAGGCGTATTATTTCACCGATCCCACAAACCCAGGAACAATGTTCGCACCGAATATCACGGCGTCGCGCGGCACGCCGGAGGGCAGTGATCCGGGCACGCTTTTCACGCCCGCGACGGCTCTCGTGAACCTAACGCTAGCGCACGATCTCGGCAGCGGCCCTAACAACTTCCAGGTCGGCGTTCGGGCCACGAACATCTTCGGCGACTACACGCCTACGGCTATTCCGCCTAATCTCTACTACGTGCCGCAGGGCATTGGCGGGTACGGGCCAGGGTCGGGATACAACGTGAATCAGTGTGCCCCCGGACAGACGTTCGCGTGCGAACCATTTCAGTACAACCACAGCGTCTACCCGTACGAAAGCGAGCCTAGCGGGCCGCCACGCGTCTACACGTTCTTCGTGAGCGCAAAGTATTAGCCCACTCGAAAAAAGGAGGTTCTATGTTCCGTCTATGCAACGGCCTCGCCGGCGGCGCGCTGCTCGTCACCCTCGTGCTCCTCGGTTTGACGACGACGCACGCGCGGCAACCGGCGGTGGCAGATACGCCTGCGATGCCCGGCGGTGCAGCGACGAGCGGCTACACCCTGCACATTGATGCCGGCCGGCATTTCCCGGCCCATCCTAGCGAGATCGCGCATCACTGGTGCAAGACCATCTCCCCGACTTTGATCGAATGCCAGCTCTACGACACTGATAGCCCAAATGCGCGGTTGGTGGGGGTCGAGACGATCGTACCCACGGCCGTCTGGCAGACATTCTCACCCCAAGAGCAAGCGCTCTGGCACTCGCACAAGACTCAGCTTAAGAAGATCCAACCGACGCTTCCAGACACACCGGAAAACCAGCGGGCTTCAGTCATCGCGGCCCTCGAGCCGACGTACGGCAAGGTATACATCCTCTGGGATCCGATCAGCACCAAAAACCCTACCGGTCAACCCAGCATCACGGTTCTAAAGTAGTCCCCAACTTGACAGCGGCGCGTTCAAACGAACCCGCCGCTCGAAGTCTATGAGTCGCGCCCGCCGGCGCTCCTCGCGGTCTTCTCACAATCCACTGAGGGTTTGCGGTCCGCGGTTTTCTTGCGAAAGACGGCCTCCCCGCCCCTCGCAATACCGTAACTCCCGGCACGAAGGTCCCTTCCAGCCGGTTTCACGTTCTTTGAGCGAACGCCTGACGCGATCGTCGTCAGACGATCTGATGGGCGCGTCATGGCACTGGCGCTCGTCAAGCTGCCGTGTTAACAGTGCTCACGCTCTATTGGGCACGAGCGCTTGAGCATCTAGCGTCAATCGTCGGCTCTATCCTCGTAGCGGGCGCAACGGAGGCAACAAGCCCCTACCCAGTGCCGCCGACGGTTACAGGCAACGAAGACCCCGGAGACCCAAGCAACGGCGAGCTTAGGCCGCAGTTCGTAGTAGCGACTGGAACATCATCGCCGCTGAACACATCGGCCGCGGCGCCGATCAATCCGCCCCCAGTCACGGTGACCACTGCGTCGTACACGGAGGCCTGGACGATGGCGATGTCACTCGAGAGCTCAAACTCGAGGGCGAGACCACATTCTAGGAGGCGCGCGATCGGAATTTAGGATTCATTTAGCCTAGAAAAACGCACTCTCATACCCCTTGAGCATTGGTTGAGACCTACCGGCTACGATCTGCTCGGAGGTTGGTGCTGCTTGAGACCAAGCCGCTTGACGGCCTCTCCGAAGGGACGAAGATAGTTGCTTCGGCAGCGTTATTCTCGGAGGTTCACCATGCCAGCTCCTACACGCCTGTCCGTGCTTTTCGGTGTCCTGGCAGCGGGGCTCATCGGCTTCGCTTCCACCGACCCCGCAAACGCGGCGACACGCTTCACGTTCAGTCCTCTCGTACCGGTAACGCCGGTCAACGTCATCGACAGTGCTCAGAACAGCTCAACCTGCCCCGATCCGGACTCGAACGCTCGCGTCACCGCGACGTATCATGACGGGTGGCTCAACGCCGTAGCCGCACTGAGCAATCATTCGAACGTGCGGATGCGGATCGATCTGGACTCTGTCGGAACCCTACTGCAGGCGCGCATCGCCGACTCATCCGGTGACACGTTCTTGGACCAACAGGCCCTGATCGCGGCCGAAGGCTCCAAGTTCGCGCCGGAAGTGCGCAACTGCAACTCCTACAAGCGCTCGTACTTCCTCGAGATCATGTTCCAGACGCCCACTGCCGTGCTGCCCCAAACAGTCGGCGGCGCAGGCCGAAAGCCGATACGGTAGTAACGCGAACATGTCTCGCACATGAAAGAGGTCTCGAGCAAGCCACCGCTGAGCACCACTGCCAGCGGTGGCTTCTTTTCCAGACATGTGAAAGAAGCGGAGTATCCGATCGGCGGAGGGCCTAAAACGCGGCGCCCGAACAAAGCCCTTATGGCAGTGCCTGAGCAGCCTATGCTCGACAAATACGATCCGGCCGCAATCGAGGCCGGCTGGTACGCTCGATGGGAAAAAGCCGGGCTCTTCCACGAGGAGCCAGATCCATCGCTGCCGCCGTTCGTCATCTCGATGCCGCCGCCCAACGTCACCGGCATTGCGCACATGGGTCACGGCTCGACCTACACGCCGATGGACATCCTCACGCGCTATCACCGCATGCGCGGCGACAACGCCGTGTGGCTGCCGGGTCAAGACCACGCCGCCATCGCGACACAAAACGTCATCGAAAAGGAACTCGCCAAGGAAGGCAAGACGCGCTTCGATCTGGGCCGCGAAGCATTTGTCGCGCGCGCGCGCGAGTGGCGGACGCTGTACGGCGACATCATCTACAAGCAGTTCCGCGCGCTTGGTTTTGGGCCCGACTGGCAGCGCGACCGTTACACGATGGATGAGGGCCTCAGCCGCGCCGTCATCAAGGTCTTCGTCCAGCTCTACAATGAGGGGCTGATCTATCGCGGCACGCGTTTGGTCAACTGGTGTCCGCGCTGCGACTCGACGCTGGCCGACACCGAGGTCGAGCACGAAGACCGGCCGGGAACGCTCTACCACGTCCGCTATCGCGCAGAAGACGGAGGCGACGGAGTCGTCGTCGCGACGACTCGCCCAGAAACGATTTTCGCCGACGTGGCCGTCGCCGTGCACCCGGACGACGAGCGCTACCGCCAGTTGATCGGCAAGCTCGTCATGCGCCCGCTGTCACCGCACGCGATTCCGGTCATCGCCGACGCTGCGGTCGAACGAAGCTTCGGCACCGGCGCGCTCAAGATCACGCCCGGTCACGACCAATCGGACGCCGAAATCGGCGAGCGCCACGGCCTGGCCGCCATCTCCGTCATCGGGCCGGACGCGAAGATGACCGATGCGGTCGAGGCCGAGTTCGTCGGCCTGGACCGATTCGACGCGCGCAAGAAAGCCGTGGCCGCGTTGCGGGAACGCGGCGTGCTCGTCAAAGAGGAGCCGTACACGGTGAGCACGGCGATGTGCTATCGCTGCGACACGATCGTCGAGCCGCTGCTTTCGCTGCAGTGGTTCG
>Ga0187846_10001106_pt1 | contig 15309 bp, 15 predicted proteins | sample TC_taG_FD_161473 | JGI IMG/M metagenome (GOLD analysis project Ga0187846, IMG submission 161473) | Biofilm microbial communities from the roof of an iron ore cave, State of Minas Gerais, Brazil - TC_06 Biofilm (v2) | ecosystem: Environmental > Terrestrial > Deep subsurface > Cave > Wall biofilm...
CTCCAATCCTGATCTGAAGGCCCGCTTTGAGCGCGAGGCCCGCGCAATCTCCGCCCTCTCGCATCCCCACATCTGCCACCTTTACGACATCGGTTCGCAGGACGGCACCGACTACCTCGTCATGGAGTTGCTCGAAGGTGAGCCTCTCAGCCGCCGCCTCGACAAGGGCCCGTTGCCCCTCGCGCAAGCCTTGCAGTACGCCATCGAAATCGCCGAGGCGCTCGACAAAGCCCACAAGAGCAGCATCGTGCACCGTGACCTCAAGCCCGGCAACATTATGCTCACAAAATCGGGAGCGAAGCTCCTGGATTTCGGTCTCGCAAAACCGTTGCAAGGCGTGGGTGCATTGGCTTCTGCCTCAGTCGCCACCATGAGCAAACCCCTGACTCAGGAAGGCAAGATCGTCGGAACCTTCCAGTACATGGCGCCCGAGCAAGTCCAGGGACAGGAAGCCGACGCCCGCACAGACATCTTCGCCCTGGGAGCGGTCCTCTACGAGATGCTCACCGGCAAGCGTGCCTTTGCTGGCAAGACTCAGATCAGCGTGATGAGCGCGATCCTGGAGAAGGAGCCAGAGCCAATCTCGGCGGTGCAACCACTGACTCCGCAAGCTCTTGATCATGTGATCCAGCGCGCCTTGGCGAAAGATCCCGACGATCGCTGGCAAAGTGCGGCGGACGTAAAGGCGGAACTGAAATGGATTGCGACAGCAGCCGGGCATGGGGGCAGTACAGTGCCCTTGGCGGCGGCAGGAAAAACCAGAGAACGGCTGGCTTGGCTCATCGCTTGCGCTTTGGCCGTTGCCCTGGCCGTGGGGGCGATTTGGTGGCGAAGTTCCAAGACGCCGGAAGAGACCCTGTATTTTTCCGCTCCGCTCCCGTTCCCGGCGCGAGACATTGCGATCGCTCCCAACGGGCACACGGTCGCCGTAGTTGGATACTTGGAATCTGCGCGTAAGAATGCGATCTGGATTTACGAACTGGGGGCGTCGAGCGCAGCAAACCTGGCCAATACCGAGGGTGCCAGCTATCCCTTCTGGTCGGCGGACGGGCGATCTCTTGCGTTCTTTGCCGACGGCAAGTTGAAGAAGTTGGAAGTATCCGGTGGCCCAGTGCAGACCATTTGCGATGCGCCGTCGGGCCGAGGCGGAACCTGGAACAAGGACGGCGTTATTCTTTTCACGCCTAATGCCCTCGTGGGGACAGGTCTGCATCGAATCTCAGCCTCGGGCGGAACGGCCACACAGATCACCACCCCGGACGCGAGTCGTGGAGAACAGGATCATCGCTGGCCCATGTTTCTGCCTGACGGAAAGCATTTCCTGTACATGACACCAAATTTCGCTGGGCAGAAAGGTGTCGATGCCATTTTCGTAGGTTCGCTGGATTCGAACGAAAAGCACTTTGTCGTGGAAGCGACTGCGAACGCGGCCTACGCCGCACCAGGCTACCTGCTGTTTTATCGCGACAGGACTCTGCTCGCCCAGCGATTCGACCTGAAGCAGTTCGCAGTAACGGGCGAGCCAACGACTGTCATGACAGATATCCTGTACCAACCGCAGGTCAAAAGGGTTGTGTTTGGGGCTTCGGAAAGGAGTCTGTTTGCTCAGAGCGGGAGCGGGGTTACCCTTTCGCAGCCCGTCTGGTTTGATCGAACAGGAAAAGAATTGGGGGTGGTTGGAAAGCCGGAAATGTATGGGAACATATTCATAGCTCCGAATGGAAGATCAGTGGCCCTAGATAAGACTGACATGGACAGCCTGATCACGGACATCTGGACGTTTGGATTGCAGCGCGAGGGCGCCAAGAGACTTACCTTCGGCAGCGGCATGAGTGGGTTGTCCGTTTGGAGCCCAGACACTAAGCGGTTGGTGTTTTCCGCTAATCGACAATCTATTGATGATGGCCGACCGAGGCGCACGGTAGATTTGTATGTAATGAACTCCGACGGCTCGCAAGAAGAGAAGACCGTGGTCCATGGTGACATCGACAAGTATGCGAGTGACTGGTCTAGAGATGGAAAATACATCCTGTACACCCAAGGCAACGACTTGTGGCTTGTGACCACCAGCCCGGAGCCAAAGAGCAGCTTTTTCCTGAAAGGACCTTCAGTTCTCAGAAACGGCCAGTTCTCTCCGGACGGAAAATGGGTAGCGTACGCTTCCAATGAAACCGGGAAGTGGGAGATTTACGTGACCTCCTTCCCGGAAGCACGCGGCAGGTGGCAGATCTCGACGGGAGGAGGAGGAGAACAACCCCGGTGGCGCGGCGACGGCAAGGAGCTGTTCTATCTATCCTCAGACGAAAAGATGATGGCCGTGCGAGTGACCACGGGGGTTAATTTCGATGCTGGGACGCCGGTCACACTTTTCCAGGCTGCTCCCCGGCAGCCAGTCCCAATGTATGACCTCTTCGTTTATGACGTGAGCCGGGACGGCCAGCGATTTCTGATCAACACGCAAATCAAGCAGGCGGAGACGGCGCCCATGTCCGTCCTTCTGAACTGGCCCGCAAAACTGAATAAATAATGCCGACAACCGGCACACGCTTCGAACCTGTCAGGCCTTTCAGAAATGCTGCGGGGGGAGACTCCACGTGGATATCCCTTGGAGGCAAAATCCTGTGAAGCGAGCCGGAAGTCTTATTCTGGGAAGTTAGGACCACTTGCCCGGATTGGGGTGGAAGACGGGCAAGGCGGAAATTAGTTGTAGACAGCGAAAACGTGCGCTAACGACTATTTGATAGGTTCGACGCGCGTTAGGCGCTGGCGTGCAAATGTAGGCGGTTTGAATCAAGCCGCGCAGGTCTCGGGAACCTGCGCGGCGGCTTTCTGGTTAAGGTAGTCGGCTGCCCTTTGCGCATGGGCGGCTGCGGCGAAAATGGCGCGGTTGTCGTTCTTGAGAACTTCGAGCCATGTTGCGATATAGGCGGCGTTGTCCTCGCGCGGTTCCAGATGCAATTCAAGATCGGCACACAGGAACGCAGATCCCAGCTCGGCAACAAGTTCCTCGCGACTGTAACCTTCATCGCCCCAAGTCTTGCGGCCAAGATCGCGGTCGAGGCGCTGTGGGTGCTTCGTCCAGTGCGTCACTTCGTGGGCGAGGGTGGAGTAATAGGACTCGGCGTCGCGGAAGGCTTCAAAGGGCGGCATCTGCACGTAGTCCAATTCCTGAGCATAGTAAGCGCGGGTTCCACCGTGTTTGATCGTTGCTCCCATGTTGGCGAAAAACTTCTCGGCTTGGTCAATGCGTGCCACGGGATCGAGCGTCGGGGCTGCCTTCGCGTAGTAGATTTCCGGCAAGCCTTCGATCTGCTCGACGTTGAAAACCGTGTAGCCCTTCATGTACGGAATTTCGTGCGCGATGTCCTCGCCGGTCTTCTCGTCATGCTCGGTTCGCGTGATGGCGTTGGCATAGACCACAAGCGAGCCTTTCTCGCCCTTTCGGACATGGGCGTTTAACTCGGTCGCCTGGCGATACGTCATCCAGATGGGAGCGGCAAAATTCTGCCCTAACGCGGACATCCAAAGCGACAAGATATTGATACCGGAGTAGTGCTGGCCGTTGTGACGCAAAGGACGGGTAATCCTGCCTGCGGCGTGTTCGGCATTCCAGGGACGTATCCACGGACGGACACCTTTCTCCAGATGCTCCACGGTCTGCGCGGTGATGCGGCTGTAAACGTCTTTTCTTTCGGTGGTGTTTTGCATTGTATTCTCCTTCAAAACCAATTTTTTTCTTCGCGAGACCGGCGACGGTTTTGAGGCGTTCAGCGGCGCGGACCAGTCAAGGGCGCGGTTCGTCCGCGTTCATCGCAGACCCTTGACGGGGAGCACCGCTGGAGTAACGCCGGTCTTGAAAGGCGCGGGTTGAATGGAGAAAAAAATGGAAAGAAGAAGACTTCGGCCAAGAACACCAAATTGGAGACTCGGTTTGCGCAGTGCCGGGGATGATATTATAAACTATATCAATAGATAAGCTTGATATAATATTTTATATATCAATTAGAGCTGTTGATGTGCTATCTTATATCAGACATGGAACAAAATATAACAAAACATATCAAGCCGCTCCGACTAGGAGCCCTTCCCGAGGACATGCGGCGGGCCTTGAAGCAGTCCCGCGAGAAGCGCGGCTGGACCCAAAGAGACCTGGCCAGCCGCCTTGGGCTGACCCAGACGCACATCTCCGGCATCGAATCCGGCAAGATCGTGCCGCGCTACGATACCCTTCTGGAGCTGGTCCGCATTCTCGACCGCGACCTGCTCATGGTCCCGCGCGCCCTCGTCCCCGTCGTGCAGTCACTCATCCGCGATCATCTGCAGCCGGACCAGAAGGGCGAAGGAGAGGAACGCTCCCTCTACGCCGACGACGACGCCGACGAGGAAAGCACAAAGGAACCGCGCGATGAAGTTTGATCCGAAAAAGCTCAACGCGCTCGCCGTGCGCCTGCACGGACGCCAGATCGGTGTCATCAACCGCCTCGCGGGCGACCGCCAGATCTTTGCCTTCGAGCAGGGCTACATCGACGATCCGCAGCGTGCGACTTTGAGCCTCTCGTTCAAGGGCCGCACCGGCGGGCTCGTCACGGCCTTCCGCCCGGTACCCCGCCGCGTGCCGCCGTTCTTTTCGAACCTGCTTCCCGAAGGTCACCTGCGCGAGTATCTCGCAAAGCTTGCGGATGTTAACCCTGAGCGCGAATTCTTCCTCCTCGCCGTTCTCGGCGCCGATCTTCCCGGCGCACTCGTCATCGAGCCCCTTGAGGGCGATGTAAATGAAGATGATGCCCATCATGATGGCGGTGATGCCGATCACGATGATGATCGCCCGCGTAAGGCCCTGCTGCGGTTCTCTCTCGCCGGCGTTCAGTTGAAGTTCTCCGCCGTCATGGAAGCATCCGGAGGCCTGACCGTTCCGGCTGGGGGCATGGGAGGGTCGTGGATCGTCAAGCTTCCCTCCGCCCGCTTCGCCGCCGTCCCCGAGAACGAATTTGCCATGCTGGAACTCGCGCGCCGCGCGGGTATCGTAGTACCGGACAACCGTCTCGTCGAAGTGTCGGAGATCAAGGGACTCCCCGAAGAGGCGCGCGCGCCGGGAAGCAAGGGTCTCGCCGTGCAGCGCTTCGACCGCGCGGCAGGGGGAGTTCACGTTCACGTGGAGGATTTCGCGCAAGTGTTCGGGCAGTATCCGAACGACAAGTACCACTTTCGGAGCTATGCCAACATCGCGTCCGTCCTGTGGGCGGAAGTGGGCGAGGATGCCGTCGCGGAGTTTGTCCGTCGCCTCGTGTTCTCCGTTGTAATTGGCAACGCCGACATGCACCTCAAGAACTGGTCCCTCCTCTATCCCGACCAGCGCAAGCCGGTCTTGTCGCCGGGATACGATTTCGTAGCCACGCTCCCTTATATTCCCAATGACACGCTCGCGCTGAGCTTCGGCGGCAGCCGCAGCCTATCCGAAATCACGCCCAGCCAGATGCGGCGCTTTGCCGACACGGCCCGGATTCCGGCAAGCCCGCTGTGGAAAATCGCGGTTGAGACGACGGAGCGCGCGGCCACCGCGTGGAAGGGTCTCGAACAGGCCGACCTGCTGCCCAACGATCTGCGTGCCTCCATCGACAAGCAGATTCTTCGGGTCGCTGCCACGGTGAAGTGACGTAGTCCGCGCCCACAACGCGCGAGAATATACTATCTGTTGGGCCAGCCTCATAGGCGAGGAGTGGTGATGATGGACCCGAAATTACCAGAAGTGGCGGGGGTATTAGCGTTCTTGCAGACCGATGTCGGCAAGAAACTGGTGACGCCCTTGGCTGAGCAGCTTGGGCTTTCCTTGGGTGACATAGGCGAGTTTTACAGGTCTTGCCAGAGCGTGGTGTTGGCGAAGATACTCACAAAATGGGGAGCCGCGCGCGGCAGTAAACCGCCTCTCCGCCAAGAGGACCTGCTAAAAGTCATGCCGTTGCTTCAGCTGGCGTCCGTGCAAAGCGATGAAGAGCTACAAGCAAGGTGGGCGGCGCTTTTAGAAAGCACGGTCACAGCAACCGATGCTGTCCTCCCATCCTTCGGGCAGACACTCTCTCAACTGAGCGCGGAAGAGGCAAAATTTTTGGACCGTCTTTTCATTTTCGTCACACAGCCCACAGGCAACCTATCAGAGCATCGTATGGGCAGGGACCCCTTCGACTACGCCACGTTAGTTAGAGTGTACGACCCTCGGCTGACAGCGATGAACCCTGCCGAGCGGCAAGTATTCAAAGACGCGATGACGAAGGAACAATTGGAAAATTACGATAAGCTCACGCAAGCCGAATTGGTGATTCAAGACTTGGAGAGGCTAGGGATTATCACCCACGAGCAGATGGCGGAGGAACACTTACATATCGCGGCTGGTACCCCACTTGCCCAGACCACGCTTCGCTCCGAGTACTCGTTCACACAGTACGGGGTGAGCTTTGTTCGTGCTGTGACACCGAGAGAAGTTGAGAAGGAACAAGCGACCTAGGACGGGGTTCTACGCTACCTTTTCCACGAATGCTTCGAGCGCTTCCCGCACCGTCTGGTAGTCTCCGGCTAACTCTTCAGTCTTAACTGCCACGAACGAGTGAGCGCTTCCACCTCACGTCAGGATGCTGCCTGGCACGATCGGCGGTGATGAAGCCGATCAGGTCTCCATACTTGCGAACTTCATATTGGAAGCAGTGCTGCTCATCCTCCTGGAGAGCGGGCCCGTCATGGGTCCACGCAAAAGGATGGCAGCTGATGCCGCGCTCATTCAAAATCTCTCTCATAGACATTGCTATCCCCTAACCGTCCGCCCGTCTGAATCCGTCCCACTGATGGTTATCTGATCATCAGCGTAGGCGCCTTCGGCCACGAGACCTTGCTTGTAGCTCTTGGCTCGCTCAAATCCATTGTCGGCGGAATCGAAGATCACGGCCAGCGGAGGAGCTGGATTCTTGTGGAGGGTGAAATATATCGCCATGAATTATTATCTCACCGCGGTCAGGCGGGAGGAAGAGAAGGCCGAGCCAAGGTTTCCTTCTCAGTATGAGTTGTTCTGACCTGGGTCTTGCAACGCTACCCAGCAGGCTCCATGAACCTGCTGCCCGTCCTCGTTGACCACCGGAGGCTCACCCGGCTCGATGGGCGTGTTGCAGAGCGGGCAGATTCCGGGAAGCTCAATCACGTCAGGCATCTGTCTACTCAGCCCGCTTGGAACGAGCGCAGGTTAGAGGTTGGTATGGTGAACTCAGCGTTTCCGCACTGTGAGCAAACTACAACCTGTGTCATGTCCAGATGTGGGGAATTTCCGGAGGGTATCCCATCTCTCACATCTGTGTACAGCTTGATGTTCGCGAAGTAGCCACTCTTCTTCTCGGATGGACAGTTACACGACACGGCTTCACCTCCAAAATTGAAACGTCACAGAAGTCCGAGCGCGATGGCGAGGAGACCGCCACTCACGACAAGGTTCCTCGTCACAGAACCGGGCTTCCCAGTGTAGGCGATACTCACGAAGTCCTGGCAATTGTTGAAGACCGTCCAGGGTTGGGCGGCCTGCACCAAGTTCCAGGCGTTCTGCTGGATGCGGGCGCTATCCTCCCACGTCTGTGGCAGCGGGCGAACGAGCCTGACCGGAATGCCGTTGAACTCCTCTGGCCGGCTGACCGCTGGACGCCCATGCTTGAGCGACGTGTTCAGGATCACTTGCTGCTGGTTGCCGTAGTAGGCGACTATGCCCTGGTGGACCGGACCGAACCCGAGAGCCGTACCGGCTGGTAGAGGTCTCTGATGCTCGTCCACATACATGGCTGAACCCCCGGAAGAACTTCAAAACTACCCTAGGATGTTTGATGATTCCGGCGCTGCGTCAGTTGCGAGAAAAATCACCTGAAAGGACGGAGGCCCTTGGTGCCCGAAGGTTCCTAGTGCCCTGATGGTGCGGGAATTCCATCCCCCAATACGAAACCGCGACCCGTTTTAAGCGTTTCTCAGTGCGCCAACGACACATCCACAGGGTTGTCACCACGGCGCATACGACTGCGAGTATGACCCACGCGACGGTTTTCATCGAAGCAAATCGAGAGTAGCATAGGCGATATGGCTAACCAAAAAGCATATGTCAGAAGCTGGAAGGAACAGCCACTAGAAACGCACTCGAAAGTGTTTATGGAGTTTGACCCCGGCCCTGAGCGAGCGAGAGTCTGGGAGTCAGAAACGCAAGCCAAAAATGCTTGCCGTGACTTTGAGAGTTACGGCATAACGATTTCGTCACTCGATGGCAGACCGTGCACCCGCTTCGCGGTGGAGGAACGGGCACCTCATGAGTTTGTGGTTTCCTGTGATTATCCGGCAGACTTGGTGGTCTCGTGATTACGAAAGTCGCCTGCACGAACTCGGATTGCGCGGAGTATGGCAAACCGAAGAGCGTTGCCGTCGCAATGCTCAACCAGCGTGACCCGAAGGTCTGCGCAGTCTGCGAGGGGAAGACGAAGATTGTTGAGCAGATCAACACAAGCGGGAAGGGCAGGCGTGCTGGTGGGCGTCGCACTTCTCGCCGCCTAAGCAAACGTTCCTGAGTCTTTTCCTGTCCTTTCTCGAATATTCCTGAACCATGGCATTGTAATCAGCAGTGCTGCACGGAATACAAAAACGAACATGCTAAACTCTGGTTCATTACGAGAAGGTCGACGCGAAGACGCGCAATGAACCCACTCTTCAATCGGGTTGACATATTCAGTGTCATCGAACACCAGAAGCAAGAACTCAAGAACGCCTTTCCACTAGTGACAAATGCGGAACTCGATGCAGACTCCGTGGCTGTCGCAGCAAGGCTCATCGAACAGTTCAGCATCAATGTTCCAAGGCTCGAAGAAGAGGGAAAGTATGCGCTCACAAAGGAAACGCAAGTCGATGTAAGTGCTGACATACGACGGCGCATCTTCGACCGTTCACGACCGTTCTTGATCGCTGGTACAGAAGTCAGAGTCGTAATCCCATTTCAAGGCGATGCGGGTCTGTTCGACGTGCGGCCCACGATGTTCACTTCGAACCCACCATTCGGCGAGATTCATGACCACGAACTGCATCTGGTCTATCAACTCACCGATGCGCAGTTCGATGTCGAAGGTGCCACGAACCGAACCGTCAGCCAAGTAAATCAGTATCTTCAGAGTCTGCAAGGCTCGGCAGAGCAACTGAAGAGTGACATTCAGCAACTTGTGAACTCGCTAATTGCGCAGCGCAAGCAGGAACGCGGAACGCATTCCCAGATCGTTGCTGGTTTGAAGATACCAGTCAAGCAGGCTCCTGCGACTGCAATCAGTTCGCCGCCGAGTTCTGCACCTAGAACGACTCGCAGCAACAAGCCCGAAGAAGAGTGGGATGTGTTCATATCGCACGCCAGCGAAGATAAGGAAGCAATTGCTACACCGCTCGCAGAAGCTCTTCGAGCCAAAGGTTTGCGCGTCTGGTATGACGACTTCTCGCTGCGACTGGGAGACAGTCTTCGTCAGTCCATCGACCGTGGGCTTGCACGTTCACGTTTCGGTGTGGTCATTCTCAGTGGGCGATTCTTCGAGAAGCATTGGCCGCAACAGGAACTGAATGGCTTGGCAACTCGCGAAGTCAACAGCGAAAAAGTGATACTTCCAGTGTGGCACGGCGTGGGCTTCGTTGAAGTGCGCAACTATTCTGTGACGCTGGCTGACCGATTGGCGGTTCAAACCAAGGATGGGTTAGCGCATGTGGTCGAGAAAATCATGGAAGTAGTCAGCAACCCCGGTTCCCAGATACCACACGGTGTGGTTGTGGAACATCAGAACGCATTTGCAGAAGAAAGGGTCAGGCACGTTCGTCAGGTGGTGCGCGAGACGATGACTCTCAATGGTCAACACTTACTGCGGTGGTTGCTCTTGAAGGGTCGGATTGAATGTACGCAGCAGTTCATGCCGGACATTTCTATCGAAACACAGAACAGACAGATAGAACTGGCGGTTGAAGCTGGGATTGTTCAGCGTGTCGAAGAGCGAGTCTCTACGTTACGCACCTACTACGTCGTAAACTCCGAACTCAAGCCCGCATTGGAACAAGTTCTGTCAGAGATTCTGGGCGAACGCCAATGATGACTGCCTTAGCCGACTTCAACGAGCAGCTTGTGTTTCAAGCATCAACATCTTCTGTCTCTTCCTTCGTCACGTGCTCCATTGTCAACATCCATTTTGACCCATGTTGTGGGCATGACGCCGATACTTCCGCTTCCATTTCCTTCTGACGTTGCTCGGCTTCGTCAAAGCTCTTCAGCCCGTCCGTTACCATACAGATACCAATGAACTTCTCGCACTTGGGGCAGCCAACAGCCCACACGCCACGCAGCCCTTTCCTGACCTTGAAAACCTTCGACCCGTCGATGAATAGCGTGTAGACCTTCGATTGCTCGAACTGTTGCTTCGCTGATTCGCAAAAGAGCGTGATCTGAACATGCTGCTGCATGTCGAGCTTTTCCCACTCCCTGTGCGGCAGGTCGAAGCGCTTTTTCTCGCCAGAGCGCAGCACAACGTTCTTATGAAGAGTGTGGGACTTCTTATTTGGCATCTCGATTAGGAGCTTGGTCACGACTACGTTCGGCAGACCGTAGTTGAGCACCCAGACTTGTGCCACTTCGCCGTGTTGTCTTAATCCGAACTTAACTTCGACTTCGTTCTGCGCTTTCCATTGCTCCCTGAGAAGGCGCAATGTGCTCTGGTTCGTCCTGACGTATTCGATGGTGATGCCGACCAGCAGTGCTGTGACGATGAACCCAAAGAGAGAGCCGAGTGCCGCTAGTCTGTTGATGTCGCCCCAGAATGCGGCGAACAAAGCAATCGCGACGACCACGACCAAAACAAGGGTCAGGAATGACCAGTTCCGGTTCAGCCATTTCATCAGAGTTGCCCCAAGCGCGAACAACACAACGACGCCAATTCTATTAGATTCAACCCTGGGGAAAGTCGGTTCGCGGGAGCGGCAAGACGATGATTATTAAGTGTTTACAATGGTGCCGTGAGGCTTTCCAAACCTACACAGGAAGGCATGAAACCGGGCCACGCGGTTCAAACCAGCGAAGAGAGGCCGACCAATTTTTTCAAGCACTTAAACTGGGTTTCTGGTTTTCCGTCTACATCGATGGTGCAAAAATTGTAGACGGTGCTGTTTCCCTGCAATTTTTCAAGGATTTCCATCAAGATTTACAATCTGATTTTCTTCCAAGTTTCAAGCGAGTTTTCTTGACGAGGATCGCTTCGGGAATTCAGCATACCTCCTTTAGGGGCGCTTGCTCTCAGATCGCTCATCACTGAACGGTGATGCGGCGCTCCTGCACCCTCTTCAGGGTTCTTCCGTGCCCTCGACCAACGGCCCGGTGGCCAGCGTCGGACGCTACAATCGAGAGATGAGGTGGTTTCGAGCATTGGTGACCTACCTGGCAGGCCTTTCGCCGTCCGCGATCTTCTCATCGCGCAGCCGCTCCGGAACGACCGGAGCGACGTTCACCGGTGCCGACGAGGCGTTGCGCTCGGCTCACTTCAAGCTAGACTCAGCTCGCCTCTTTCTCAGCGAGATGAGCAAGGATCTCATGCCGCCTAGCGCGAACTCTCCCATGTACGCAGCAATCGAGTCTACCGGTGCGATCTTGAGCCATCCGTGGCAGGAACGTTTCTACCCACACTTGGATGCATTCCTCATGGCCACGAATGCCATCCCCGATATCATCACGTGGTGGTGCGGGCTCAGCAATCACCCAGCAATGAAGAAGTGGCTAAGAACAATTGGGCCCTCCGAGAAGAAAAGACGGGCTGACTTCCAGGCGAAATTCAGACGCCACATCAAGAGATTTTCGAAGCTTCCGCTTCGTACCGCTCGAAATGTGACTGTGCACTCACGCGGTACACCACCTGTCGACGTAGAACTGATGGGCCGATGGGGCATTCGATATCGCGGTGGACCGACTGAGTTGCTACCAGCGTCAGAGATACAAGATATCAACGCCGGTTCGGACCCTGCGCTTCAATGGGCGGCAACGGAACCAGCCCTACCGCTTAGGCCCACATGGCGGGACTTCCATATAAGGACAAAGCAAGGCGACGAGCCGTTATCCTCCCAGGTTCAGCGATATCTCGACGAGGCAGACAAGTTGCTGGCTGAAGCGAGCAATATTTTCCAGCAGGTGCACGGCGGTGACCCACTCACAGCGCCTCCAGATATCTAGCGTGGGCGGCGCGTTCCGTGCGCCCCTCGCCAGGACCCGCATCACGGACGTCGTGGTGCTTTTGGGCTACATGCTTTCTTGTGAAACCACGCGAGTATTCACACGTCCGTTTCCTGGTCAGCAGGCTGCGCTGGCGTGGGTGTCTTCAAGCTACCTTCCTTTGACTTTTTTTTCTTGGGCCGCATGACATTGATTGCAGCGGCGTCGAGCGAAGTCTTGATGTGCGCCGCATAGTATTTCTCGATCATCTCCACACTCGTGCGGCAGTTCTTGGCGATTTGGTAGATGTCGGCGCCCTCCATCAAGCGGAGGCAGATGTATGTATGCCGTAGACTGTAGGCCGTACGAGGTCTGCCTTCGCGGTCGAAACGAAGCTTCTGTTCGTCGAGGATAGTTTTGAAAAGCTCGCGCTGCCACTTGGGAAAAATGAGATCGGTGGGTCCGGGCGTGCGCCATTGTTCCCCAAGGACATTGGAGTTCACGGAAGTTTCTGTGGGCGTGTTCACGCCATAAATGCGCGCCGGGCGAAGCCGGCTTCGAAGTCGCTCAAAAGGCCTAACTGCACCGGGCATACTCTTGCAGTATCCGACACCGCGCTTTCCGCGAACTTCAATCTCCAGGATCGTCTTACCCAAATCCTCGTCATCAACGATCGTGACATCCCTGAACTCAAGACGCCATGCCTCGTCGGGCCGCAGTCCGGTATTGACGGCCAATAGCACAAAGTCGTGCAGCTGTTCCGCTTCCCAGTTGAAGCCCTTCTTCTTTGGCTCCTGCGCGCGCTTTCGTGTCGCTTCGTAGAGCTTCTTGTATTCCTCTGGTGAGAACCACGCCCTGTGGGAGATTTTGGGGGATGACCGGTACGGCTCAGAGAAATCGGGGAGCCGGTCGAGCCATCCGTGGCGCAGCGCTGTTTTGAGGGTCTGGCGCAGCGTGACGATTTCCTGATGCATGGTGCTGCGTCCTGGTGGCTTGCCGCGTTTCGTACTTGCTTCTTGGTGTCTGTGAATTCGGTATTCCTGGATCTTTCCTGCAGTGATCTCTGAGATGCCCAGGTTCCCGAAGAAGGGGACCAAGTGAACGCTCGATCGCCAGTGCTGGCCGTCCACATATCGCTTGTTGCGTTGTCCCTGCGTAATGATGTCGTACTCGTGTAGATACTGCTCAGACACCTCGCGAAAGGTCTTTTCGCTCTTGATCTCGCCCGCGCGGAGTTTTCCGCGAAGCTGTAGGTACCAGTCCTCGGCGATTTCCTTAGCCTTGGAGAGGCTCTCTTCCTTCGTGCTCGTCCGCCGATTCTTTCCCGCGAAATAGCTTGAGCACTGCCAGGCTGCTGTTTGGACGCTTGTAGACGTAAACCTTGCCGCCAAGGATGGTGTGTTGTTCCGGCATCTTCGTTCCTCGTTTGAAGCGGCGCGCGAGAATTTCGGAAATGTGTAATAGATGTGTAAGCTATCCTCACTATTGAGACTTGTCAATAAGTTTATTTATTTCAGTTTGATAGATAGTAAATCGAGGTTATAAGTAGGATTTTGAGTCCGCTGCGTCTGCCAGTTCCGCCATCCCGGCTGAGAAGTGCGGTGCCATCAGTATCGCATAGCGGAGAAACCGTGCGCATCTATCGCCCTCGCGCTTCCGGACCCGAAACCGTGCCCGGATAACGCCAGCAGTCCATGACGTGGTCGTTCACCATGCCCACCGCCTGCATGAACGCGTAGCAAATAGTAGAGCCGACGAACTTGAATCCGCGGCGCTTGAGGTCTTGGCTCATGGCGTCGGACTCAGCGGTGCGGGCTGGAACCTGGCGCAGAGATTTCCGCGCATGCAACAGAGGTTTTCCGCCCACGAAACTCCAGATGTAACGGTCGAAGCTGCCAAACTCTTTTTGCACCCCCAGGAATGCACGGGCATTCTGCGCTGCCGCCGCAATCTTCAAGCGATTGCGCACAATACCCGAATTCTGCAGCAGCTTCCGCATCCTTCGCGAATCATAGCGCGCGATGCGCAGCGGATCGAACCCGTCAAAAGCCCCGCGATAGTTCTCGCGCTTGTTCAGAATTGTTTCCCAGCTCAGTCCGGCCTGCGCGCCTTCCAGGATCAGGAACTCGAACAGGGTGCGGTCGCGATGAACGGGCACGCCCCATTCCTCGTCGTGATAGCTGATCATGAGCGCACTGCGCGCCCATCCGCAGCGCACCGGTTGGCTGCCGTCTGCTTTCTTGCCGGTCATGGAATTCAGGCGAAGGCGGCGCTACTGCAGCGACTTTGGATCTGACTTGTTCTTCGGCGATTTCGAGTCCAGCAGCGACACGAGTTCCTTGGCACAGGCGGGGGCTCCAACCTTGTGTTGGACGATGATTTCTTTCGCGGTCAGCTTGCGGCCGTAAAGCTTTTCGTTGGCGCTGCCGTCGGAACGGAGTGTCGAGCCTTCCAGCGAGATGCCGGCAAACAAGCCCTTGTTGCGCGAGTAGGAGAGGATCTCAGCATTCATCACCACGTCAGTCGCACCCTCGGCGGTACGCCCCTTGGGACCTGCGGCGGCGGAAGCGTCAGCGCCGAGTTTGACTTTGCTCGACAGCAGCGAACGCGCGCCTTTCGGGTTCATCACCAGCAGGACAAAATCGGTGGCCTGCCCGCCGAGTTGGAAACCGATGCTGATTCCTTCCAGAGCATAGAGAGCAGGCGGTCCCCAGGGGCCGGTGTAGTGCTCGCCGCTGCGGCACACCATGACACCGCGGCCGTAGCTGCCGCCAACGCCGAACGCTCCCTTTTTGACTGAAGGCAAAATAACCAGGCACTCTGCCTTGTCGAGCAGGTCCTGAGGGATGTCGTCGGGAATGTTCAGGATTTCTTTGAGCACGACTCCGGCATCCTTGACGCGCTCCTGTTCTTTTTCATCGTTGGCGGCGAGGGCCGCGGGTGCGGCAAGCAGCATTGCGAGCAAAAGTGCCGTGAACTTCCTCATGATGGTTGCCCCCTTGATCGATGACGATCCCGTGCACATGGTGATTCTCATCTTAAACCTAGGGCTTCTCCTTCCGATTATGAGTTGGAAACCAGGGTCCTAG
>Ga0187846_10001107_pt1 | contig 15297 bp, 10 predicted proteins | sample TC_taG_FD_161473 | JGI IMG/M metagenome (GOLD analysis project Ga0187846, IMG submission 161473) | Biofilm microbial communities from the roof of an iron ore cave, State of Minas Gerais, Brazil - TC_06 Biofilm (v2) | ecosystem: Environmental > Terrestrial > Deep subsurface > Cave > Wall biofilm...
AGCCTTGCCTCAGGAACTGCAAGGCACAAGGAGAGGCCCTCGGAACAGAAAATAAAGGATGAATCCGATCAAATTGGGTATGAGGGAAGCGGCAATCACCCAGGCCCAAGCAGGCATTTGACGCCTTTTTGCGTCCCCATAGATATATCCGAGGGCAAGGAAAAAAGCCGCGGTGAAGACGCCAAACGTTAAGCCAAACCAAAGCGCGTCCGGCATGGTACTGAGAAATCCTTCGGAAGCGAGTAGGGAGCGGCCCTGGCTGGAAGCAAAATAGGCTACCCAAATCGGGATTGCCAGTGCTGCGATGGCCATTGCAGACCTGGGTAGAATATTCCGTGTTGCGGCTCTCAACAAGACAGCCGCAACTACAAGCCCGACCAAGAACACTATCAAAAGCACCGCCGATTGCTGTGTCATGCAATGCCTCTATTCTCACCAGGCGCCGCGAGCAGACATAGGGCCGAGCAAAACGATGGCAGCAGCCAAAAGACGAGCACGCCTGCCTGGACTTGAGCAGTGTCAAAATGCATGGGGACCGCCAGGCGCTTGGCCATCTGGTACACGAGTGCCGATCCGACAAATGACATCGAGAGTGCTACAGCAAATGCAGCCCAGATCCTGAATTGCACGTTGTGCTGTCGCATTGTCCCGGTGTGATGCGCAAGAATCTCACGGACCCGGGCATTCGAATCTGGTTCACTGGTAAAGGTGAATTCCCGCAACCCCCGAATCGTACGCGCAGTTAGCTCGACGTAGCGCCTGCAGCCATCACAGTCGCGGATGTGGTCATCGATGAGCTGTCTTTCGCCCGCTGAAACTTCTTCTACGAAAGACCTGTCGATAAGCTCGCGAAGTCTCTTGTCACACTCCATGCGAATCACCCTCCTCAAATGCGGATCTCAGTGCTGCAAGACCGCGATAGATTCTGGACGTCACCGTGGTAACAGGGGCACCCACGACCTGAGCAATCTCCGCAAGAGACAGGTCTTCTTGAAACCTCAGCAGCAAAGCCTCGCGATACAGCGGTGACAGAATCTGCAGTTGACCGGCCAGACGCATTGCGTCTTCGCTTCGAGCCGCGGCTTCGAATGGGGAGGGACCGGAGGAGGGTAACAGCAGCATTGCATCGCGATCATTTGGCAAGGAAGCTGTCTGTACCGCTTTTCGTTTTTTCCGGAGGTCATCTATTGCCAAATTGCGGGCGATCGCAAATAGCCATGGATCAAACCGCTGCCGCCCGTTGTACTGGCTGCCCCGTTGCAGCACGCGAACCCAGGTCTCCTGGGCAAGGTCCTCAGCATATTCTCGTCTCCCGATGAGGTATAGCAGGTAGCGCACCAGTCGATGCTGACAGCGCTCCACCAGGTCTGCAAGAAGCTGCATATCCCTCTCACGTAAGCCTCGTGCAATCTTTGCTGTTTCGGTTTCGGCCGTCGTATTCAATGTCATGGGAAGAGCCGACATATATCCTGTAATACGATCAGACCCCAGCAGATTACTCAACCTTTGACCGAAAAATTACGCTCAGATTTGCCTCTGACGGAGTGCCGGGCGAAACGGAAGCGGGCACTGCGGGGACGCAACCATGCCGAGGGATATACCGGTGGCACGCCGAAGGACGTGCTGGCGGGGCAGCAGGAGATTCCAGCGAACGCGACCGGAAGCTGAAAGCCGCCAGACAGCAACGCCAGAGTCGCCCAGCAAGCCCCGTGAAGAGCGAAGCGGCCAGCCCCGCGATTGTCGGACAGCCAAGGCAGGCTATTTTGACCCACAGTAGGCGTGATATCGAGATCCTACGCCAACTTGACCCCGGGGTGCGTCCCATCCCACGCGTTTCTACCAAAGCTCCCATGGTCATGTAATCTTGGTATGTCCACCTACAGTGCTGGCACTGGACGAGAATGGAAATCCACAAACCGAAGACTCTCGACGACTTTCCGAGGTTTGAAGTGACCGCGCTGCGTCGCGGCCCGACTGCGAAGGAGGGATATACCCATTTCGAGCTTGAGGGCCGTCTTGACTCCACAATCGAGATCGAGAGCACAGGCCCACAATGGTTATGGCTCTTGTTCGGGAATCGCGGATACCTCTGCGCGGGCGTGCAGTCGCGTAACAAGGAAACAGACGTTGCGATTCTGACCTTTGAGGCGAAAGACGAACCAGATATTGTCGGACACACGCTTGCTTATCTGAGCCCTTACTGGCAGGGATTCCACGTGGGGATGGTCCTTGACCCAAACTGGGGCTGGGAAAAAAGGAAATTTCAGGGAACTGATGCAGTTGCTGAAGACTATGAATCCAAGGACGTATCGATTGTTGGAGGTCGTGAGGTAAGGGTCTGGACAAAACTGGAACCAACAGGAGTAAGTGGGGGTCAGAGTAGACACTATCCGGCGACCGACCAAACCTTGCCTGTCCGCCCTGGGAATCGGCTGGTCCCTTCGGGCTGGGGCCACGAGCACTGCGAACTGTGCAGGGCTCATATCGACGCTGGGATGTTCGGATATTGCGATCCGGGAGAACGCTGGATGTGCATTCAGTGTTACGAGCGATACGTAGTGCAACGCGATCTCGCCTTCGTGGACGAGCTTTAGAACCGGACAGTTGATGAAACCAGACGCTTACACTCACGATTCGGGTCTGGCCGGTCTGGGTTCCGGCGGAATCCCGGGCCAACCGGATGTTGAGAAACAGCAGCTCGTTGCGGAGTTACAACGATTTTCCCGGGCGAAACGGAAGCGGGCACTGCGGGGACGCAACCATGCCGAGGGATATCTCGGTGGGCCCATCGAGACGACGAACGGGGGCGTGAGAGCTCGTTCTTGCGCCGCCCAAACCCGGCTCTGCGCGCCGCGCCTCTATTTCCCACGCAGCTTACGTGGGTTGGTGTCGATCTTCTTCTTCACGCGGTCCGAACGGTCAACACCAGGGAAGCCAGACTGCGTCATTCGCCTACGGACCTGAAGGGCTGATCGGATTATCACCCCGACACAGAGCCAGGCAGGTAACACCTCCGACCACTGCGATGCCCGCGATCCGGGCCTCAATCGTGTTCAGGATCGCCTTGTTGGCGTCGACGCTGCTGGGAGGCTTGCCCACGGGAGTGCAATGCTCGTCGCGGGTCTTCTGCTCTCCCTGATGAACGATCAACTCGTTGGAGGCTCCACCTTGCTTCGACCGTCGCGTTGCCGCACCTTGTTCCTGGATTCTTGCGTCGTTCTTTATTGCCGTCACCGTCACTTTGCCGTCTGTGTCGGTGACGTTGTACTCGGTCCAGTCCGCGGTCACGGGGATGATGACCAGACAGTTTGCCCGCACCCGCATCTGCCGAGCCGTACTGACCTGCAGTCCGCCGTGATCGAGAACCAGTTCATTTCCCTCAAACTGAACGATGGTTTCCTGTTGAATTGTCACCGTGGAGCCGTCGGCGTCCATCTTTGCGACTTGTCCTGTTTGGGTTTGAATCAGGTCATCGGGAAAAATCGCACTGGACGGCGGAGCGGGATTGCCGTTGAGCAACACTCCCTCCTGGCTGTGCAAAATCGCCCGCGCTGAGTCCTGGCCAGCGAGCATGGCGGGCAGGACAAAAATCAACGGCCCGCAAACGAGTTTGCGCCACAGGGACAAGAATGTTCCGCCCTTTTGCACTAACTGCTTACGCGAGATTAACTTACGTTAGTCCAGACCGCTATTGCCTGGCATGGTGACCAGGGCGCCGTAACAGCGAAAGTGTTGTGCAGCCGGATTCCCGGCGGGCGAGTTTAGGCGCGGGCGAAGTCGATGTATCCCTTTTGAACATCCGCGCGAATGAGCTTGACTCGGAGTCGGTCGCCGACGTCGGTTCCTTGCTGTCCCTGGGCCAGGAGCCCTTCGACGTGAGGCTGCAGCACACGGACGAACGTCCCGCGCGGAGTCACTCCGGTCACAATCGCCTCGAAGATCGCCCCGATTCGATTCTGCATGGCGGCTGCGGCCAGACGCTTTCCCATCTCCCGCTCAACCTTGCGCGCAGCATCTTCCTTCGCAGTGCAGCTTGCTGCGATGGCGGCGAGTTCGTCATCGGAGTAAGGATTAGGTTGGCCGGCAAGCATGGCTTTGATCAGGCGTTGGGTGACAACGTCGGCAAAGCGCCGATTGGGGGCAGTCGAGTGCGTGTAATCCTGCACCGCCAAGCCGAAGTGTCCCTCGATCGGATCGCCTGGGCGTTCCAGAACATACTCGCCGGGACCGATGAGCTTGATGACCGCGAGCGACACATCGGCGAAGTGATCGGGATCGGCGGCTTTGCGTTGGAGCAGGAAATCATTGAGGGCTTTGGAATCAGGCTCCCTGGGAAGCTTGCCGCCATGAGCCGCGGCCAGCTGCACGATGCGATCCCAACGCTCCGGCTTGCGCACGATTCGACGCAGAGAAGAGACTCTCTCCAAAGACCGGGCCACAACTCCGTTCGCGGCGATCATGAAATCCTCGATCAACTCGGTGGCGCGGTTCTTCTGCTGCTTCACCACATCGACGACTCGCTCTTGCAGGACCAGGGGATGAACCTCCTCGGTCTGAATGTTCAATGCGCCGTTCTCATACCTCCGGTCTTTCATCTTCTGCGCGACCTGGTCCTGCAGGCGTAGCTGCCCCTGCAGATCGGAGGAAGCGGCGACCTTGGTAGGAGCCGTTGTCTTTCCTTCGAGCCATGCTCCCACCGAGTTGTACTGGAGCTGAGCTTTATTGCGAACGAGGGCGCGATAGAAATCGCTGGATGTGACATGCCCATCGGAGTCGACGGCAAACTCGATCACGACCGCCAGGTTATCCTGATTTTCGAGCAGGGAAGTGAGGCCGGTGGAAAGCTCCTCCGGAAGCATGGGGAAGTTCCGGATGCCGGTGTAGACCGTGGTTGTTTCCCTGGCAGCGTGTTGGTCGATGGGCGTTTGTTTGGGAACGAACGCATCAACGTCAGCGATCCCGACAGATACCTTGATGTCGCCGTTGGACAGCTTTTCGGCTACCTCAATCTGATCCAAATCACGCGAGGTGTCGTTGTCGATCGAGGACCAGAGGAGGTTTCGAAGGTCGCGAACCTTACCATCAAGCGACTTCAGAGGCGGATGATTTCGCAAGTCGTCCAACTGCCGTGGAACGTCAGGAGGAAAATCCGGCTCGAAGCCGTGCTCCAACATGATTTCGCGGGCGGTGGCTTGCAGGTCGAGGTGCGTGGGCGGAATGTTGTTCATGAGGTCAAATGTGAAGAGAAGAAGTCCTCGGCTAACACGCGAGCGTGTGATGAGAGGTAGCTGCCGCCGCCTGCTTTCATGCGGCTGCGCTTCAAGTCTCCAGCCGGATAGGTGATGCGTGCTCCAACCGCATCGATATTGGACGCCGCTTCCGGTAGTGATACCGGTTGAAGGTACGCGCCAATGCGGCTACTCAGTGACCACCGCTTTCACCAGGTTCCGCGGGCGATCCACGTCGTATCCCTTCTTGACCGCGACGTGATAGGCAAACAACTGCAAAGGGACCACTTCGACGATGGGCAACAGCAGCTCCGGCGCCGGCGGTACAAAGAACACGTCGTCGGCGACGGCAGCCACCTCGCGGTCGCCTTCGGTCGCAACCGCCACGAGCCGTCCGTGGCGTGACCGGACCTCCTTCATCACGTCGAGCGTTCGGCGATAACGCAGAACCGAATCTGGATCGTGATGATCGCAGGTGGCCAGCACAACGACGGGCAGTTTTTCGTCCACCAGAGCGTTGGGACCGTGCTTGAGCTCACCGGCGGGGTAGCCCTCGGCGTGGGCATAAGAAATCTCTTTCAACTTCAGCGCACCCTCGCGCGCGATTGCGTAATGCACGCCGCGCCCCAGGTACAGGAACTTCTCGGCATTGCAATGTTTTTTCCCGAATTCGTCGGCCAGGTCGTCCCAGGTGCGCAGTTTGTTTTCGATGGCTGCAGGCAGTTGAAGCAGGCGCTGAAGGTACGAGCGTGTCACTTCCGACGTCATGCGTCCGCGCTTGCGGGCGAGAAAGAGAGCCATGAGATACAAGATGGTGACCTGGGCTGTGAAACTCTTGGTCGCGGGAATCGCCAATTCCGGTCCCGCACCCGTGATCAGAGCGGCGCTGGCTTCGCGGGGGATAGTCGCTTCCGCGACGTTCGAGACGGCGACTGTCTTCACGCCTCGCGTGAGCGCTTCGCGTTGGGCGGCAATCGTGTCGGCGGTTTCACCGGACTGCGTAATCACCATCACGATCGGATCGACTGCGGCATGCGTGGAGCGATAGCAGTATTCGCTCGAGTACTCCACGTCGACAGCGACGCCGGAAAGATCTTCAATCATGATTTCGCCGGCCAGGCCGGCGTGGCGGCTCGACCCGCTGGCGGTGACGATAAGTTTTTCGAAGGTCAACAAGGCGCTGTCGATGGCGTGAAGTTCACCGGGGAAAATGGTGTCATCTTTCAGATGTTTGGCAACTGTCTTGGCGATAGCCTGGGGTTGCTCGTAGATTTCGCGGCGCATCACGTGAGATTGGCTTGGCTTCGCCGCAGGAGTCTTGTGGTTGTTTGGAGTCATGCTGATCGTGGCTGAGAGTAACGTATTTCCTGCCCGGCGGCAAACTACTTTCTCGATGCCTCGGTTATGGCGTTTCTCTGCCTTCAAAGTGCGCTTCGATTTCCTCCAGCGTCTTTCCCTTGGTTTCCGGCAGAAAGAAGACTGCCGTCAGGAAGTAGATCAGCGTGCAGGCAGAGAATCCGAAAAACATGGTCGAGTATCCATACTTTCCGACGGCAGGCAGGAAAATCGCTGCAATGGTCGTCGACACGGCCTGGTTAAGCACCAGCGCAATACTCATACCGTTGGAACGGATGCGCGTGGGCATCAGTTCTGAGAGCGCCAACCATACGCACACACCGGGACCGACAGCGTAGAAAGACATGAAGACGAAGAGCGTGACGGCAACCAGCCATCCGTTGGCTGCGCTCGGGACGGGAGTGACCGTCGCATTCTGGATCCGCAGCGGGGCAACGCGCGCAACCAACAGGTCGGCGAAGGGATTCGCGAAGAATGCTCTCACCCTGCTGTCAGGCACGCAGTTTTCGCGGGTGATTTCCAACGGCTTGCCGGAAATGTCGTCGGAACGAACGGCCTGGGTTGCCGCGCGAAAGTCTCCGTAGGCGTAGATCACCACCATCGAGGTCGGCCGTCCGGCTTCCAACTTCCCGCTGGTCAGCTTGTTGGCAAGGCCCTGGTCGTAGCGCAAGGTGAGTTTCTGATCGGTGGATACCATCGACGTGATGGCGGTTCTCACGTCAATTTGCCTGCGTTCTGTTCGGGTGAATAGAAAAGCGGTGCACGCCAGTGACGCAATAATGCCTGCGGTGCCCACGCCGAGCAAGAATTTCCGACCCTTGCGGTCCACCAGGACCACGCCGGCCAAGGTGACAAGGAAGTTTACGAAGGTGAACAGGACATAACCTACATGAGCGGCTAAGTCGGAGAGTCCGCTCTGCAAGAGGATGTTGGTGTTGTAGGCGATGATCGAGTTGATGCCGGTAGCCTGATTGCAGGCGAGAATGATACAAGCGAGCACGAACGGGATCACGTATTTGCGCTGGAGCAATGATTCCCCGGACTTCGCGCCTGAATTTCGCTTCTGTCCGCCGGCAGCGGCGTCCTGCATTTCTTTGAGTTCCAGATCGGCTTGCGCGGTCGTGCGCGATCGGAGGAGGGCTGCGTAAGCGGCGTCCGTCTTGCCGCGCCGCAAGAGCCAGCGGGGCGATTCCGCAAGCATAAAGCTGCCAATCACAAACAAAATGCCGGGTGGCAGGGAAACCCAAAAGATGCCGCGCCAGGCTGCGTTCTTGAACGCGAAAATGGCAACCGGATTACCGAGCTTCGCAATATGATCCAACCGAAAACTGAACAACAAGCCAATCAGCGCCGCGATAAAGATGCCGAGCGTCAGCAGCCACTGAAAAACGCCGGTCCCCTTGCCACGGTCCGATGCCGTCAGGCACTCTGCCAAGTAAAGAGGAACAACTACGCCGATTAATCCTCCGCTCACACCCTGCAAGAGTCGTCCGAAGACGAGTTGCCCATATCCGGGTGACAGGGCGATCATCGGGATGCTGACCACAAACATGAGGCCGCTGAGTGTCATCAACCACTTGCGGCCCATCCAATCGGCGAGCACGCCGGCAAAAAGCGTGGAGATCACGCTGCCCAGCAGCACGGCCGCGACGACAATGGAGAGTTGTCCGCCGTTCAGGCCGGAGGTCGCTTCCAGATAAGGTAAAGCGCCCGCGATGATGCCGACGTCGATTCCGTAGAGCAGGCCGCCGAGGCCGGCCACCACGAGCAGAAAGCGGTTGTAGAAAACCTTCTTGTCGTCGAGCAGGGCGGTGGCGCCGTGGGCAGCGTCAGCGGTCATGATTTGCATTTCTCCGGATGCCGGAAGGTAACAATGTGCGGCGACAAACGCAAGTGATTGTAGCGTGCGCGCAGAATCTTCCCCGAATGCAGCAGGACCAAGAGTACGGCTCTGCCTTACCGTGCCATTGCATCCGCGGCCGGAGTCTTATATAAGCGTTAGACCGCGGCCCGACGGTTCGTGACCGGTTCAGTATGCAGGAAACTGCAACCCTACCTCCGATTGCGGCCGATCAAAGTTCACATGTGCTGCATGCTCCGCATTACCGTTCTCGCCGGCATTCTCAGTGCGGCTGTGGCTGACGCGCAGACTCCCGTGTGGTCTCAATGGGGCCAGAATCCGCAGCACACGGGTAATATTCCGGTCGCGGGCCAGTCGCCGCAAAGCAAACTCTCCGATTCAGTTTTCGATCCTTTCGTGGCCCAGGAAGTCGCCGAGTCTGGAGCGCTTCTGATGCACTATCAGGCACCGCTGGTCAACAGCGCCACGATCTTCATGAACTTCAAGTCGGGAACCTACATTCCCTGTCAGCCTCCAGGTTCCGGACAGCCATTCCCGTGTGGGCCGGATGCGTGGAACTCCGAAATCTGGAACGAAACAGCGCTCCAGTGGCAGAACGGGCAAGTCACGCCAGTCTGGAACTTTGCTTCCGATTGGGTTCCGGTCCCAAACAGCGGTACGGCGCCTTCCCGGCACTCTCTCGGCGGATGGGAGCCGATGTTCCAGCCTGCGCTCGCTGGCACGTTCGTCTACGTGCCAGGCGCGGGAGGCACACTCTACAAGCTCAACCAGAGTGATGGATCCGTAGCCTCGCACATCAATCCGTTCGGCGCCGTCGATCCCAGCAAATTCGTGGCGGGCGGAGTCGCAGCTGACAGCGCGGGAAACATTTACTACAACGTAATTCAAGTCGTACTGGCGTGGCCGTGGGACATGGATGCGGTGAACTCCTGGCTGGTCAAAGTCGCGCCCGACGACACCACAACCATGGTTACCTATCCGTCGCTGCTGCCGAATGCTCCGCAACAGTGCCTGAGCACGTTCGCGGGGCAACCGTATCCCTGGCCGCCAAGCCAGAACGCGCAGCCCCCAAACACGAATTGCGGGTCGCAACGCAGCCCACTCAATCTGGTGCCCGCGATCTCCGCAGATGGGTCGACGATCTACACCGTAAGTCGCGGACATTTCTGGCCTCGCAGTGCCTACCTGCTGGCCGTGAATTCGTCCGATCTCAGTCTGCAATGGTCGAGTTCGTTGCAACTTTTTCTCGACGATGGCTGCAACGTGCTGCTGCCGCCGGACGGCCAGCCCGACGGCTGCAGCATTTTCGGCGCGACCGGGATTGATCCAACGCAAAACACTCTCGGCTCGGCCGCCTTCGAAGACACTGCGACGGCGTCGCCCGTGGTCACACCGGACGGCAGCGTCCTGCTCGGTGTAAATACCGCTTACAACTACGGACGCGGCCATTTGCTGAAGTTCAGTTCTCAGGGGCAGTTTCTCGCCAGCTACGATTTCGGCTGGGACAGTACACCCGCCATCTTCCCGAACAACGGCTCATACTCTGTCGTTCTCAAAGACAATCACTACGACGTGGGGTCCTATTGCAGCGATCCGACCTGGTGCCCGAAAGAGCCGCGGGGGCCTTACTACATCACGCAACTGGATCCCAATCTAAACATCGAATGGCAGTTCGAGGATCCGACCGTCACCAAGAGTCATCCTGACGGCTACGAGTGGTGCGTGAATGCAGCGGTGGTAGACACCAACGGTGTCGTCTACGGCGACAACGAGGACGGGAATCTCTACGTGATTTCTCAGGGTGGCACGGCGTCGCAGAAGATCTTCCTCGAAAAGTCGGAAGATGCCGGCTACACCCCGGTTTCTATGGGGGCCGACGGCATGGTATACGCGCTGAATGCGGGCCATCTGGTTGCGGTCGGGCAGTTGTTTTCTACGTCCACGCAGGTGAGTTCGTCGTTGAATCCATCGACGTACGGAGATTCCGTCACGTTCACTGCCGCTGTAAGCTCGAACGGTGGAGCGCCCACCGGCACGGTTACATTCAAGAATGGTTCTGCGATCCTGGGGAAGGGAACTCTAAGCGGTGGGACCGCGTCCTACACAACCAAACCAATTCAGTTGAACGCAGGATCAATCTCAATCACCGCCGTTTACGGAGGCGATTCCAAGCATGCTGCCAGCACTTCGCCGGTGCTGACGCAAGTCGTAAACAAGACGGCGACTTCGACCAGCTTGACGTCGCAACCGAATCCGTCCGGCGTAAATCAGACCGTGACTCTGACCGCCACCGTGACGGCCACGCCCGGCGTGCCCACGGGCGCCATCACGTTCAAGAGTGGAGTAAAGGTTCTGGGCCACGTTTCGCTTAGCGGCGGCATCGCGACATTAAACACAGTTTTTACGAAGGCTGGAACCTACCAGCTCAGCGCGACGTACTCCGGGAACGGCAACTATCAGACGAGTTCCGGCAGCACCGTGCAAACCGTTCAATAACTGATTACGGCCAAACACTATTATCGGGATGGGGCACAACGCGCCATCTCCGAGTGGATTTCTTTGACCTTGTCGGCGCCCTGATATCCAGGCGCTTTGTCACGGAGTGCCCCGAATTGAGGCAGACAAAGTTGAAACCACGATTGCGCCTGGCGGCACTGCTCGGCCCTTTGCGCCGCAGATAACCTTGTAGAAGAAGCCAGCAAGACATAGGCTTTACCCAGCCAGAGTTGATCGGTAATGAGCGCGAAACCGACGAAAGATTGCGGATCCTTCGAATCCGGAGCCCTGGAGAGTATGGCCAAAGATTGCTGAAGCTCGCCAATGGCACCGCGGGCGTCCCCCGTTTGCACCAGGAGCGTGCCGATGTTTCCGCGGACCTGGGCGACGTCCTGTTGCGCCTGGGCATTGGCGGGATCGGCATCTGACAGTTTCTGGAACGACGCTAGAGCGTCACGCTCCTGATCAAGGGCAGCCTGGGTCTGATTCATGTCGCCAAGCAACTGTCCAATGGAGTGCTGATAGTAGGTCGCGAGGCGGCGGACTTCGGCATTGTTGGGATCCTGCGACAGCGCAGGTTGTAATACCGCGATCGCCTTCCGGAATGCGGCTATGGAATCGGCATCCTGCCTGGAATCAAGCCTCTGAATTTCAGCGATGCGTCCGTAGGTTAAGGCAACACGGCGGCGCACCGACCCGTCGTCGGGGTGCTCAGCCAGCATCTTCTCGAACATTGTCGCTCCCCGGAGAAGGATTTCCAGACCTGCCGCACGGTCTCCGCCCAGCATGACTTCTTTGTAGCCCTGATCCACGTGACACATGGCAAGCAACAAGCGGTTATCTGAATTGGAAGGATCGAGGCGCAACAGCTTCTCGGCGGTCGGAATCTCCTTTCTGGCGTTTTCCAGGCCGTGGGCCTGATCTCCGAGGTGCCACTGGAGATCGCTGAGGCGGATATAGCTGGTCACGAGCTCGCGGAATGAGCGCGGATCTTTCGGATCCTCCGCGGCGAGAGACTCGCGCAATACGAGAGCCTTTCCGTAGCTCGCCGAGGCTGCCGCGGGATCGCCGAGGTTCGCTTCATACGGTTGGCCCTGAACGTCGCCGATCTTGTCGTAAGCGGCAGCCAATTCCAGTTCGAGGGAGCGATCACCTTTCGCTTCTTGGGAAAGACTATCGAGATACTTGAGAGCGCGTTCGACCAGCAGCTTACGCACGGGTGTCGATCCCTGAAGATTTGCGATGCCGTCGTGGACTTCAAACATGAGCGAGTTTGCCAGCTCGCGCACGTCCTGAAACCTGCGATCGGCCTTGGCCTGCTGCGCGCGGGCGATCCGTGCCTCATGCAGAGTCGCGACCAGCCCGGCAGTGAGCGAGAGCAGGAGCAACGCCGTGGCTCCGACGGCCAACTTGTTCCGGGAGACAAACTTCTGTGCACGATATCCCAGGGTTTCTTTCCGAGCGCGAACTGGCAAACCCTCCAGATGACGCCGAATGTCCTCGGAAAACTGCTCGACCGAGGCATAGCGTCGCTCAGGCTGTTTGCGGAGGGCCATCTGCACGATGTTGTCGAGGTCGCCCGCAAGCTGGCGGCGAAGCTTGTCCGGTCTGGAACCGCGAGCGGAAGCGATGGACTCGGGCGTGACGCGCGTAGCCGCGCCGTCGGCCCTTCTCGTCTCTAATTGCTGGGTCAGGATGGAGCTCGGTCGAATAGGCTCCGTGTGGCAGACGGTGCGGGCCATTTCATCCGGCCGCCGAGTGTCGACTTGGTAGGGATGGTGACCGGTCAGCAGGAGGTAAAGCACCACGCCGAGCGAGTAGACGTCACTGGATGTGCTGACCGGTGCTCCGCTGATCTGCTCCGGACTGGCGTACTCAGGAGTCAGGATGCGCAGGAACGCAACCGAAGGTTCTGCTTCGCGGGAAACTGGATCCTGGGTGAGAATCTTCGCGATGCCGAAGTCCAGGAGCTTGGGTGTGCCTTCATTGGTGATGAGAATGTTGCCCGGCTTGAGGTCGCGGTGGACCACGAGGTTCTGGTGGGCGTACTCGACGGCGGAGCACACGCTCCGAAACAGTCGCAGACGCTCCCGCAAAGGGAGCCGGTGCGAATCGCAGTATTGGTCGATGGGTAGGCCCTCGACGAGCTCCATCACGAAATAAGGGACACCCTGCTCAGTGGTGCCGCCATCGAGGAGGCGTGCGATGTTGGGATGCTCGAGGTTGGCGAGAATCTGCCGCTCGGCGCGGAAGCGGGAGAGGGCAAACGCAGTCTCGAACCCGCCTTTCACAACCTTGATGGCAACCTGCTTCCTATATTGGTCGTCGGCGCGGACGGCACGATAGACCGTCCCCATGCCGCCATGGCCGATGTCTTCAATAATCTCGTAGGGTCCGATGCGGCGTCCGATCCATGAATCCGACTCGGCAGTTGCATTCAAGAGATGCTGGCCCAGGAATGCAGGCGACTCGAGAAATCCCCCTGCTTGGTCATAAGAGAGAATCAGTGAATCGACGTATTTGCGGAGCGCCGGTTCGGGACAGGCGCGGTCGAGATATTGCTCACGTTCAGGGTGGGGAAGCTCAAGAACTGCATCCACTACGTCGCGAACTCGATTCCAGGTGAACGGCATTACTTCGAATCCTCGCGGCTCATTTCGTGAAAGAGCCAGGCGCGCGCACCCGCCCATTGGCGCTGCACAGTTGCAGGAGAAATCCCGAGCACCTCGGCACTTTCCTCGTTGGAAAGACCGCCAAAGAAGCGAAGCTCAACGATCTGGCTGCGCTGCGGGTCTACCTGGCTCAGGCCGGTGAGAGCGTCGTGCAGGGCGACCAGGTCCACCGACGGCTCCGCCGACACCGTCAAGGCATCGTCAAGGCGAGTCTTCGGTAGTCCTGAGCCGCGTTTCGAGGTGCGGTGTTGCTTGGCGTGGTCGACCAGGATGCGGCGCATCATGCTGGCCGCGATGGCGAAAAAGTGCGCGCGGCTCTTCCACTCTGATCGCTGGTCGACCAGCCTGAGATACGCCTCGTGGACAAGGGCCGTCGCCTGCAGGGTGTGATCGGGGCGCTCGCGACGCATGTAGTTTCGGGCGAGATTGCGAAGCTCGCGGTACACAAGGAAAGCGAGCGCTTCTTGGGCCTTGGTGTCTCCCAGGCTCCAGTCATGCAAAAGGCGGGTTATCTGCTCGTTGGGCGCTTCGGCCACGGTGCCCCTCCCCGCGGCGGGTTGTAAGGAAGCTAACCGGAGGCCGAGCCAAAGTCAACCTTCTTGGATGGGTTGGTTTCGCCTATGGTGATCCCCCAAAATTGCAGGGGAAGAAAAAAGATTTCAGGGGTGATCACGATTGACGAGGAATCTCGCGTTTCTTGAATAGACAGGCGTGTTGAGGGCAAATCGGCCTGATTCTCCATCGCATGGGGCCGGTCACGTCCGACCTTGGGGGGTAAGCACGCCTGTTTCAGACGATTCGAAGATTTACAGGCCTTGGGCCAAAGGTGTAAGCCCCGCCCGGGGCCGCCTTGCAATGGGAGGGGTGATGACGCCACTCGCACAAGGAGTCGAAAGCCTGTCTCGGTCCGGGGAAATGATGGTTGTTGATTCTCCGGGCGCAGAGAAGAAGCCTGCGTTTGGAGCAAACAGTTTATTCAACGGTTTTCTTCTCACGTACGTCCTGACGGTCGGCGGCTTTCTGGCAGCCGCCTTTCTCTGGGGCAAAGTGGGTGCCAGCCTGTTGGTCGTGGCGATGGGCTGGCCACACGTTGTGCTCGGCCTGATCTTCAACGTCAACCGAGTCAAGGCAGCGGACCTTAAAGGACAGCTCGCGTTTTTCGGACTGCTGGTGGTGGCGTTCACCATTGGTTTTGTACACACCCAGGTGCCGATCACGACGCTGATCTATCTCTACTTCATCTTCCACGCGTTTCGTGATGAGATTTTCATTTATCACCAAAGGAACACCGGCTATCGGTTTCGAGGAGAGGTGTTCGATCGGCGGGGTATCACCTGGCTGATCAGTGCCATTGCAATGTCTCTGCCCGGGCAGGTGTTGGCGCGCGATCCGGCACGTCAGCTTGAGTGGTACTACGTGCTGTGCGGCGCGTCGGGTGTGCTGGCGGCGACCGTTTTGTTGGCCGGCGACTGGAAGCTGTTTCAGCAGTGGCCGGGCGCGCGTTATGGAATTGCCGCTTATTTCCTGATCGTGGCAGCGATGACGGGAATGAGGATCCTTCGCGTCCGGGGCATCGCTGCGCCGCTGTTCTTCTCGTTCCTTGTCGTCTTTCACTATTTCAGCTGGTACGTGTTCACGTTGGAAAAAATTGCAGCCCGTCCGCAGCCCAAGCCGGGCAGTGACG
>Ga0187846_10001108_pt1 | contig 15293 bp, 17 predicted proteins | sample TC_taG_FD_161473 | JGI IMG/M metagenome (GOLD analysis project Ga0187846, IMG submission 161473) | Biofilm microbial communities from the roof of an iron ore cave, State of Minas Gerais, Brazil - TC_06 Biofilm (v2) | ecosystem: Environmental > Terrestrial > Deep subsurface > Cave > Wall biofilm...
GGGGGGCACGCAACGGAACTGGCGACCAGGGCGGCAGAGAAGGGTTACGATGTAGTGATAGCCTACGGAGGCGATGGGACGCTCTGCCAGGTGATCAATGGAGTGATGAACGCAAACGAACAGCGCAGTATTATAGGCGTTATTCCCGGCGGGACGGTTAATCAGTGGGCGAGCGAGATTAGCGTGCCGCCCGACCCGGTCAAGGCCGCGCTGGCGCTCATCGGCAGTGAGATGCACAAGGTCGATATCGGGCGCGTGGAGGTGGAAGGGCTGACGTTCCCCGGCGCGACACAGGATAGCGAGCAGCAGGCAGGCGACGATGAGCATGTGATGGTCAACTACCGCTTTGATACTTTGCGCTGCACCCTGCGCGTGGCGATCCCAGGCACATACAATATGGCGTTGTTCGAGGAATCGGCGAAGAAGAAGCGCGATCAGCATGGGACAGAGCAGGCGGGACAGTGGGAGGATACAGAGAATGGGCACAAGCAGGCGGATTTCAAGGAGATACGGGAAGAACTTCCGCGTGCTGAGACGACGCTCGTGGAGGGCGGGCGCGAGGTGAAGGTGGTGGGAGTGGTAGCAAACCTGGAGAAGAAGAACGCCTACATTATTGCGGGTACTAAGCTCAAGCGGAGTACGGGCGAGAGCAGGCTTGTGGCGGTGTGTGTGGATGGCAAGACCAGTGTCCTCAAGACAACAGGGGAGAATGTTGACCTGGAGACCGTGGAGGGACTGCGAGAAGGGGATGGGATTGTGGTTGAAGGGAAGAAGAGTAAGCGCGGGGTGATGCGGGCAAAGCGATTGGTGGTGCAGAATGGGTGATGTTGCCTCTGGTAAAGGCGCCATAATGATTTTTACATTCAAGGTCGGTAATAATGTGTCACCCTGAGCGCAGCGAAGGGTCTCTCTCGAGGGGCACGGAGATGCTTCACTTCGTTCAGCATGACAGTGTCGGCTTTGGTCGTTAAATTTCATAATGGCGCGGCTACGCCCAACCCATATGCCACATTATTTGGCAATTGACCCCCTACTGTGATTCGGTCTAGGTTGGTTGTTTTCCTGCTGAATAGCCATCAAAGAGTCTTCCTCCGACCAGGGCGAGCGCGTCCTGGGCAAATGAGATCAAATCCTCTTTTGCCCCTTGTTGATAGAAGGTTTCGAGCGCGACCGTGAGGAGTTCCGCCTGCCTCGGGTCAAAAGCCTGGAGAGCGCGAAGCACCCATTTTCCCTTGCCGATCCATTGACGGTGATAGCCCAGGATGAGTTCTGAAGCCAGTACAGCTACATCGTTGGCGATGAAGTAGCTTTCACCAGGGCGTTCAGACCCAACAAAATCATCGAGGGCATCGGTCAACTGGTAACGCAGTTGCGTGACCTCGGCTTCGCTTAAGGGCGCTGGCCCCTGTTCCAATAGTTGTCGCGCCTCATTCTTGATGCGCTGCGCAATCTGATCGCGATCTTTCAAGATCAGGCCTTCTGCACACATGCGCTGTAAAGAGGGTCGACGTCTTTGAGCGTCGGCCGCGAAAAATTCACGGTAGGACTCGTGAGTGTTTACGAAGACTTCGATGGGCCAGCCAAAGGCAGACAGTGACTCTCGATAAGGAGCCTTCACATCCCTGGTCACGATCACGATATCCAGGTCAGAAGTCGTTGTGGCCTCTCCGCGCACGGCGCTTCCGGCTACAAAAGCCGCGTCACAGTCGGGAAACGAATATTCAACAAAAGCGCGCGCAGCGTCTATTACGTTCAAGGTGCTCTCCCTGTAGAACACGTTACAGGCTATTGAGAAATTCGTTGATGGCGGCGTTGACGGCGGCAGGTTCCTCGACGGTCGAGGTGTGGCCAGCGCCGGGGATGGTTACCAGGCGCGAACCCTGGATGCGCTCGTGGACGCGTTCTGCTTTGGCCGGGACGGTCGCGACATCCTGGTCGCCGACGATGACGAGGGTCGGGACGCGAATTTTGGCGATTTCGTCGTATATGCTTCTGCGAGTGATGACGCCGGTGGTGGCACGGGTGATTCCAATACGGCGGTTTTCGCTCAAGCGCTGCCGCCACTCGCTGCGCTGCGCTGCGCGCGCCGGGTCGTTGAGGAATTTCTGGCCGAACATGACGGGCATGACACGATCAACGACGAGGCTGGTGCCGAGCCAGCGGACGATGAAAGTCATCTGCCTGTACTTCGGCACATTCTCGGCGGGTTCCGTGTCGGGTGAGGTTTCTAAGAGGACGAGCGATTTGACGAGGTCTGGCCTGCGGGCAGCGAGGCGCATGGCGATGAAGCCGCCCATGGAGAGGCCGATGAAATGACAGGGTGCGCAGTCCAGGGCTTCGATGAGGGCTGCCGCGTCCTCGTAGAGGGTTTCCATGTCGTAGCCGTCGCGCGTCACTTCGCTCTGGCCCTGGCCACGAAAGTCGAAGGCGATGCAGCGGTAGCGGTCTTTGAGGGCGGCAACCTGGTCGTCGAACATGCGGCAGCTCCATAGCAAGCCATGGGCAAAGACAATAGTTTCTTGGCCGGCGCCATGTTCTTCGTAGTACAGTCCGGCGCCGTTGACGCGGATGTTAGGCATAGTGGTTTCCCCCTTTCGCGGATGACAGAATTGGTGTGTATTCAGTATATCTCAGGCGCGCCCTGTAGCGCTACTGATTTGAGCGGGTCTGATTCTCAGAACCTTCGCCCTCTCTTGCCGCGCAAACATTTAGTTTGTTTTGTGGCAAATGCGCTTCGCGCATTTGCCACAAAACAAACTAAAACAGGCGAGCGCCGCAGGCGCGAGCAAGCGACCGGGATAGAAATCAGACAGACTCTTTGGAAAAGTCTCAGTACATGTGGATAGCATGTTGCACTGTGGTAGAGTATAATAAAAGCGCTTCAATGGAGCTAATGATTTAAGTATATTCATCATTTCTCCCACTAGAGTCCAGGTTAGCTTTCCCCGGTTGTACTACAAAGATAAAGCCAGGAGGCATACATGGAAGATGGAACAAGTATTGGCGTATCTAGAGCCAGCTTCGTACCGGTCAAACTCGACGATAACACAATTATACGTATCGAAGCGACTCGCATTGAAAGCGACGATGGGCAAGGTGAAGGCTATATTGCTGCGGTGGAGATGCCTTCCTTCCAACAAATCACCGAGACTATTAAAAGTATGGCAAAATCGTTGGTAGCTATCTGGAACGAAGTACAGCCAAGTAGAGCCAGTGTCGAGTTCGGCATCGAGGTTGGTTTCGAGCCAGGGAACCTGACGGCGCTGCTGGTAAAGGGCTCAGGTAAGGCGAATCTGATAGTCACACTGGAGTGGTCCAAGGAGTCGTCCGAGGAACGTTGAGCCTGGAGAGCCGAATGGGTGAGCCACTATCGCTGCGAGAACAATTGCGACGTTGCACAGTGCAACTACTGATTCCTAAGAAGAGTCTAGGGACGGGTTTCTTTGTTGCGCCAGGCCTGATACTTACCTGTGCTCACGTGGTCCAGATTGCCCAGGAAAACAACTTGCCGATCGAGGTAAGCGCATGGGATGGCCAGGCCATTGGTCCGGCATCAATCCAGAAATTTGTAGTAGAGAATATTCCTGCCAGGGAAAATTTACCGGGTCAGAAGATTCAATATCTTTATCCCGACCTGGCATTGCTCCAGGTCAAATTGATGGATCATCCTTGTGTTTACATAGATGCTCAGGTGAATAGTGACAATCGGCTCTACACGTACGGCTATCCTGATAATTATCCTGGCGGTGACGGAGAAGGATTTGCATTCGAGGGTGAAAGCCGGATCGACCAGCAAAGATATTTAGTAAAGTTCAGGGCAGGGGAGGCCCGTCCTGGCTTTAGCGGGGCGCCGCTCCTGAATTTGAGTACTGGTGGTGTGTGCGGTGTTATACAGACGACACGTGGTAGCGATTTAGGCGGGAGAGCCGTTCCAGCAAGCACAGTTTTTCAGAACTTTCCAGGATTGTCGGAGCAACAGAGGCAGTTTCACCAACAGGACAGGCGCTGGCATGATTGTCTGACGCAGGAGCAGCGGGAGAAGCTAGGAATGGTGGCTCCAGCAGAAGGCATCGAGGTCTTCTTCTTGTATGCTGATGTCAACGAGGATAAAAGATTGCTAGACAAACTTGAGAAACATTTTGCCACTATGCAGAAGCAGCACTTAATTACGACCTGGAACAAAGGAAAGCTGGGACCTGGGGAGGATGAAATGAGCGCAATGAGAGCTCACATGGAAAGGGCAATGATTATCCTGCTCATGGTGAGTCCAGATTTCATGGCCCAACATTATCTTGACGGTTCTGAAGTGGAACAGGCGATAGAAAAGCGCAAGACAGGGACAATTGTGATACCCGTGCTGCTGCGGCTCACCGATTATAAAGGGGCGCCGTTTGAGGGGCTTATGCCTTTGCCTACGAATCGCAAACCCGTGGCCGAATGGTCCAGCGCTGATTCGGCACTTTACGATGTTACTTTGGGGATCCGCAAAGTAGTGGAAGGGCTAAAGAAACCAAACCCTTAGAGGGCTATTCCAACTAGTTGAACAGTATGATCTCGAATTGGGAGACCAGCTATGAAAGACTACCACATCAACATCTTCTATAGTGAAGAGGACGAAGGATATATTGCAGATATCCCTGACCTGCGGTTTTGTTCCGCCTTCGGTGACACCCCTGAAGAGGCTCTCCGGGAGGTTCAAATCGCCAAAACAGCATGGCTTGAAGCCGCTCGCGCTGAAGGTATACCAGTACCCCCGCCAAAATATAGACCGGTAATCTACCAGGTTGCACCCTGAACAAGCTCTGTGCAGGATGCAACCTGCTCTCTAGCCAGTGCGAGCTGATGATATGATCCCAATGGAGACATGGGAGCGAGAACGCTCGAAATGTGACCTTCCTGCCCTGCCTCATAGACCGGCTGAGGAATGCCTGTATGCTATAATGGCGCTATGGAAGATACGCAGCAAGGCGAAGAAAAAGCACCCGTGATGACTTCTGCCCTCTGTACAGCCATCGCCAACCGCTATCATCTCTCACTCTCTCCAGCTCGCAGGCTTTCCGGCGGTGAAGAATGCGAGATCTGGCTTGCAACTTCTGCTGATGGCTCGTTCATCGTACGCATCAGTCCAGGCTGGCGTTCTCTCGCCCAACTCGGGTGGACCCATAGGCTCATGCTCTCTCTCTGCTCCCTCTTCCCCGTTGTCGTCGCACCGCTCAGGGCGATCGATGGGTCTACCCTCTTCCTCCACGACGGGCGACCCGTTGCCCTCTTTCCTTTCGTCGAGGGCACTCCTCTGGAGCGCGAACAGCCATCTCAACGACGTGCTGCGGCTGAACTGCTGGCAGGGCTGCATCGTGCTATGCTGGCTGACTCTGCTGCTCCCAGCCAACCACAGCGGTACCTGACCGAAACGTCCCATTTGCCAGGCCTGGAAGACCCCGAGGCGTTGATCGATCCTGAATTTGACGCGTGGCACGCGACCCTGCTGCAACAGCCCACGGCTTTGACATGCGGCCCCATCCATGGAGATTACTACCGCAGGAACCTGCTCGTCAGAGATGGCATGATTAAAGCAGTCATTGACTGGGATAACGCTCACCCTGATTTCCTGATGCAGGAAGTGGCCTGGTCTACCTGGGAATTCTGTCAAACCTCTTCGGGAGATGACTTGCACTCTGACCGCGCATGCGCTTTTGTGCAGGCCTATCGCGACGCGGGAGGTCCCTGCAAAGCAGAAGAGTATGGCCTGCTCATTCCTTTTATCCGCTGGCGCCTGCGCGAGGAAATCCGCTTCAATCTGCGGGCAGCCGCCGCCGGGCAGGATTGGGACCCCGAGTATGTGAATGACGAATTGCGCGCCTTCGAGCGCCTGCGTGGGCGAAACTTCACATTCTAATTACGAGTGGTGCTCGAGGCAAGCAAGCCATGTGCGCAGGAGCACGGCAAGGGTACTCTGTTCCTCCGGGGAAAGGGGGTGCAGCAGCCGCGCCTCATTTGCCACATGCGCGATCAGCGCACGGTCAATGAGTTCGCGACCCTGTTGTGTCAATTCGACCAGTATGCCACGCCGATCTTCAGGATCAGGAATGCGCCTCACCAGGCCTTTTTCTGCCAGTCGGTCGATGCGATTGGTCATCGTTCCCGATGTCACCATCATCGAGCGAAAGAGTTCTGTGGGCGAGAGTCGGTACGGTGCTCCGGCACGGCGCAGGGTCGCCAGCATATCGAAACTCCAGTGGTTCAGGCCGAATTGCACAAACACCGGCTCCAGTTCCTTCTCCACGACAAGCGCTAGCCGGGAGATACGGCCAACTATTCCCATGGGTGAGACGTCCAGATCAGGACGCTCAGCCGCCCATTGAGCCAGAATGCTACTGACATGATCTTCCTGTGTCATACCCCCATTATATCTTAACATCAAGTATCTTGACAATCCCCTTTGTGATGTATTATAATCTTGATATCAAGATTAATGGTATCAAGATTAATGATATCAATACAAACTGTAAACAACCAGGAAGCAAGGAGCACATCATGTTATCCCTCACCTTAACCCTCGTCTTGATGCCGGTAGTGGTGTTCTTAGGACTCACCGTACAACGGTGGTTGTTCAGCAACTCTGCTGAGCAAAACGATCCGGAATGGGAGCTCTACCAGCAGCGGTATGACTAGTCGAGGGCACGACAGCGCAGCCTTCACGTACAAAAAGTAGGGTGCGCTGTCGTGATCCGCTTAGCGAAGGCCGTCCTGTGCTAGCTGTTCGCGCTATCATCAGCCCTTCCGAAACTGAAAGTACTCCCCCGCGCCGGTCATAAGGTATAATAGATGCGAAGAACTCCAGGTTGTATAGGGAAGGAAATGAAAGGCTACCACATCAACATCTTCTATAGCGAAGAGGACGAAGGATATATTGCAGATATCCCTGACCTGAAGTTTTGTTCCGCCTTCGGTGAGACTCCCGAAGAGGCTCTCCGGGAGGTTCAGATCGCTAAAGCAGCTTGGATTGAGGCTGCTCTTGCTGAAGGCACAAAGAGTAGGACGGGATAGATGAATCGTGCCCATGTGATCAGGCTCAATCCTACACCAGAACAAGCTGTCTACTTTCGCAAAGCGTGCGGGGTGGCACGTCACGCCTATAACTGGGCACTGGCTCGCTGGAAAGAGTACCGGGCAGAGGGCAAATGGGCCAAGATGAAAGACCTCAAGGCAGAGTACAACAGGATCAAGGGTGAACTATTCCCCTGGTGCTATGAGGTCACCAAATGCGCACCAGAACAAGCGTTCAGCCATTTAGGACTCGCTTTTGCCAATTACTGGCGCATGAAGGAAGCGGGAACCCTGCCCAAGCTCAAGCATCCACGCAAAGATGGGGAGGAGGCAGGCTTCCCGCACTTCAAAAGCAAAAAGCGGGATCGCTTGAGCTTCTACCTGGCTAACGATAAGTTTTCGGTTGATGGGCATACGCTGCGTGTTCCCAAGCTGGGAAATGTCAACATGACCGAGGCATTGCGGCTCCAGGGCAAGATCATGAGCGCTACGATTTCCTATCGTGCGGGGTGGTGGTTCGTCTCCATCTCAGTCGAGGTGCAGCATGAGGTGCCTACCCATACGGGGGGAGCGGTTGGGATAGATCTGGGTATCAAGACGTTGGCAACCACAAGCGACGGTATGGTGTTTGAGAACCAAAAGCACTATCGTCGGAGTTTGGGACGCATCAAAGGCTTGAGCAAAGGGCTATCTCGCAAAGTAGAGGGCGGTCAGAACTGGTGGAAGAATAGCAGGAAACTGGCGAAGGCGCATTACAGGGTAGCGTGCCAAAGGCAGGATACGCTTCACAAGATGACGACGTACCTTGCACGAACCTATGCCTTGATTGGGTTAGAAGATCTCAATACCAAAGGGATGCTGGCTAGCCATCGCCTCGCGCAAGCAGTGAGCGATGCCAGTTTCTTTGAGGTCAAGCGCCAAGTGCTCTACAAATCTGAGCAGCATGGTGGGTATGTGCACTTGGTCGACCGCTGGTACGCCAGTTCCAAAACCTGCCACCACTGTGGTTGGGTCAAGGAAGACTTGACGCTTGCTGACCGTGTCTGGGTGTGCGAACAGTGTGAAGCGGCCAACGAGCGTGATGTGAATGCATCCCTTAATATCAGGGATGAAGCCCTCCGGAAGGTTCCGGATGTCCCGGTAGTGGCTTCGTTGGGACACAAATTCGCCGGTGGAGCGGGAAGCTCTGGCTCCGGGTGCGCCCGGAGTGAAACTTTCTGCGATGAAGCAGGTACAACAGTGTTGTAACTACGGTTTACTACATTTTAGAAAGCAGGAATATATGCAATCAACGATGCAACGGCCCAGGCGTAGAGGCGTGGCGTTCAGCACCGGCATCATTTTTGCTGTCATTGCTGCCATTGTCATTTTTGGTTCTGGCGCACTGAACGGTTTTAGCACCGGTACTCTTGCGAACCAACTCTGGGGATGGGCCTGGATCTTCGCGCTCTTTGCCACGCCTCTGCTGGCTGGCTTCGTAGGCACGCTCCGATCGAGTCGCATTGGCTCGGGCACGCTGGCCGGTCTCTGGGATGGCCTCTTCGTCGGTCTCTGGATTGCCGCCTATCTTATAATTGTCTACTACCTCGCAGGTTCGAACCTCGACGCCTTTATCAAACAGGTACAAGATCAAATGGTGCAGCGAGGAACATCCATCACTATTACTCGTGATACGATCCTGACTTCGCTGATCATTGCTGATGTGCTGCTGGTGATCATCTTCCTGGGCATCGGCACTTTGCTGGGGCTCATCGGCGCTTTAATTGGCAAGCCCTTTGCTCCTCGCAGGCGTTACTGATCCGCAACCTATTTGGTCAGGTATTCAGGAGGGTCCAGGTCCATTAGGGGACGAGCGGGCGACCATAAAAGCCCACCCCGCCACTCCCCACCTCCCTCGCCCCTACGGGAATGGGATGCCTCCGCAAGGATGGAGAACCATTCAGGAAATGCCCCGAGGTACCTACTTCCTGCCGAGTTTCGCTAACAAGGCAGATTTTACCAGGCCGACCTCTTCTACGCGCAGGAGCAGGACCAGGCCGAGGTACACGCCTCCAGCCAGGCTGCCCGCGACGAGGACGGTGAGCAGCTGCCCGAGCAGGTGCTGGAGCGAGAACAGGGGGACACGGCCGAGCCATAGCTGCAGGCCCCAGGCGACGGCAACCATGACGGCGGTAGCAAGCAAGATTTTGAGTATTGCCGGGATGGTCGAGCGCACGTGGAGGGAGCCTATGGCAAGGCGCAGGAGGATGAGTATGATAACGGGATGCATGGAGTTCTGGAAGGTGTTGGCCAGGACAAGCGCGGGCATGCCGACGGTCTGCCAGAAGGGGAGAGCGATCAATAGGTACCAGACGACGCCGATGATGCCGGCGGTGACGGGGATGATGGTGTTCTTGCGCGCGTAAAAGGCGGCGATCAGTAGTTGATCGATCGCTACGAAGGGGAGTTGATAGGCGTAGTTTTGTAGGGCTACAGCGGTGAGCGCGGCATTCTGGGCAGTGTATTTGTGATGCATGAAGAGCAGATCGACTATGGGCACGCGCAGGACGATGAGGCCAGCAGCAGCGGGGATCATGAGCAGCAGACCGATACGGAAGCCAAGGAGCAGGGTCGCTTTGAAGCGCTCCATGTCGCCTTCCCTGGCATGAGCCGAAAGGGTGGGCAGCACGGCGAACGAGAGCGCGGCGGCCACCAGGCCAACGGGGAACTGGATAAGGGTCGTGGCGGCGCGCATGGCGGTATAGTTCGCGGCGCCATCGCCCGGGGTGAGCGAGGCAAGGTGCTGATCGTAGAAGATGAGGCCCATGCTGACGAGGAAACTGAGCGCGACGGGCGCGTAGAGCTTGAGGATGCGCAGGAGCGCGGGGTGCCTGAGGTCGAGCACGAACATGTAACGCAGGCGCTGGTTGCGGATGCCTGGCAGGAGTAAAGCTATTTCGCCTGCCGCGCCAAGCAGCACGCCGAAGGCGAGGCCAAGGTGGCCGTAGTAGTGGGCTCCCAGGAGGCTGCCAGCAAAGGCGCCGATGATGATGCCAACGTGATAAGAGGCGGTGGCGAAGGCTGGCCAGGCAAATTCTTTGAGGGCATAGAGCGCCGCGAGCAGCACGGCGAAAGGCCCCAGCGCGAGCAGTGAGAAGAAGATGATCTGCGAATATTGCAGGGTGAGCTGCTTCTCAAACCCTTTGTAGCCAGTGACCAGAAAATCGATGAAGTAAGGGGCAAACAGGGCATAGAGTACAGCGGCAACGAACATGACGATCAGGACGAGGTTGACGATGGTGAAGACGACGCGGCGCAGCTCGTCGCGCTTGTCGGGGGCGGAGAAGTCATTGAAGGTGGGGATGAGGGCGCCGCTGACGGAGCCGTTGATCAAAAAGTCGTTGAAGGTCTGGGCGGGTAAGATGGCGGAGTTGAAAGGGCCAGCTACCGAGGAGCCAATGGCAACAACGACGATCTGGCGTACCATGCCCATGATGCTGCTGCCCAGGTTGCCGAGCATGACGAGGGAGGCGGACCTGGCGATTTCGCGCCGTTCGCTGGTCTTGGGTTCACCTGCAGGTGCTGTAACGAGCTGCACGGCGGATATTTCCTGTTTGGGCGTTCCCGCCATGGCGGCAGGGATGGCTTCAGGTTGTTTTTCTACAGAGTCTTTTGCCATTATAGGTTGTCTCCACCAGGAAGCTGTTTGATGGCCTGGATCACCGCTGTTGTGGAATGGTGCGGCAGGTATGGGATCAGGCGTACGATGCCGCCATAGGCTTGCACGATGCTGGCCTCGGGCAGGCGATGCGGATCAGGGACGTCGCCCCGGGCGGCGTAGTCGCCACCTTTGACGTAGATGGCGGGCTGCAAGAGGGCAACCAGCGGGCCAGCCGTTGCTTCGGTAAATATTGTGATGTAGTCGATGCAGCTGAGCGCAGCCAGGATTTCGGCTCGTTCGGCCTGCGGCACAAGCGGTCTGCCGGGGCCTTTGAGGGCGCGGGTACCGGCGTCATCATTGAGGCCGAGGATCAGGAAATCACCGAGCGCACGCGCCTGCTGGAGGTAGCGCACGTGTCCAAGGTGGAGCAGGTCGAAACAGCCGTTGGTGAAGACACCGCGCTCGCCCGCCTGCTGCCTGCGCTGCACCTCGGCGGCGAGCTCCTCGCGGCCACGTATTTTCTGTTGAGTATCGCGGCTCAGCTGGCTCATACGATGGCCCTCATCAATTCCTCTGGCGTGTTGCTGGCGCAGCCCAGGCGCCGCACGACGAGCGCTACCGCCACGTTCGCCAGGTAGGCAGCTTCAGCCATACTCGCGCCAACGGTGAGGGCCAGGGTAAAGGTGGCCGCGACGGTGTCGCCCGCGCCGTCGGTATCGACGACTTCGCTGGCGTGGTCCAGGCGATGGATGGGCAGGTGCAGCGGCGCTTTCCCCGCTTCGAACAGGCTCATGCCCTCGCTGCCGCGAGTGATCAATACGCCCCCGGCATGGCTGCCAGCGAGCAGGCGCTGGCCTGCTTCGTCCAGCTCGGCAGGCGTCTTGATGGACATGCCCAGGGTCAGTTCAGCCTCGGGCTGGTTCGGTGTAAGCGCGGTGACGCCCTGGAAGCGGAAAAGCGAGCCATGCGAGTCGACCACTACGACTTTGTTGAGCTGCCGTGCCACCGGGATGCAGGTCTCTATAATCTCGGGGCTGATCACACCGTTCTCGTAATCCGAAAGGACAAGCGCGTCAATGCTGGGCAGAACGTGCTGTATATAGTCCGTAATGCGCGCCTTGCTGGGAGCGCTCAGATCAGAGGTGTCGACACGGTCGATGCGCACGACATGCTGCTGCACAATTTGCGGGCTGCCAGCAATGATGCGCGTCTTGGTAGAGGTGGGGCGGTGCGCGTCGGTGACCAGGCCTTCCTGGTGCATTTGGAGGTCAGAGATGGCGCGGCGCAAGCGCTGGCCAGGGAGATCGTCGCCGACCACGCCCGCCAGGAAGACCTCCGCGCCCAGTGTGCGAGTATTGACGGCCACGTTGGTCGCGCCGCCCGGGATGATCCTTTCCTCGTCCAGTTCAAGGATCAGGACCGGGGCATTACGAGCGATACGCGTAGGCCTGCCGATGAGGTATTCGTCGGTGACCATATCACCAATGACGAGCATGCGTTTCTGCGCGAAGTTGCCGATAAGCGAACGCAGGCGCGAGGCGTCACTGGCGAAAGCATGTAGATCAGTCATGGTTTTGTTTGCGCCCCCTCAGTCCCAATAGCACTAAAAACTGCGGTATCGCCGTCATGCGCCGCCAGCGCCACGGCTGGCGGTAGAGGCGATACAGCCATTCAAGTCCGGTGCGCCGCATGATGCGCGGCGCGCGCCGCTGGCGGCCCGAGAGAAAATCGTACGCGCCACCGACGCCCATGGCTACGGCGACGGGCAGCCGCGAGAGGTTGCGGCGAATCCATAGGTCCTGCGCGGGAGCGCCATATGCTACACAAAGCACGTCGGCGCGTGCCGTTTTGATGCGCTCGATGATGGCATCTTCTTGGTCCGGGGCAGGTGATCCGGCATAGGTACCGGCGATTTCCAACCCGGGAGCGACTTCGCGTAGATATGACCCGGCAGCTCCGGCGACCCCGGGCGCGGCGCCAAGCAGGTAGAGACGATAGCCGGAAGCCGCGCTGCGCTTTGCCAGGGCCTCCAGAGTGTCGGTGCCTGTGACGCGCTCCGGCGCAGGTTGGCCGAGATAGTGCGTGGCCCACACGACGCCGATGCCATCGGGCAGGACGAGCGCCGCCTCGTTGATGGCCCTACGAAAAGCCGGGTTGCGCTGCGCGGCCATGACGAATTCAGTGTTGATGGTGACGACCTGCTGGCAGGGCTCAGCGTCCCCTCCAGCGCGACGTTGGGTAATAATCTGCTCAATCCTATCGAGGGCTTGCTGCTGTGAAAGCCGGTCCACCCGCACACCAAGTACGTAGATGGACTGCGGCGAACATGGTTGTGTCATAGATTCTAATTGTTGTACCGGCATATATTACCATTTCAATATTTCGATCTCAGTATTGGTGACGATGACGTCGGGGCGTGTCTCTTCTATATAACGCTGGACATGCCCCAGTATTTCGTCTGCATGCTGGCCGCTGTTGCTGATGCAACTGATGCCAAGCTTAGCGATCTGCCAGCGGTCTTGATCTTCGACTTCGGCAATCGCCACTTCAAACTGGTGGCGCACACGCGCCATGACAGATTTGATGATCTGCCGCTTATCTTTCAACGAATGACACCCCGGCAGATGTAACGTGATTTGACTTACGCCTACAATCATGAGGTCAGTATAACATAGATACTTTCCATAGTATGGTCAGGTCTGGTAAAATTAAGAAACTTGTAGTCCAGGGACGGCGCGAGAAATATACTCTAAAATTCTGTGAGAACCAATTCCGTCCTAAATTGACACATAATTAGGGAGGATCCCGCAATAAAACGCCGTATTTCGCTATATTTTGGGAACTTGTTTCAATACTTCATACTGACGCTTCATTGTCTCTTTTGGTACAATGTCGTCAATAGATCCCTGGGCAGAGCCCAGAGGCTTGCCCTTAAGTCTCTCTGGGGCTTGAGGAGCAGACCGGATTGACCAGACTCAGTCTTTGAGATCAACGAGCCGGGGAAGTGAACGTCGCGTTGATCGCTGAAGAGACTACGATACAACCGAGTGTTCCCGTTCGGACCCTGGTGTGCTGTCCCAGCACCAGGCGCTCCAACTCCTGACCTAACCAGCGGTGCGATCAGTCGCAGTGGTCAGGGGAAAGTACCGGGTTGTATCCTTGTCGAGGGAGCAGCTTCTACTCCGAAAGGAGCCTTACCTGATGAAGGTCTTTGTTGTTTCATATGAGGGAAAACCACTGATGCCGACGACGCCTCGGCGGGCACGCCTCTGGCTCAAAGCCAGAGGTGCGCGTGTGGTGAGCCGTGAGCCATTTAGCATCCAATTGCGTTTCCAGACCACTGACTATACTCAACCCGTCACGGTGGGCGTTGATACCGGGTCGCAAACGGTCGGCATTGCTGCCATTTCCACCGGGGAGGTTCTCTATCAAGCGGAGGTGACCCTACGGAACGATATTAGCAGCAAATTAACCCAACGACGCCAGTATCGTCGTACTCGCCGCAGTCGAAAGACAAGATACCGACCTGCGCGCTGGGCCAATCGGCGCAGGCCTTGTGGCTGGCTTCCTCCTTCACTCCGCTCGAAAGCAGAGGCCACGCTCAAAGCGGTGCGCTTTGTGGCCTCGCTACTTCCTGTGCGCCAAATCAAGGTGGAGATCGGCAGTTTCGACACCCATAAAATGCAGGACCCGGACATCCAGGGCATCGACTATCAGCAGGGCCACTTGCAGGGCTATCTGCTACGTGAGTATGTGCTCGCTAAGTGGGAGCGCCGATGCACCTACTGTGGCGCGCACGGACTTCCTCTCCAGGTAGAGCATATCATTCCTCGTGCCAGAGGAGGAAGCGATCGGACGAACAATTTAACGCTGGCCTGTAAAGCGTGTAATGTGCGAAAAGGCAAGCAGACTGCCGAAGAATTCGGCTATCCAGAGGTCCAGGCCGAGGCCAAAGTGCCACTCAAGGATGCCGCTCATGTGTCTTCCATTAAGACCGCTGTCGTTCAGCAACTTGCCCAGCAGTTCGGGTCAGAGCAGGTACGAGTGACCTACGGCTATGAAACCAAGTACCAGCGCATCCAAGTGCTTGGGCTTGCTAAATCGCACACCAACGATGCGGTCGCGATTGCGTGTGAGATTGGGGAGAGAGTCATCCCTTCATCCGTGGTCTACCAGATCCGCTGTATTCCACGAGGGCATTACCAACTGTATAGAGGGAAGCGGAGTGAGTACAAGGTCTGGGCGCCCCGCAAGGTCAAAGGCTGGAAGCTGTATGAATTGGTGGAAGCCAAAGGACAAATTGGCTATATTGGGGCACGGCGGCTTAAAGGAAGCTTTGTTGTCAAAGATCTCGCCACCGGCAAAACGCTTCTGGAGGTAGCTTCCAGCAAGCTGGTGCGGCTGGTGCGTCCAAGTCATGGATGGATCATCTTCTCAGTTTCTGACCCATCTATTGTAACGTAAGGAGAGAGGCGCACATATGAACGAAACGAATATACAGTACAGCGGGCGACCGAGTCTACCGATGCAGGGTGTCCCGCAGCCCAAACGAGACGAGGTACTGGGGCTGCCGCGAGTACATATATCCACGCACCCGGTGATGGCG
>Ga0187846_10001109_pt1 | contig 15289 bp, 12 predicted proteins | sample TC_taG_FD_161473 | JGI IMG/M metagenome (GOLD analysis project Ga0187846, IMG submission 161473) | Biofilm microbial communities from the roof of an iron ore cave, State of Minas Gerais, Brazil - TC_06 Biofilm (v2) | ecosystem: Environmental > Terrestrial > Deep subsurface > Cave > Wall biofilm...
CACGGCGATGAGCGAGGCCGAATGGGACGAGGTGCTGACCGTCGATCTCAAGGGCGCGTTCAACTGCGCGCGCGCCGTAATCGATCACATGGTGGCGCGCCGCTGGGGCCGGATAATCTGCGTCACGGCGATTTCCGGCCTGCATGGGCTGCCGCAGATGGCGCATATCTGCGCGGCTAAAACCGGCGTGCACGGTTTCGTCAAGGCGCTGGCGGCGGAGTTTGCAAGCGCCGGCATTACGGTTAAACGCGGTCGCTCCCGGGCTGGTCGAAACGCCGATACTGGTGAACTTTGCCGAAGAGGAACTCGCGCGCTTCAAACGCGGCGTGCCGCTGGGGCGGATCGGCAAACCGGACGAGATCGCCGAGGCATGCGCCTATTTCGCCTCGGAGGAGGCAGCCTACACTACCGGCAATGTGCTGAATCTCAGCGGCGGCACGTTGACGTGATTCGGCGCGGCCCGATTACTCAGCAGATAGAATCCAGAATAGTCAGTCGTATATGCAGTAGTATCGGATCTGTTCCGGAGCGAGCCCGGCGATCAGGCGCCAGGCTTTCTCCCAGGCGCTGCGCGCTTCGACCGAGCTGCGATCGAGGCGCAGCCCGGCTCGATACTGTTCGATGGCCGCGGCACGGGCCTTATCTGCGCCTGCCCGATACTGATCGGGTGGCGGAAGCTCGTTATCGGGGCTTTGGCTGCCGTCAGTTCCGAGTGCGACGATGTCAGCGTAAGCATCGCCAATCATGAAATGGACTTGGGCGTTGGCCGCCGGATCGGTCGATCCCTGCAGGAACTTGCTGCCCTCGGCGATCACTGTGCGAAACTGTTCCGCACCGCCATCGCACATGCCGGGCGACGGATCGAAGCCTCTCCCCATCAGCACAAGAAATGCGAGCGTACCGGCCGGCCCGTGGCCGTCAAGCCGCCATGCCTGAATCGCCCAATTGTGAAAATAGAAGTAACCGCCAGCCAGTTCGCTGTAACCGATTTTCGCGCCGAGCTTTTCCAACTCGACGTCGTTCCTGGACTTGATCCAGGGCTTTCGCTGCCCCGCCGGGAAACTCGCGTCCCCGGGCAGCAGTCCCTGCATGCTCACCAGGCGGTCGGCGACCAGCAACGCAGCCGCACGTTGCGTCCTACCCAGATGTGCGGTCGCCGAGAGCCATTGGCGCAGTACGCCGAGGTACTGCGGCCAAGCGCCTTGAGGATTTGGCGCCGAATTGCCATTTGGCCGATACTGCATTCCTGCCGAGGTCAGGACCGTGTGTTTTAGTGTGTCATCAACCGGGACGAGTTTCATTGCCTCGTTTATAATACGCAGATCGTATTGGTACTGGCTCCGGGCCGTATCCGCGAACGTCGAGTTTTCGATATCGGCTTGTGCGGCGGCATCAATAGCCAGAACTATCTCGCGATTATGCGGCGGGGGCAGGTCATAGCCCGCGACAACCATCAAGACGCCGCCTTTCCATCCCGAAGGCTCGTGCAAAAAATAGGGGCTGATCGGTTCCCTCCGCGGCACTCCGTACGCCCTGGTCAGTGCGTCTTCAATCGCAGCCGCGGCCGAGCCTGAACCTCCGGCGGATGACTCCTCAACCTCCAACGAGAGCGCATGTGCGGTGCAAGCGTTCATCGCCAGCGCGTTGGGATCGGCGCCATCGGGGAGCCCGGCCCTTGCCGGCATTCCCGGCGGATAGAAATAAACCTCGCGCAGCAGCCCCGAAGCGATGGAGCCGGCACTCTTGGCGCGCAGACACCAATGGCCACGTTTGAAACGAGTGCCCCAGTCGCGCACCTCCTGAGGCGGTGTCGCTTTCTCAATGAGGTCGCCGGGATGACGAGTCATCCATTGCGCAGCCGAGGTTCCAGGTTGGAATGCCGCGATCTCTTCGACCACGGCGTCGGCGTAAACGGAGCCCGCTCGGGCGGAGGATCTGCTCGAAGTACCGGCTGCGAGTTCCGTCGAGTGCAGGACGAGCATCAGCAGAACACCGGCGTACGATCCGGTCCGAATCGCGACCGAGATTGCCGCGCTTGTGCTCACAGGCAGCGATCGAGAATCGCGAATGCTTCAGCGAGTTCGTCGTCGGTAATCACCGCGGCGGGCAGGAACAGCCGCACGCAGGCCGGCTCGTGGCCTCCATAGTACAGGACCAGTCCCGCATCGAAGCATCGCCGAATCAGCGTGCGCGTTTTTTCCAATGAACCGTCGCCGACCCGAAACGAAATCATCGCGCCGACTCCGTCGACCTCCGAAATCGGATGATGCTCGGCGAGAACGCGCAGATGCTCGCGCGTCAGCCGTTCCAGTTCGCGCTCGCGGCCTTCAGGCCCAAACATCCCACCGTCAAGCATCCGCTCGATCATGCGCCGCCCGACCGCCATCGCGACCGTCGACCCTGAGAAGGTTCCGGAGATGAGCCCAGGGTCGGGCAGAAACTCGCGGCGCATCAGGACCGCGCTCCCCTGGAGCACCTTGCCGATAGTGATAACGTCGACGTAGCCGGCAAGCCCGAGCAGATCGGTGACGAAGAGTTCGCCGGCCCGGGCGAAGGTCTGGATTTCGTCGACCCAGATCGGAATCGCGCAGCGGCGGCATTCCTCGAACAGCGCCACGAAAAAGTCGCGCGGCGCGGTCACAAAGCCTGCCTCGCCCTGCACCAGTTCCACGACGAAAGCGGCGATCCGCTCGCCGTCGCGGCGAATTGCCGCGCGCAGCGCCGTCAGCGACCTCGCCACGCTGTGCGGGTCGTGGCGATCGTAAAAAGGCACGTAGTGTACCGGGAAGGTGGGCGGCTGGCCCTTCCGGTAATCCGGCCGATCGGTTATTTCCGCCATCGCGCTCGTCCGGCCGTGGAAGCATCCCTGAAAGGCGATCACGCCAGCACGGCCGCCGCTGCTCTGGCGCAGCAGCTTGAGCGCGTTCTCGTTGGCGTCCGCCCCCGATAGCGCGAGCCAGCAATTTTCCATCCCCGCCGGCGCGTGCCGAATCAAGGTGTCCATCAGCGCGCCGTACTCGCGATTGAATACCAGGTTTCCCTGCATCACGAGGTCGCAGGCCGCGGCGCGAATCGCCGTTGCGACAAGGTCGATATCCCCGTGGCCGAAGAGATGAACTCCGATGCCGAGCGCGAAGTCCAGCACCCATCGCCCGTCGGCGAGCATCGCGCGTGCGCCGCGTCCGATGCCCGAGCCCAGATAAGGATAGTAAGCGGGCCGCCCGCGCAGCCGCGCAAGCCGCTCCAATTCCCTGCGCATCCCGTCGGCGTCAAGTGGCGCGCGGCCTTCGCGCGCCGTTTCCTCGACGGCCTCGACGATCAGGCGCAGGCCAGCTTCGAACTTGTCACTGGACGCCATCGCGGGATGCGCGGACGCGCGAGAGCGGTCGTCAGCTCTCTACTTCAGGGCGCGCATCGAGAAGCCGCGCTCGTTGTAGCAGAGCAGCGAGCGCTTGCCCTGGAGCGGGGTCTCGAGCACGCACTCGCGGCCCCAAAGACGCACCACGTGCGCGAGAGTCTTCTCGGCGTACTCGAGCTGCAGATCGCGCCCGTCGTGGTAGTGCTTCAAGTAGAGCGTACGGTTCTGGCCGAAGTCGGCGTCCTCGACCTTGATCACCGGGACCGAGCCCGCGCCGACGTTGCGGATGAGCGTGTCCTTGACCTCCTGCCAGCCGTCGTCGTCGGACACTTTGTCAACGACGAGATCCTCGCCGCGCGCCTCGTACTTGAAAAGGTCCATTTCGCGCATCAGGTCCGCGGTCAGATAGCGGCGCAAGAACGAGCTGTCCCGCTCGGTCTCGCGCACCTCGAACAGCTTGGCCTCGCCGCTCTTGGTAGGCGCGCCGTCGCGCTTTATCTCCTCGGGCGTCGGGTTGGTGTGGCGGCGATGGATGTCCTCCCAGATCTTCAGGCCGAGGTGATAGGGATTGATCTGGCCCGGGATCGGGCGCACCACCTGATTGTGCCGGACGAGCAACTCCAGGTGCAGGCCTTGGTCAAGACGGAGCGACTCCAGGATGCGCCTGTGCCAGTAGCTGGCCCATCCCTCGTTCATGATCTTCGTGTCCATCATCGGCAGGAAATACTTGGCCTCCTCGTCGACGATGGTGAGCAGGTCCTTCTCCCATTCATTGAGGAACGGGTTGTGATCGCAAATGAATAGTAGAAGATCCTCGTCCGGCTCGATCGGCACCTTGCGGAGGTCCGGCTCGCGAACCTCTTCGCGCGCGTGGATGCGCCGGAAGGGGTCGGGCCGGGGATACGCCGACTCGACCAGCCGTTCGATCTGTTCGGCGTGGCTGAGCTTGCGGATCGTCAGGTTGCGCCGGCATTGCCAGCTCAGCGCGTGCGCCGCGTCGAGCACGCGCTCGACCTGGTCAACGCCGATCGAGGGATCCTCGGCGTAGCGCCGCACACGCAGCGCATGGGCCTTGAACAGCTCGATCGTGAGCGAAGCGCGTGTGGTGCGATAGGTAAAGTTGTTTTTGAAGAAATCGTTATGGCCGTACACGTGCGCCATCGTGAGGATCTGAAGCAGCAGCGTGTTGTCGCGCATCAGGTAAGCGATCGCCGGGTCCGAGTTGATGACCATCTCGTAGGGCAGACCGCTGACGCCGTGGTCGTACAGGGTCTTTAGCTTTTCATACGCCTTGCCGTACGACCAGTGCGGATAATGCGAGGGCATCCCCGAGTACGCCATGTAGCCCAGCATTCCGAAGTGATCGCAGATTTCGAACTCCTGCGTGTAGCAGTCCAGTCCGAACTCCGCGACTTTCTCGCGCACGCACGCGTCCCACTCGACCAGGTCCTTGAGTTCGTAATTAGCCACTGCCGTGGAGACTTACGCGAGCCGCTTATTCCTTGACCCGATCCTTGGCGAGGAAGGCCTTGAAAGATGGCCAGATATCCTCTTTACGTTCGATCAGCACCGAGTGAAAGTTGGGCGCCTCCAGCCGGCGGAACACATTGAGCATCGAGGACTCGTAGTAGCGCGAGCCCAGCGGTTTGATCTCGCCGTAGCCGAACAGATTGCACAACTCGGCCAGTTCCTTGGCCGCCTTGAGCGCCGCCGGATTGTCTGAATCGAAGTTGTCGCCGTCCGAGCAGTGAAAGGCGTAAACGTTCCACAGCGAGGGATGATAGCGCTCGTTGACGATCTCGAGCGCCTTGAGGTAACCGGACGAGATAAACGTGCCGCCGGCCTCGCCCTTGTGGAAGAATTCCTCCTCGGTGACCTCGCGCGCTTCGGTGTGATGGGCGACAAAGACGATCTCGACATTGCGATAGCGCGTCGCGATGAACTGGTAGAGCATGAAGAAGAAGCTGCGCGCCAGGTACTTTTTCATCGTATCCATCGAGCCCGACGTGTCCATGATGCAGATCACGGCGGCGTTGGACTCCTCGCGAGTGTCGGTCTCGACGTGCCGGTAGCGGAGGTCGTCCTGATGGAACGGGAAACGCGATTCCTGCTCGTCGTCGACGCCGTTGTCGACACCGTTATCGAGGTCGAGTTCCGCTTCCTGCGTTCCGGCCGCCGACTGAGCGCGGGCATGGTGAGCCGCGAGTTTCCGCATCACGCGCTGGCGCGCGGTGCGGCGCTTGTCGAGGCGCACGCGGATGCCGACGTGACGGTAGCCCTTGCGCTTGTAGGCGCGGTCGGACGGAATCTGGCGCAGCGCGCGCCGCTCGAGATTGGGCAGTTCGAGATCCTCGAACATTATCTCGATTATCTCGTCCAGCGTGACGTCGGTTTCGTAATAGTCGATTCCGGGGCGGTCGCCGGCCTGGCCGTCGCCTTTGCCCTGGCCCTCCTTCCCCGCCTTTCCGACAACCTGGCCGGGACGCGTGTCGCCCTGACCCTGAGCCGCGCCGGGCGCGTTCTCGCCGTAAATGAAGCGGTATTCCTTGATGCCGCGCAGCGGCACCTTGATCACACGGTCGCGGTCTTTGCCGATGATCGATTCTTCGGCGATGATGTCGGCGATGTTCTCTCGGATCGATTCGCGAACTTTCTGCCGATGGCGGGCGCGATCGCCCGCCGAGCGGTCGGAGCGCTCCGCGTCCGACACCCGGTATTCGCGAAAGATGCTATCCAGAGCCATTGCCCGGCAACCCCTCTACACCACCATTATATAGTCAGGACGCCCGCCTCAACATCGCGACACCGTGCACTAGGCAAGCCGGCCAGGTGTTCGGGGGCGACGCCGGCGAGCGCTCACGGGCGGCCCGAGCCTTACCGCCGCCCGCCGCTTTGCGCTAGTCCTTCCACAGATTGTTCGCCGCGTACTTGAGCACGACGTCGACGCAGGATTCGCAGTAACCGTTGTCGAGCAGGTTGCGCACCATCGCGTTGTACTTGTCGGCCTGCTCTTCATCACGAGTGCGCGCCTTGGTAATAATCCGCGAAATGTCACGCACCGACGTCATCAGCTTTTTCTCGATCGCCTCCTTGAGCGGCTCGTAACTGCGATAGCTGACCTTTTCACCGCGCCGCGAGGTCGACCAGAGGTAGGCGATGACCTCTTGCCTGAAGCCGTCGGCCGCTGACCCTATGATTGCGATCTGCTCCTCGATCGATTTCAGGAACCCCTCGTCGGGCGGCAGTTCCTCCTTGGTGCCGCGGTCGCGCACTTTGGTCTTGTTAACGTAAGCCTCGGCGTGGTCGAGGTAGTTCTGGAACAGCGATTCCGCCTGCTCCTGGTAGGAGTAGACGAAGGCGCGCGTGATCTCCTTCTCGAGCAGATCGAGATATTCCTTGTGCAGGGTGTCCTGCAGAAACTCAAGATACTGCTTGCGATTGTCGTCCGGCAGGTCAGCCTCCTTGACCATGCCGATCAGCGCCTCGCGCACGTTTATCGGGTTGATGCAATTGCCCGAGACGTTGTCGGACAGCGCATTATCGAGCGCCTTCATTATGAAGCGCGTCGAAATTCCTGACATCCCCTCGCGCTTGGCATCCTCCTTGAGCTCCTGCACGTCGATCTTCTTGGTGCGCCCTTTCTCGACCACCTCCTCGCCGTTGTAAAGCCGCAGCTTGGTCATCAGGTCGCATTTCGAAGTCGGCTCGAGGCGCGACAGGATCGCGAACATCGAGGCCAGCTCGAGCGTGTGCGGGGCGACGTGAGCGCGGAAGTCCGAATTGCGGATGATCTTCTGATAAATCTTGACCTCTTCGGAGAGCCGCAGGTTGTAGGGGACCTTGACCACCACGATGCGGTCGAGAATCGCCTCGTTGGTGTGGTCAGCCTTGAACTTCTGCCATTCGGCCTCGTTGGAGTGGGCCACGATGCAGGTGTCGACGTACACCATCCCGTGCCGGCCGGGCGCCGGGATGACCTTCTCCTGCGTGGCCGTGATCATCGCGTGCAGATATTCGGTCTCGTTCTTGAAAACCTCGATGAACTCGACCAGGCCGCGATCGCCGACGTTGAGCGCGCCGTTGAGCTCGAGCACCCGCGGGTCGCCCTCGGAATACTGATCGAGCTTGGAAATATCCTCGGAGCCGATCAGCACCGAGGTGTCCTGGTTGTTGGGGTCGACCGGCGGCACCACCCCGATGCCGATTCGGTTGCGCTTGGAAAAATTGCGGGTCTCGATCGGCACTTCCTCGTAACGCTGGCCGAATTCCTCCTTGAGCCGGTAGCGGCACACCGGGCAGAGGTCGCCCTCGATATGCGCGCTGAGCATCTTTTCAAACTCGCGGCGCAGATGACGCGGAATGAGATGCAGCGGTTCTTCATGCATCGGGCAACCCTCGATCGCATACACGGTCGCGGTTTGCTCGAGGCCGCGCTGCACACGCTCTACCAGCGAGCTCTTGCCCGAGCCCACAGGCCCCATCAGATACAACACCTGGCGGCTCTCCTCGCCCTTGAGCGAGGCCGAATGGAAGTAGCGCACCAGTTGGGCGATGGTGCGCTCGATGCCGAAGAACTCGTCCGCAAAGAAGTTGTAGACCTTAACCGGTTCGTCCTTGTACAGGCGCTTGGTGCGTGGGTCGTCGGTCTCCTGGATGCTGCGCGTGCCGGCCGAGATGATCAGGTCATAGATGCGCGCGTGAGAGAGCTTGGTCATCATGGGATCGGCCTTAACCAGATCCAGATACTCAAGCAGCGTCCCGCGCCACTGCCGCGATTCGCGAGACGCTCTGTCTTGCTTGATCACGCGCTCAAAGTCATTAACAGCCGTCATCAGCAGACTCCTTGTTTGAGTTAACTGTTAGGGGGAATTTTTAGAATCAGGCGGAGCGAGCGGGGCGATGCTTTCCTCGACCCCCATCCGTACGAGCGTCGAGCATAACCAACCTGGCGATGCGAGCAAAGCAAAGGCTCGTTGAAAGTCCCCCAGAGAAGCCACTTGTCCACAACATTATTATTATCCACGCTCTGACGAAGCTTAGCGATAGCCCGGCAGACGGCCTGCCAAGCCGCCCACAATTCTCAATTATCGCCTTTGGCTTCCTCATGCTCCCACGAGGACATCGGTATCGACTCCGCGAGCGCGAGCTTTCCGCCCTCCTTGTGCACTCGTGCGGCCAACACACAGTCGTCGTGCGCGAACGATACCCACCATCCTCGCTGGACGGCGCGCGCCAGGTACTCCGCCTTGATGTCCATCGTTCGGAGCGCGTCAAGATCATAGGCCTGATTCCAAGGGCCCTTCATGTGCGAGCGCGTCGGAACGATGTCGGCGAGGTGCACGAAACATCCGCCGTCATCGGCGCCGGCCGTCACTATCTGATGACCAGGGGTGTGGCCCCCGGTCACGCGAATATCCAGACCGGACATCAACTCGGTATCGCCTTCGAGCAACTCCAGCGCGCGCCCCAGGGGCGCGAGGCATTCCTCTGTATGGCGATACGCGGCACGCAAACGTTCATTTCCGGAATGCCGCGCCAATTCGAACTCGCGGCGTTGGACCAAAATCCTGGCACGCGGAAAAGCGGCCTCCAGCGCATCCGACGGACGGCGGCGCACGACTCCGCCGCAGTGGTCGAAATGCAGATGAGAGAGCACGACGTGCGTAACGTCGCCCGGTTCCATCCCCAGGGCGTGCAGTCCCTCTGGCAGCCAGCCTTCGCCATGATCGAAGGTCTTGCGCTCGACGTCGCTCAAACGGTTGCCAATCCCCGTGTCGACGAGGACCGCGGCGCCGCCGCGCATGATGAGCGGACAGGTCAGATTGAGCCTGATGCGATTGTGCTCGTCGGCCGGATGCTCGCGCTGCCACAACGCGCGCGGCACGACTCCGAACATGCATCCGCCGTCGTTGCGCCACAAGCCGTCGCTGAGCAGCGCGATCTCGAAGTCACGGATTCGAATTCTTGGCGGCGTCTCCATCGCACTCCAGCGAGAAGGCCACAGCGTCAAGGCTTGCGCGGCCCGAACCTGGACCAGGCAACTCGCCAGTGGTCCGCGTTATCCAGCTCTTTCACGCGCTTCCTGCCAGCCACAGTCCAAGGAGCAATGCAACGGCGCCCATCGCCGCCATCGCGCCATACAACCGCGGCAGGCGCCGCGCGCCGTTCCGCGAAGCTGCCCGGTCGGACTTCAAGGCCGCCCAAGCGAAACCCAGTGCTACCGCCATCCCGCAGAGCAACGCCATCTTGACGCTCAACACGGCGATGAAGGCGGACGGCAATCGGAAGCCATGCGCACGGCCGACGTAGTAGAGGTTGGCGATTCCGCTCAGCGGCAGCAAGACGATCGCCGCGAGATTCAGCCGGTTGAGCTTGAGCGCAGCCCGCGCTGCAAAGCCGGCGCGCTCGCCCTCCTCGGTCGCGACAATGGCGAGCAGCAGGCTCAGGTTCACGGCCACCCACAGGGCGCCGCATAGCACGTGAATCCATAGGATCGCGACGCTCAGCATCCGCTGCGCCTCAGACTATCGAGGCCGCGACTGAGCGACAATGCGGATCGACGAAACAGCCGCGGCTGAGGATGACGCTTTCGCGCGGGCCCATTTTGCACTAACAGAGAGAATGTCGCGCGCTGCGCGTTAAGTGACAGTCGAGCCGAGGAAACCCGCGATGCTGAATCCGTACATCCAGGCCCACGAACTCCGCGAGTTGGTGCTCAAGCGGGAAGTCCGTCCGCGCGAAGTAGCGGAATTTTTTCTGGGGCGAATCGAGCGGCTCAATCCAAAGCTCGGCGCCTACATGACCGTAGCTGCAGAGCGCGCGATGGCCGACGCGTCGCGATTAGAACATCTAAGCGCCGCGCAGGCGGCCACGATGCCCCTCTACGGCGTTGCATACTCGCTGAAAGACCTGACCTGGACGAAGGATATTCCGACCACGATGGGATCGAAGAACTACGAGCACTTCCGCCCGCCCGCCGATGCCGAGCTTGCGGTCAGGCTACGAGAGGCCGGCGGAATCCTTCTCGGCAAGACCAGCACGCCCGAATTGGGAGGACGCCCGACGACCGAGGGCGGGCTCTGCCCGCCAGCGCGCAATCCCTGGAATCCCGTTTACAGCGCAGGTGGCTCAAGCGGCGGCGCGGCAGCGCAAGTCGCTGCCGGGATGGGTCCGCTCGCCGAGGGCACCGACGGCGGAGGCTCGATTCGCATCCCGGCGGCTTCGTGCGGAGTGGTGGGGCTCAAACCGTCACGCGGGCGGATAAGCTTCGCACCGGTGATAGGCGAGGCGTGGGCCGGCTTCGCCACAAATGGGCCGATAGCGCGCTCGGTGCGAGACGTCGCGTTGATGCTCGACGTGATGGCCGGACCGGTGGTGGGAGATCCGTACTGGGCGCCTCCGCCACCCAGGCCATTTTCGAGTGCGCTGACGCATCGGCCGACCGGACTGCGCCTGGGCTTACTCGCCGAGAGCTCGCTCGGTCCGGTCGACGCCGAGGTCCGCGCCGCATTGGACGACGCCCGCGAGGTCTTCCGCCGGATGGGGCACAGCGTCGAACCGGTCCGAATCGATCCCGCTGAGCGGCTCGTGGAATATACGCGCACAGCGATCACCGCCGGCATCGCGTCGGTCCCGATTAAGGACGTCGAGCTGATGGATCCCGTCGTGCGGCGCGCCTGGGAAGCCGGCAAACGCCTCTCGGCTACCCAATACCTCGCTGCGGTCATGCGGATGCATAACACCTCACGCGAGATCGTTCAGGCACTGGCGCCGTTCGACGCGACGCTGGCGCCCACGCTTCCCGGCCCCGCACAGAAGCTGGGGCTTAGCACGGACAACTTCGATGACGAGCTCTATCCGTGGATCCAATTCACCTTCCCGTTCAACGCGACGGGCCAGCCCGCCATCTCGGTGCCGAACGGCTTCGCCAAGTCCGCACTGCCGATCGGATTACAAATAATCGGACGCCCCGCCGACGAGCTCACCGTGATAGCGCTCGCGGCGGCTTTCGAGCAGGAGCGGCCGTGGCGTGAGCATCGCCCGCCGGTTGATTGAGGAGCGGGCGGGCGCCTCTATGGACGCAGCCGCAACGCGGCTCGCTCCGCTTACCGACTTTCTATATTCAACGAGAGCGATCGCGACCTCGAGAAGGATGAGAAAGACGACGGCCAGCTCCAGCAGGAGCACCCGCCGATCGCGTGCGACCTCCGCCAGCAACTCCAACGATTCCTGAACGCTGCGCAGCTTCAGCTCGAGTGCACGGTACCGGTCCACGAGATCAAACTCGGCGCGGAGGTCGTTGTAAATCCTGTCCATCGCCGGGTCATCCCACGCGGCGTCAGGTTTGTCGAGCAGGTGGAGGACGGTGAGCACTTCGCTGCGGGTCGAGATCGCCTGGCCGATGAAACGATACAGGGCACGGGTGCGAACCGGTACCGTCCCGCGGCGTTCCAGCCGTTCGACGAAGCTGGCGGCCCGCGTGAAGAGCTGGTCGACGATTCGCTCGTAGTACTCCATCGCAGCGCTTTGTGCCATCGTGAGTGCGACGATGCCCGCTCGCGCCGGTGTGAACTTGTCGACTCGCAGCATGCCTTCGGCGATACCGGTCGAGAAACTGGGGTCCTCCAGCACCGAGTAGTCTTCGCGGATGACCTGGGTGGTTAGCTTTGGTCCGAGGTGAAACAGGCGCGCCAGCTCCGGTTCCCGGCGCTCCGTCGGTACGTCGTAGGTCACGACCGCGCCGAAGGGAAAGACGTAGAGGCCGCCGTCGGGCTCTACTTGCAAGTAGAGGTCGTGCGCGGAGATCCTGGCCGTCGGAAACACGGGGGCCAATTGTCTCAGCGACAGATTCTCTTCGAAGGCTATGGCGTAGAACTGATGAAGCGTGGAAGCCATCGGCGCTGCCGCGTATTAGTGCCTGCGATCCGGACGGAGCGCAACGTCCGCAACTGGCGGGCATTGCGAGTCAGAGTTCGAGCGCGTTGAAATGCTCCGTTGGCGATCGATAAGATTCGCTCGGGTTGGTTCAACGAAAGTAGCGCGATCAAGCCGGTTTTGTCTCCCTGCGACGGAGCCTGCAATCGAGCGGAAAGGGCCCGCGCTCGAGCTTGGAGACTGCTTATTCAGGATAGCCGCCAATGAGCTTTGACGTCTGCGTTGTCGGGGGATGCGGCCACGCCGGGTTGCCGCTCTCGATCGCTTTCGCGCTCCGCGGTAGACGGGCGGCGATCTTCGACGTCGATCAAGATAAGGTCGAGATGGTCCGGCGCGGGGAAATGCCCTTCATGGAGGAGCGCGGAGAGGAGGGGCTGCGCGAGGCGCTAAGCAGCGGAAATCTCGTGGTCGGAACAGATGCCGCGGTCGTGGCGGAGAGCGACGCCCTGGTGCTGGTCGTCGCAACACCGATCGACGGCCACCTGTCACCCTCCTTCCAGGCCGTCGACGATGTCCTCCATTCGATCCGGCGTTACCTTCACGACGGCCAATTGGTCGTGCTGCGCAGCACGCTTTATCCGGGCACTTCCGCGCGCGTTAATCGATGGCTGGCGGGCAACGGTTTCAGGATCGAAGTTGCCGTATGCCCCGAGCGTGTCGCGCAGGGCTTTGGAGTGCGCGAAATCTTCACGTTGCCGCAGATCATTTCCTCTTTTTCGGCTTCCGGACTCACGCGCGCACGCAAGCTGTTCGGCGCTTTGACCGAAGACCTGGTCGAGATGCAGCCGCCGGAGGCGGAGCTTGCCAAACTTTTCTCGAATGCCTGGCGCTACATCAAGTTTGCCGTGGCCAATCAATTCTACATGATAGCCACGGAGATCGGCGCTGACTTCGACTCGATCTACTGTGGAATGACGCACAATTATCCCCGGTCCAGTGATCTTCCGGGCCCCGGGTTTACCGCCGGTCCGTGCCTGTTCAAGGACACCATGCAACTCGCGGCCTTCACCGAGAACCGATTCTGGCTGGGCCACGCAGCGATGCTGGTGAACGAAGGACTCCCGCAACATCTCGTCAACCTGGTGAAAAGGTCGTGCTCCACCCTTGCTGACAAGACCGTGGGGATTCTCGGGTTGGCTTTCAAAGCGGACATCGACGACGCTCGCGACTCGCTGTCCTACAAGCTGAAGAGCATCCTCGAACTCGAGGCCAAGGCCGTAATCTGCTCCGATCCGTATGTAGCGGCGCCAGGCCTGATGCCGGCCGACGATCTGGTGGAGAGATCGGATATCATCGTGATCGCGACGCCTCACGACGTCTATCGGAAGCTCAATTTTCGCGGCAAGCGTGTGGTCGATATCTGGAATCTGCGTGGGGCGGGACGGGGTATCTAGCGGATCGTGCGCGCCGGACGCCGGTGACTCGCCGTTGCATCGGCGCGGGGCGGCGACTTCGAGGGTTGTGCTTTGACAATGGTCCAGAGCGACGCTGAGGGTCTCGCGCGGCTCTATCAGGCGCGCTTCGGAACTGCCGAGGTCGCGGCGAAGAACCGCGCGTGGGCCGTCCTGTGCCACGACTTCTTCAGCCGCTTCGTGAGACCGACGGATCGCGTCCTCGACGTCGCCGCCGGCTATTGCGAATTCATCAATCATATTGAATGTGCGGAAAAGTACGCCTACGACGCTAACCCGGACACGGCGCGTTTCGCGGCGGCCGGCGTTAAATTCGTCATCGGCGACTGCCTTGACATGTCCGCGCTGCCCTCCGGCTTCGATGTCGCCTTCGTAAGTAACTTCTTCGAGCATCTCGAAAATAAGCGGCAAATTGATCGCGTATTGCAGCAAGTCTTCCAACTTCTCCGTCCAGGTGGGCGTCTTCTGATCCTGCAGCCGAATATCCGTTATCTAGGCTCGCGCTACTGGGATTTCTACGATCACGCGACTCCGCTCAGCCATCTCAGTCTGCGCGAGGGGCTGCTCAAGAACGGTTTCGGGGTTGAGTTGCTCATCCCCAGGTTGCTGCCTTACAGCTTCAAATCCAGACTTCCCAGCGCTGGATGGATGGTGCGGCTGTATCTGAAATTTCCGATAATATGGCGCTTCCTTGGCACGCAAATGTTCGTGGTGGCGGTCCGGCCCGCGGATTGAATTCGGACCGGGCCGCCGCGCGAAAAACCGAGGAGGCAAGGCTCATCTGCCGCACATCCGTGATTCAGGTGAGTGCAGGGGCGTTGATGACATGAAGGTCTGCGTCACCGGTTCCGCCGGCTTTATCATGGGCTACGTCGTGGAAGAGCTGTTGCGGGCCGGTTACGACGTGGTCGGAGTCGACAATTTTTCGAAATACGGCGAGGTCTCGCGCAGTTTCGATCGCGATTTGCGCTACCAGTTCATCAATGGAGACGCGAAAGATCCGGACCTGTTGAAGAGCGCTCTTGCGGACTGTGATTTCCTGGTCGCGGGCGCCGCGAAGATCGGTGGAATCTCTTACTTCCACGAGTATGCGTACGACCTGCTTGCGGAAAACGAGCGGATACTGGCAGCCACCGTCGACGCGGCAATCTGGGCGCGTCGTGACACGGCTCTCCAGCGAATCATCGTTGTGTCGTCCTCGATGGTCTTCGAGAGCGCCACTATTTTCCCGACGCCGGAAGGCGCTCAACTCGTATCACCGCCGCCGAAGTCGACCTACGGATTTCAAAAACTCGCGTGCGAGTATTTTGCGCGTGGCGCATGGGAGCAGTACCGGTTGCCTTTCACGATCGTCCGGCCCTTCAACTGCGTCGGTATCGGCGAAGGCCGGGCGCTCAACGCGCGCAGCGTCCTGTCCGGCAACGTGAAGCTTGCGATGAGCCACGTGGTTCCGGACCTGGTGCTAAAGACGTTAAGCGGACAGGACCCGCTTCATTTGCTGGGCTCCGGCAATCAGGTGAGACATTACACTTACGGAGGTGATGTCGCGCGCGGAATCCGTCTGGCTATGGAGAGTCCGCGGGCG
>Ga0187846_10001110_pt1 | contig 15286 bp, 14 predicted proteins | sample TC_taG_FD_161473 | JGI IMG/M metagenome (GOLD analysis project Ga0187846, IMG submission 161473) | Biofilm microbial communities from the roof of an iron ore cave, State of Minas Gerais, Brazil - TC_06 Biofilm (v2) | ecosystem: Environmental > Terrestrial > Deep subsurface > Cave > Wall biofilm...
CGTCGCGGTGCTTGGCGCCGCTGCAATGCTCCTGCTTGTCAGCTATTGGGCGCTGATGACCTTTGTGCCCGTCCCTGGCTTCGGCCCTGGGCATCTTGGGAAAGACGACAATCTGGCCGCGTACATAGACCGCGCCGTGCTCGGCGGCCATCTATGGTCCGATTCAAAAACGTGGGACCCTGAAGGTCTGCTTTCCACGCTGCCGGCTATCGCCACGGTTCTTCTGGGAATACTGGCAGGGGAATGGTTGCGTTCGGATCGCCCGGGTAGTCGCAAAGTTTTGGGCTTGACGCTCGCAGGGGCTGCTCTGGTGATCCTCGGTCGGCTGTTTCATCCCATTTTCCCCATCAACAAGAATTTGTGGACCAGCACGTTCGTGCTTTTCACCGCTGGCTGGGCGTTGCTGCTGTTCGCATTGTGCTATGGGTTTGCGGACCTGCGCGGATGGCGGCGCTGGGGCGTTCCCTTCCAAGTGTTTGGCCGGAACGCCATCCTTGCCTATGCCCTCGCGACGCTGCTCGCCGAAATCAGTATTGCCTTTGAGTTTCGGGTTTCGGGCAGGATGAGAACCTTGCACGGCTGGCTTTATGATGCATTCTTCCGGCCATATGGAGCTCCGAAAAGTGCCTCTCTCGCCTTCGCAATTTTCTTTGTCCTGGCGATTTTGTTGCTTCTCTGGCCCCTGCACCGCCGGAGGCTTTTCGTCCGAATTTAGGGGTCAGAATTGATGGTTCCATGAGGAACGAGCGCTGATACGTCGGGTAGTCCACTCGTTTTTAACCTTGCCGTAACATATGAACCTGGGCAAGCTGTGTAGTATATGAGGATTAGCGCCAGTGAGTCGAGCCGCGTTAACAACAGGAAGAAAAATGAAACGCGTCCTGCTGATTGAAGACGACCGGGACATTGTGGAACTGGTGCGCTACAACCTGGAGCGCGAGGGCTTCCAAGTGGCGGCTTCGACCGATGGCTCCACGGGCCTCCAACAAGTGCGGAGGAGCCCGCCGGACATCTTGCTGCTCGACTTGATGCTGCCGAAGCTTTCAGGCCTCGAAATCTGCAAAGAAATTCGCCGGGACGACGCCCTGAACCGCTTGCCCATCCTAATGCTGACGGCGCGCGGCGAGGAGGCGGATCGCGTCGTTGGCCTGGAGATGGGCGCGGACGATTATGTTACGAAACCTTTCCGGCCGCGCGAGTTGGTGGCGCGGGTGAAGGCTCTGCTCCGGCGGGCCGAGCCGCCCGGCGACGCACTGCGCGTCATCGAGGCGCGCGGTCTGACGATAGACCCGACGTGCTACCGGGTGACGCATGACAACAAGCCCGTTACCCTCTCGACGCTCGAATTCCGGTTGCTTTATTTCTTGGCTTCGCGTCCCAACCGGGTCTTTACCCGGGATCAGTTGTTGGACGCCGTGTGGGGCAGCGATCGCTTCGTGACCCCCCGCAGTGTGGATGTTTATATTCGCAGGCTGCGCGAGAAGATCGAGCGCGTTGCCGAATACCCTTCCCTCCTGACGACCGTGCGCGGGGCGGGATACATGTTCGAAAGCGTTGCGAGACTCAAAGAAGGGGAATGAAACCGCCGTGAACGTGAGGCTATTCCGGCTGCTCGAAATAACGTACTTGGTTTGTCTCGCGGCCATTTTGATCGTCACGGAGCGGGCTTCCCCGCACACGATGACCCGCTCATGGCCTTGGGTGGGGGTTATTGTTCTAACGGCCGTGGGTGTGACCATCCTCCATGCGCGGTCGGTTTCCCAGCGGTTCCATCGGCTGGTGGAATTTTCCCGGCGCGCTGCCTCCGGCGACTCCATGCCGCTGGAACATGCCTCTCGCACCGATGAATTGGAACAGTTAGCCCGCGTGATAGCGGGGACTGTGGCTCAGCTCGCGCAAACCATCCACACCCTTACCGATGAGCGCAACCGCTCTTCGGCCATCCTCGCGAGCATGGTCGAGGGCGTAGCCGTCGTCGGCAGCGACGAGCGCATCCTCTACTGCAATCAAGCATTCGAACAGATCCTGGAGCTCCCCCCCGGCACTTCCCAAGGCAAGAAGGTGGTTGAGGTGCTGCGCGAGATGGAACTCATCACCACGGTCCGGCGAGTCCTGGCAGGCGGGGAGGAGGTCAACGGAGAAGTGGAAGTCGGGATGGTCCGGCCGCGCAGCTTCAGTGCAACTGCGGCGCCCGTTCGCGCCACCGGCGCCAATGACGCTGTCCTGGTGTTGCATGACATCACGGAACTGCGGCGCCTCGAGCGCGTCCGGCGGGATTTCGTGGCCAATGTCTCGCACGAATTCAAAACCCCGTTGACGGCCATCCAGGGATTTGCGGAAACCCTGCTGGGCGGCGCCTTGGACGACAAAGCCAACCGGGGCCGGTTTGTGGAGATTATTCGAGAGCACGCCCGGCGATTGGCGCGCCTCACGGACGATCTATTGAAGCTCTCGCGAATTGAGGCAGGCCAATGGGCGCTCGAACTGCGGCCCATCCGCGTGGCCACCCTAGTGAATAGCTGCGTGGACACGACCCGCCTAAAGGCCCAGCCCAAGGGACTGCGCCTCTCGGTTTGCTTGCCGCCAGACCTGCCGCCGGTGCGTGCGGATGGCGCCCAATTGGGGGAGGTCCTTCAGAACCTGCTAGACAATGCGGTGCAGTACAGCCCGCCGGGCGGTCAGATTGAGGTGAAGGTTCATTCTACTCGCCAGGAGGTAGTCTTTACAGTCTCGGATACGGGGATCGGGATTCCCGAATCCGACCTCCAACGAATCTTTGAGCGTTTCTACCGCGTGGACGCGGCACGCTCGCGCGAGGCCGGAGGCACCGGCCTGGGGCTCTCCATCGCCCGGCACATCGTGGACGCGCATGGCGGAAAGATTTGGGTGGAGAGCGCCGTAGGGAGCGGCTCATCCTTCCATTTCAGCATCCCCGCACAGGCTTAGCCGGTCTCTGGAATTTCTCCCCCCATTCATCTGCCATTTACATTCCGCAGTTACCGTTGGGGTGCAGATAGGCTTCCGGTATGGTGCAGATATGACAACTCCAATCCAAAGCATGGAAAAGATTTACAAAGATGTGCTCGCCAACTATCTGACTTCGATGGCCCGGACGGTGGAATCGAGTGTGGAGCACGCGTTGGATGCCTTGCTGCGGCCGGATTTGGAACGCGCGCAAGCTCTATCGAGCCAGGTTCTATTGGTCGAGCCACACGTGAATGAAATGGAAATCCTGATTGATGACCATGCGGTTCGGCTGCTCCGCACAGGTTTAACCGACGACGAAGAAATCCGCCGCGTGGTCGCCTCGCAAAAGATCGCCAATGACTTGGAGCGCATTGGGGACCTCGCTGTAAACATCGCCCAGCGCGTCATCTCCTTGGCCGGCATGGAGGTGACGGAAATGCCGCCGGGACTCGAAGCCATGTGCGGCGCCGTCCGCGGCATGCTCGGCCGCAGCCTGGGTGCGCTCATTTTCAAGAACGTGGACTTGGCGGGCGAAGTTCTGGAGTCCGACGACGTAGTTGACCGCTTTCGCGACGAGATCTTCGAGCAATTACTCGGGCGGATCATTCAGGAGCCCTCGCAAGCGGCGCCGCGCTTGCAGTTCATTTTGGCGACCCGCTACATGGAGCGCATTGCCGACCACTCCACCAACATCGCGGAAGACATCATTTTTTGGGTCCGGGGGTTGGACGTCCGGCATGGGCGAATGAAGGTTCTAGGGGATAAGATGGATGCCCTCGCTGCGACTTCCTAAATGGAAGCAATGAAGTAGCGGATGGGTGTCGTAGAACATTGTGCTCCGTGTAAAAGCCTCACCCCTGGGCCGGTGCTCCCCTGGTGCCGGCCCTTCCTCCTTTTTGTTGTAATCGCTTGCGAAGTAAAGGGTTAGCGTTTTTTTGTATCCCCTTTGGATTTGTAACATGGCTGTAATAATCGGAAGGCATAATCCACATCAACAAACTAGGAGATACAAATGAGACTTCTAAAAGCATTCGCGGTGCTGTCGGCTCTGCTCGCCGTGGCGGCGATGGCGATTGCGGAGGGAGCGCCGGTTCTGTTGAACGCTGCCGGCGCGACGTTTCCCTTCCCGATCTATTCCAAATGGTTCGACCAATACCATCAACTTCATCCCGGCGTGCAGATTAATTATCAATCGATCGGTTCCGGCGGCGGTATTCGCCAGTTGCTCGACAAAACTGTCGATTTTGGCGCCTCGGACGGGCCTATGTCCGATGACCAGCTCAAGCAGGCCAGTGTACCCATCCTGCACTTTCCAACTGTGCTAGGCGCCGCGCTCCCGAGTTACAACCTCCCCGGAGTTAAGGAGGAGCTGAACTTTACCCCAGAAGCATTGGCCGGAATTTTCCTGGGCAAGGTCACGAAATGGAATGACCCGGCCCTGAGTTCCGCGAATCCCGGGGTCAAGCTCCCTGGTGACGACATCGTGGTAGTTCATCGCTCTGACGGCAGCGGCACGACCTACATCTGGACGGACTACCTCTCAAAGGTCAGCTCCGAATGGCAGCAGAAAGTTGGGAAGGCGACATCGGTGAACTGGCCGGTGGGTCTCGGCGGGAAGGGCAACGAGGGCGTATCCGCTCTCATCCAGCAAACGCCCGACTCGATCGGTTATATCGAACTGATTTATGCGGTCCAGAACCATCTGCCTTACGGTAAGGTGAAGAATTCCTCGAGCGTATTTGTGAAGGCGGATTTGGCCAGCGTCTCAGCAGCGGCCGCGGCAGCAGCCAAGTTCATGCCCGATGATTTCCGGGTCTCCATCACGAATCCGGAGGGCAAGGCGGCCTATCCGATTGCGAGCTTTACGTGGCTGCTGATTCCCTCGAAGTTCAGCGATGCCGGCAAGCGGGATGTGGTAAAGGACTTCCTGAAGTGGATGATGACGGATGGGCAGCAGTTCTGTGAGCCCTTGGCCTATGCCAAGCTGCCCAAGGATGTCGTGACGAAGGAAATGAAGGCCATCTCGCAGATCCAATAGGCGCCCATGGCAACTGCACCCAATGCAGCAGCGCCCGCGGCCCTCGATTGGAGCCCGCGGGCGTTGTTGCGCCGGATACGCGGCGGCGATGAAATCGCTCACCTGATTACGCTTTTGGCGGCGGCGAGCCTCCTGCTGATCACGGCGCTTCTGGTGTATCAACTCTGGATTCACTCGGCAGAAGCACGCCAGAAATTTGGCTGGGGATTTTTCGTTACCAGCAAATGGGATCCGGTCGCCGGCGATTTTGGGGCGCTGACATTCATCTATGGAACATTAGTTACCTCGGTGGTGGCGTTGCTGCTGGCAGTCCCTTTGGGAGTTGGCGCGGCTATTTTTCTTGCCGAGTTGGCCCCGCCGAAGCTTTCCTCCTATCTAACCTTTGTGAGCGACTTGCTAGCCGCGGTGCCCAGCGTGATTTACGGCTTGCTGGGTGTGTTTCTTCTGGTGCCGCTGATGCGGACAGAAATCCAACCCGCGCTGAAAAAGGGCCTTGGGTTTCTGCCTTTCTTTCAAGGACCGGCATATGGCATTGGGTTCTTGACCGCAGGCATCGTGCTGGCTGTGATGGTGGTGCCGTTTGTGTTGTCGGTCTCCCGGGAAGTCCTGCTGGCAGTGCCGCGCGATCAGCGGGAAGCCGCACTGGCGCTGGGCGCCACCAAGTGGGAATCTACGTGGCGAGTGGTCGTTCCGGCTGCCCGGATTGGGATCTTCGGCTCGGTTTTTTTGGCGCTGGCGCGGGCGCTGGGGGAAACGATGGCTGTGACTATGGTCATCGGGAACAATCCCAAGATTGCTGCTTCTCTATTTTCTCCCGGCTACTCGATCGCGGCCGTGCTGGCCAATGAGTTTTCCGAAGCGACCGGCAACCTGTACTTGAGCGCGCTGATCGAACTGGGCCTGGTACTGTTTCTTCTGACGTTCATCCTCAATGGGCTGGCTCGCTTGCTGATCTTGGTCACAACCTCGCGAGGAAGCGGGGTGCTGCCGACATGAGCCTGCGCCTCATCTGGCGGAAGTCCTTGAATGCAGTCATGCTGTCGCTGACGGGGTTGTGTGCGCTCATTACGGTTTCGGCGTTGTTTTTCATTCTTGGCTACTTGGTGTGGAACGGCGGGAAAGACCTGTCTTGGAATTTCTTCACGCGACTGCCAGCCCCGGTAGGAGAAGTTGGCGGCGGCATGGCCAACGCGATCTTGGGGAGCATGAAGCTGCTACTGTTGGCCGCGCTGTTCGGGGTTCCCGTGGGCTTGTTGGGAGGAGTTTACCTGGCGGAGTTCGGCGGGAGGACGGTGCCATTTCTGGTCCGGTACACGGCGGACTTGCTGAATGGCGCGCCCTCCATCGTGATTGGCATCTTCGCCTACACGATTGTCGTGATTCCGATGCACCACTTTTCCACGGTGGCGGGCGGATTCGCGCTGGGAATCATGGTGATCCCGACGGTCATCCGCAATACCGAGAGCTTCCTGCGAGGCGTACCCAGTTCCTTGCGTGAGGGATCGTTTGCCTTGGGCGCGAATCGATGGAGGATGATCGCGACGGTCGTGGTGCCCGCTGCTTCGCGGGGCATCCTCACAGGCGTCCTGCTGGCGCTGGCGCGGGTCGCCGGGGAAACGGCCCCGCTGTTGTTCACCGCTTTCGGGAACCGTTTCTGGAGTCCCGGGTGGATGCAGCCGACGGCTTCTCTTCCCGTTGTGATCTACACGTACGCGACGGGGCCGTACGAAGACTGGCACGAACAAGCGTGGGCAGCAGGTCTTGTCTTGCTCGGGCTTGTACTGGTCACGAATATTGTGGTTCGCGCGTTTCTCTCGCGCGGGATCTCGTTTGAGAGGACGTAACCTATGAACGTTCCTTTCCCGCTCTTGTCTCGTTCCGGATCCTCGGCCTCTGCCGCGTCGGCAAGGGTGGCGGCCCAGAACACGGCCGCCGCAGCGCCCGACGCGAGCACGCTGCGAATGAGGGTTTCCAAGGTCAATTTTTACTATGGCAAGCTCCACGCGCTGCATAATATTTCACTCGAGGTGGCGACCAACCGCGTGACCGCCTTGATTGGCCCCTCGGGCTGCGGCAAATCCACTTTGCTGCGGGTGCTGAACCGGATGCACGAGACCCTGCGTCACACGCGGCTGGAGGGTGAGATTACGCTGGACGGGGTGAGTATCCTCGCGCTGGATGTCACGGCGCTACGCCGCCGCGTCGGGATGGTTTTCCAGAAGCCGAACCCGTTCCCCAAATCCATCTATGACAATGTCGCGTATGGATTGCGCGTGAACGGACACCCTGGGCGCCTGGACGAGGGGGTTGAGAAGAGCCTGCGCCGCGCTGCGCTGTGGGATGAAGTGAAGGACAAGCTGCACAAATCGGCCTACGCGCTTTCGGGCGGTCAGCAGCAGCGGCTGTGCATTGCGCGCGCGCTGGCGGTGAACCCGGAGGTGCTCCTGCTCGACGAGCCCTGCTCGGCGCTGGACCCGGTGAATACAGCGAAAATTGAGGAACTGCTGTTCGAACTCAAGCCTTCGTGTACGCTGGTGATCGTCACGCACAACATGCAGCAGGCGGCGCGCGTCAGCGATTCGACTGCCTTTATGCTGAATGGGGATCTCATCGAGTTCTCGCCCACGGCGCATATGTTTACAACGCCGTCGGACTCGCGCACCGAGGCGTACATCACTGGCCGTTTCGGATGAGCGTCCTGCGCCGCGATCTTTCAATCGACGGCAGGTTTTGTTACGGTATGCGTGAGGATGCCTGTGGCGCCCGGGAGGGCGAGCGCGGAAGGGATTGAAGGTATGGAACGCCATTTTGAGCGCGATGTCGAAGGCCTGAAGGAACGCCTGCTTTGGATGGGCAGCCTGGCGGAGCGCGCGGTCCATCAGTCGGTTCACGCCGTCCTCGAGGGAGACGAAAAGCTGGCGCAGGCGGTCCTCGACGAAGAGAACGCGATTAACGAGCTGCAGATTGAAATTGACGACCGGGTGGTGCAGCTCCTCGCGCTACAGCAACTGGTGGCGGTGGACTTGCGCTTCGTGGTCGCTGCGGCGCGCATCAACAATGAATTAGAACGCATCGGCGACCAGGGAGTGAACATCGCCCAGTCAGCCGAACGCATCGTGCGGCATCCCCGCGTGAAGCCTTACGTGGATTTGCCCCGCATGGGCGAGTTCGCCGAACGCATGGTGCGCGACAGCCTGGACGCTCTGGTCCGGCGCGATGTCGAGCTGGCCCGCTCGGTTTTGGCGCGCGACGACCAAGTGGACCAGCTTCGCGACCAAATCTTCCGTGAGCTGCTGACGTACATGATGGGGGACTCGGCAGTGGTGTTCCCCGCGTTTGAGCTCATCCTGGTGGCGAAGAACCTCGAGCGCATCGCCGACCACGCCACCAACATCGCCGAGGACGTCATTTACATCGTTGCCGGAAGCGATGTCCGCCATCCCGGCGTCGAACGCGGCTCCGGCCACGGCGTGACCACCGCTTGACTCGGCCTCCTTGATGGGATTGGCGGCCATCCCTAAGCGCTTTCCTTCTCTATTTCCAGCCCGCCGGTTCGGCGCAGCGCAGGCTTCGTAGCCACAGACTTCAGAGTCTGTGTGACAACACGAGATTGTTTGTAGGGCACGGCTTCAGCCGTGCCATAAAGCCAGCAAAATCAACCCGGCTTTAGCGCCTGGCGGTCCGATTTTCAAGTGACCACACAGACTCTTCAGTCTGTGGTGCCAGCCTCGCGGCGAGCGGGGCTGGCGTGGTTGGTGCACTACCGTAGCGGGCTGTGGCGCGCGAACAAGGCCGACGGGCCTATCCGGCCGGTCGGCGCAGCCTGAAGAGCCTGTGAGGCAACCGTGCTTTGCCCTGTGTAGCGCCGGCATCTTGCCGGCAGCGGCGCATGAACGCGCGGAACAAAATCGCCGGCGAGACGCCGGCGCTACTCAAACTGACGTTGCGACACAAGCTCTGAAGCCTGTGCCACTCAGCCCTTCGCCGGAAAGCCTGCTCTCTGTATCCTGTGTGGTGAAAGGTCTTTCTTACGGCAGGTCGAGCAGAAGGAAGTCAACGCCCGCGCCGTTTGCGCCCGGCGCTGCTGCGAACTGCAACTCGCGCACGTCGCTGATGCGCGCCTGGTCGCCTGCAGCGTAGGTCTCCCCGTTGAGCTTCAAGTTGCCGTGAATGACGAAGAGGTACGCGCGGCGGCCGGCGCCGAGCTGGTGCGTGGCGGCTTGCCCGGGCGCGAGCAGCGAAGTGTAGATGGTCGCGTCCTGATGAATCTGCACGGTGTTGGGCCCGGCATTTCCATTTTTGCCCGCGGGCACAGCAATCGGCAGCAATTTGCCGGCGCGGTCCGCCAGCGAAAAACTCTTCTGCTCCCAAGAAGGCTCGAGGCCCCGCACGGCGGGCGTGATCCAAAGCTGGATGAGGTGCACGGACTCCTTCTTCGAGTGATTGAACTCCGAGTGGCGAATCCCGGTCCCGGCGCTCATGCGCTGGATTTCACCGGGCCGGATAATTCCCGTGTTGCCCACGTCGTCGTGGTGTTCGAGCGCCCCGTCAATCACGTAAGTGACGATCTCCATTTCGCGGTGCCCGTGCGTAGGAAATCCCCCGGCCGGAGCGATGACGTCGTCGTTGAAAACACGCAGTGGCCCGAAGCTCATGTTGGCCGGGTCGTGGTAATGGTCAAACGAAAAATGCCAATGCGTGTTAAGCCAATCCGATTCAAAGTGATAGCGCTCGTCCGACCGAATCGTCTGAATCATGTTGATTGCTCCCCTGAGCCCGTGCGGCTGCCCGACAGTGCTTGTAGGTTACGGCTCCCGTGGTGAGCGAAGCCGAACCGTTAGCCGCGATTACGCCGCGTACATTGCCTTAGATGCAATCAACCCGAATCGGTCGCAGGAGACGTCATCCACTCGATCAAGCGTTGCCCGGCAGTCTTGGCGAGTGCGGTCCTGTCGCCGCGCTCCTCAAGCGGTTGCAAACCAAACCCGGAGTGCCGGCTTGTGACTGGACCAAAAACGGGGCAGGACAGGGGCGCACTCTACAGCCGAAAAATGGAATCCGGAGACGGCAATCAAAGGCAAAGAGCCTTCGGTCCAGCCGGAACTTTCAGCGACTAACTACCTGCGACCTATTTTGCAATCCACTCGACCAATGCTTTCGCGGGACCTCTCAACGACGGAGCCGAATATAGTAAACAGGCGGTTCCTATTGACAACATTATTTTGCGATTGCGGATAACGTGAAATCGCTGCAACGGATAAACAATTCTGCTGAGCACTGGCCACAACAACCTGTGTAGGAGCAGAAATAAAAGCACGAGAAGAAAGGCAGAGGAAGCCAATCCTGTGAACAGGTTCAAGCCGCCCATGATGACCAGCGCCGTCAAAACCATCGATTGGCGAAAATCGTCCGACAATACGACTGGTATGGCAAAGGGGACGAGTATCAGAAAATAAATGATGGCCAGGTGTGTAAGAATCGCCGACGCAATCCTCCACGTGCTAGCCTTTGCTGAAACCCATCGAAGTGTGAAGCGCACTAAAGTAAGCAGCAAAACGTCTGAGATTAAGCTCAGTGTCAACCCTACGAAGGCCCCCAAACGCTTGGTGTTCAGTGCATGCAAACCTATCATCGTAACGAAGGCGAACATGTAAAAGATAATTGGAAGCAGAGTCAGCATCACAGCCCATCGGGAGTGCCAAAGCGTCGGCAGAATAGCCAAAAGCAAAGACAACAAGCCAGCTATGAGGAACCCAATCGCAACGTACTGGAAAGCTATCAAATCTGCTTGAGAGGGTTGCTTCACAAACAGACCTAACGGACTGGCTACGAACAGCATGAGCGAGCCAAATAAGAACAGTGCTGCGAACGAATAACAAAAGGACGCGCCGACAAACCGAGCCGAAAATATTTTTTGTCCGAAGATGGCGTTGAATGTTTTTGTTACTATCGCAGCTACCTTGCCGAACAGCGCACCCGACTTACTTCCTGACTCTCTTGCTCGGTCGTGAATTGATATCCACACATTTTCAATTCGGCTTTGCAACTTTCCCTCTTCATCTTCATACATGAACAAACCTACGTAATAGAAGAGAAGTCCCGCTAAGAGGGCCACGATATGCAGTAGCGTCAATACCATTCGCAGCCATTCTGCAACGGAGCCGCCACGCTGGCAACACAAGGTCATTGCACCGCGGGTTTAGCGAGCTTCCGCCGGTTGTTTCAACTGGCCTGCTCCCCGGGAAATAACGCAACAGTGAGCCAGCTTCTACGGGAACAAGACCACCACGGAAGAAGCGCCTATGAAGAAGGGGTAGTTCGCGCAAGAACCGATCGTCGGGGTGTCGAAGGAGGCGTTGGCCGAGGGGCGGGGGAAGAAATTTACCGTCAGGCAGGCGGGCATCGCGTTGATTCCCTGTGCCGCTCTAGAAGGGCGGCGCTACATAATCTGGCCCGCGAGGATGCGACGCGCAGGCAATCCCCCATTGCCATCTCTCGAGAGCACGACACGGCGCTGCCTTTTGTTGGCTACCACTCCCGTAGCGGGTTAAGATAGTGTAGATTCTTAGGGCTCTGCTCTTAGAATTCGAGGGATTGCTATGAACCCAGTCAAACCGGCCACCAAGGCTGCGGCGGGAGGCGCGACCCGCACGACGCGTGACACGCTCACGGTCACCGACAACCGCACGGGGAAGAATTACGAGTTGCCGATCACCGACGATACGATTCGGGCCGCCGACCTGCGCCAGATCAAGGTGCACGCAGACGACTTCGGCATGATGAGCTACGACCCGGCGTTCAACAACACCGCCCTGTGCCACAGCAAAATCACTTTCATTGACGGCGACCAAGGCATCCTGCGCTACCGCGGCTATCCCATCGAAGAGCTGGCGGAAAACAGCACGTATCTGGAGACCGCGTATCTGATTCTGCACGGGGAACTCCCCAGCCGCGCGCAACTGGAAGAGTGGACCTATCACGTCACCCACCACACCTTCATCCATGAAGCCATTAAGAAATTCTTAGACGGATTCCACTACGACGCGCACCCCATGGGCATGCTGATCTCCACCATCGCCGCGCTCTCCACGTTTTATCCCGAGGCGAAGCACATCTTCGACGAGGAATCCCGCCGCAAACAGACCTACCGGCTGATCGGGAAGATGCCCACCCTCGCCGCGTTTGCCTACCGGCACACCCTGGGGATGCCCTTTGCCTATCCGGACAACGACCTCAGCTACCCGGGCAATTTCCTGAACATGCTGTTCAAGACGACGGAGCTGAAATACCGTCCCAATCCGACGCTCGAGCACGCCCTGGACGTGCTGTTCATCCTGCACGCCGACCACGAGCAAAACTGCTCGACCAACGCCATGCGCTGCGTGGGCAGCTCCCACGTGGACCCGTTCTCGGCGATTGCGGCCGCCACCGCCGCGCTGTACGGCCCGCTGCACGGCGGCGCCAACGAAGAAGTGCTGCGCATGTTGATGGAGATCGGCTCGATTGCCAACGTGCCCGCGTTCATCAAGCGCGTGAAGGCCGGCGAGAAAAAGTTGATGGGCTTTGGGCACCGCGTGTACAAGAACTACGACCCGCGCGCCCGCATCATCAAGCACGTGGCCGACGAAGTGTTTGAAATCATGGGACGCAATCCCTTGCTGAACATCGCGCTGGAGTGCGAGCGGATCGCGCTCGAGGACGACTACTTCGTAACCCGCAAGCTGTATCCGAACGTGGACTTCTATACCGGGCTCATCTACCAATCCATGGGTTTCCCGGTGACGATGTTCCCCGTGCTATTTGCCATCCCACGAACCAGCGGATGGATCGCGCAGTGGGAAGAGATGCTGCTCGACCCCGAGCAGAAGATCGCCCGGCCGCGCCAAGTGTTTCTTGGAGAAGAACAGCGGCCGTACGTGCCGATCGAGCAGCGATGAGCAACCGGGAGAATAGGACCGACTTGAAGCGCCGCTTCGTTGCCATCCCGCGCAGTTCAATGATTTCTCAAGGGTTCTCTAGAGCGCTGGGGAGTTGAATTCGGCACACCCCACGCTGTTCGCTCCTTGACAGCATTCCTACATTGACTGAAACTAAATCACCCCTTCCAGAAAGCGGATTCCTGTTTGTAGGCAAACCGGCGCCTGCGCAAGGTTCCGGAAAGCGTGCCTAGATTTCAGCGCGTCAGCGTGCCAGCTGGCGTCCCAGCCTGCGTTTCGGGTTATGCTGAGGGAATCTTGAGGGCGTAGGTGGCGGCAAAAGAGACGCTGTTTTGCGTCCTTCTCATCGGAGATGAGGAGGAAGCGAACTGGCTTCGCCGGCTGCTGGATTCGCAAGGCCCCAGCCCATTCCGAATTGAAGCCATCCCTGACTTCGAGCGCGCGGCCGAGCGCCTCTCAATAATTGCTGCCGATGTGGTGCTGGTTCATCTGGAACCCGGCCGGACACGGATTCCCGAGTTGCTTCGGAGCGCTCATGGGCCACTCGCACGCGCTCCGTTGGTGATCTTGTCGGATTGCGAAGACGAATCGTTGGCGCTCGACTTGCTCCAGAGCGGCGCTCAGGATTTCCTTGCCAAGGGCCGCTTGACGCGCGCGGGAGTCGTTCGGTCGTTGCGCTACGCGATCGAGCGCGACCGGCTGCGAAAGAATCTGCAAAGCCTCTCCTTGCTCGATGATCTCACGGGACTGCACAATCGCCGGGGATTCCGCGTGCTCGCGGAGCAGCACTTGCGCTTAATCCGCCGCAAGGGCGCGGCGCTGCTGGTTTACCTGGACGTGGACAAATTAAAGTCCGTTAACGATACGTACGGCCATGCGGAAGGGAACCGCGCCCTAGTCGAAACCGCCATGATCTTGCGGGCCTGCTTCCGCCAAGCCGATATTGCCGCCAGGATGGGAGGCGATGAGTTTTGCGTCTTGATGACCGATGCGCGCCTGGACACGGCTCTGCAGGTGAGGAAACGTTTGGAGAATCGGTTAGAGCGGACTAATGCGATTCCAGGGAGGCGGTATCCACTCTCCCTGAGTGTTGGTATCACGGACGTGCCCGCCACTGGCCAGGCATTACTCGAAGAGCTGCTCAGCCTCGCGGACAACTTGATGTACGAGCAAAAACGCAGCAAACCCGCGCGCGCGGCCGGTACACTCCCACAAAAGTACACCCTCCACGTTTGATCTTGATTCCCGTCTAGAGCGTGCGCCCGGAATTGCCGATTACAGCATTGGAGCTGTGTGCTTGAAGTCTATGAATTTGCACAGCGTCCGGAAGTGGACCCAGGTGCGCAGATGAGTCATGCGGCTTCACTCTTGAAGTTCTGGAACGCTTCGGCGCCTCTGCGCCTGCTGTTGCTCGAGCCGGTCACACCCGATGCGGAGTCCATTCTCCAGCACCTCAAGCGAGCGGGGTTCCAGTGCCGCGCTAAGCTCGCCGCGACCCTCGATGATTTTCTGGCCCAACTTCCGCGCTTCGATTTCGATATCGTCCTGGCCGATTACCTGCTCCCGGGCTGGACAGGAATGGATGCCCTGGCAAGGCTACGCCAGACCGGCCGCGATGTGCCGTTTATCCTGGTAACCGCGAAGCTGGGAGAGGAGGTGGCGGTCGAGTGCATCAAACAGGGAGCTACCGATTACGTTTTGAAGGATCACCTGGCGCGTTTGCCCATCGTGGTGGCCCGCGCCCTGGAGGAGAAATCCCACCGGGATGCCCGGACCTTGATGGTGGAGGCCCTGCGCCAAAGCGAAGCGAGCTTCCGGCTTCTTTTCGCGAACAACCCGCTCCCCATGTGGGTATTTGATTGGCAGAGCCTGGAATTTCTCCAGGTGAATGATGCCGCCGTCAGCCACTACGGCTTCGAGCTGATTGAATTTCTGCAGATGAAGATTCAGAACCTGCATCCGCCGGAGGAGGCTTCCCGCCTGCTCAGCATTCTGCGGAATGGCCCGCCTGGGGGCCAGTTCCCCGGGACCTGGCATCACCGTTTGAAGAGCGGCGCCCTGATTGACGTGGAAATCTTCGCGCACCGCATGGAATACTCCAATCGTGTTGCAGCGCTGACGGTGGCGCTGGATGTCACCGAGCGGAAACGCACCGAGGAGGAAAAGCAAAAATTTCTGACGTTGGTGGAGAACAGCCGCGACCTGATCGGTGTGGCGGATTTGCGAGGACGCGTGCAGTACGTGAACCCGGCGGGGCGCGCGCTACTGGGATTGGCCGGCACGGATACTGTAAAAGGGACGGCCACGCTCCACTACGTGAGCAGCGAAGATCTGGCGCTGGTGC
>Ga0187846_10001111_pt1 | contig 15260 bp, 16 predicted proteins | sample TC_taG_FD_161473 | JGI IMG/M metagenome (GOLD analysis project Ga0187846, IMG submission 161473) | Biofilm microbial communities from the roof of an iron ore cave, State of Minas Gerais, Brazil - TC_06 Biofilm (v2) | ecosystem: Environmental > Terrestrial > Deep subsurface > Cave > Wall biofilm...
GGGAGTGGTTCTTGGGCCGCCATAAGAGGAGTGATGACCCGGTCATGGGGGGAAGCCCACACACGGAGTCCGGGGAGAGCCATTGAGTGGCCCATGTATGGCAGTCCTTCCGAAGAATCCGGTGGATCGTCCTGCACGAGACGGGAGGACCCCCACACGAGTCGCCGTCGGATCTGGCTGCTCGGCTTGCGGAGTGGCCGCTGTACCATTGGCTCATCTACCCGGACGGGCGCATTGTCAAGTGCGCGCCACCGAGCCGCCTGCTGTACCACGTCACCGACCATAACGTCGGGACGCTCAGTTTCGCTGTCGTCGGGAATTATAAGTCGCGTGAGCCCACGCCCGCGCTCGTTACGGCTCTTGAAGATCTGATCGGGTACGTCCGCGCATCGCTGATCCCCGGTATCGAGAGTATAATTGGGCATGGAGAGATCGACCGGACGGTCGATTGTCCGGGAAAGTGGTGGCGCGCGTGGCTGCGAGAATATCGAGCGCGTGTGGGCACAAGTGAAGCCCGCCAGAAGCGAGCCGGGATGGCCGTCTATCCGGTGACGTACCGAGATCCGACCGTCGTGAAGGTAGAATCGTGACGGTGGGCAGATGACGGATGTCTACACACCTGAGTATTACAAACAACATCGTGCGCAGATCCGCGCTTCCCACCGCAAATATTATCAGAATAACCGCGAACTATTTTGGGAACAGTCGCGTGTGTGGGCTGAAAATAACCCGGAGACTCGTAAGCGAATTGCGCGTGAGTATGCGCGGCGGGTTCGTGAGGGAGCGTTGAAGGCGCTTGGCGGCGTTTGTAGCGTGTGCGGGTTTGACGATATTCGCGCACTTGTTATTCACCATAAGAACGGCGAAGGTACGCGGGAGTATCGGAGCATTGGGAGTCATGGAGTTTATCTTAAAGTTCTCCGGGGACTTCCCGGCTATTCGGCGTTATGCGCGAATTGTCACATGATCCGCCACTCAGAGTGTAGTGGGTTGCGAAAGAAGCCATGACTTTTTTGGACGTAGTATCCGCTGCGAAGCGGCGCGCGGAATCCGCCGAGTTGACCCCGTTCCTCGGGGATCTTTCACTGCTCGTGGACTATATCCGACGCCGCTACATGAAGATCCTCGACGATTACCCGTGGTCGTTCCTGCGGCAGGATAAGGAGTTCCAGACCGTTGCGCCCTATAACACGGGCACCGTGACAACCACGCAGGGAAGTGCTGTGGTCGTAGGCTCGGGGACCAACTGGACATCCTCGATGGTCGGCATGGCCTTTCTCGTGGGCAACGCGCCGCCGCTCAGGGTGGCGTCCGTGCAGAACGCGACGCAGTTGACGCTCGAAGACGTATGGCCGACGACCGGATTGGCAGCGGGCTCCGGGTACAGTATCGCGCAGGACCGCTACACCATCGCGCCGACCGGCGTGCCCGTAAAGACGATCCTGCATCTCTGGAATGGCTTTTGGCAACTCCGGAAGGTGAACGTCGGACACATCCGGCGGGCCGATCCGCAGATGTCGTCGCTCACGACCCCGCGCTGGTACGGCCAGGACGCGCAGAATACCGTGGTGCTCTGGCCCTATCCCGATCAGATCTATCTCCATCGCGTGATCTACTTGCAGGATGTGACAGCGGGATTTCCGGCAACGCTTACGCTGGATACTGCGCTGACCTGGGGGCTCGGAGATCCGTGGTTCCTCGTGGACGGCCTCTTGGCGGATCTGTATCTCCTGGGGTATCAGCGTACCGGGGCGGTACATTTCAATACGCTTCATCAAGTCATGGAGGGAAAAGTCGAAGAGTTGATTCGGTCGCTTGATGACCGTGATTATGCCAACCGCTACGTACCACTCGATGTCCGCGCCCTGCCCTTCTCGGATGCCATTCCTGGCGACTATGAGACCCCGTTCCTTAATGCCGATCAGTGGCAGCGTGTGGGGTTCTGATTCCCGATGACGCCGGAGCAGTTAGCGGGACTGAATGCGACCTTGGCGGGTGCCGATTCATCACTGACCGATAGGATTTCTGCCGCGCTTCTCGATCCGCGTCTCCATGTCTCGGCTCCGGCGCCGCCACCGCCCGAATCCCAATCATTGATGAATCTGTTGGGGAGTGATGTGCGGAACCCGGCCAGTATCGGGATGTGGTGGGTGCAGCAGCAACCGTGGTATCAGAGCATCGTAAATAATCCGTGGGCACAGGGTCTCGCGGGGGCGTATATGCTGTCGCGTGGGCAAGTACCGTGGGTGCAGACGGACATTCCGCTTCCATAGCCGATGCCTAACCTCACGGATGTCCAGATCCAGAATCTTGCTCAGGTCTACCTGCGTAGTGACTCGCCTGATATCACGAGCAACTTGAATACGTGGCTCAACATCGTGCAGTTGAAGGTGTGTCAGGCTGCGAGATGGCAGTTCCTGCTGAAGAGCGACTCTGTGGCTTTGACGGTAGGGACTGGTGTAGGACCATACACGTTGACGGCGGCGATGATCTATCCGGCGAAGCCGGGGCGAGGCTACCCTGCGCTCGAAGAGGGCAAGTGGGATCAGACATATATGTACGCGGCGATGGCGGCGGGACCACCCAAGGTGTTTGTCGCCGTGCCGGGACAGCCGACACAGGTGCTGTTCTATCCGACGCCGGACCAAGCCTATACGGTAACATTTCCCTACTACACGCTGCTGGCCGATCTGCCAGGGACCGGCTCGACCAATTTCCTGTCGCAGTATTTCCCGATGGTCCTTGTACGGGGGATCGTGATCGAGGGGCTCATCTATCTCGGCGCGCTCCAGGATTTGCAGGTGCAGATTCCGCTCTTTGCGCAAGAGATGAAAGCGTTGGCGGAGAAGAATCTGTCGGCCGAGGAAGCGGCCGCGTTCGAGCAGCGCATCTATCTAGCCCCGACTGTGTCGGGTGCTGCGCGCGGCCAATAGCCGATGCCCGCATTAGCGGAACTCCAATCGTTCCCGCTTGAGCGATTTCTGGCGGGATTCTTCTACACGACGAACCCATCACTTGCGCCCGCGACGGCGGCGTTGTATCCATCCCACGATTTCGTGTGCGATCGCGGGCTGATCCAGAAGCGGCCGGGCGACGTGGAGTTGCAAGCGTCTCCGCAGACGCTTTCGGGGCGGCTACAGAAGACATTTGATTGGATCGATAAGACTGGCGTCTACCATCTCTTCCTGCTCACGACGACCACGCTCTATCATTACAATCCGTCAACGGGGAACTTCGACACGTTTCTGAGCGGTCTTCACGGGACGACCCCAGCGGTCCCGCAGGCCGCGTCATTCTTCGGGAAGATGCTCTTCTTTAACGGTGGCGATCCCGTTTTCGAGAGTGATGGGACGCTGGCCAATACCAAGATCGTCACGGGCGCTCCGGTCGCATATACGGGCGTCGTGCTCGGCGGGCGCGTCGTGGTGGGGAACGTCGTCTCGGGCGGCGCGGGCGTTGTTGGTCCTACGGTGCTCGCGTGGTCGAATAGCAACGACGAAACCAACTGGACGACAGGCTCGGCCGGGCAGAACGTGCTCGACCAGGACGATAATCCTGTGCAGCGGCTCGTGATCCCCCGTGCGCAGCAGGCGCTGATCGTCCGTCGGCATTCCGTATGGACGGCGACCTTGTTGGATTCGTCCCCGTATTACGACATCGAGTCGGCGGCGGAGAATATCGGAACGGCGTTCCCAGATAGCGTGCAAGTGACCCCGCAGGGGGTCGTGATCGCGGGTGACGACAATCTCTATATCATCACGGGAACGAGCCCGCAGCCAGTCGGGATCGCCGTCCGAGAGTTCATGCAGTCTGCCAATCTCCAGTACGCGCGGCAGGCCGTGGCTACGACGAATCTGACCAAGGGACAGTACATCCTGGCGCTCGCCTTCGGGGGTGATACTGACGTTATCGACCAACTCGTGTATAACTACGTCGAAGGGCACATCTCGTACTGGCAGAAGCAGAATCTCACCGGGCTCGGAGCGACGTACGCGCTTGGTTCAGCGACGATCTGGAGCCAGTTGACGCAGGCGTGGTCGGCGTACGGAGTGACATGGCAGGAACTCGCGGCGATTCCGGCGCAGCATCAAACGATCTATCTCAAAACGGACGGTCGAGTGTACTTGGAATCCCCCGTGCGGAAGGACCGCTACAACGGCGCGGATGCGACCTACACGATGCTATATGAGACGCCTGCGTTCCCGGTGACGCCGTATGCGCAGACATACACGGGACAGATTCTCGATCCGACCCCGGCGATCGTCGAGATGGTGCAGTTGGACTGCACGAATCTCGCAGCGACCCCGACCGTACAACTCGGATGGTCCCGGGGACCGGGCGTGGCTCCGGCGTTTTCGACCGCGCGCGCCAAGGCCATTCCCACGAGCGGCCCCTCGACCGGAGGGCTCCTGTTCGGGTTCGATACGCGCGAGGCGCCGTACTGGCAACTGCTGATCTCGGATGCGAATGTGGAGAACCTGCAGATCATCCGCGTGACGCTGTGGTATCGGCGGCGGGGCGCAGCGGTGCGGGCGACATAGGAGGAAACGGCGATCGTCCAGCATCATTCGATCCATAACGTGACATGGGAGCCGCCGCCCAAGGCGATCCAGGGCGCGCAGGACCTTGGGTTATACACGGCCGGTCTGCGTGGCTTTCTCGTGCGGATGCAGCAACAGATCCAGGACATCTTTACGCATTGGGGCCAGCACTTCGACTCGTGCTTCTTTCATGTGTACGCGTTCGGATATAACGTGGCGGTAGCGCAGAGTGCGACGTCCTTCACGGTGGCGTTGACAACACCCGGTATTGGCGGGACGGACTACGGCGTCTTTGCGATCCCATCGTGGGGGACGACCGTGTGGTACTCGGGGAAGTCGAAATCGCAGGTCGTGCTCAATTTCGGGACGGCCGCCCCGGCAAGCGCGACGATTGACTATTGCGTGTGGAGAGGCCCCTAGTGGTGACGGCGGCACGGACGGTCAAGGTCTTCCGTGCGTATGCAGAGCACCTGCCGCTCATTGAGGATCTCGTCCGCGCCACGCACCGGATCGGTGCGCTACCGGGAATGAGCCCAGAACGGACGCTGCGGATCTTGGAAGAGTGTATCCGGCCAGAACGCGATCTCGGACATTTCTTACTCGTTGCGATGCGATTCTCGGGGGATGTAGAATCGGCGGTAGACGGGTATCTGTGGGCGGAGGTGATGGACTACGGAGATCTCTGGATTCATCTCGTCCACGCGAAGCATAGGAATACGGGCCGGGAGTTGTACCGCGTTATTGAGGAGATGGCCCGAGCGGCTGGACTCAAGCGGTGTGTCGGCTTCTTCTGGCGCCTGGATCGCATCCGTGCCTACGAGCGGCGGTGGAACGTCCAGGTGATCGGCCACGTCGTCGCGAAGGTGATCTGACGATGGGCGGCGGGATTCTTGGACTCATTACGGCGCTTGCAGCCAGTGGTCGGAAGCAGCCGGTGACTCCGACTGCCGGACAGCAACCGGGCGCGTTATCCCGTCTGCTCGGGCGGGAGAATGCGGGCACACCGGGGATGACGGGCGCGCCCCCGCCTGTTCCTCCTGGACCCGCTCGCCAGCCGTATACACCGCCTCCCCCGATTCAGATTGGGCCGCAACCGGAGCCGACAGGCCCATTTACGTCCCCATTTGCGGCGGCACGGGCGTTGCCGTCTTTAGCGTCGGTGTTCCCCGATATGCTGCCCGGGGAAACGGTAGCGCAGTATCTCGCCCGCAAAGGACTTGCAGGGGGGCCGTAGATGGGTGGTGGCGGTCCAACACCCCCGCAGCAGGCGACCCCGATCCCGGAGACGGAGCCATACATCTCTGCCGCTGCGAACTGGCTGAAGGGGCAGGTCGGGACGTCGATGGCTCCGTGGCCGGGACCGTTTGCCGTTGGCGAGACGCCTGAGCAGGCGGTAGGAGCGGGGTCGGCGATCAATCTCGCGGACATCATCACATCGTCCGGACTGAACCCGCAAGCCATCACGGCGCTGCAGAGTTTCATCGGGGCGGGACCGGGACAGGCGCCGTTCATCTCGTCCATTACCGATGCGCTGACGAAACTCAATGCGATCCAGCAGCAGCGCGACGTGGCAGGTATTCAGGCGCGGTACGGTGCTTTGGGCGGAGCGATGTCGAGCCCGGCCGCGACGGCCGTGTCCGATTATCTTGCGCAGTCTGGAGCGGGGTTGGAGCAGAACATTGGACAGGTGGAGTTGCAGGGCGCGGGACTACAACAATCGGCGATCAACGAGGCATTGGGCCTCACTCCCTCGCTCGCGCAACTGATCTTCGGTATGGGCACGACGCAGCAGCAGGAGGAGGACGTTGGCCTCCAGCGCGCGATCACGGAGTATCAGCGCGTGCAGATGAGCCCGTACATTCCGCTCAATTATTTCACGGGCGCGCTCCCGGGCGGGTCGGGCCTGCCCGAGTACACGCCGAGTCCCGTGCCGGGGCTCGTGACGGGACTGACGGATCTGCTGACGCCCGCGTCTACGGGATAGGGGGGCGCTTACGGACCAGGGAACGCTCGCCTCGATGTACGGCCCCGGCGCCACCCGCGCGACCCCGTACACCTTTTGGGACACGCTCGCGGGGGTACTTCAGGGGCTTGGGGGATTGCGAGCATCTCGGTATCAGCAGGCGCTCACCGCGCAACAGCAAGCGTTCGCGCAGCGTCAGCAGCAGTATCAGGCGACATCGGACACTTACAATCGGGCCATGCAGGCGCTCACGGTACTGGCGCAGCAAGACCCCGACGATCCGACCGTGTCGGCTGCGATGATCTCACTGCTCCGCACGATGCCGCCGCCGCCGGAGATCCCCACGGTATCGCCTCGGGGGCTCCTGGGATGGTCCGTGGGTGGGGGTGCGCCACCATCCCCGCCAGCGGCGAAGACACCCGCTGCTGCAACAGCGGGACCGGCAGGTACTACTGTCCAAACACCCGAGCAGATCATGCAGTGGGCGACCGGGAAATTGATGGCCCCGGGTGCGACGGGTCTTACGCTCGGCCAAATCGCTGCGAAGTCTCCCGGTCAGCAGAAGTGGCTCGCCGATCATAACGTGGCTGCTGAGACTCCGGCGCGCTTGTTCCAGCGGCAGTACGGCGATCTCTGGACGGACTTCCTGAATGCCGGAGATCCTGAAGTGCAGGCGCGGCGGGCGACGATCGCACAGGACCAGTTCAGCCGCGAGATCCAGGGGGCCATCGCCTCGGGAGATCCATCGCGGGTTATCGCGGTAAAGAACAAGTACGACCGCGCAATCACGCCGGGCGCGCCGTTCAACCGCGACGAGATCAATGGGCTGACCGTCGCGGCGCGGTCCACAGTGGCGCAGGCGCAGGCGAACCTGCCCGTGACATGGACGCTGCCGAAGGAGTTGGGCGGTGGCCAGCAGACGACAACAGCGGCCGATCGCGACGCATTTACGCGCTCATGGCAAGAGGCATTGTTGAATCGTCGGTGGGCGCAAGAAGATGCGAGAACGGCCGAGAACCGTGGGATCGCGCGGGATCGTGTAGCCCGCTTGGACGTGCTCGCGGATGCGCGGACGCGAGCAGCGCAGACGGCGGCGGGAGATAAGGCGGCTCTCGCGGCGCTCAAGAATCAACGGCAGCAGTTACTCGACCGTATTGACCAGGAGCGGCAGGCGTCCGAGCGGCTCCAGCAGGCGCAGGTTGGCTGGCCCGCTCCGCCCCCTCGGGACGCGCAGGGCTTTACGGCGGACGAGCACGATACTGAGCGGAAGCGGGCGCAGCAGCAGTTAGACGCGCTAGAGCCTACGCTGATTACGGCACAAGCGCAAGCCGATGCGAGTGATGCCGCGCAGGCGGCGGCATCTGACCAGTATGCGGCGTTTGCTCGTGGCATGGGCATCTACGTGCCGCCTCCAGGAGCGCAGCACATTACGTTCAGCGATGGCCGGAGCGGATGGCTCGTGAACGGCAAGCCGGTCGATGATCGCGGCAGGCCGATCACAGCGGTCCCGGTGCAATAGGATGCCTCCGCTCACGTACACGATAGACCAGCCGGTCGGCACGGAAGAGGAACTCCCGATTCTGCCGCCTCGGTACACAATGACGCCCCGCGTGTATTCCACGGAGGAGCCTGGGCGATTGGGTGGGCTGTTGGGGGGCGGGATTAGTGGGTTCACATTGGGCGCCGCCCGCCCGTTCGTGCAACGCAACACGAGTGCGCTCGGAGAGGTGGCGGGCGGGGTCGCGGGATGGACCGTGCTACTGCCCGTGGCGCGTCGGATTGCGGGGAAAGTGCTACTGCGGCTGGCGCCCCGGCTGGCTGCTGGCGCGGAAGCGGGACCTGTCGGGTCAATCCTGACGGGCCTATTGCTGTCCGTGCCGGACATTGTCGGGTTGATCGGTGATGCGGTGCGTCGGCACGGTCCTGTGGACTGGCCGCAGGCGACGGAAGCGGCTGTGGTCGGGGCCGCTCTCCCGTATGCCGGTCGCGCTCTTCGGAGCCCTCGTCTCGCGCGTATGTGGGGAGCGCGTGGATTGAAAGCGGCCGGTCGGTTTCTTAGCGGTGGGATGGAAGCGGAGATACCGGGCGGAGCGACACGGGTGCCACGGCCTGCTGCGCCCGAGTCTATTCCGGCTGCTGTGCGAGAAGCGGAGATGCCTGTGCAGGAGCGTCCTCGATGGGGCGTGCGTTCGACTCCAGAGGGAGGGACGCCGGGGTTTCGCGTCCGGTATCCGGCGCCGTCGTATCGGCCGTCTCGGGCGCAACCGTTTGGCGCGGTCCCGGAGCGTCCAGGCATGTATGGTCCTGAGCGCGTCGTGTCACCCGAGAGCATTCAGGAGGCGTTGCAGTTCGGCCCGGGCGGTCTGCCAGCGCCCATGATCGAGCGCGCGCCTGCGGCGGGTGCGCCCCGAGTGCGCGCCCGTGCCCGCGCCGTTCGAGAGAAGCGTTTGCAGAAGATGTCGCCGACACTGCAAAGTGTGATCGGTCCATCGGAGCAGGCGAAGTTCGATCAGTCAGTCGAGGCCACAGGAGATATCACGACCGCGCTCGGGGACGCGATGCAGCGGGCGGCGGCGGCTGGATTTTCTCCTACACATATGGCCCGTTTACTTGTCGAGAGCGCGGCTCCAGGTACGCGAAGACAAGCAACGGCGGCGCTCTTGGGATTATATTTGAACGCTCAACGGGACCCCGCTCTTAAAGTATTATTCGAGAGGTTGGGGATTCGGTCTCAGGAACAGTGGCGTGCTGCACTTAATAGGGTCCGTTGAGGAACGGGCGTATTTGGCAGGTATTCTCGACGGCGAAGGCACATTTGTTATTCGTCGGGGAGTAGATAAGAAGACGGGGCGTATCTATTTCCAGGCGATAGTTCGCGTAGTAAATACGTCTCGGGATTTGATCGCATGGTTGCGGGAGACGTTCGGCGGTAATGTGGTCCGTGTGCAGGATCGTCGGCCGAATCATAAACCTTATTGGCATTGGACGTTGGACGGCGGCCCCCGAGTCGCGTCGGTCATTCGGCAATCACTTCCGTATCTGCGTGTTAAACGGCCACAAGCCGAAGTGCTATTGGAGTTCTACGACCACTTGGAGAGAAGAGGTAGGAATCTTTCGGATGCGGAGTGGTGGCGTAGATCGGATCTGCGCGATAGATTACAGATTCTTAATAAGAAAGGCGTGGCGTGAGTCCGCCGCAGGCTTTCGTCGAGAATCTCGAAGATCTACTTTACCTTGGAGTACGCCAACAGTGGTCGCACACGGCTCGGGAGTTGCTTGACCGCATTCGGCGTGGACTTCCTTTTGGCGCAACGAGATTAGCGTTTTCTGATATCCCGTTTACCCCCAGGCGAGAGTTCGCTCCTCGTATGGCCGTGGGGGAGCGTGGTCTTCCGCTGTTCCCGCGCGCTGTGGACGTACCCCGCGCCGAAGACATCACGGGAGCGCGGATGGCGCAGGCGCTCCGAGAAGCCCCACTGCGAGATCCGGCGACGTATGAATCGTTTGTGCGGCGGCTTGGAGAGGAGGGCGTAGGTCCATCGTATCTCGGGATCACGAGCCGGGGTCGGCCGATGTATATGCCGACCGTGTACGCGGCGCGGCGAGAGTCGCTGGAGGAAATGCACGAGCGATTGCCGTGGATGACCGTCTCCCCAGGGCAGGCGCCGGAGGCGCGGGTGCTGCCGACGACGTACCTGCCTCCTTATAAGGGGAGCCAGATCTATCAGGACATCATGTGGAGTTTCCGGGAGAATCCCGCATCGGCGCGGGCGCTCCATGAATCAGCACAGCCGATCGAGGAGTTCATTCGCACAGGCCAGGGGTCAGAGCAGACGAAGGATCTTGTCCGCTGGACCGCGCAGTTTGCTCCGCCGTTACCGGGAGGTGCCGAACGCACGGAGCAGGATAAGATCAAGTGGGCGCTCCAGTCGCTCCGGGGACTCGCGCATCCGAGTGGCTCCGAGCGGGCGCGTGCGCTCGTGAACCTGTACGACCATATTCTCGGCAAAGAAGGATTGGAACTCTATCGTCCGCAGTCGTCGATGACGACGGAGATCAAGAAGGCGATCCGGCTCGTGGATCTGCGGATCGCCGAGCGGTTGGGGACGCCGACGAAGGGCGGTACGGAGCGCGCGATGCTCCCGGCCGTCAGGCGCGCGTGGCTCGATAGCGCCTTCGAGGACGTGTACGGTCGCGGTGCGATGAACATTGTGCGTCCAATGGCGGGTTGGCTCCGGGAAGGGAAGGGGAAGGGAGCCAAGGCCGCGCGATTGTGGGCGGGCCTGACGTTTGGCCGCGCTCCGGAAACGCCGGAGGATCTGATCCTGTCCTTTGCCGGTGCCGTCCGGAACATGCTTGGTCGGGCGCGAGGATTTGCGCTGCTCCAGGGGCTCGGTGGTCTGATGCTCGATGATATGTCCGTCGAGGCCGTGAGCCCGGTACGGACCAAGGCCGTGCAAGCGATCTACGAGAAGTTCGCACGGTCGCTGTTCACGGGAGCCGGTGGACGGCTGCTCGGATTGGGGGCTGTCGCGGCGATCGCGTCGATCCCGTTGCTCACGCCGAAACCGTCAGAAGCGGCCCCGCCCGGTGGCGAAGAGATCGTTGATGGATTTCTTAGAGCGGCGACGCATAGCGCAGGCGTGGTGGGGGGGCGCGCTGCGGATGAGCGGCTCGGAGAGGATTTTCTCAGCCGATCCGGCGGGGCCGTGGCGGAGTTCCTGCATCGCGCGTGGGAGTTTCTCGGTTCTCGTGAGTTCGCAGCGATCACAGACTCGACCGAGCGGCTGCGCTCTAGCCTGCCCGATCCCCTGTATCAGCAACTTCACACGCAGACGCAAGAGATGCTCCAATCGCTGATGAATGGTGCGTGGCGGCAGCGCGGTCTTGCGGAGCCCGCGTTCGGCGTGCTCGACGATATCAATCACATGATCTCGGAGCACGGCGCTGATGGTCTCGCGGCGCGGCAGCAGATCCGAGCCATGATGGAAGGCGATGCTCGGGCGCGGTCTAGTGCGCCGCCGTGGATGGTGGACGCGGCTGATCGGCTGCGGGACCTTGCCGGTCGGGCCGATCCGGCGGCGCCGGGGCGGGGGCTCGGAGGGTTCATCGGTCTCGCGCAGCGTGCGGACCCCGAGCATGTGCGTCCTTACCGCATGAACTACCATCCGCTCGTGATGGACCCGCGTAAGTTGCAGGACTTCATGTCGAATCCCGCGCTTGTGGCCGAGCGCGCGCAATACTTCGTTCTGGAGCGGACCCGGCAGTTGCAGGGGATGGCGGCCCGGAGCCCTACCGAGTTTTGGGCGGAAGTGCGGAAGTATCTCGGGACGCCCGAAGTCAATGCGCTGCGCAGGCGTATCCAGGGGATGCCGGGGAATCAGGCGCAGCGATTGTATGCGCAGCGGGAGATCTTCCACGAGATCGCCGATAAAGAGTGGAAGCGGACCCTGGCCGAGATGCAGCGCACGGTACGGGTGCCGTCTGCGAGCCGGATCGTCGAGGATATGGTCGTCGGAGAGGGCGAGATCCCGCCGTTTGCGGGACCGCTTGGGATCTCGCGGCGGCCTCTGCCCCTGTCCCCGTATCTCACGAACGCGCGTACATTCGGCTTTACGGAGTTGCGGTACGACGATCCGCTCGATGAGTGGCGGGTCTACATTCAGCGCGCGGCATCGCATATTGCGTGGCGCGAACAGTTGGGTCCGAATGGGGAGAAGTTGCGTGCGTTTCAGGAGTTTATGGCGGAGGTACGGAGCCGGACGACAGATCCGCAGGACGCCGAGCATCTATGGAAGCGGTTGTGGGAGCCACTGTTTGACCGGACGCTCGGGCGCGTACGGGAGGATACGCTGTCCGATGTCATGGACAAGATAAACCGCGTCGCTATTCCGTTGGCGATCAGCACGCGGATGACGACGACCGCGATTCCGCACATTTTTCAGACGATGAACGCGGCGGTCCTGAACGGGTGGGGCAGTTATATCAAGGCCGTTGCGCAGATCGCTCGGGGGGCGGTCCAGGAAATCCTGCCGTTTACGCGGGTGACAGACGAGGATTATCGCGCCGCGCTGCGGCTCTCCGAACTCGCGAGCGCGACCCACTCCTTCGAGTCCTTGATCCGAGGAAATCCGAACGCGTCCCTGGAAACGTGGGCCGCGAAGTGGTTGGAGTTGATCCGGTTCTCCCCCGTGCGCCGCGTGCTCTTGGCGTCGAGCGCGTTGACGGCGCATAAGGAACTTATCCCGATGATCCGGGAAGCGATGTACGATCCGGGGCGCATTCCGACACTGAAAACGTATCTTCAGCGCGTGCAGTTCGGGCGTCGTCTTGCGCCCGAAGAGGCGAGCCGGATCTCTGCCCGTTTGATCGAGCAAATGCGGACAGGCGGCGTTCCGGAAGACATCCACGAGGCTATTCGTGTTCACGATCCGTTCCGTCCAGGAGCGCCACGGGAAGACCCGTACCTGCGGGTGATCTCGCAGGCGGTGGATATGACGGCGTTCAACTTCCGGCCGTGGGACTTCCCCGCGTTCTGGAATACATCGCTTGGGCGGACGATGGTGCTCTTCCGGCGCTACTTTTATCAGCAGTGGAATAATATGTACCGACTCGCGCTCGACGATGCGAAGAACGGCAATCTCGTGCCGCTCGTAACGCTCCTGGGACCGCAGTCGCTTGTGGGGGGGCTCGTGCTCGGGACCGTGCGCGGATGGATCAACGGACGTCCGGCGCCGTGGGCGGACCCGCGAGAGAAACCGTTTCGCATCGGAGGAGTCACGCTTCCCCAGGACCTTCAGACGGTCATCCAGGCCGAGGAGGAGGGCGGCGGGGCCGGGATCATGTCCGATGCGTGGAGGGTTTTGGCCGATCCCAACCAACCCTATCTAGGGTGGGCCGGTGCTATTGTCGGGTTTATCCCGATGGAGATGCTGCGACTCGTCACGACGTCCGGGGAGGCCGTGCAAGCGACGGTACTCGGCGGGCTCGACCCGCAGAAGACGAGCGACTTCGCCGCTGCGCGGAACTTCATGCGGGTCGCTGCGATGAACGTGCCCTTCCTGCGCGGGCGGTTGTTGCAACTGCCGATTATGCGGACGGGTCGAGCGCACTACCTGGAGTTGAGGCGCCAAGCGCTCGATGCGGCCGTATCGGGCGACGATACGATGTTTTCCGAGATCAACGGCCAACTCTATGACTTATACGGCGTGACGCTGGACGAGAACGATGTCGCAAACGAGATGCTGCGCCGCCAGCGCCAACAGGCGGGAGAGCCGACGAGAGCGCCGCTCCGGGGAGCGCCGGGGTACACACCGCCCGTGCCTCGGCTCGGAGGGTCCGTATTGCGGGGAGTGATCTCTCCATGACCGCTCTCACTCCCGTAGGTTTGATTCCTATAGCGGTTAGTGAGTACGACCTCGGCTGGATTGTGGGGATTCTTGAGGGCGAAGGAACCTTTGTTCTTCTCCGTAGTGGCGGTGGACGGCGGTATTATTCTCAAGTCGGCGTTACGCAGAAAGATCCTTGGTTGTTGTACCGTTTCATCGAGTTGCTTGGATGCGGCCATATCAGTTTGGACTCTGACAGAGTTTATCGCTGGTATATTCGAGGGGGAAAGGCGCGCGAACTTATCCGTTTGGTCATGCCGTATCTGTCACCGCGTCGGCAGAAACAAGCACAGCGTGCTTTGAACGACGGAACCATTCCGATTGTGCCTACATGCAGGGTGACACGCTTTGGTACTTGACAAGAGGCGGTCTGCTATAGTAAGGTCATCCTATCCTATTCCAGAGGCGAATCCCATTGAAAATCTCGCGGCGGAGATGCTCCGAACGACGGTTCAGGCGGAGGGCGAAGGCGCCTGGAGGACCATCGAAAGCAACCCCCTGCTCTCCTGCGCGTGGCAATACTTCTTCCCGAGACTCGACCCCCGCGTGGTTATTGGAGGATTGGTCAAGCGCGGTCGTTTTGCGCAGACTCTTCGCATCTCCCGCAATCTCAATCTATAAGGAGGCACCCCAATGAGGAGCGCGTTCTTTGCGCAGAGTGTGTTGGATGAGCATGGCAATCCGGCGGGCGGTGTCGCGTTCGGTAATGGATTCTGCATCTCGTGGCAGCGAGGACCGCTAGGGCGTGGAGCCGAACGGACGATACCCAACGGAGCCTTCGTCGAGGATATCATCGCAGCGGCGTTGGATCGTCTTCGTTTCTACCAAGGATCGAAGTTCAACTGCCCAGAGAACGCGATGGCGATTGAGGCGCTCGAAGGCGCCTTGCTGCAATTAGAGAGCCGGACGCAGGACCGAGAAACGCGCGGAGTGGAGGGAACGCACGGCCTATGACGCTTCGAGAATGTGTGGACCGCCTACTCTTCCTGCGCTCTGAGCGTGAGCGGATCAACGAGGAATATGATCGCGTACAGGCCGAGGTCGTCGGCCTGATTCGCGCGACGGGGCAAACGTCCCGCGCATTCGAAGACGGCGTGGTCGCTCGGCTCGTGGACACGTATCGGCTGAAAGTGCTGAACCGTGAACTGGCCGTACAATGGCTCGTAGACCAGGGGCTCGCGCTGGAAGTCTGCAATATCTCCGGCGGTCTGCTCAACCGGAAGACGCGCGAGGAGCCCGCAAAGTTCCTGGAGTTCTTGCAGAAGGGCTTTGTGACCGCGACACCGATGACGCAGGTGCGAATTAAGTTCCCGAAGGGGGCCGAAGAGACGACGTCCGAAACGCTCGTTCGTGACGCGAGGCGCCGGA
>Ga0187846_10001112_pt1 | contig 15250 bp, 12 predicted proteins | sample TC_taG_FD_161473 | JGI IMG/M metagenome (GOLD analysis project Ga0187846, IMG submission 161473) | Biofilm microbial communities from the roof of an iron ore cave, State of Minas Gerais, Brazil - TC_06 Biofilm (v2) | ecosystem: Environmental > Terrestrial > Deep subsurface > Cave > Wall biofilm...
TGCGGGCGCGCGCACCGGCACGCGCACCTTCAATCGCGCCGGAAGCGCCGCTTCGACCCGCAGCACCATGGCGAGAACCGATTCCCGGCGAATCCTTTCGACCTGCTCGCGGTAGTGCGCAGGCTGATCGGCGCGGCCCGGCCGGCGATGTTCGGCGGCGTACATGTCGAGAAAGCGCTGCACCATTTCGTTGCGGTCGAGCGCGGCGAGCAGCAGCGCCGCGGCTTCGCGCGCCCGCACAGCCAGTTCCCGGGGACGATACGCCATGGTTTTCTACCTCTACGCGAATCGGCCGCAGGCCGCAACAGGAAAGCCGCCGGGGTCGCGCAAAAGAAAAGGCCCGGAACTGCTGCTCCGGGCCTTGGTCTGCCTTGTCTTGGCTGTCTCTTAATGCACAGGGCCGGCGATGGGCTGCTCGCCGCGGGGGCCGCTGGGCGCCGGCCGAATCGTCTTTTCGAACTTGCCCAGCGCGATTTCCAGCGCCTGCTCCGCCGAGCGCACGAAGTGAATCTGGATCCCTTCGAGCATGTGCGGCTGCAAATCTTCTTTCACGTTGGGCTCGTTCTCCGACGGCAGGATGACTTCGCGGATGCCCGCGCGCTTGGCGCCCAGCACTTTTTCCTTGATCCCCCCCACGGGCAGGACGATGCCGGAGAGAGAAATCTCGCCGGTCATGGCCACGCGCGGCCGCACCGGCCGGCCGGTCAGCAGGCTGACCAGGGCCGTCACCATGGCGATGCCGGCCGACGGGCCGTCCTTGGGAATGGCGCCCGAAGGCACGTGAACGTGCAAGTCCTGCTTGCGGAAGAAGTCGGGATCGATGTGATAGCGTTCTGAATTCGAGCGCACCCAGCTCAAAGCGGCGCGCATCGACTCCTGCATCACTTCGCCGAGATGTCCGGTCATCGTGAATTGTTTTCCGCCGCGCATCTTGCTCGCTTCGATGAAGACGATGTCGCCGCCCGCGGGCGTCCACACCAGGCCCACCGAAACGCCGGGCTCCTTCACGCGCTCCTCGACTTCCTTTTCGAGGCGCACCTTGGGAATCCCGAGAACCTCGCGAATCACTTCCGGAGTGACCACCAGCTTGTCGGTGCGGCCTTCGGCCAGGCGCCGCGCCTGTTTGCGCACCAGCGTGGCGATTTCGCGTTCGAGGTTGCGCACGCCCGCCTCGCGCGTGTAGTGGCTGATCAGGTCGTGCAGCGACTCGTCGGTGAATTCGATCTGCCCGCCCAGCGCCAGGCCGTGCTCCTTGGTCTGGCGCGGGAGCAGGAACTTCTTCGCGATGTGGACCTTTTCCTCCTCGGTGTAGCCGGGGAGCTCGATGATCTCCATGCGGTCGCGCAGCGGCTCGGGAATCGGATCCATCCAGTTGGCCGTGGCCACGAACAGCACCTTCGAGAGATCGAACGTGGTGTCGAGATAGTGATCGCGGAACGTGGCATTTTGTTCCGGGTCCAGCACTTCCATCAGAGCCGCCGCCGGATCGCCGCGAAAATCCCGGCCCAGCTTGTCCACTTCGTCGAGCATGAAGACGGGATCGAGCGTCTCCGCGCGGCGCATTCCCTGAATGATCTGCCCGGGAAGCGCGCCGATGTAGGTGCGCCGGTGGCCGCGAATCTCCGCCTCGTCGTGCATGCCCCCGAGCGAAATGCGCACGAACTTGCGGCCCATGGCGCGCGCGATCGATTTTCCGAGCGACGTCTTGCCCACGCCGGGAGGCCCGACGAAGCACAGAATCGGCCCCTTCATCCCCGGCTGCAGCTTCTTCACCGCCAAATAGTCGAGGATGCGCTCCTTCACCTTTTCGAGGTCGTAGTGGTCTTCGTCGAGGATTTCCTGCGCCTTGGGGATGTTGATCTCCTCGGTGCCGGAGATCTTGTTCCACGGCAGCGAGGTCATCCATTCCAGGTACGTGCGCGAAACCATGTATTCGGCCGAAGCGGGAGTCATCTTGGCGAGCCGCTTCAATTCGCGCTCGCATTCCTTCTTGGCGTCCGCGTGCATCCCCGATTCTTCGATCTTCTTGCGCAATTCCTCGATTTCCGCCGGCCCGTCGTCGGATTCGCCCAGTTCCTTCTGAATGGCTTTTATCTGCTCGCGCAACAAGAACTCGCGCTGCGACTGGCTCACCTGCTCCTGCACCTGCTCGTGAATCTTGTTGCGCAGCTCGAGCACCTCGCGCTCTTTGGTGAGCTCGTTAATCAGAATTTCCAGGCGCCGGCGCACGTTGAACGTCTCCAGCAGCTCCTGACGCACCATGGTGTTGAGCGCAGGCAGCGTGGAGGCCACGAAGTCCGCCAGTCGCGCCGCCGCGTGGATGTTCATCACTTCGCCCTGCAGGTCGTCGGAGAGTTGCGGCGAGCGCGCCACCACCTCGCGGAACAGCTCCTGCACGTTTCTGTGTAGCGCGGTCAATTCGGCGTCGGGATCGGCTTCGAGATCCGGCTGCTCCTCGATCCGCGCGCGCAGGAAGGGCGTCAGCCCCACCACTTCCAGCACGCGGATGCGACCCAGTCCTTCCAGGAACGCCACCACGTTGCCGTTGGGCATGCGCACCATCTTGTGAACTTTCGCTACCGTTCCCACGCTGTGCAGGTCCGAACCCGCCGGGTTCTCCACTCTCGGGTCCAGCTGCGCCACCACTCCCAGAACCTTCTCCGTTCCCTGCAGCGAGTCGAGCAGCGCCAGCGAGCTCTCCCGGCCCACGGGCAGGGGCATGACCGCGCCTGGAAACAGAACTGTGTCGCGAACCGGAAGTATGGGGAGCTCGCTCGGAAGAGCCCTGTGCTGTTTGTTCACTTTGTCCCCCTTGAAACCCACTACCATGACTGCTCCTTTTCAACGGCAACTTTGAACTAATCGGCGGTACAGGTGGTTAGATGCGCCGGGAAGCTAGAAAGTAACCGCGAATATAAGTGCGCTGCCATAAGATAGGTTTAGTGTATCACACTAAGCATACGGCGCAACCCCTAGAACAGCTTCTCCAAGACCCGGAACCAGAGGCATTTCTAAATGCAACATGATGATAATAAATAGCTTACTTACTTCCGTGCCCTGCAAACGACTCTAAAACGAAACGCTCCGCATCCTCACGCGTGGCGAGCTGGCCTTCAAGTTGGGCTTCTTCGACAGCGTCCAGAATGGTCCGGAAGAGCGGCCCGGGCACGAATCCCATGGCCGTCAGGTCGTCTCCGGTGACCAGGCGGGCAGGGCGAACCTGGTCGGGAGGAGTTTCAGCGACGAATCGCCGAATAAACTCATAGCTATCGAGCATGCCGTGGCTGGAGAGGCAATCGAGACGATGCAGCTCGAGGTGCTCCTCGAAGCGATTAAGCCTCACGAACCGCTTCAGCGTTGCCGGCTTCATTTGGCGTACGTCCTTGAAGCGCAGGTGATTTGCCACGAGAGCGGCGATCTGCTCGGTGTCCTCGTTGGAAAAGCGCAGCCTCCGGGCGATTTCCTCGGCCATGCGCGCGCCCACCGCGACGTGCTCGTTGAAGCGAATGCGGTCGCCCGGCCCGGCGGGCGGAGTGAACGTCGGCGGTTTGCCGGCATCGTGAAGCAGCACGCCCCAGGCCAGGGTGACCGAGCCGCCGGCCTTCAATCCCTCCAACATCATCAGCGTGTGCGTCCACACGTCACCCTCGGGATGGAATTGCGCCGGCTGCTCGACGCCCTTCATCGCCGCAATTTCGGCGAGCACGGCAGGCAGCAAGCCGGTTTCGTCCAGAAGCTCGAAGCCGCGGCGCGCCGCGCCCTCGGTGAGGATCTTGCTCAACTCGTCGCGAAGGCGCTCCGCCGACACCTGGCGAATCTCCGCGGCCAGAAATTGAATTGCCCGGAACGTAGCGGCTTCGAGCGCGTAGTGGAAGCGCGCGGCGAAGCGCACGGCGCGGATCATTCGCAGCTTGTCTTCTTGAAAACGCAGACGCGGGTCGCCGATCGCGCGGATAATCCCGGCGCGCAAATCCTTCTGGCCGCCGACGAGGTCCAGCACTTCGTTGGTTTCGGGATCGAGCATCATCCCGTTGATGGTGAAGTCGCGGCGGCGCACATCTTCTTGCGCAGAAGCGGTGTACACCACTCGGTCAGGGTGGCGGCCGTCGGTGTAGCGGCCATCGGAGCGAAACGTGGCGACCTCCACCTGCGCGGAATCGCCGGCCACCAGAATCACGCCAAACTGCGCGCCCACGGCGATGCTGTCGGGAAAGAGTTTCTGCACTTGTTCCGGCGTGGCGTCGGTGGCCACATCGTAATCGGCCGGCTCGCGCTGCAGAAGCAAATCGCGCACACACCCGCCCGCGAAGTATGCCCGATGGCCCGAGGCGCGAAGCGTGCGGCAGATCTGTTCCGCCAGTGCGTGGCCATTCATAGCGGAATTATGCGGGAAAACGATGCGCGAGGATAGCTGCGAAACCCGCTAGCCGCCGCCTTTCTCGTGCGGGTCAGGCCCTGGGAGCGAGCCGCCGAATTGCAGCTTGGAGAATCCGAATTTGTCGCGCAGGCGGTCCGCTGTGCGCGCCAGTCCCTCGAGCTTTTCGCGCTTGCCCGCATCCAGCAGGCCGGCCTCTGCCGCAGCGGATGAAAACGAAGAAAGCGCGACGCCGATCAGCCGAAGCATGGCGCGCCCATCCCATGCAGCGCAGAAGAGCTCGCGGACCGCGCCTAGCAGCACCGCGTCGAGATCGGTTGGCTCCTTCAGAGTGCGCGCGCGCGTGGTGGTCCTGAAATTGGCGTAGCGCAGCGTCAGCGTGATCGTGCGCGCGTGCAGCCCGGCGTCGCGCAAGCGCTTGCAGGCCTTCTGGCCAAGATAGCTGAGCGCCGATTCCAGCAGGGCGCGGTCGTTAGTGTCCTCTGCGAAGGTCTGATTGTGCGAGATGGACTTAGGTTCCGCATCCACGAAGAATTCGTACGAGTCGATGCCGCGAGCTTTGCGATAGAGCGCCGTGCCCCAGCGCCCGAATGCTTCTTCGAGCCGCTCGAGCGAAATCTCCTGAAGCTGGCGCATCGTCTGGATTCCCATTCCGTGGAGCGCCGCTTCGGTCACTTTGCCGATGCCCGGAATGCGCCGGACCGAAAGAGGCGCGAGAAACGCTTCCTCGCTCCCCGGCGCTACCCACACAAGCCCATGCGGCTTGGCCTGATCGCTGGCGATCTTGGCCATGAGCCGCGTTGCGGCAAGTCCGCCGGAGCACGGCAGCCGGGTCGTCCGTGTGATTTCACCGAGCAGGCTGTGCGCAGCCGCGAGCGCCGGGCCATGAAGCCGCTGCGTGCCGGCAAGATCCACGTAGGCCTCATCGATCGAGGCCCTCTCGACGACCGGCGAATACCTTCCCAGGATGGCGGCGATGCGGTCGCTCCACTGGGCGTAGAGCTCGTGATGGTTGTCGAGGAAAACGGCCTGGGGGCAAAGTTTTGCGGCGGTTCGCAAGGGCATGGCGGAATGAACCCCGAAGCGGCGCGCCTCGTAGCTTGCTGAGGTCACCACGCCGCGCTGGTCGCGCTGCCCGCCGACGACCACGGGCAGGCCGCGCAATTGGGGCCGCGCCAGAAGCTCGACGTTGACGAAGAAGGCGTCCATGTCCACGTGCAAAATCGAGGCGGACGCTTCCAGCCGGGGCGTGAGTGGCGCATCGTGCTGGGCTCGGAATTGTGCCAGCTTGGGCATGAGGCCGGGCAGCGCTCCTGCGAATATACTCCAGGCGAAGATTAAGCGAAACAGTTGGAAGTGTCTCGGCGCCGCCCGCCTCGCACGGCTTCGGCGCTGTGACTCAGGTACGCTCGGCGGCCAGCACGCGCTCGATGCCGGCGAGGTCCGTGGTGACGGCCACGTGGCTCCAGCGCAGGTCGCGCTCGAAAATGTTTCGGACGCGGACTGCGGAATCGTAGCCGATTTCGAGCACGAGGATTCCGCCGGGACGCAAAAGCTCTGCGGCCTGGCTCGCGAGCTGCGGATAGACTTCGAAGCCGCTCCGGCCGCCGAAGAGCGCCTGATGCGGCTCGTGCTCGCGCACTTCGCGCGGGAGTTCGGCAGCTTCCTCGCGCGCGACGTACGGTGGATTGCTGACCATCAGATCAAAGAGCAGTGACGCGTGACGAGCGCCCCTTCGGCCTTCAGCCTCGGGGCAAGCCGGCAACGGAATCAAGAACGCGTCGAGCAGATTGGCGCAAACGAACTGGATGCTGCTGGCGACACCGTGACGCATGGCATTGCGACGCGCCACTTCGAGCGCGCCACCAGAGATGTCGGTAGCGAGGATCCCCGCGCGCGGCAATTCCTTGGCCAGGGCCACAGCAAGGCACCCCGACCCTGTGCCTACATCGGCCACGCGCAACGGTCCATCAAGCTGGTGGCCGGGGCGCTGGCGCAGGCGTTCGAGCGCCACCTCGACGACGTGCTCGGTCTCCGGCCGTGGAATCAGCACGGCGGGCGTGACTTCCAACTCGAGGCCCCAGAACTCCTGCTTGCCGGTGATGTACTGCGTGGGCTCACCCGCAGCGCGCCGCGTGAGGAAACCGAAATACTTCTGGGCCGCCGCGGAATCGAGCATCTCTTCCGGATGCGCGTAAAGCCACGCGCGGTCGCGGCCGAGCGCGTGCATCAGGAGAAGCTCCGCCGCAAGCGCGTGCGAAGGAACCTGCGCGGCGGCGAGCCGGGCCATCGCTTCCTTCAAAGCCGCGCGGACGCCCATGGCGGATGCGGTTTGCATCGCTCGTTACGCTTCGACCAGTTCCTGCTTCAGGCGCTCGGACTCGAAATGCGCCGAAAGAGCGTCCACCAGCGGCCCGAGCTTCCCTTCCATCACCTGGTCGAGCTGGTGGAGCGTCAAGCCGATGCGATGGTCGCTCACGCGGTTCTGCGGGAAATTGTAGGTGCGAATTTTCTCCGAGCGGTCGCCCGTTTTGATCTGCCCGCGGCGCTCGGCGGCAATCTGCGCGTGCTGTTTCTCCTGCTCCATCTCGTATAGGCGAGCGCGCAGCACGCGCATGGCCTTGGCGCGGTTCTTGATTTGCGATTTTTCGTCCTGCTGTGAAACAACCAGGCCCGACGGAATGTGCGTGATGCGCACGGCCGAATACGTGGTGTTCACCGACTGCCCGCCGGGGCCGGACGAACAGAACGTGTCGATGCGCAGATCCTTCGGCTCGATCTTGATGTCGATTTCGTCCGCCTCGGGCAGCACCGCAACGGTGGCGGCGGAAGTGTGAATGCGGCCCTGCTGCTCGGTGGCGGGAACGCGCTGCACGCGGTGGACTCCGCTCTCGTACTTCAGCTTGGAATAGACCTTCTTGCCCTGAATCGCCGCTACGATTTCCTTCACGCCGCCGATGGACGACGGCGAGCTTTCGAGAACTTCGACTTTCCAGCCCTGCGATTCCGCGTAGCGCGAGTACATGCGGAAAAGCTCGCCGGCGAAGAGCGACGCTTCGTCGCCCCCCGTGCCGGCGCGGATTTCGACGATGACGTTCTTCTCGTCGTTGGGGTCCTTCGGCAGCAGGAGGAACTTCAGCTCGCGCTCGACCGCTTCGCGGCGCGCTTCCAGCGCGTGCTCCTCGTCGCGAGCCATCTGTTTCATTTCCGCGTCGTCCGATTCGACGAGAAGCTGCTTCGCTCCCTCGATCCCCTTCGCGATTTCCTTCCACTCGCGGTATTTCGCGACGATTTCGGCCAGATCGGCGTGCGTCCTCGCGAGCTTCTGGTAACGCGCCGAGTCGCCCAGAACCCCAGGAGAAGACAACTCCTGCGTCATTTCGTCGTAGCGCGATTCGATCTGATTCAGCTTTTCAAACAGCGTTAAGTTCGACATGGCAATGCCTCACAACGACTGAAAAAGGAAGCGTGGAAACGGACAGACTCGGGTGAAAGCGTCGCCCCGGGGCGGGGCGGAGAGAATCGAGCTAATAGAACGCGGCGTACATAGAAACAATAGATTAGGAGAAGAGGGGCTGGGAGTCAACGCAGCTTCCACATACTTCAGACTTGACAGGGGGCGCGAGGGTGTTGTATTCCTTACATTGTTTGGTAACCTATTCTGGAAAGGAGGCTGTGCACCCATGAAAGTAGCCGCAAGTGCCAGAATTAAGGTGGCCGACGAAGTGTGGATTGCAACCTCACTTCTTCACCGCGAACACCCGCAGGGTCCGGACTTCTCGATTGAAGATATCGTCAACAGGGCCTCAAAGGAATGCATTGCCGGTGTGAACCGGCCGGGCGTGTACGTTCACGCGGTCCAGCATTGCGTCGCGAACCGGCCCCCGAATTCGGCCCGCTATCGAATGCTCTTCGAGACGGGTCCGGGACGGCGGCGCTTGTTCAGAAAAGGCGACCCCTCTCATCCTGACCGCGAGCGAGCCAAGGTTATGCCCAATCCGCAAGACATACCAGCTGAGTACCAACCGCTGTTGGAGTGGTATCGCCAGTGGTCCGACGGGACTGCCAGCTCCCGGCAAGCATCGGATCCGTTGTTGGCGCTCGCCGGATCAGGAAAGGACTTGTGGTCTCAGGAACACGCCGACGAGTATGTACGACGGCTCAGGGAGGGCTGGGAATGAGCCGGATATTCTGGGACACAAATCTCTTTATCTATGTTCTGGAGGGCGAAGAGCCAAACCACAGCCGGGCAGTCAATCTCCGCAAAGCCATGTCCTCGCGCGGGGATCGATTGCTGACTTCGACGCTCACTCTGGGAGAGGTGCTGGTGAAGCCCCTTGAAAAGGGCAATGCGGCGCTGTACGGCAAGTACGAAGAAATGATCAACACAGCGGCGGTGGTAGTGCCCTTCGATCAAAAAGAAGCAAGAATCTATGCGCGGCTGCGCAGCGATCGGTCCATCAAGGCGCCCGACGCGATGCAACTGGCGTGCGCGGCTGCCGCAGGCGTGGACTTGTTCATCACAAATGACGAACGGCTGCACGGCAAGCAGGTGGAGGGGATTCAGTTCATCGTGCCGCTCGAACGCGCGCCGCTGTAAATTCCATCACATCTGACGTACCCCTTTGAGAATGCCTGCGCTTTGCGGCAGCGGCGGGGTGTACTACGATGGCGGCGATGAATGACGCCACGGCCGCCGCGCCGAGCAAAGCTTCCGGCGAAATGATGTGGGGATTCTGGTACCCGGCTTTGCGAAGCAGCCGGGTGCATGGGCGCAAGCTCGCGCGGGCGATGCTGCTCGAAACGCCCCTGGTCATCGGACGCGATACCGCCGGAAATCCGTTCGCGCTGCGCGACGCTTGCCCGCACCGCGCGTTTCCGCTTTCGTTCGGCCGATTCGACGGCGCGAGCGTCGAGTGCGCCTATCACGGCTGGCAATTCGACGCGCATACCGGCCAGTGCAAGTTGATTCCGTCGCTGACGCAGGATTCCAAGCTGAAGTGCGAACGCATCTTCGCCGGCAGCTATCCGTGCGAGGAGCGCGACGGCTACATCTGGGTGTTCATGACGAACCCGGAAGGTCGCGCGGACGCCGCGATGCCGCCTCCCGCACCTGAGCTGACGAAGTTCGGCTCGCGATACGAAATCGCGCATCTCGAAGCCAGCCTGCCTTGCAGCGTGGACCACGGCATTATCGGGCTGATGGACCCGGCGCACGGGCCGTTCGTTCACCAGGCGTGGTGGTGGCGCTCGCGGCGCAGCATCCGCGAAAAGGAAAAGCAGTTCGAGCCCATTCCCAACGGCTTTCGCATGAGCCCGCACGCGCCCTCCGCCAATAGCGCGCCGTACAAAATCCTGAAGCTCATCACCGGCGAGCCCGCCACGACGACGATCGATTTCGTCCTGCCGAACCAGCGTTTCGAGCAGATTCGCGCCGGGCGCTACTGGCTCTCGAGCCGCACCACAGTGACGCCCGTCAAACGCGATCTGTGCCGGCTGGACTTCGTCGCCGCCTGGAGCATTCTGCCGTGGTTCCCCGTGGTGTCGCTCATCATCCACTTGCTCGGCCCGCGCTTCATTCGCCAGGACACGGAAGTGATGGCCAAGCAGGCGTTGGGACTCAAGTACGAGGACCGCATGATGCTGGTGGACGACGCCGACCGCCAGGCGCGCTGGTATTTCGAGTTGAAGGCCGCGTATCTGAAGTCGCAGCGCACTGGCGCGCCCATGCGCCACCCCGTCGCCCGGCCGGTGACCTTGCGCTGGCGCTCGTAGGGGGCGGCCGGCGCTAGCGCAGCGTGGCCAGATCGAAAGTCACGGTCACCGTCTGGCCATCCGGCGTGACCACTTCGATCTCCGCCGGCGCATCGGCGATCTTTTCCGGGTCGTACTCGAGATCGACCTGCGCTCCCGCAAGATGGCTGCCCCCGTCGTCGCCTGTGTAGATGGGCTTGCCGCGAGTCGCCAGCGGAGAGACCGCGGTGTTCTTCGAGTTTGCATCTTCCTGCAGCAAGCGTACCGTAAAATCGCGCCAGAAGTCGTCGGGCCTGTACCGCACGGTCCCCGCCGGAGATGGAAGCTGCCAGCCGTAAGATGGCGTGAGATCGATCTGGACGTGTGCGCGGAACATGCCGGGCTTGCCGAGGAAATCCTTTTCGGCGGCGGGCGCGCTGTAATTCGGCATTTGCCGGGAATGCGTGATTACAGCGACGAACGGCGTCTCGATCCAGATTAGCGAAACGTGCGGGCCGGCGCTCGGCAGCGGCGGCCGTTGCGTGTAGGTTTCGAGGAACTTCGCGACGTCGTCGGCATTCTTGCGGCCCAGAAAATAGGCCTGGCGAATCGCATCGGGAGAAAGCGGATACTCATAGGCGAAAGCAGGAAGTGCCGCCGCCAGAGCGAGGAGCAAGAAGGCGGGCCGCAGGCGAAAGGCTCGCTTGTTGATTCGCACGCTGGGTTTCATCGCAACCTCCCCTTGGATTCGGTCGATTAGATGCGGGTACGCGCCACAGGAGCGGGCCCACGCTTCAATCGGCGATGCTGCTCAAGAACGGGTAGTGGTCCGCGGCGCCCATGAGGAAAAGCATCGGGAACGAGAGCCAGAATCCCACTCGCGACGCGAGAAACCCCCAGCGCGCCAGGCGCTCCGCTTCGGGCGGCATCGGCGTGCCTTGCTCGGCGCTCGCCCGCGTCCAGGCAATCAACCGCTTCTGCACGCGCCACACCACGCCCCAGGTGTTCATCAGCATCAGCAGACCGATCCCGCCGCCCACGCTGATGGCCAGATGCCCGTTCGACGATTGCGGGCTCGAATTCAAGTCCAGCACAATCCACGAAGCCGCCACGACGATCGCGGCGATCGCAATCGTGCGCACCCACGTGCTATCGAGCCAGCCTTTGTGCGGAAGCTGAAACGGATAAATCAGCGCGTACGCGACAACCCATACGAGCCACCATTCTCCAAACCAGCGCCAGGCAAGCGAAGGATTGCCCGCGTTCTGCGCGTCGCCCGCGAGCTGATGATAGAAGTAGCGCAGCCCGACTAACACCGTCAGCGCCGCCGAGTAACGGAACCAGCTCATCGCCCGCGACATTAGCTCGGGGTACACCTTGCTGCGCACGGTCCCGTCGAGCCGCTTCATCGCCGGGAAACCCACCAGATTGAAAAAATAGAGCAGCCCAATCCAAATAATGCCCGCCACAAAATGAATCCAGCGAATCAAAATCAATTCAGCCGCTCCGCCGCCGGTGGGAAAGATGAATTGCGGCCCGGCGTGGTGCGCGAGAAATGCGAGGAACGAATGGATCATTTGCTTCTCCTATTCCCGCGTCTCGCAGGAATGATGGCAGGGGGCGTCCGATTTACGCAGTTGCTCCGCACGACGGAGCATTAGCCGGCGGTTCAACGCTACGGAATCGCGCACCGCAAGTCAACGCCGCACCCCGTCAGGATAGCGGCCCCGGAAGTGGCCCTTGAAGGGCGAGGCGCGCGAGCGCCCAGCGGGCGTGCTCGGCGATGAGCGCATCGTCGGCATCGGCGAGGCGGCTCAGAAGCAGCGCCACGCGGCGATAGGCGTCCGAATCGCGCGCGACGCCGGAATTTCCGAGCGCGACACAAGCGTTGCGAATCAGGCCGCGCCACTTCGCGCGCTTCACCGCGCTTGCGCGAAAAACCCGGCTGAAATCCTCCTGCGCGAGCGACGCCAGCCACTCGAGCTCCGGCGCCAGGAGCGATTCGCCCGCCTCCGCGAACTGCCGCGGCTGGAATGCGGCCAGCCGCGTTACCGGCGCTTTGCGATTCCAGGGGCACACGTCCTGGCAGATGTCGCAGCCAATCACGGCGCGGCCCATCGCCGCGCGCAGGCCGTCGGGAATCGTGCCGCGCAGCTCAATGGTCAGATAGGAAATGCATTGCGTGGCGTCGAGAATGTACGGCGCGGGGAACGCCTGCGTGGGACACGCATCCAGGCACAAGGTGCAGTTTCCGCAAAGGTCCGCGGGCGGCGCTTCACCGGCAGCCAGCGTGGGCGCCAGGTCGAGCGTCGTAACGACAACGCCGAGAAAAAGCCACGAGCCAAGCTCCGCGTGAATCAAGCAGGTATTTTTCGCCATCCAGCCCAGGCCGGCTTGCATGGCCGCGACGCGTTCCACAACAGGGCCTGTATCCACGTAGACGCGAGCCTCGAACGGCTCGGGGAATTGCGCTCGCATGGCGGCGAGCAGAGTCTCGAGTTTTTCGCCCAGCACCTCGTGGTAATCGTCGCCCCAGGCGTAGCGCGAGATCCATCCGCGCGGCGGCTCGCCGGCGTTCGGCCAAGCGGCCGCTTCGGTGGAATAGGGATGCTGCGTGTTGTAGTTGAGCGCGACGACGATCACGCTGCGCGCTCCCGCCAGCACGAGCCGCGGATCCGCGCGGCGCGGATCGCGGAGGTAGCTCATTTCGCCGGTGTAGCCGCGCTCGAGCCACTCCGGCAAATGCTTCAGCTCGTCGAAAGCTTCCGCGCTCGCGACGCCGCACAAATCGAAGCCAACAGCGCGCGCCCGTTCGCAAATCCACCTGCTGCGCTCGGCCGGAGTCATGCCTATTGCGACGATGAAGTAGTATCGCGCAGAATCTTCGCCTGCCCGCCGCGCACCAAGACCTCTTGACGAGGCATGTTAGGCCGCGCGCACGGGCGTGTCAACGAAACGCGGGGATAGGAGACAGCGCGCTTCGAAAGTGCCCCCCTCTGCACTATTTTGGTGCAAATTTTGTGCGGTGAGCGCCAAAAAATGTTCAGAACGTGAAAACTTTTTGTTGAAGGCGGCGGGTTGGCTATTTTTGTTTTCCCCAGGGGGGCGAGCCGGTGGAGGGGCGGACGGGAGCGGGACGCGTGTGGGAGTGCGCGCACGAGTGGGATTCTCGCAGGAAGGTAAACGATCAACGTGAAGTCATGATAGAAAGGGAGAATGCGTCAGGTTCGGTTCCTGCTCGGCTGGATGTCACGGGAGGAGGCCATCAATACCTTTCTCGGTCGCGTGCAGGCACCAGCCGACGATATTGCTAACTACACTGAGCGGTGGGAAGCAGCTCGCCACGCGCTACAAACGAGAGACGCATTTCGGTTGCCTCCGCCGGTACTTGAGGAACTGCCGCCAGAACTGATGGATCGAGCAAATGCATTTCGCGCTCGGCCGGATGTCATCTCGGCCTTTCAACCTTACGATTGGACCATTGGCGTCGCCGACCTTGAACACGTCCTCAGCTTTCAAAAGACCATTACCGAGGAGCACGCCCTTGATCGGGTTGCAGGAGTAGAAGCGGACGACATGGCGGGGCTTTTCTCGGTTTGTCTACCGGATGCTGCCGGACCCGCCAATATCGACTGTGCCGTCGATGCAGACGGTAAGGGTTTGACATTCTTCTCCTCCAATCCGAACCTAAGGTTTGGCGGCCACGCTGTCCAGCAGGCACAAATCCCAGGTGCAGCTGCCGGTCAGCCTCCTCAGACGCTAAGCATTGCTGGCTTCATAATTTCTCATGGAGTTCCATTCGTCCAGATCGCTGAGTTCAACGGACGTTGGTTCCTGCGCGATGGTTACCATCGATGCTATGACCTTCTTCGACGAGGAATAAGGCACATCCCGTGTGTTTTTATACGCGCTCGCAGTTTTGATGAGCTTGGCGCGAACCCGCCTGTTTTCCTGAGGCAGGAAGTCCTCCTTGGCGAACGACCGCCATTCGTCACGGATTTTCTAGACGACAGGGTATCTGCCTCGACTCAGCATCGCGATATAAGAAAGGTCATCCGTGTTTCTGCCCAAGAGTTTTTGATCTAACTTTAAGTGTTGTACTTATCCCACATATCCGATTTGAACTCCACCGACGAAACCTTCAGACTTGCGCCATCATCTGTATTTATGCGGGTTTCAACGCGGTGAAGATGCCTTGGAGGTGCACACCTGGTGGGTGAGACACAAAATCAGCCCTTTCAGCTCTCGTTCAATGCTTCCTTGAAGGTCGATTTCCAAGGATCGCGAGTCACTTCCGACGGTGGTCTGATTCTGATTCGCGAGTTAGATGAGCGATTGGGTCTGGAGAAGCTCATCGAGGAACAATTGAGCGACTCGCGGCAAGGTTTGAATAAGCAGTTTACGCTGACCGATCTGCTGCGACAGTCAGTCTACAGCCGCTTGGCGGGCTACGAGGACCTCAACGACGCCGAACGACTGGCAGCCGACCCGACGTTCCGATTGATCAGTTCGCAGAGGATCTGGGACCGGGGCGCGGCGCTGACCTCGACCTTGCACTGGTTCGAGACCGAGCTGCTGACCAAGGAAGAGAATCTGATCGGGCTGATGGCGTTGAACCGGGAGACGCTCGGGCAGGCCGAGTCTCTGGATGGTTCCAACCGCGTCGTGCTGGACATGGATTCCAGCGAGAGTCCGGTTCATGGTGAGCAGGAGGGCAGCGCCTACAATGGGCACTTTGAATCGGTCTGCTACCACCCACTTTTCCTGTTCAACGAGCATGGCGACTGTCTGGCTGCGAAGCTGCGTGCGGGCAATGTGCACAGCGCTGAGAACTGGGATGAATTGCTGTTGCCGGAGATCGAGCGTCAACAGGCGCAGGGCAAGGAAGTTGCTTTCCGGGCGGACGCGGCCTTTGCCAAACCGGAGATCTACGAAGCGCTGGAGAAGCAGGATGTGAAGTACGCCATCCGCATCCCGGCCAACGAGAACCTGGAGCGGGACATTGCGGAATTGCTGACGCGACGCGTGGGGAGACCGAGCCACAAGCCAGTGGTCTGGTACAAGGGTTTTCTCTATCAAGCGGCCAGTTGGAAAACGGCGCGGCGGGTAGTGGCGAAGGTGGAGTTCCACTTCGGGGAGCTG
>Ga0187846_10001113_pt1 | contig 15245 bp, 13 predicted proteins | sample TC_taG_FD_161473 | JGI IMG/M metagenome (GOLD analysis project Ga0187846, IMG submission 161473) | Biofilm microbial communities from the roof of an iron ore cave, State of Minas Gerais, Brazil - TC_06 Biofilm (v2) | ecosystem: Environmental > Terrestrial > Deep subsurface > Cave > Wall biofilm...
GATCGGTTTCGGGGTTGCTTCGCTACCTGAAATCCTTCCGCGAACCATTCTGCGGTTCCGCAAACTTTACCCCCAAGTTGAACTGCAAATGCGGGAAATGCCTTCTCTTTCACAAGTCTCATCTCTTATTGAGAATAGGCTGGATGCGGGAATTCTGCGCATGCCGGTCACAGATCGCGAACTGATGTGCGTCCCGCTGTTTTCCGAGCACCTGGTTTTGGCGGCCTCAGCCGACATACCATATCGGCGCAAAGAGGGCATCAACGGCTTCCGTGACAGCGGTTTTATCTTCGTGTCGCCGTCAGTCTCTAAAGGTTTTCACGATCGCGTGCTAAGCCTTTGCCTCCGCGACGGATTCAGTCCCCGAGTCGTTCAGGAAGCAAACGAAATCTTGACCATCCTCCACTTGGTTCGTGCTGGCGTAGGAGTCTCTTTGGTCCCGAGGTCAGCCCAGCGCCTCAAAGTGCCAGGCGTGCGATTTCATGAACTGGGCTGGGAGGAGCCGTTGTGGCGCATCGGCATCGCATGGAAGCGGAACTCGGAGAAACTCCCGCTGATCGGGTGTTTTGTCAGCGTCGTGCAGGCTGTCGCCGGCGACCAAAAGGCTAGCGATGAAAAATCAGCCGGTGCGGAACAGCGCCGACTCCATGCAATGCCCGGAGGGCAAAAGGGAGTAATGAGAAGCGGCGGTTCGGCCGGTACCGCCACGCACAGCTAGAACGACTGAGAAAACCGGGTTTCGAGAAATTCGCCCAGCTTCGCCGTCACCCTAAATTGAGGAATCGGGTCGAGTTCTTTGAAGGCTGATGTGAACGCATTCGACAGACTCCAGATCGTTCGTGGCTGGAACTCCTCGTACTTCGGTTCGAAGTACAGATCGCGCACAGTGCGTGCAAGATGCTTTGGAGCTTCCAGTTTGCCCTCGACGAACGCCTCATAAATCACTACCTTTGCGGTGATATCGGTGAGTTCGCCTCTCTGCCAAGCCTCGACCTGCTTTCGCATGGGTTCGAAGCTCCGCTGCATCCGATCAACACCAACCGAGATGCAGTCGATGATTGAGAACGACTTCGAGTGCTTGGCAAGCACCGGCATGAACACACCAGGTGTCGTCAACCCTTATCTTGTTCGGAGGGGATTGATGGCTGGATAGTTAAATCAGTGCCTTTCTTAAGTTCCGTTGCTGTCGTATTCCGCCTGGCGAGACAAGTGCGGCGAGCGGACTGAACTCTTACCCATTCATGATTCTTCTCGACCAATCGGGCGCTGGGGCGAAGGAGTCAAAGCTCTTCTCACCTCCGAGCAATCTGGCGCCGTTCGTTGAGCACTTTTCGAGGCGTGTGCCAAGCGGACCTTACAGGAAGTGGAGATGTGTGCTGCGTCGAAGCTTGTTTTCTCTAGCTTTCATTCCCTCATAGGCAACCTTGGGGACAAATTGCAAGACAGCGACTTGGGTGACTTGAGTCACGTTCATGCCATTCCCTATGTCGATTATTTCACTTTCGACAGGCGAATTGCGGCGTACACAACAATGGCGAGTAAAAGCTTGGGAATGAAGCAGCACGAAAAGTTGTTCCCCAATATCAAAAGCCTAATCGCCGACTTCTGCAAAATGCCAGATCCTTGTGGTCGACGATGGCCCCAGTGTCCGTGAAACCGTTGCAATGTCGCTGATGGCGGCGGGGTACGATGTGGTCGCTGCAGAAGACGGATTCCAAGCGCTCTCGCAGCTGAGAAAGAAGCTGCCCGACGTGGTACTCTCCGATCTCGACATGCCTGGCATGTCAGGTTTTGAGCTGCTTTCCGTGGTGCGCCGTCGTTTTCCCCAAATATCGACCGTCGCAATGAGCGGCGCGTACGTCGGTGACGAGCTTCCTTTTGGTGTGATCGCGGACGGCTTTTTCGCCAAAGGCGGTCAATCCAGGAATCTGTTGGGGACCATTCAACGGCTGCTTCGTACTGCTCCAGCCCGAAGAAGTGAGCACTACCGAGAGTGCGCCCCCGCATGGATCCCGCGCAATGGCAACGACTCCAAGGCAATGCCCTACGTCGTGCTGACGTGTGCGGAGTGCCTGCGAGCGTTTTCGATGAACCTAATGGAAGGAACCTCTGGGGAGGTCCTTGAAATACCGTGTCGCTCTTGTCACAGCGTGAACCCTTACATCATTCAACCATCCAACCACTTTGCGCTTGAAGCGTCTGCGTAAGGTCTAGGCTGTTTTAGGCTGGTTTGAGTGTCTTGCCGCATTCCAGGCAACATGTTTCGTGGCGCGGCGTGATGAGTCCACAAAACGGACACACCCGCTGCGACGCGAAATCGCCATCGTGCGCTTCCATTCTAAGCATCTTCCTCAGCGAGGCAGCGATGAAAGCACGCAGGCTGCGAACACAGACGAGGATCGGGTGCATAACAGTGTCCATAGTCAAATCCGCGTTTCTTCTTAACCTGACAAGGTTACCGTGACACAGGAATTCGGGTAATTCTGTGCAAAAGTGCTCATTTTTTGGGATAGATGCATGAGTAGCGGTCGTCCGTGGATATGAGAACGCCCGAGGCGGCGATGGCGATGATTATGATGGCTCCGGCGCTCATTGGTCGCTAACGCTTCCGTGCTCTGCCTCCCCATTATGCGAATACAGGCGAAAAAGACTCCTTTGACGGAGCGTGATGATTCCCTCCTCACATCGTCTTTGGTCGAAAATAGAAGAACGACCGAAAAATCCTTGCGTCGAACCCTCTACATTTAACCGCTGGTTGCACTAGTCCACGTCTGTTCTTCGTAACGAATTGGAAAGGTTTCACGACCATTCCTTCCCCACCGGACGCCGTGAGTTCTTCCCACCAGTCAATGCCTTCCTTCAAACTAGCCTCGTCTCCGACATGGACAAAGAGGGTGCAAGGTACTGCTGAGTTTAATGTACCGGATTAGGGCGGCTTCACTTAAAAGCCGCCGGTTTGGAACCGGCGGCTCAAGTTTGTGCACAGCTTTACAGAGTGTTAGAAGGTCACGCGCATGCCGAATTCCATCACTCGCGGTGAACCCAGACCGAATACACCGGTTCCGAGGCCAGTGCGGTAGACCAGGCTCTCAGGAGCGAGCTCGCCGGGTTGAGGCGTGGTGTGCACGCTGTTGATCGAAGTGCCTGCGCCCGCCGCGTCCACCCATCCATTCATGGCTGATGGGGGGATGTTGTAGTTGGCGAAGTTGAAGATGTTGTAGAAGCCAATGTTTGGTTCAACCGTGATCCGCTCGCCGAAGCGATGGACCCAGCTCAGCTTGAAATCCATGGCTCTTACCCACGGAATCGCCAGCTGATCGGAGGGAGCGGCTATCGCGGTCGGGGCCACCCCGCCCATTTGCTGCAACTGGGCAAGCGTGAACAAGCCCTGGTTGATCAAAATATTGCCTGCCGGGGTCGCTGTTCCCGCCACGGTTGCGTTGTAGTGGGCGATACGCGCTTTCAGCCCGGATAGGCCGAAGTCGCGATTCATCGAACCGTTGGTCGTGCCGGGCATCGGGTCGCTAAACTGTCCGCTTCCCGTGAAGTCGGTCTGGAAAATCTGGCCTGCGCCGCCCGTGGTGCCGATAACGACCGGGCTAGACAGCGGGCTGTAGAAGTGGCCGATCAGGCCCAGACGGAAGCCATAGGGCACATCAAACGAGCCGCCGAACGAAAGCTGGTGGGTGCGGTCGAGCAGCGACGGCCCCATATACTTTAGCGGGTTGCTGTTGTCGGCGGCGGTGATCACGAAGTCCTGATCATTGCCGGCAACAGGCGTAGCAGGCGCGAATTCCGTGAACGCATATGGATTTACAAACCTCGAAAGCGAGTAGGAGACCTGGAAGTTGGCCGCCTTCACGCCCTTCATCGGGTTCACCACGTTCTGCGTCAGCTTCATTTGCAGAGCGTTGTAGACCGAGCGGCTGATCGGCATCAAGAAGGGCATTTGGCCGGCGGCGTTGTTCACACCGCCAAAGGCGCACTGGGGACATGCCCCACCGACGTCAAACGACGCCCCGAGACCATTACCTGCAAAGTCACCGATGTGCGCTCCAGCCCCGATAGCACAGGTGATCGATGTTGCGCTGAAATCATTCGGACAGCCGAAGCTTTTGTTGGTGGCAGCAATGGCCGCCTGTGCATTGGCCAGGTTGAAGTTTGCGATTGATCCTTCGTGGTTGATATCCACCGACAAGAGCGCGCGCGTTTCCACGTTGCGCAGGAAGTCGGCGGTGAGCACCATTCCACGGCGAATCTCACGCTGAATCCCCACGTTCATCTGCACCGCGCGAGGGGTCACATAGTTTGGCGCAAACAAGCCTGTTGGCAGGTTGACTCCCTGACTAAGCTGCGTGCCAACATAGGCTGGGTTAGGGGCCGACAGATTAAACGGTATGTCGGCTTGAAATTGCTTTTGGAAAGCATTGAAATACACGGCTGACTGACCTATTGTGTCGGCACAATAGTTTTGGTTCGTGAGTGGGTCAATTCCCGGCGCGAGGCTCCCGCCCGGTACGGGGATGCTTTGCGGTTGGTGGTTCAGGCAGGCATTCGGGAACTGCAGAAAGGCCCCCGTAGGCAGACGGAGAGGCCGGTCGAAGAGAACGTTGTTGTAGATTACGTTCTCGTAGTAAAGGCCGGCGCCGGCGCGAATCACAGTCTTGCCGTTGCCCTTGGGGTCCCACGCCACGCCGAATTGCGGGGCGAAGTTCTTGTTGGGCTGATTTACCCGATTGCCGAAGCCGGGGAACAATTGATTGATCGCGGAGATCGGCCCCAAGTCGCTGTCGGTTCTGCCGGTATCCCGCTCCCAGCGTAAGCCTAGGGCAACGGTCAGATTCGTCCGTACCTTCCAGCTATCGCCGATGTAGAGAGCCATACGGTTGTCCGGCCCCAAGCCGCCCGCCGGGAAACCAAGGGCAGGTTGAGTGGTCGAGTAACCCTGGCCATTTCCGACGGTCACAGCACCGATTGTGTCCTGGGTCGGGTCGGTGCCATTAAAAGGTGAGTCTCCGGTGACTGTGGGGTTGATGGAAAAGAACTTGGCAAAGCCGCCACCCTGAATGTGGTTGAAGCTCGTACCAATGCGGAGGATGTGCTTGCCCAGCACTTTGCTGCCGTCATACTTGAATTGGTGGTCGCTTTGCGGGGTGCTCTGCGGTGCCAGCAGGTTCGGACCCACCGTAAAGGTTCCGATGGTGATGGCAACCGGATAGTTGGCAAAAGGCAGGCTCGATCCCTGCACGGCATCCGCGATCTGATTCTGGAACTTCAGATACGAGAACCGGATGGTGTGGGTGAAGCTGCCCGTGTTGAAGTCCACGCCGACCACATGGTAGCGCGTGTAGTCCTTGTTGTTGTAAACGTTGAAACTCGATGGGAAAAACGTGGCGAACACGGAGTTCTGGAAATAGTTGTAGCGATAAAACAAACGAGCGGTCTTGGTCAACGAATAGTCAAGGCGGCCGTTCAGTTCACCCTCTTTGAAAGGGGCTGCAAAGCTGCCCGAGAAACCGGAGAGAGATCCGGATTCCGCTACCGGCGCCTGCAAATGCTGCAGCGTGCGCTCGGCGTCGAGGAAGAAAAACAGCTTGTCCTTCATGATCGGCCCGCCGACGTTGCCACCTTCCTGATTGCGCTGGAAGGGTGACGCGATCCGCGTTCCCGTTGCTGGGTTAACCGGCGTAGGCAGAGCCGCGGACCCAGCGGAGCTGTCGCGGAACAGCCCAAACGCTTCGCCGTGGAATGTGTTCGTTCCCGACTTGGTGGTCACGTTGACCGCGCCCGACGAAGTCAGATCGTTCGACAGGTCCAGGCTGGACTGCGCCAGCGAGAATTCCTGAATCGAGCTAGCCGGAATGTCTTCCGTGGTGGTGCCGACGGTCTCATCGCTGACGTCCACGCCGTCCACGCTGATGCGGGCGGTGCGGCCAAAACGTCCGCCGAACGAAATCGACGAATAGCCGACCTTGGTCGGGTCAAAGTTTTCGCCGTCCTGAATCTGCACGCCCGGTTCCAGTTGCGCCAGATCGAGGAAGTTGCGACCGTTCACCGGCAGGTTGGCAATCTGCGAAGAAGTCAGAACACCCTGCACTTCGGCCTGTTCTGTATTGACCTGTACTTCGCTGGCCTGCACTTCGACTACCGTGCTTTCCTGGCCGATTTGCAGTTGCACGCTGCCGTTGGCCGTGTTGTTGACTTCCACGTTCAACGACACCTGAGTCGTTTTGAAGCCTTTGGCTTCGACGCGTACGACGTAGACGCCCGGCACCAAAGTGCCGGAAGAGTAGCCGCCCTGGTCGTTCGTCGTTGCTTTGACGGTCTGACCAGTCGGACCGATCATCGTGACTTTGGCTCCCCGCACGACCGCACCACTCGCGTCAGTCACTGTTCCGGCAATGCTGCCTGTAGAGACAGTAGTTTGCGCGAATGCTACGCAGGACAAAAGAGTCAGTGTAAGAACAACTGTCATCCAACAAAATCGGGATTGCAAATCAGCGATTTTGCAGTTCAGCATTGTGCACCTGACCTTTCGGGATCGTTTGCGATTTATTCCTGTGAAATTTCCGCACGGAACTAGCGGCTTTAGCTGCACAACGCCGCGAGTTAACGACGACTGAGGGAGCATGTGACGTTCCACATTCACAACGATTACGTGACAGAACAGGGCAAACATTTCAGACTTCGAAGCAGAATGGCGGACTAACAACTTCCTGGGACGATTCCAGAACAGTTAAAGCGACTGTTTCTCCAACTTTCCATACACACAGTGACGGGAGGTTACGAAATTCGAGAACGGGGAGCAGTCCCAACGCGGGTGACTGGGCCGATTTCGATTGACTCCTGATTCACTACCATGCATACTGGTTGGTATGTTAGCAGTACGCAAGAATCCGAACCGCAGGGCGACTCGGCGGCGGGATCCTGAGCGCACGCGGGAGTGGTTAGTGCAGGCGGCATTCCGCGAGATCTACCGATCGGGTTTCCAGAGTGCCGGCCTAGACACAATTCTGGCTGTAGCTGGGGTTACCAAGGGAGCGCTGTACTACCACTTCAAGAGCAAGGAAGCCCTGGGATACGCCATCGTCGAAGAGGTGATCGCCCCCGACCTCCGCGCCAAATGGTTGCGTCCTCTCCAGATGAGCAGGGACCCTGTCAATACTTTGATCGGCATTGTTCAAGGTGAATCAGTTCGGCCCGAGGACATACGGGGCGGCTGCCCCCTGAACAATCTCGCTCAGGAAATGTCTCCTCTTGACGAGGGATTCCGCAAGCGGCTGAAGGCAGTGTTCCATGAATGGCAGGAGGGCATTGCCTCCGCCCTGCGAGAAGGACAGGCCCACGGAAGGGTTCGCCGCGATGTGGAGCCCGCTGAGGTGGCTGGCTTTCTGATCGCGATGGTCGAAGGCTACGTCTCGCTGGCAAAAAATGCTCAGGATGCAAAAGTGTCGAAGGCTGGGCAGAAAAACATGGTTGGCTGGCTGCGGTCCCTTCGCCCGCCGGGCAACCGCAGGAGGCGCTGACCGCATCGGTAGTAAGCGCAGGCTTTTGTACATGCCAACCAGTTCGTATGCATGATAGGTTGGCATCGACTCCAGGAGCTTCCTGGGCGGGGGCGAACGGAGTGCGTGGATGGGTCCCTTCGACAAGGGCGGAGTTTCGGAACCCGAGAGTTCGAGGTCTGCTCTGCTTCAATCCGCCGGCCACGAGTTCAGTTTTTGCCGACTCCTTACAAGAGGACGGAGATGGCGCTAGCAGGGCGAACGAAGGCTGAGATCATGGAGGGCAACAAGGTAGCATTCGACAAAATGAACCGCCACCGCCCGAACTCGGCACTATGAGTTACATGATGTCGAAGGGAGCTTATCTCAGCGATGAGAGCAATGCGAGGGGTTTCAACATGAGCGCCCGCGAGATTCAGGAGCAGAAGGCCATTGCACCTGAGATGTTTGTTAAACAGACTGTTCACGCCAATGCAGACGTTTCGGCGAGCCCACTGCGGGGAGATACGAGTTCCATCCAGAGTAGACGTGACACTCTTGAATCGACGGCAGAAGATGAGTTGTGCGAACCGGCGGAAACATCATTGCTTCCCATTACCAGAGTCTGTGCTGCAAACCTCATCCGAGTCATGCGGCAGTTGGAGGTGATAGCAAAACGACAGGTACCTCGAATCGCATTCAGGGCGAAGGGTAGAGTCCTCTTCTTGGATTTGGCCGAGATCGTGTCAGTGCAAGCCGACGGTAATTACGTTTCGTTGCTCCACCCACCCAATCGCTATTTGCTGCGTGAGTCCCTCTCGTCCATGGCGGAGAAACTCAAGCCCTACGGTTTTATTCGCATCCACCGCTCGGTCGTCGTGAATACTTCGACCGTGGCAGAGATCCAACCTCTACCGACGGGAGAGTACAGACTGCGCCTAAAAGGTGGGAAAGAATACTTGGTAACGCGTACGTACAAAGATAGCCTCAGAGATCTGGCTCAACTGTGGGTAGGCTCGGAACGCCTTTGCAGTTGACTGGAAGCTAGACCTTTGTCGCGTTTAACCGGTCGTGCGGCGGTTCTCTGCCTGCTTGGAATCGAAGGGAGTGGCACTCAGGGTGTTGCGCATCCTCGATGGCGAGAATGTAACTGCTGCAATCACCCAACTAGGAGGAACTAATGACTCGAAATAAATCTACTGCGTTGATCGTGATCCTGACCTTTGTCTTCGGTGCGCTGTCACAAATGGAGGCACAGGACAACAAAGACCCTTACCCCAACATGGCCCCGCTGGACCAATATCTGATCGCAGATCGGAACGTCGAAATCGCCCTGGCGCGGACCGCCGTTCCCGAAGACATCGCTCGCGACGCGACTGTTTGGGTCCTGGGGCGACACGGATACGAAAGCGCAGTTGAAGGCAAGAACGGTTTTGTGTGTGTTGTGGAACGAGCTTGGATGGCCCCTTTCAATAACCCCGAATTTTGGAACCCCAAGAACCGCAGTCCAGACTGCTATAACCCGCCTGCCGCTCGGTCCGTCCTCCCTCTCATCAAAATGCGTACGGAGATGGTCTTGGCTGGGCTCTCCAAGGACCAAATTATCGAGAAACTGAAGACAGCGAAAGCTAGGAAAGAAATCCCACCGCTGGAACCGGGAGGGATGGCTTACATGATGTCCAAGCAGGCCTACCTGACCGACCGGACGCCCCATAATCTCTCCCACGTTATGTTCTTTGTCCCGACCACGGACCCTGCCAGTTGGGGTGCAAACTCGGCTCTAGCCCCGGTCGGGCTTTTGCAACAGGATCCGATAGCGGATATCACCACGTTCATTATTGCCGTGGGCGTGTGGTCGGACGGAACCGCTGTTCCCTCGTCGGATGGAACCGCTGCTCCCGCGTCGGATGGCGCTGCTGTCCACGCTCACTCTATATAGGGTCACTACGGTGTCCAGGGACGCGAACATATACGTCCGGGGGAATTGATGAATGGCAAGAAAATCGCGGTTGTTACTCTGGTAGGTGCTCTGATTTTCTTCGTCGGCGCGCCGCGGCAGATGCGCGCTCAGGACGATAAGACCCCATATCCCCACATGGCCCCGCTGGACCAAAACCTGATCGCAGATCGGAGCGCCAAAAGCGCTCTCATAGGCGCGACTTGCTATGCACCTTGACTTTGCTTCTGAGAACTGGCCGGTCGTCGCCAAGCCATTGCACAATACCTCGAAATATGCTCGCTGGCGATTGAAGGCAGGTGTTTTGTTGGTAGTGGCCGCATGTGTCTCCATGCAGGGCCTGCCACCGTCAAAGCGGCCGCCCGACCCAGAACTGGCGGTGCTTGGAAGTGGTTTCATCTCCGATACAGCGCAGGTCAACGGAACAACACTCCATTATGTGCGCGGCGGGAGTGGCGCTGCCGTCATCCTGCTCCATGGTTTCCCCGAAGACTGGTACGCCTATCACCGCGTCATGCCGCTGTTGGCGAAACAGTTGATGGTCGTGGCAGTTGACCTGCGCGGCATAGGTGGCTCCGCAGTGACGACAGACGGTTACGATGCTGCAAACATGGCAGAAGATGTTCACCAACTGGCAGAGCAGCTGCATCTGGATCGTGTGTACGTTGTCGGTCACGACATCGGCGGCATGGTGGCGTACGCGTTCGTCCGCCGTTATCCGGAAACCTGTCGTGGCGCGATGATTATCGACGTACCGGTGCCAGGAATTGGGCCGTGGGATGCAGTCAAAGCCGATCCCATCGCTTGGCATATGAACTTTCACCAGACACCTGACCTCCCCGAGCAACTGCTTGCCGGCCGTGAAGCTATTTACTTCCGTTATTTTCTCGATCGCCATACCTTCAGCGACGCGGACGTCGCCCGCTATGTCAGAGCGTACGCGGCACCTGGACATTTGCGTGCAATGTTAGAGATATACCGGGCCTTCCCCGCGGATGAGGAATTCAATGCAGCGCAACAGAGTACGATCGGCGTGCCTCTCGTGTTGGCTCCCGGGGAAAACTCGCCTTTCGAGAAACTCATGCCGAGCGTCGCCGCGGCTTTGCGGGCGCATGGGTCCACAAACGTCACGGTCGAGGTCGTTAAGAAAAGCGCGCACTACGTCGCGGATGAGCAACCAGAAACCTTAAGCGAATTAATCGTACGATATGCCTTCTAGTAACATACCAACTAGTCGGTATACCGACAACGATAAATGGTTTGTCAGATCAACATGAGCTATAAGAGTCATCATTGAAATCGAGGTTCAAGACCAATCAATGAACGGACAGACACGTAAGAAAGCAGTATCCGGAGCCTTTGCATTGCCATCGCCTTGGGCACGGCACGCGAGGCGCTGGCGGTGTTGCGTTGCAGATGTGCGACCCGACGGATTGGTTGAGCAATGCGGAAGGTTTGTACTGGCCGCCTTGTTTTTGCTCCTGTCAAGTGCACTGGCACAAGCGCAAGCGCCGACTCAACCGGAGCCCGCCACAATTCGTCGGTTCAAAGTGCATGTTCCCGTCCGTATTCTCACGGACCTCCAACGCCGATTGGCGGAGACAAGGTGGCCTGATCAACTACCTGGAACGAACTGGGAGTACGGCGCGGATATCAAGAAGGTCCGGGAACTCGCGGATTATTGGCAGAACGGCTACGACTGGCGTGCGCAAGAAGCCAAGATCAACCGGTTTGACCAGTTCACGACAGAAATTGATGGACAGCAGATTTATTTTGTCCATCAGCGCTCACCCCGCCCCGACGCAATGCCTTTGTTGCTGATTCACGGCTGGCCCGGGTCGATTCTTGAATTTCTCGCGCTGATCGAGCCGCTTACTCATCCTAAGGACAGCAATAGCCCAGCGTTCCACGTCATTATCCCTTCGCTTCCTGGCTTTGGGTTCTCCGGACCCACCACAACTCGGGGCTGGAGCCCGAAACGCATGGCGAAAGCCTTCATCGTATTGATGGATCGCCTGGGGTATTCCCGCTACGGTATACAAGGTGGCGACTGGGGGTCCACGATAGCCCGCGACATAGCTTATCAAGCCCCCTCGCATGTAATCGGACTCCATCTGAACCTTCTTTATGCGGATCCGCCAAATCAAGAAGCGATTGCCCAGATGAGTGACCCGGAACGAAGCCGCTATTCATATTTTCAACGAGGCGAAAGTAGTTACTTCAACCTCCAAGCCAGTGAGCCTCAGACGGTTGCTTATGCTCTAGCCGATTCTCCGGTCGGCTGGCTCGCCTGGATGGTGGATAAATTTCAGATCCTTACGGACAACAAGGGCGATTTTCTCACTGCAGTGGACCGGGACACCTTCCTCAGCGATGTCATGATCTACTGGGTGACCGGTACTGTGGGCTCTGCCATGCGTATTTATCGCGAGAATCGGCTGTCCGGAGAAGAATCGGCGCCCCTAGCGCGGCTGGAAACTCCTGTCGCGTACGCAGATTTTCCGAGGGAAGTCTTCACCACTCCGTTAAAGTGGATCAAGCAGACTTATAACGTTGTGCAATTCACCGAGATGCCGCGAGGCGGTCACTTCGCAGCTCTGGAACAGCCCGATCTCTTGCTTGACGATATGCGGAAGTTCTTTGCAGAGGTTGATCAGAAATGAGCCGAAATTGTGCCCAGATACGAAATGGAACGGGGGTAGCCCCAGTGAAGTCGATCTCCTCGCCATTCCTGCCGCTCTTCGCAGTTTCAACGTCTTTTTTAGCATAAGCGGGAAATTCACAGAAGAAAAGCGCCCGCGAATGAGTGAAGAGAAGGAGTTGTATGTGGCGATGGCTAAAGCGTATCGCGTTTGGGGTCCTGGGCCTTGGACTTGCCGCGGCGCTCGCCGTGGTAATCATCACCGCGCGAACAAGGGTGCCGGGTGAGGAAATAACACCAGTTGGCATTCGGCAGTCAACATCGGAGTACGTGAAGATGCGAGATGGCGTGGAGATCGCCGTCACCATCAACCTGCCCGCGGATTTGAAACCCGGCCAGCGGGTTCCGGTGCTGATGCGTACCACTCGCTACTGGCGCAGTCCGCAGATCGGATGGACTCTGAGGATGCTGATCGCGTTGCATCGAGCCAACCCGCCCGACGAAATAGAGGACCAGCAGACTGCGTATTTTAGTCAGCGGCAATTTGCCGTGCTAGCCGTGGATGCGCGTGGCAGCGGCGCGTCGGGCGGGAATCGCATGATGGAGTGGTCTCCCACCGAAGTGTCCGATATGGGTGAGGTCGCTGCTTGGGCCGCGAAGCAGGCGTGGTCGAACGGCCGCGTGGGCACATTCGGAATTTCCTACGATGGCAACGCGGCCGAGCTTGCGGCAGCCGCGAATCAGCCCGCCATCCGAGCAGTCATGCCGCTCTACGATAATTTTGATGTTTTGTGGGCAATCCAGGCAGGCGGTGTGGCACAAACCGGGTTGTTGCAAGAATGGAGCCATGTAGTTGCCAAGCTGGACCGAAACGATGTGTGCGGCGCGCAAGAAGACAAGGGATGGAATTGCTGGAGAGACCGACTTATGACTCCGGGCGTTCGCCCGGTGGATGCAGACCCACATGGTAACCATCTTGCGGAATTGGTCGGCCAGCACCACAACATCAATGTGGGCAAAGCTGTTGCCGAAGTTGAGTTTCGTGACGATCCGATAGGCTCCCTCCAGCTGGCAGACATCAGCCCTTCTGGACTGCGCTCGCGAATTGAAGCCTCGAAGGTACCAATGATGGTCTGGTGTGGGTGGCTCGATGGAGGCGGTGGTGAAGATGCGTTAACTCGGTACGAGAATTTCTCGAATCCACAGGTGGTGGTCATCGGTCCGCTATCGCACGGCGGAGGATTCAATGTCGACCCATTCGCGTTAAAGCACACGCCACCGGAACCGACGACCCAAGAGCAGCTCAAAATGGAGGCCGATTTCTTTGACCAAGCTCTGAGGAACGACACACCGCAGGCCATTGAATCATCGATTCAGTACTACACAATGGGTGAAGGGCGGTGGCACACGACGAAAGTATGGCCGCCACGGGGACTCTCGGACGAACGTCTGTACTTTGGCGAACGCAGCACCCTGAACGCGGCGCCACCCTTGCCAGCGAGCGCCAAAGATTCGTATGTCGTGGACTTCACAGCCTCAACCGGCAAGCAGAGTATCTGGGCGACCGGGTACGGCGGAGGTGATGTCGTGTATCCGGATCGCGCGGACGAAGACAAGAAACTGCTGGTTTATGACAGCGCCCCGTTGGACTCCGATTTGGAGATTACGGGTGGCCCGCTGCTGACCCTTGAGATGTCGTCAACAACCGGTGACGGCGCCGTGCATGCTTATCTGGAGGACGTTTCGCCAGACGGGCGCGTAACCTATCTAGATGAAGGAGTCTTCCGGCTGATTGACCGAAAGGAAGTTGATCCCAAAACGCTCCCCTTTGAACCCCTGGGCCCGGCACACAGTTTTCTGCGCAAGGATGCGGAGCCCATGATTCCTGGGGAACCGGCGAGAATCCGCCTCTCGCTCTATCCCACCTCTGTACTCCTGAGAAAAGGACATCGAATTCGTGTAGCGCTTGCCGGTGCAGACGCGGGCATTTTTCAGCGCTACCCGCTCGACGGAACACCCACCTGGAAAGTATATAGGGAGGCTCATAGGGCATCATTCATCGAGTTGCCCGTGAGGCGCAGCCCTCCGAGTGGACCATAGGTGTCCATCACTGGAGTCGCGACATGACTGGATTGCCCATACGCTAATACTCAGTCTCACGCACGATGATTGGAGCAAATTGAGCGAGCCATCTCCATCTTCATTGCGCCTCCGCGGCGCGGCACAACTCGATCAACTGCTCCAGCGTGCGCTCCGGATCAGGAGCCTTTTCGGGCGGCACCCATTCTCGCGGCGAACCGGCGGCAAGAGCAAGCGCGCGACCGCTAGATGATAGGCACCGGCTCGCGGGTCATGGCTCCATCCTTCGCACAACCAAACCAGCGGCATGGCAGCAAACATCCCATCCAGCGCATTCACAGATGCGCCGTGCGCAAGAAGCACGCGCACAGCATCTGCACGCCCCGACATAGCGGCCCGGGGCAGTGCCGTCACACCATCGTGGTCTCTCACGTTTGGATCGAAACCGCAGTCAAGCATGATCTCGAGGACCCTTGACTCCCCACGTTCAGCGGGCACTTGCATCATGAGGTGATGTTCGGTACGAAGCTCATCACGAAGATTCGGATGCTCGGTGAGCATAAGCCTGGCCGCGCGCCCGGTCGCCGGACGCGCAGGCGGAAATGAAACGCTCCAGAGGCAAAAGCTCGTCCTTTGCGCCATGACGCAAAAGCCATGCGGCGATTTCGCCATTGCCGTGCGGGGCGAACCCTCTGCAATCAAAGCTATTGATTGAGCGGCGGGAAGGTGAGAATTGTGTCGTGCGTGGTCGAGCACGCACCCTTGGAGTCCCACCGAACCACGGCGTCTTCCACTGCGCAGAAGGCGCGGATACCGGTCTGGTTGATGGTGATCGGCGTAGCATTGGCGCCGTACTGCACGTACACGCCACCCGCCTGCGCACCACCCGCCACGGCGTAGTTGTAACCGCTCTTGCCCGAACCCGCCGGGTTGCCGTTGTTGGCCAGAACGCCGTCAATCAAGCAGGCCGAAGCCACTGCCGGGGTGCAAACCGCGGCAATCGGTCCACCCAGAGCCAGCAGGGTGTTCGCGAAACCAACGGTTGGATAGGTTGAGTTGTAGGTGACTTCCGCCGTGTTGATGG
>Ga0187846_10001114_pt1 | contig 15225 bp, 30 predicted proteins | sample TC_taG_FD_161473 | JGI IMG/M metagenome (GOLD analysis project Ga0187846, IMG submission 161473) | Biofilm microbial communities from the roof of an iron ore cave, State of Minas Gerais, Brazil - TC_06 Biofilm (v2) | ecosystem: Environmental > Terrestrial > Deep subsurface > Cave > Wall biofilm...
GCAATCATTTCAGAACGCACATTTCCCTACAACCCGTAGGGAGTTTTTTCTTAACAGAAAATGATCACGTTGTCAAGAGATATATTGAAAATTAATCCCGGACAAAGAACGGTCTCGGACTCCCCTACACTACTGTAGGGAAGTCCGAGCTGGAACCGGGGGGCTCTGGAGCCGGGGCTAATTGGTAAGCTTAAAGTAGGCCTGTAAGCAGATACCGCATACCCATCGGCGTAGGGTATTAGACCACCAAGTTGTTTCTTTCTTACAGAAGGTACAATTTCCGTTTTTCATTTTTCTGCCTCCGGTTTAATTAGACGGTCCTTAACAGAAAACGATAGCGGAATCAAGGGATATATTGAAAATTAAGCAAAATTTATTTTAAGCCCTTGACAAACATTTGACCACGGTCTATTCTTGCCTCAGACACTAAAGTATGATACTTCCCTACACTATCGTAGGGAGAAAGGATTAAGTCCAATGCTTAAGCAAAAGTATTTGATTGGTTATGTTAATGATAGTCCCGGCGGCTTCTATTTTCTCTACACCCCGGATAGGTGTCCGGAGAACTCCATCGGGCCATTCTTTGAATTCTCAATCTTAGAAAAGTACATTTTCCAGAAAGGAGTGCAACTATGTTAAGTGAAGCCGAACGTCTTTCTGTTCGTGTTGCTCGTCTTGAACGTCTAGTGTTTGCTCTCATCGCAGAATGGAATAGAACGCATACGCATCCTTTGTATAGCGGGGAATGGTCAGCCGATCAAGATTTAGATGATCTCAAGCGCGACCATGAACGATGGTCAGATACGGGGCAAGTATGAAATGGATAATTAGATTTCGAATATATGAGGAGGGTGAACCCGTTATTTCATATTACTTGTCACCACTAAGTTCAATCATGTTCCCCCGGTGGACAGGTATTAAGGAATATGCGGCTACGTTCAAAACTAAGGAAGATGCCAACTTTTTCGCGATTCCCTTAGCGCGGCGATTAAAAATAAAAGATGGGTTAATCTCAGGGGTAATCTTAGCAATTAAGAAAGGATAACGTATGAAGAAAACAAGATGCAATGGTTTTGATCGCTTGATGGGTCCACGCCTTCATAAGCTTATTGAGACTTATGAAGTTTTTCTTAGTTCTCATTGCGGTATCTTGGCAGTTTCCGCCAGAGCTTCCGATGGTCAAATTGTTTTACTTGCCAATCTTTACGATAAGGAATCCTCCGATAATCTTGAATTCTACCTTCAGGATCATCCTACCCCGGATACATGGTGAAAGGGGAGAGAAATGAATCCATATAGAAAGGGCCAAATTCAATTAGTTCTGGTAATACGATATAGTGACGGTGCTCTTCGCACAACCCGTCGAGCATGTATTTACCAAAGTGAAGGTCCGACCGCTGTGCTTGAAGCGGAAGAACGTTTCCAAGAACTTCTCGCTAAACTAGGTTTTGACGAAAGCAAGCGTATTAACAACAAGGACTTTTACAAACTATGATTCTTCGTCTAAAATGGAAAAACAATAAGAAAGGATGAAACTATGTCCAAAGAAGAGAAAGAAGCAATGAAAAACTTACAACCCGAAGTAGCCGAGACCGTATCCCTCACTGTTTCGAGGGGCGTTCAAGGTCTGATTACATTTACCAAAACCAAGGCGGGTTTACAAAAGGTTCTTGCTGATGATCATGCCCGGAGCCTACTTACTCGAACCATGCATATGTTTGTTTCGGTGGATCAAAATTTTGAAACGGGAATGAAGGCAATGGGGGAAATCCTATACAATTTCATTCACAAGCAAGGGGAGGACATGAAGCGAAAAGTGCTAAAGGCTCTTTGCGAGGCTCAAGGAGTTGCCCCGGTTGAATTAGACCCAAAGCATCCTCGTCTTTCCTTTGCGGCTGCACTCTTCGCTCGTTTCCCTGATATGCACAAACAGATTAAAGGTGGAAAAGATACTTATGCCGCACAACGAGTATCCGCCTATATCCAAGCCTACCTCGATAGTAAGCCGGGTAGTGAGGGACGAAAAAAATCGTCTACCAAGTCTGACAAATTACGCACGGCTGCTGATCTTTTCATGAAACTCTATGCTTCGGGAACTGCGCCCGAGCAAGAGACGCTTATCCGTATGGCAAAAAGGGCAGGGATTGAATATGAGGGGTGGCTTCCTGAACCTGTCGCAGTTAAGAAAGGATAATCTATATGAAGATCCGTAAGCGATTCGTTGTAATTCCCCCAGAAACACATCATAAATTGCGCATCATGGCCGCGAATCGTGATTGTTCGCTTGCAACACTCACGAAAGATTTAGTTGAGCAAGCGTTTCAGCAATTTGCAAATTTTCAACAAGAGAAAGGAACTATGAAAGATGGCGAAGAAAAAACAAATGTACAAACCAAACGCCGGTGATCCAAAAAAGGTTGGGAAAAGTTACAAGGCTCAGTCAATTCCCTTCGCGGAATTAGAAGAGAAGACTAGTGTTGTAGGAACCTATCAACGACGAAGGCAAATCAACATTAAAGACCGGATCAGTAAAGAACCAAAAGATATTTGGATCTATATTTTTTCCGATGTTAAAACTGGTGATAAATTTGCAATCACCGGGCGGACCATGCTTGATCAAGCTTTCGATGAAATGATAGAAGCCGAGGGAGGTGAAGATCACGTCATTGGTTTGGATATGCGTATTAATCGCGGAGAAAATGAGCGCACATCCGGTGGTTTCGATATGGGCACTTACGAAATTATGGTACTCGAATAAAGGAGGGAGGGTCTACGAGTCCCTACAAACAGTGTAGGGACTCGTCATCTATCAAATTATATGGCATTACTGTCTCATGATCAGAAAATCTTGATGGATAAAGCGAAGCAATCGTATGAACGTTGTGGGAAGATGGCGAAATATGCCGAAGATATAGGTTTGACTATTCTAGCGGGCTTCATTAAAGAAGCCGGGCATGTGATAATTGCTGGTATTCATGCACAATTGCGAGCACTTAATAATACAGGTCTAGCTAATCAGATTGAGAAAACGATCATTGAGAAAAATAACACCGAAACGTAAGAAACGTTTCTCAAAACGTTTTGCAACAAAGCCGACACCCGTTATGCTCGCCCGCGAAAAACGAGCAAGAGAGGCTGCCTACCGCTTGATTGTCAAAGAAGAGAAAGCTCGGGGAAATCCAATTACTCTTAAGGATGCTCGACGGATCTATAAAGAGCAAGGCCTAGTCGAAGTTCTTTTTGAACGACCTAAAAAATATGTGCGTCGAAAGTTCGTCCAAATTGCTCCGGGTAAATGGAGAGAATTACAACCCGGCAAACCACAGCGCGAAGAATATGCAACCGGACCTATACGCGATATGCGATATCTCGTGCGAGTTCGTCGAATGAAAACCTATTGGGAATTCGTTCATGTGATTTCTCAAGAATACCGTTTGACGATCAAGCAAGCCCGTAAACGAATAACCCGTGCTCGCAAGAAAGGTGTCAATTCGCGCTTATTGGCAGGATTCTTGTCGGGTGAATATCCAATATCGGAAAAGCTTCTAAAAAGTCTGGGGTTTAAATAATGCTTCGGGCTATGGATACTGAAACCGATAATGGATTTGCAATTTTGATTACCAAACCCTTTTCCTTTGCCGAGCCAACATCTTGGAATGACTGCATAGAATTTCTCGCTACCGATCGGGAAATGATATGTTGGAATTCTGATTATGATATTCAAGCTTGCCTTAAATATCTTCCCCGAATGGTTCGAGACCGCCTATCGGTGATCGGTGAAGTCCGCCATGAAAATTATTGGATCAAGTATGTGCCTCACAAATTTTTCCGGGTATGGCGATCCCTACAACATTGTAGGGAGACTTGGAAATTGCTTTTCAGTATTTACGATCTGAAACAGTTCTACAATTGTTCACTGAAGAAAGCAGCCGAAAAGTTAGGCGTTCAAGAAAAGAAATCCATTCCCGAAGCTTGGTATAAGCATATGCTTCGTTATCTCAAGGATTCCAGGACGCGGCCGCAAGTGTTAGATTATGCCTTGGGCGATGCCCAAACGTTGCAAGCTATTATTGATCGAACGGTGGAATCGTTCGCGCTTGCTGGTCTCAAATTTGAACGACCAATATCCAATGCTTCATTTGCAAAACGATATTTTGGACAAAAGTTAAGAGTTACCAGACATTCAGATGTTGAACGTATGGCCAGATCTGCTTATCATGGTGGACGAATTGAATGCTTGCGGGCGGGCACATTTAAGATTGCCTATCATTATGATATTCATTCCGCCTATCCTAGTGTCATTGCCGATCTCGAAAAACCCGATGGGGAATGGTATTATGAGAAATTATTGGACCCAAATAGTCTACGTTCTGATCTTAAGTACGCTTTCTTAGATTGCGAAATCCAAATTCCGGACAGTGAGAAGATTGGATCAATTCCTTACCGGCGAATGACGGGCAGTATTATTTATCCTGTCGGACGGTTTCGAAAAATCATTACCCTAACAGAGTTTCGTTATCTCCAAGAACGGGGACATGTCCACAAGATTTATCGTGCATGGCTGCATATTTGGACCAAAGGGAATTTCCCTTTTCAAGAAATTCGGGACATCTATCAACGACGGAAAGCTGATCCCCGGATAGATTATGCATTCAAAATTGTAATGAATTCAACGTATGGAGTTTTAGCGGAAATGTTGGAAATGAATCAACTTTCCAGTATTGTTGACGGATCCACTCAATTATTCGATCAAAGAGCGTGGAGAAAACATGAACATTGGACGAATCACACATCATTTGTATACGCAGCGGAAATTACGGCAAGAATACGTATACGGTTATTACGCGACATACCCATCAATACGGTTATTAGTTATTCCACTGATGGCGTCTTTACGACAAAGCCCGTAATGATCCGGACAGGAAATGCCTTGGGCGAATGGGCGGATGTTGAAAAAGTCTACGATTTGACGGTCATCGGATCTGGTGTCTATACCTATCGTGACGCGGATGGGAAACAGCATGTTAAGTTTCGAGGTTTTGATCCGCAATTTGATCTCGCTGCGATATTAAACCGAGCTAATACTCGCCATAGCATTAGCATTCAGACTCTCAGGAATACATCACTGAGACTCGCCTACGTACGTAAGAATCCCCGTGAAATGAATGTCCTACGCCAAATGATCCGCTACTTAGATATCAATTTTGATACTAAGCGGGTATGGCCGAAACGATGGAGTGCCCGCGAATTACTCAAACAACAGTTTGAATCGAAACCCTACAATTACTACGGAAAAGTGAAGGTGCCGATGTATGAGTAATGGAAATTGTTATGTCAATGTGAAGTATACTAGTAACAATCGTAAAGGAGGATTGATTATGCCCGATCTCACATGTAAGAACTGCGATGAACCTATCAAAGAACAATGGACAACCTGTCCCGCTTGTCACGCGGATCTGACAAAAGGTAAGTATAAAAAATCAGATGATCCCGTGGACAAGCTTTCAACCCGCGTCGATAAAATCGATCAATTTTTAACAGACAAATTCGGAACTCCTGATTCCAAGGATAAAAAAGATGGAAAAAGAAAAACTCTCTTCGGAGATTAATCTCGATGATATTGAACGTCTAGCCCGCGAGATAGATGAAATCAATTCCCGACAATCCGAGCCCAGTTCCGGAAAGAAAAAGAAAGGAGGAACTCGCAGTGAAAAAACGTCTGATAATAAAGAAGATCCGATTGAACCCGAAATAATTCCGCCCGATCCGGAATTCATTTTTATGATCAAGCACGGATCCAATTTAGGCGTAGATTTCATGAAAGAACAATTGGATTTAATCGAACCCGGTGCAACGACTCGTGAAAAATTAGGTATCTGTTGCGCAAGATTAGCTATCAAGCTAACCCCGATAGGAGAAGATACTGTTGTGTCCAATTTAGCATGTATCGCGGGATACCTAGGTTTTTGGATTCTTGTTGGCCGTAAGCCGAAAGTAGATCAAACTATTGTTAGACCATTTACTTTACCCTCGGTGCCTCCCAATGTCAGCTAAACCCAAAAAAGCAGAACGTGCCCGTATTATACTTCTCATGGGAACAACCGGAAGCGGAAAAACGTACAAGATGAATGAACTTATGAAAGATGTACCCCGAGTCTTCTTGTTTGATCTCATGGCCGATAAACATTTCGAAAATTGGGGGGTTCTCTGTGAAGATTGCGAAAGCGCAGTCCATCTTGCTCGACAAACGGAAAAATTTCATATCCGTATGCAATTTGCCGAACCGGAACGGTTCAATTTTATGTGCAAATTGCTTGTCAAACGACCGATGGGGCATGAAGCCTTTCCGAATACACTTATAGTCGTTGACGAAATCGCCATGTTTTGCTCGCCCCAATGGATGCCGGAAAGCTTGTCCGATCTCGTCAGATTAGGTAGGCATACCAATGCACAATTGATTGCTACTACTCAACGACCGCCCGATATTCATCCGTTCATCCGATCTCAAGCGAAGGAATGGTATCTATTTCAGATGCATGAAGAACGAGACCTTGACGTGTTTAAACGTCGTGTACCCAATGTCGAACAATTAATTAACTTACAACAAGGAGCGTTTATTTTATGGTTACCGCAACAGATGAAGAAATCTTCGTTGAAGGAATCTACGAATATATTGCCGGACCCCTTAACGGAGAAACTGAACGAGAATTTGATTCCCATCAACCCGGTCGAGAATCCGCAATCTTAGTGCACCGTTACCGACAGGAACGAATCATAAAGCGGATGTTGGCATTGTTCTTCCATGGCGCTAAGGAGGCACCGGAAGCGGCAATGTACTTTCCGATCATTATGATGTATCTACGTTCTCGTCGTGCCGAAAGTGAAGAACAGAAGAACAGCGAGTCCAATCACAAGTAACCACGTCGTGCCACTAGCACCAGTCGGGGGAGCAAAACCTGCTTGAAAGAGGTTCGATCCCCCGAGCCCGACATTTACCGGTGTCGGAGTACCCCCTAATGCTTGAATCTGTGAATCAATTTTGGCAAGCACTGTATTGATAAAACCATTGGGAAAACCTGGAAGCCCGTTAGGTCCATTCAATGTTTGAATGCCCCGATTAGCTGTAATTTGTGCGGACGCATTAGTGCGACCATATTGAGCGGCAACCGTTAAAAACTGATTCCACAAATTGATAATCGCAGACTTTACCTGATTCAACATATCCGGGTTTGCGGTTCCCGCGGCGATTGCAGAATCTTTGAGATTGACCAATTGCGCAAGGGCTTGTCCAAAGGGATTTTGAATTCCTGTTACAAAATTCCCTTTGGTCACATAGGGCGAATTTGGATTAAAGAAGGCGCTAGCAACCTTGCTGAAAACATTTACCGCATTGGTTGCTACATTGATAATCGTGTCCGGTAAATTGCTTTGCACGGGTCCTACTGTCGGATCAGTAGGAGCGCTAGTACCGGGTGGAATCGGTAGACCGGTGTCCGGAGAATTCAAAAGGACAGCCGTAGGATCAATAAGAGAACCGGAAACACCACTTGTAAACGCTCCGACCGTTGGAAGTAATGACATAAATATTCTCCTTCCCTACAATACTGTAGGGAGTCTATGTGCTATGAACCACTAATCCTTGCGCTGGTAACAATTGGATTTGCTGTCAATACCCCCCTAGGACCCGGACCTATCCATTGTCCATATACGTTGTATCGTATAAGACCGTCAGTCGATACAAAGCCAATCCATTGCGAACCATTATAAATCGGGTAGGCCTGAACTGTCAGCCCTCCGCTTTGAAATACTGTTAATTGTCCATAATCGGGACCTAATAATCGTTTGGCGGTAATTACTCCAGGTATGATAGTTGCATTCAATGTAATATCGCTTACGATTGGTCTACCATCAGGCGGAATTGGGGCAGTTCCGTGTGTTATCGGGCCGGGGAAAGATATCGTTGGTATTCCTTTCTTTCGGGTTGTGAGATAAATCACAACTAATACTCCGACAATCAATAACCATCCAATCGGACGCAAATGCATATTAACCCTTTCTACGAAAACATATTAGAACAACGATAAGGATCAAGCCCAAGAGAAACACTTGATGCCAATACCTGTCATGTCTGGAACATACTGAACAATCACACATCAATAATAACCCGCGCCCGCTGTCATGGCTCCACCTGGACCTAAGATAGGGCTTCCTACATTTGTTGACAATAAGGGTTGTCCTCCGACGAATGGGGGTGTTTGTCCTGGAAATTGTACGGGTCCTGTGAACAGTGAAAAACCATTATAGGTTGGCGGACAATTTTGATTAACCGGAACTTTAACAATGGAAAATGCAGGATCCCCATATGGACCACATTGTTGATAAATCGGCTGTCCGGTGGTCGTCGTCATTTGAACTGAAGTAAATCCGGATTTCCGGAAAAAATATAAGGCCGCGATGATCGCAGCGAGAATTAGTATCAAATATCCGGTATTTTTTTCACTTCGTGCCATAACGATTAATCCTTGATACGGATAATTTGATGAGTGATCCCGTTAATAACAAATTTGACGTAATCCGTATCTGTACCTTTCAATTCGTCGCTCCCAAAGTGAAATTCTTTGACATTGAATTTAGCTCCGATTGGTTGTAAAACATCATTCGGAAATAACACGTTCGCCGGTACACCATTCGTATCGTTTTCAGACGACATATTCTATACTCCTGTTCCACAAGAAAAATTTCGAATTTCTAACGCCCCCGTACCCAAATTATCCGGAACCAAAATGGCGATTGCGGGACTCCCGATTGTTAGGATATTGGTCGAAGTATCGACTACTTGAGATACAATCGTTCCCCCAATGTTTAAAGTGACAGTGACCTGTCCCGATATCGATTGATCCGTAGACATCCTAACAACGACATTCCCCGGAATGGAAAAGGCTAAATTGGCCGATAGTGTAGTATAAACATCTATATTACTTCGTCGAATCTGCCAGCCGACCGCCCCACCTATACCATTCAAAGCCGCATGATAACCAGTTAATCCATTGGATTCTCCCGCATAATAATTGCACATTAAAGAAAAATTCCAATTGCCCGTAACTTTCAAAATTGTTGCTTGAACGAATTGCGTTTTACCATATACATTCTGATAAAACCCATTTTTGTTTGGCCACATTGCTGACCGCCAAACTGCCGCAGCTCCCGCTAACTGAGACTTCCACGTGAGCGCAGTCGCCCCATCAAAACTTGAATTTTGAATAAGTGGAGTGCCCATCGCATGATCACCTGAATTGTATGGAGAAAATGATTTGATTGCCCAATTCCAATTACGCCCTACTCCAGTAATAGTAGATAATGGATCCTGCACATTAAATGGATCACTGAATTGTGTAAGTAATCCAACATTGCTGCTAATCGCGTAAATCGATTTTGAACCGTAACCCCCCATCATTTCACCTATTGACTGCTGGGCGAAAAGTTCCGAACCAATGCAAAATATCGGCACCTACAGCGGATGGATTATCCGCTAACCCATGATATTGTCCTTCTTGTAAGTAATCCTTCGGCGCATCCACGGTTACAGGTATCCCCGGTTTAACCTGCAAAATAAACTGTTGTTTCGCTTTTGCCGGAATATCAATCATAATCCAATACGTGTTCAACGTTCCCGCATTTGGATCACTCAAATTCAGAAATGTAATTTGCCCGCCACAATTACATGGAATTTGGAAAAGGTTTTGATCGCTTGTCAAATCTGTCGGATTGCGTATTCCCCAGAAGAACATGTTAAAATGCCTTTCCGCCCCATGAAGTATGCAGGACGAGCCCTTTGCCAATAATGACTGCAAGTAATACAGCCAATGCAAAAGCCCACCACGGCATTGATTTTTCCATAAGCCCTAAGTCCTCCTCCTTTAACCTGAAAGTCCGACTTTAGCAGCAGTTGCGCCAGCATTCGCAATGAACAAACGCAAGGCAATCGAGGCCAAAGCTGCAAGAATAACAATCATGATAAAATTCTTACCCATCATTTCCCCCGTTGCGTCATGACGACAAATCGAGTAGATCCCCGAATTTTCACCCGGCGAATAAATCCGCCCGTCTGCCGTTCTTTTCGTTTTGCGTCTCTCTTTGACGAGAATGCCCCGTGAAATTTAAATTTTCTACCTTTACCTGCCACGACGTTGTTTACCTCTCGCTTTTGCGTCAATCGCTGCACGTTTAGTCTTAAAAGTCCTTCGAGCATGACCCGAACCACATCGTTTATTCGTTTTGATATGGTACAAATTTCCTTTCGGTGTAATTCTCCACGGCATACTAAGTACCCGCTACAACCTGACCCGCCACGACATGCGAACCTAGGGGAACCTTAGCAACATCTCCGCTAGCAATCGGAACTCCCGACTTGGAAATCAGGACGGATATTTGCTTGCCTAATACAAAGCCGACAAGTATCGCCAGGGTTGCTACAATAAACTCTTTCAACATATTTTCTCCTTTTCCCTACCTTTTTGTAAGGAATTAGGGGTTAATAGATAAACCGGCTTTCCGTAGGTAACCCGATACTGGAATAGCTACGACCACTACGATCATGATAATAGCTACTCCTAAAATCGCCCTCGAAAATGTCATTTCTTTGACCCCCGTGATTGACTATCAAATCGTTCGTCAAACCGTTCTTCCAATCGATCGACTCGTTCCTTCACAGATTGCACCGTGTTATATGTTGCTCCCGCTGTAAATATTGTTCCACATGCTGCTAATAACACGGTGATTAAAAGAGCAACTACCCATGTCGGTAGTTTGATTTCTTGCGCGCCCATCTTAGGTGATCTCCGATAATTTGGTCTCTACTGTTACTCCTAGATAATTCGCAACCGTCCTGGCCCATGCGCCCGGATCGGGAACAGGCGCATAAATATGTGCTATTTCCGCAATGGTCATATCCGGATTATAGTAACGTGACTTACCTGAAAGTTGCGCTTGAATCAATTGATATAACGCAGAAAATCCATCCGCGTCTGAAGAATAAATCACAAAGGGTCCATCAAAGCCTATACCCGAACCTGTGATATCTTCCGTTAAATCTCCGGGATTATGATTACGTTGAGCTCTTGATCCCGATACATAGAAACCCTCCGCGACCGCATAGGCCATGCCAATCCTTTGAATGATTGAATTCGTTCCGGGTCCCTCATTAATCAGAATAAAACCAAAAACGACCGCAAATCCGATAAGAAGAAACATCCACCATTTCATGAAAGTTTTGGAAAGTGCCCCCCGGTCTCATTAACCGCAACTAAAATGACTGCAGCCGCAATGCCCAAACCTATAACGATCTCTGCAGTACTTAATCCTTGCGCAATCGGCTTAATGGCCTGTTGCGCAACATGTGGCGCGTAAACTGCAACCAAAGTTATAGTGATTGAAATAGCAGCGAATAACCCAATAATCACATAGAGTGCCATCATGGGATTTATCCCTGCCTGTTGCACATTTGAGCCAAATACCAAGGGAGTTGTATCGAATTTAATATAGATATCACCGATATCCGTATCGATGTAGACGCCGAGAATATCCACTGTAACTCCCCCGGTTTGTGCTTGTGTCTGATTTTTGAGACTAAGCCATCCGTGGATTAAACCGTCTATGGTTTGTGCGCTTAGAACATTGAAGACGAATGGAGGAACATGATAATAGGCAATACTCACCCCGACATCTATTTTCTGCGCGTCCACAACATCATAAACAGTTTGATCCGGTACTGCATTATCACCCGCCGTAAAAATCATGTCTCACCCCCTACGCTTTTCTCCATATATCAAAATTATCGCCAGTGCTACCGCTGCAGCCAATAACAACAACGAAAAATTTTGATAAGACGATGTATTAGTGGGTGTAACATTGACAGGACCCGCAGATGTTGTCACTGGTTGTCCTTGAATTTGCCGAACTGCATTTGCAATAATCCCTGCGTTTTGGGCTCCGGTCGTAATTAATTGGTTGACCGTACCTAGAACGTCTGCCATCTATGCCCCCTCTCTCACCAAGAGAATAACAACCAGGAGAACCAAAACAAGAATACCTAAGGGTGATTTCACGAATGCAGTCAAATTAAATCCCGTACCCATTGTTCCTGTGGCTACTCCAGTAGGGGTTGCGGGTTGGGGTCCGGCCGTTGTCCCTACTTGTTGTATTCCTCCTGGCGCTCCACCTCCAGTTGATAAAGTTCCAGTATCCGGATGATTGGGAATATTAACCGTTACGCTTGGGATTCCAGGCGTTACATTCGTTGGCGGAACCCCAAATATAACTGCAGCGGGTCCCGGTGTGTATGTAGGTCCACAGACACCTGCCATGCATCCACTTACCCCCGTAGGTGGTTGCGTTATAGGTGTTGTCGGTTGAGTGACCGCAGGTGTATTTGTACTCGATATTCCTGGAGCCGGCACTGTCCCTGCAGTGCAAATAACATTGACTTGATCCCGTGTTAATGGTCCTCTCAACGTCTCATTATGTGACGCGGCATAAGAGAGTAATGATGGAAAATCATTGAACCCTTGAGGGTCCGGACTCAGACATCCTTGCCCTGCAGGTAATGAATCATCGTAACGCCCCGTATTGTAGAGGAAACCCCCTTGTGAGGGATCCTTGTAAAAAGGGGTTCCTGGAGGATCGTAAGTATACAAACGGTATAGAGACATAATCCCCCTTACGCGCTTGCGGCTAATTTTTGAACTGTGAACCGCAAATTGGAACTAGCAACGGCCCCATTATTGGCGCGAACTTTGATGCTAGAAAAATTCATCATGTTCATTTTGGCTAAAACTTTTTGATCCCCACGTGGAGACATGTCCATTACGACATAACCGACGGGCAATTCAAACCCGTACCAATATCGATTATGCTCTCGCCAATATTCCCAAGTGAATTGCTCGAACTTTCGATCCACATCATTCAAGAGCAGAATCAATTGATCCGTTGGCCGAATGATTGCATCGCTCGGCGTCTCTACCCCATTAGCATCTGTCGTGTATTGTTTGATCATAATTTTCGCAAGAAATGCCGCCGTACGGGTGATTTCATAATCCTGATCCGATTGGACAGCATTTACTAATGCGGGTTGCTTCACTTGCAGTCGTTGATTGAGGAAAAGTCCTTTCATTAAGTCAAAATCCGGGTCAAAAGTATACTCCCGACCAAAAATAATAGCACTAGTCGAAGAGATTGTTTTTGTCCGGCTTCCTCCAGCGACGAGAAATTCCTCCGTGTTCCACTTAATCCGGACATTCACTTGTCCATAACGATTTGCCGGGAAAAAAGACACATATGGATTTGATAAATCATTCATCGCGAATGGCAACCGTTGAATCGCTCGAAACGTGTAAGTCCCTACATCTCCAGTAGTGATCGGTGTTAATTGTGAAATCGAAGTACTAAGTCCGCCCGCCGCAGTTGTCGGACGAGGACATCCTGGAAGTTTGGATTGAGCAATCATATTGAATACTTCCAAGTCTGAAGCTGGTATCTGGACAAAAGAATCCCCGATCGGAGCCCCAGTTAATTGAACTTCCGGATTATATAGTGACAATGGATTTTCGAAAACCGGTGTACCAGAAACGGTTCCCCCTGTAATTGTTAAGGTTCCAGACATATCAATCCACATTTCCTCATAATCGAGTAGTGGAAGTCCACCGTTAGGTCCGAACAAATCGAGACCGTATGCGTTTCTAACAAAAGCAATGGTACCCAATCTTTTCTCTCTCGGTGCCGGAGCGGTCATAATTTCCCTCCTATCTCAACCTTCTCAAGAAATGCGGCATCCGATTGATACATATTAATCAGTTGCCGAATCCATTGAGAAAACTTTTTCCAAATCCCGTCTTCCCATTTCCCTACAATATTATAGGGAAGCATAATGCTCCCAAAGTTCGCGGTAACTAATTGCGTACCAACGATTCGGAAACGCTGAGCTGGGAAAAGAGCACATGGAAACCATGTCGTTTTTGCACTATCCGTTATACCTAATGTGAGTGTCCCCGCGTTTGACGCCATTACAGGCATCATGGTTATCGTTGAACCACCTTGTGTTTGTAGTAAAGCACTTGTGGTAATTGAGGCTGCACCGGATGTCGTCGTAGCAGCCGTAAAGACACCAACACCCCCGATTATACCAACCGTCGAACTAGAAACGGTCGCCGTCACTCCATTGCAGTTTGCGCTATCAGAAACGTAGACATAGAAATTAATGAACGGTAGAGGATTGAGATTAGGATCCTGTACTGTATACGTGATTTGGGTTTGTGCAGAACCTACAGCACCCGGAGCTACCGCAATAATCACACGTGCAGGAGGTGCCTCAACACGCGGTCGAACGGTTTGTGATTCGAGCGTATTCGCCACATAGAAAACTGTTGCCATAATTGTACTAATGCACAACCCGGCTTTGAGCCAATCATGAATTTTCAACATGTTTGGATTCCTCCTTCAAAGCTTGCGCTTTTTTCAATGCGTTTTGCAGTTTGGAAATAGTTGTGTCCAAATTATCTGTCACAGGTTCTTCATTGGGAACAGGATTCTTGATTGCCGGGTGAGCCGCAATCATATTCTCGACGATGTTTGCGAGATCGGTTGTCTTGATCTCCGGCGGCAAATTCCCGGCTTTGATCAGCTCATCCACTTCGGCAATGGTTGCAGCCACAACATGAAAAAATCCTTTGTTGTGAACTTTCGCTATTACTGAATTTGCCACTTCCCATAAGGCAAAAGTTAAAAAGTTCATGAAACTCCCTCCTTATGCGATGATAGTCACGAGAAATGCTCCGCCTGCGCCTAAGAGCACGCCAGCAAGAGTTCGCGTGGTATTGGTTGATTTTGCAGCATTGGCAGGTTGACTGTAGTAATAGGTCATATATCCACCTATCGCTATTAGAACAATTCCTGCCCAAAGCCGAGCATCTTTTGTCATGATTGATTTTTGTCCTCCTAAAAATACCGCCCCCCTCCCCCGTAAGTTTGGGGGACGGTTTCCACTTGTCAAAGAGAAAGAAACAATGAACTAAAGTCTACTCACTAGATATGCGCTATACCGAATTATAGAACGGCTTTGTTCACCTCCTTAGGATTCCCTACAATCATTGTAGGGAGAAGCATACATCTAACCAAGTTGTCAAGAGGATTGTTTGGACTTGTTATTAAATAGGACAAATTGTTGTAACGTTT
>Ga0187846_10001115_pt1 | contig 15211 bp, 15 predicted proteins | sample TC_taG_FD_161473 | JGI IMG/M metagenome (GOLD analysis project Ga0187846, IMG submission 161473) | Biofilm microbial communities from the roof of an iron ore cave, State of Minas Gerais, Brazil - TC_06 Biofilm (v2) | ecosystem: Environmental > Terrestrial > Deep subsurface > Cave > Wall biofilm...
TGAGATGACTTCGTCCGCTTCCACGCGCGCCAGTCCATCATTTTTTCGATCGCCTGGTTTGCCGTTCAAATCATAGTTGGCGTGTTTATCGCCGTAATGCCGCATCCGATTTCACGCTTGCTTGCTTTCCTTCTCTCGATCTTCAACATCGGCACAGCAATCTTCTGGGTTATCTTGATGTACAAGGCGTACAATGGCGAGCGCTATCGGATTCCGGAACTGGCCGATTGGGTGGATTCGCTGGGATTTTGATGAGAGCTTTCAGCACTCAGCTATAAGCTTTCAGCTCTGAGAAGAAAGGCGATTAGCCGTTACCCAACCTCGACGTTTTCGAGCCGGATGCCGGCCGGTTCAAATCGCACCACAACCTGCACTTCCGCGGTCTTGATGGTTAACGCATAGGCGGCAGGCCCGCGCGCGACGGCGCTGATGCCCTCGATGGCTTGTCCGGCCAGGCTCTTGAATGCGGCGTTTGCGGCGTCGACGGAGCTTGCGACTTCGCGTCCCCGCGGGGTCTTTTGGAACAACGACCAGAGCGACAGCTCTGCGCCCGGGCCATAGAGATTGCGTACTCGTCCGCTCGTAAGCAGCACTTCGGCGATAGCGCCCAGCCGTCCGGCTAACTCCGGGCTAACTTCGAGCGCATCAAGGGCTTCGCGCAGCGCAACGTAAGCCGCACGACCTTGATTATCAGGCGTTGCCGCCAGAAAAGGTTCAAGTTGCGGCACCAGGATATCGCGCTGCAACCGGTCGATTTGTATAGGCCCATCAGCCAAGCGCTCGCCCTCACCTCAATGAAAAGTTCAGCCCCACTTTAGCCTCCAGTTTCAGAGACGGTCGATTCTCTGTGGACCTGTTCCCCCTTTCCTTGAAGGAAAGGGCCGAGGTGGATAGGTCCCACGGTAACCTAATCTGACTCTCTTCGCGTTCGGCGGGAAAATAGGCCGCCCACGGGCCTGTTTCCTGTCCGAACGGGAACACGGCAATGTCTTCGGACTCGTGCGGCCCAACCCCCTTACCCCCTTCCCAAATGGGAAGGGGAAACAGCCAAAAAAATCGAGCCAGAAACTAAGATTCAACTCTTGGAGTTGCGCTCACGGTGCCATTGGGATGGCTGTTGCCGCCATGACCGCCGAGCAGTGCGGCCAGTTCATGCTCGAAACCGCCGGTTTCGATCGCGCAGTGCATCCCGCACTCTTTGGGCGCCCCGGTTTCCCACCACCAGCGCCCGGAGCGCGGGTCGGTGTCGGCTGCCACAGCGCGCGTGCATGGGTCGCAGCCGATGGACTTGTAGCCCTTGTCATACAATTCGTTATAGGGAACGTCGTTGGCGCGGATATAGTCCCAGACTTCTTCTTCGGTCCAGTCTGCCAGCGGCGCGAACTTCACGATCCCGCCGTGATCGTGGTCGATTTCGATCTTGCGGATATTTGACCGGGTGGCCCATTGGTCGCGGCGCAGCCCCGTTACCCATGCGTCGAAATTCATCAAGGCACGCCTGAGCGGCAGGACTTTGCGTATCTGGCAGCACAGCAGCCGCAGGTTGACATCGCGATAGAAAAGGTTCGAGCCGTGGCGAGTGACCATCTGCTCGACAACCCTGGTATCGGGAAGAAACACCTCGGTCCGGATACCGTAGCGGTCGCGAATTCGGTCAATGAGCTGGTAAGTCTGCTCCGGTTGGCGGCAGGTGTCGATCGTGAAGACTCGAACTTCGGGGTCGATTCGCCACGCCATGTCAATCAGGACACAGCCCTCGGCTTGGAAGCTCGAACAGATACCCAACTGGCGGCCGAATTTCTCGAGTGCCCAGCCGAGCACCTCCTGCGGCTCTTGCCCATCCAGTTCGACCGCAGCTTCGCCCGCTTCGAGTTCATCCATCAGGTAACGCTCGGTTTCCATTTTCTTTCACCAACCAGGGCCTCGTGCGCGGCTTTCTGCAAGTTTCGACTATTGCCTCTGCTCGTTAGCTCTCAGCACCAATCAAGCCGTCAGTTGTTCCACGACGGAATTTGCGGCCTCGCCTGTGCCGAGCGAGATTAAGAAATTATCCGGCATGCGCGTGCAGAAGCGCGTAAAGGACTCGCCTTCAGAGCGATGCCGTAGATAACCGGCGAACAACCTGGCGACGGTGTCTTCAACGATCGCCGATGGAATACGGCGCAGGAGCGGTTTACCGATGGCCGCATCGCGGCCCAGGCCACCGCGCAAAATAATGTCAAACGCCTCCAACGGCTCGCCATTAGGACCGCGCCCGGTTGTTCCCTGGAGCCCGATATCGCCGGTCCAATGTTGTGCACAGGCATGCGGGCAAGCATCGAGGTTGAGCTTAAGACCCGCGACCTGGTTACCGAATTCGCTCGTCAGCCGCTCGATCAACGAAGCTAGCTTTTCTTTGCTCGGGGTGACCGCATAGTTGCAATGGGGGTCGCCGATGCAACCGATGGACGAGCCGTAAAGGCCATTCATCTCCAAGGGAAAGCCGATCTCGCTGGCTGCGGCGATAACCTGTTCGAGCCGTTCGCCGGGAATGCCGCTCAAGATGAAATTCTGGCGGCGCGTCAGCCGAATATCACCGCCGTAACTCGACGCCAGGTCAGCGATTTGGCGCATCTGCCGCCCACTCATCAAACCGAGATAGACCGGGAAGCCCGCGTAGAACTGGCCTGCATCGTTTTGCTCATGCACGCCCATGTGATCGCTTTCCGCCGCCGGCAAAGGCAATTGAGGCAAAGGCTCGAGCGCCTTACCCAATCGCGCCTCGACCAGTTGTCTGAACGCGTCAACACCGTAGTCGTCGATCATAAACTTCAGGCGCGCTTTTACCCGCGAGAGGCGGTATTCGGTAGTTGACTGCCACGTGTCAATAATCGCACGCAGCACGGGCAGGGCCTGCTCACATGTAATGAAAACGCCTAAATGGCGTGAGATGCGAGGGGTCGACGATTGGCCTCCGCCAACCCGAACAGCAAATCCGGCCCGCCCCTGATGAACGGTACCCACGAGGGCAATGCAGTTGATTTCGGGCGCATTACATTGATAGGCGCAGGCAGCGATCGTAATTTTGTGCTTGCGCGGAAGATCGGAATATTCGCGGTTTCCGTAGAAGAACGCTGCCGTTTGCGTTATCAGCCCGCTAACATCGAACAGTTCCTCTCGGTCGACACCAGCCACCGGACAACCGGTGATATTACGCACGACGTCGCCGCATCCGCCCATAGTGGTCAAGCCGACTGCCTTCAGCTGGTCGAGAATCGCGGGGAAACGATCGAGCGTTATGTAATGGAGCTGGATATTCTGGCGGGTGGTCAATTCGCCTTGATTGCGCCCATTTTGCTCTGAGACCTCACCGATGACACGGAGCGCATCAGGGCTAAGGATACCGCTCGGAATTTTGACCCGCATCATGAAAGTGCCGATCTTCGGCTTATCGTGGTACATCCCGAACCATTGGAGGCGTACGATGTCTTCTTCGGGCAGCTTCTCGTAGGACGTGTTGGCCAACCGATCCCATTGATAGGCCAATTCCGTCGGAAAGAGCTCAGCTTTCAGTCTTTCGACCGAATTGCGTTTGAGCACCAGTTCGCGCGATGGGGGTTCGCGTTTTGGCACTGGCAGTGTTCCTGCTCGTCAGTGGGACGGGCTCTCTGCTTGTCATCCCCATTAATCGGACGACCGGCAGAGGCCGGGTTCCCTTCCAGCAAAAAGTAACTTAGACGACTAACTTAGTCAACAAATTAGATGAGTGATCAAGTTATCTATTCCTATGAAATGGAGGATTTGCTACTGTCGCAGCATTCAGTGGGGCGGTTCGCGAAGCGCCCACACAAAAAGATGAAATTTGGCGTCGGTGTTGATTATTGCCTGAAAGCCTTGATTATGTTGGCGGAACGCTTCCCGTCGGCTCAGCCGCAACGGGTTGAGGAAATTGCTGCAGTCCAAAACATCCCGGAAAATTATCTGCGTCGTTTGTTAATCGAGCTTAAGCGCGGTGGCCTGGTTGCCAGCCAGAAGGGACCTAGCGGCGGGTACGTCCTTGCCCGTCATCCGGCGAAAATCACGATGGCAGACGTGGTGCAGATGATTGAAGGCGACTATGTGCCAGTCGAATGCCTGGAGCAGGGCGTGGCGAACGCGTTATGTCAACGCGGTGATGGCTGCGCGATGCGCGATGTCTGGTGCGAGGTCCGTGACAGTGTCAACGCGATTCTCCGACGCACCACGCTGAAATCGCTGGCAGAGCACCGCCGCACGGCCATTAATTTTCAAATCTGAGGCCACGAGTGGGGACCGGCCACCAGCGACAAATAGGGGCCGGCCTGCGCTTTTTTGACCCGAAGTCGGGTTTAGCTCACGCCCGGCCGTAGACCGGGACGACCGTTCCCGACGTTACCTGGTTTTGCTCCGAACAGAGGTAGGCGATCGTCTTGGCGATATCCTCGGGCTTCACCCAATTTTCATGCTTTGCATTAGGCATCGACTTGCGATTGGCTTCGGTATCGATCGTACTCGGCGCAATCGCATTGACGAGCACATTGTCGCTGAGGACCTCCTCTGCGAGCGAGGCAGTGAAAGTCTTGATGGCGCCCTTGGCGATCGCATAGGCGGCAAATTCGCCGGCGCCGGTAAGGCCGGTCCGCGAACTCACCGATACGACTCGCCCGAACTTGTTTTTCTGCATTACCGGCACAACCGCACGGCAGCAGAGAAAGGTTGGCTTAAGGTTGAGGTCGAACATCGCCTGCCACTCAGCGATAGTCGTGTCGGCGATCGTCTTGCCGCCCCAAAAGCCGCCGACCAGATTTACCAGGATATCGATCCGCGACATTTTTCGCACAGCTTCGTCGACGAACCTGGTGACCTGCTGTTCGTCGCCAAGATCGACCCTGCTCAGAAAAATGTTAGATGAAGCGAACCGGCTGCCCATCCGATCATTGAACATCGGCACTTCGGCGTCGACGATCCAAGGTACCGCGACGCGTGCACCCTCGTCCAAAAAACGTTCGCTGACGGCCCGACCCAGTGCTCCAGTACCGCCAGTGATTACTGCAACTCGATTCTTAAGCAAATCCATCGCCTGCCTCCATTCTTTACGTTGTTGAATGCCGCTCGCAGGTTAGGAAACGTAGACGCGCCCGTCCAGTGTTGAAGTGAACTAGCCTTCAGCAGTGAACGGCTTTCAGCAATTAGGGTCAGCGCTCAGCCCAGGACCCGGGAGTTTTCGCTTGAGTTATCAACCCCCAGCCTCTCTTTTAGCTGGTCGCTGACGGCTGAAGGGCTGATAGCTTTTGTCTAGCTTTTGGCCGCCGCATCAGGATTCACGACGCCGCCCAGGAAAAGACTGCGGGGGCGCGAGGACGCAATTTCGCTCAGCATCGTATGGGAGAAAACATTGAGGAGGACCCGCTGGCCCTCTTCCCACACACGGAACATCCGACAAGCCGGTTGCAGATTGCACACACTGCTGCCGTCGACGCAGATATTGAGCGTGATTGGTCCTTCGACCGCTTCAATCACGTCTCGAAAGGAAACCGTCTCGGGCGGACGGGCGAGTTGATAACCGCCGCCGGGACCGCGGCGTGCGCGTACCAGGCCCCGCTTCATGAGATCGCGGATGACTTTTTCAAGATAGTATTTTGGGATCTGCTCCTGATTGGCAATAACGCTGCCCCGGGCCACGCCGCCAGGATTATCCGCGAGATGAATCATGGCCCGTAGCGCATACTCGATCTTGCGCGGAATCTGCATCAGGCTCATTTTTCACCGACCTAGCATGCGCCGCCGCTCCGAGACCGCGGCTTGACTGGCGCGGCTGTCCAGCTGAGGTTCGCCGGGATAAGTGCTTAACCGATCGGCAGGCGCGCCCACTTTGCGGCCCATGCGTTTATGCAACGCGCTCTCGCCCAGTATTCGCTCCACGTACTTGACCAGCATGTCGCTCTCAACGTTAAGGGTCGAGCCGACCTGCTTGTAGCCCAGCGTTGTCATTTTGAGCGTGTGCGGTATCAGCGCAACTTTGAAGCGACCACCACGAATCTCGAATACTGTTAGACTGACTCCGTCAAGGGCCACCGAACCTTTTTCAACCAGGTAGCGGGTTTGGCCGGCGCCAATTTCGAAGGTGTAGAGGCGCGAATCACCCTCAGGCTTGATCGAGACGATTCTCCCGATGCCGTCGACGTGGCCAGAAACCAGATGACCCCCCAGCAGTTTGTTGAGTGTCAAACAGCGCTCCAGGTTTACGCGCTCGCCAGGTTTAAGTTCTCCAAGGATCGTACGGCGCAAGGTCTCCGCCGACACGTCCATGGCGAGAGTGCCGCGCGCCTTGCGCACCACTGTCAGACAGCATCCGCTAACTGCGATTGATTCGCCTATCGAAATTCGAGCGGTCGGCAGCGCGGTGCGGATAGTTATGACTGCACCGTCACTCGATCGTTTGACCCGATCGACTGTACCCAAATCTTCGATGATGCCGGTAAACAACGGTGATTCCTACGACCAGTTCTGGCGATAAAAATCCTGAAAGATCATACTTTTTCACAGGCACCTTAGCAACCAAGTCCGCGTCGCAGGTCGATTCGGCGCCAGCGGCTAAAACTCGCCGTGTCTACCAGCGCCGGATTTGAAGCGTTCCGCACCGGCACGCGTCTCGCCCGACTGAACAGTGGCGAGCCCATGACGGTACTCGTTGGCAAGCGCTTCTGCGAACGGCATCGTCCACCCCTCATATGCCGAGCTTCGATCCGACCGCAGACAGCGCTGCGGCAATGCTGCGAGCTGACGCGCTAGCTCATTAGCCGCGTCCAATGCTTCTCTGGGCTCGACCAACCGGTTGGCCAGACCCATCCTGAGCGCTTCATCGCCCGAAACCCCCCGCCCGGTCAGAATCAGGTCCAGCGCATGGCTCATCCCGATTAGCCGTGGCAGTCGCACGGTTCCACCATCGATCAGCGGCACACCAAAACGGCGGCAATAAACCCCAAAGACCGCATCACGTGCCGCAACCCGCATATCGCACCACAGTGCGAGTTCTAGCCCCCCAGCCACGGCAAATCCTTCGACCGCCGCGATAACCGGCTTCCCGAGCATCATCCGAGTGCATCCAAGTGGCCCGTCGCCGTCAGCCGCAACCCGGTTGCCCTTCCCGCTTGCGACCGCATTGAGATCAGCACCTGCGCAGAAACAACCGCCGGCCCCGGTGAGAATCGCCACCCGAAGGGAATCGTCAGTGTCGAACCGTCGAAAAACATCGGCCAGTGCCTCGGCTGTGTCACGATTCACCGCGTTGCGTACCTCGGGACGCGAGATGGTAACGACCGCTATACTGTCTTCGGTTTCAAAGCGGACGAGTCTGTTCATAGCGCACACTTCCTACCTTCTGTCCTGGAACCGCTTAAGTGAGGTCTTACCACAGAACAGTTCAATTAAGTCCTGCTCTCGAGGGTCAAGTCGCAATCTCGCCGCTGTGGTGCTCGCTGCGTTTACGCGATAAATAATTCGCGGCGGTGAAATCCATGGGCGCAATTCGTGATCAAGCAGAAAGATTTTGGAACGGCGAGATTACGGTCATTACCCAGCATCCGCTGACGCCCACTGGTGAATTCGAGGAAGTCGCCGCCGGTGTGATGTTTTACCGATGGTTTGCCAACGTGATCGCGGTCAAGACCGACGAGGGATTGGTGCTGATCGATACCGGCGCCCATTTCAACCAAAACGAGACGGTCGCGATGGTGCGCAAGTTCGCTTCCGATCGCATTCACACCGCGATTTACACCCATGGCCACGTTGACCATGCATGCGGAATGGCCGCGTTCGTAGCCGAGGCACGGCGGGATCGCCATGCACGGCCGCGGGTCGTTGGCCATCGTGCGACGGCTGCACGCTTTGATCGATATAAGCGGACCGCCGGCTACAACGCGGTAATCAATGCGCGGCAGTTCGGTATCCCGTCGCAATGGCCGAGCGATTTCGTCTATCCAGATACCTATTTCGATGATCGACTGACTGTTGCCGCTGGCAGCGTTAAGTTCGAATGCCATCACGGGCGTGGCGAAACGGATGATGCATGCTGGGTTTACATTCCGCAGCGCAAGGTGCTGTGCACCGGCGATTTCATCATCTGGGCGTCGCCAAATGCGGGTAATCCACAAAAGGCGCAGCGTTACGCGCGTGAATGGGCTGAGACGCTGCGCGTGATGGCAAAGAGCAGCGCCGAAATACTGCTCCCCGGCCACGGTGTGCCGGTGTTCGGGTTGACGCGGGTGCGGCAGGTCCTGCTCGATACGGCTGAATACCTCCAAAGCCTTTACGACCAAACTGTGGCGATGATGAATCAAAGTGCGCCTCTCGCTCAGATTGTGGATACGGTCATGCCGCCCGCTCACCTGGCCGCCAAGCCTTATTTGCAGGCAGTATACGACGAGCCGCAATTTATCGTTCGCAACATCTGGCGGCTGGAAGGTGGATGGTACGAGGGTGTCCCGTCGCAGCTTAAACCCGCAAGCTTAAAGGCTCAGGCCAACGAGGTCCTTACATTCGCGGGTGGCGTCGAACGGCTGATGTCGCGAGCGCGCGAGAAATTCCAACAGGGAGAATTGGCGCTGGCGGCACACCTTATTGATTGGGCCGCGCTCGCTTGTGCGGACGACAGGACGGTGCATGAATTGCGCGCGCGGATCTACGCGGCGCGAACGGCAGCCGAGTCGTCGACGATGAGCCGAGGGATTTTTCGCGCGGCCGCGCTCGAATCAGCGGCCCGCGCAGGGATTACGCTGACCGTACTGTCGGGACCCTTTTAGTGCCGGCGGGGCGGTTCGGGCGAGTGCCGCGCGCTCGCAGGCCAGCTTTGCACCGAGAAGCAGATCATAGTCAGCGAAAAGATCTGGTCGAGATGTTTCGAGTGCCGAGTCTCGTTAGCGGAGAGGGAACCAGTCAATGAGCCTCCGCTGCTCGGTGTGCAGAATTTGCTTAGTTCACCCGTTCGAACACTACCACCGGGATCTGACGCGTCGTTTTTTTCTGGTAATCGTAAAAGATCCCTATTTTGTCAGCCTGAAGCTTGAACAGCCGTTCACGTTCTTGGTCGCTCGTAATCCGCGCCCGCGCCTGAAAGCGTTCTGCTCCGACTTCGAGGGTCACCGTCGGGTTGGCTTCCAAGTTACAGAACCACCCCGGATTGTGAGGCGACCCCGCGAACGATGCGATCACGAATATGCGGTCCCCGTCCTTCGTGTAGGCGAGTGGCTTCGTTAGCGTGCGGCCGGTTTTGTTGCCGGTGGTCGTTAGCAGGAGCAGTGGCATCCCGGCCATCTGGCCACCCATCTTGCCCTCGTTAGCACGAAATTCGGTAATGACTTTTTGGTTGAAATCGTTTCGTTCCGACATGCCCTTCTCCTGAACGGAATGTTTGAAATTCCAGCTTCATACACGGAGAGTACGGAAGCAAGCCGCTCGACTATCCTGCCCTTGTTAGCCTGGGCCAGGGAGAGCTGCGGAAAGGAAGATAATTACTGCCTACACGAACCTACTGCTCTATCATCCGCATCGGGAAAGGCACGTACCGGCGAATCGTGGCAAAATGCTCGTCCGCCGTCAGCAGAAGAGAGCCGGTATAACGCGCAGTGAATGCAATCAAGCAATCGTTCTGGAGCCGAGCCAATCCGACTGCTTCGTATTCGGGAAATATTTTGGGCAGGAGCCGGCCAGTCTCATACCAGCAGCGGCGCCAGGAGGGTGGATCAAGGGGCCGTAGTTGATCGATCAGGGTCTCCACCCGGCTCCGGTCGGAACCAACAACCCCCCGCAACAGCTCGCTGGCGACCACTGGCGAAAGCCGAACCGGGCACAGGCCGACTATTTGCAATGTGTTGTCCCAGGACAGCGCTCCCGAGAGCAGGGGGATATGAACGCTCGTATCAAAAAAGGCGATCATTGATGGACGACGGTTTGACAGTACCAGCAGTAGCACGCAGAACCCTATGTGAGTTTATCCGTTCCTCTTCTTCTGCGAGCAAGGTATTGATAAGTTCCGATTGGGTTTTTGCTTTCCGCAGCTTCATTAGTCTCCGGAGCAACGGCACGGAGATACGAACTGTAACGGCCTTTGTTTTGTGCTCCATACGCTCCATTGTCTGACAATCATTTATTTATGTCATACATAGCAGGCGCGAAGCCTTTACCACAAACTGTAAGGAGGAGACGCATAAAAGTGTAGAAAAACCCGAGATCCAGGCTTTAGGCTATGTCAGCTGGTATTCACCCGCTCCTGACAATTTGATTATAGATTGATTCTGCCCGTGCTTTGATTAAATCGATTCGCAGTAGCCAGGAGAATTCCACGATGGCACCGTCATTCACAGGAGCATGCGCATGTGGAGCGATTCGGTTCGAATGTTCGGCCGAGCCGCTGGTGGCTTTCAACTGTCATTGTCGCGATTGTTAACGGGCGGCCGGCGCCCCCTTTATCACAGCGATCGGCGTGCCATCGGCCGCTGTCAAGATAACGGGCGAGCCCAAATACTATTCAGTTAAAGGCGGAAGCGGGAACTCAATGAGCCGCGGATTTTGCTCCGAGTGTGGAGCGCACCTCTTCGCCAGGAGTTCCGGGCGTAGCGACGTAATGGGTATCCACCTGGCGAGTTTGGATGACCCCAATCGTTACCAACCGTCGATGAATATCCGGACTGCGAGTGCGCCCAAGTGGGACTATATGAATCCGGCGCTGCAAAAGCTACCGAGGGGCCTGCCTCCGCATTGAGTGATTATCGGTTGAGGTCACCCGGAGTCACAGCCCGCTACTCGTATCGGAGCGCCTCGATAGGGTCGAGCAACGACGCCGCGCGCGCCGGATACCAACCGAAAAACACCCCCACCGCAGCCGCGAAAAGAAACCCGCCGATGACCGATGGTATCGAGACCATGGTTGGCCATTGAGCGGCAGCCGATAAAACCTTGGACACCACGATGCCAAACAGCACGCCAGCCATACCGCCAAGTATACTTAGCAAAGAAGATTCGACCAGGAACTGAAGCAGAATATGGATACGCCGCGCACCGATTGCCATCCTGATTCCAATTTCGCGGGTGCGCTCGGTCACCGACACCAGCATGATGTTCATGATTCCAATACCGCCGACCAGCAGCGAAATCGAGGCGACCGCCGCCAACAGCAAGGTCATCACACGGCTGGCGCCTTTCCGAGGCCTCGGCAATTTCGTTGAGGCTCCGAACCGTGAAATCGTCGGTCTGATTAGCCTGGATACGATGGCGGCGATGAAGCACCTCCTGCACTGCCGCCTGGACCTCGTCGACGGAGGCCGCGCTCGCGGCCTGGACGTAGATCATGTTGACGACGCCGGTAAGCTGAGGCGTGTTGCCAAAAGGATTGAGCAGTGATGTCGCTGTGGCATAAACAGCGTTAGTGGTCGGGACACCGGCATAGGGGTTAAGTACCGGGTTGCTTGAGCCGTTTCCGGTGGTGGAAGCGATAGTGGCGCTTACTTGAGAAGTACCGAGGAGCTTGCGCTCTGCTGTGTAAAAGGGAGTAAGCACTACGTCGTCTTGATCCTGGCCGTAGGTCGATTGCCCTTTCGTGGCCAACACGCCGACGACTTTCAATGGGAAGTTTTTGACCCGAATAGTCCGGCCGACTGGATTTTCCCCCTCGGCAAAAAGGTTTCCAGCTACCGTTTGCCCAATCAGGCAGACCGGAGCGGCGCCCTTGGTTTCATCGTCGGAAAATGGACGGCCATGATCAACAGGCCAATTCCGGATAACGAGAAACGCGGGAGTGGTCCCGGTAATGCTGGTGCTCCAGTTGTGGTTACCATAAACCACCTGAGCGACCTGGCGATCGGTGTAACTCACGGCCGCCACCTGATCCACTTCCTTCCCGATTGCCTGAGCATCAGCAACGGTGAGAGTAGAGGTTGTACCGAACCCCGCCCGCACTCCATTCGAGGTGGTCGCTCCCGGTAATATCACCAGCAGGTTGGTACCCAGGCTTTGGATCTGTTGTTGGACGGAGTAACGAGCGCCATTGCCCACCGCAACCATCGCGATTACCGCTGCTACCCCGATGAAGATTCCCAACATGGTAAGCGCCGCGCGCAATTTGTTTCGCTGCAGACTACGCGCCGCGGCGCTTAGAGCCATTGCTCCAAACATCCACGCATCTTCAGCGCGTGCCGGAGTTGCCGCGCTTGACGGTGTCGCTGCCGGGGAATTCGCAGAGCGGTCGTAGCCGTTGACCCTGTCGCTACTCTCGGCGTTATGGATGCGGCGATCAGAGACAATTATGCCGTCGCGGAAAGTAATTGTGCGGTCCGCGTAGGCGGCGACGTCGGGGTCATGCGTAACTACGATAACAGTCAGTCCGGCCGCGCGGTTTAGCCGCTTGATGATTTCGAGTATCTCCGCCGAGGTGCTGGAATCGAGATTGCCGGTAGGCTCATCGGCTAGCAAAATCGACGGTTGGTTGATCAGCGCGCGCCCGATAGCAGCGCGTTGTTGCTGGCCGCCCGAAAGCTGACTCGGATGGTTACGCTCGCGACCGGTTAGCCCCATCATATCGACCAGCGTTTGTGCCCGAGCTTTGCCGTCGCTCGGCCATCCCGAATAAAAGAGCGGCAACTCGATATTCTCGAGGGTGCTGGTCCGCGACAACAGATTGAAACTCTGGAAGATGAAACCGATCCGCCGGCTCCGAATCTTGGCAAGCTCCTGCTCATCAAGTAGCGCGACCTCGATGCCTTCGAGCAGGTAGCGCCCGCTGGTCGGCCGGTCGAGACACCCAAGGAGGTTCATCAGCGTCGACTTGCCAGAGCCAGAGGCGCCCATGACCGCGACAAACTCACCACGCTCGACATCGAAGCTGACCTGCTGCAGCGCCCGAACCTCGATCTCTTCGAGGTGGTAGGTCTTGCTAACATTGATTAAGCGGATGACGGGGTCCATCGATCGACCTTGACAGCTACATGTGAGGCAAATGCATGGCGGAGGTTAACGAATGGCTGATCTGACCTCCTTCCGGCCTTTTCGAGTCGATTACGACCAGATCGCCAGGTTTAATATCGCCGTTGACTACTTCGACGTAATTACCGTCGTCGAGTCCCCTGGTAATGCGCACCAGACGAATTTTACCCGCACTTTCGATCCAAACTCGGGTCCCTCGCCAGCCTTGACCAGTGTTGGCGGCTGACGGTGCGGCATGATGCGGCGCAAAGGCCAACGCTCGCGTTGGAATGCGGACCACGTTATCGCGCCGGTCGATGACAACAGTGATGTTGGCGGTCATTCCCGGCATCAAGAGCAACTCCGGATTCGGCACACCGATGACTACATCATAGGTGACCACGTTCTGAACGGTGATCGGTGCTTGGCGCACTTGGGCGACGTTTCCCCTGAAGCTCTTTGTCGTGTAAGCGTCGACAGTAAAGTCTACAGGCTGCCCTATGCGCACATCACCGATGTCTGATTCGCTGACATTGGTGTCGACCTGCATCTTGGTCAAATCTTGCGCGACCAGGAACAGGGTTGGCGTTTGGTAACTGGCCGCGACCGTTTGTCCCTGGTCAACATTGCGCGAGACCACGGTCCCATCAACGGGCGAGACGATGTTAGTGTAATTCAGGTTAAGTTCGGCGGCATTGACTGTCGCCTGCTGCTGTTGGATAGCAGCATGGTCCAGCGCTAGCTGCGCCACAGCTTGATTGTAAACGCTCCGCTGATTATCGAGCTGGTCGTTCGAGATTACGGCGCTCTTAAGCAGTTCCTGGTCACGCCGGTAAGTCAATTCCTGGTAGGCGAGATTAGCCCGATCTTTTTGCAACTGCGCCCGAGCATTCGCTAACGCCGCGCGAGACAGGGCGACCTGAGCAGCAAATGGCCGCGGGTCGATCTTGGCCAGCAGTTGTCCAGCCTTAACCGGTGAATTGAAGTCGGCATAAATCGACGTGATCGGTCCGGATACATAAGTGCCGACCTGCACTACCGTAACCGGGTTAACCGTACCGGTTGCGGTGACCGCGTGTACGATCGGGCCTCGGTCGACGGGCACGGTGACGTATTGAGCTATGTGGAAACGATTCAATTGCCAATAGCGACCAACGCCAAGGGCGAGTATCGCGGCAATCGCGATCCATGCTCCACGTTTTTGCCACCTACGCGACGACATATAGAACTAACCTTTCGTGCGGATAGAGCAGCAGGTGGCGCGAAGCATAGAAGAGCGGCCGCACCGTGCATAGGAGGTGGCGAAATCGAACTCGGCAGTCCGGGGTGAATGACAATATCTGGGGCGCACCTTGCGTTTAAGACGTAAATGCTCCGTAACGGTTACGCGAATGATGGTATTTGGTCGTTTGCTGCATCTAAAGTGGGACGGGCTTTCTAGGCTGTCGTCCTTTCAGAACACTGGCTGGAAAAGTCGATGCCACCAAGGCCCTGTATGCCAAATTCTCAATTTGGTTGTCGAGCGCGCGTGTTTGCCGTTGGGTGCCGACCCCCTGCCCCCACCCCATTAGCAGACCTAATAGTACACGCCCAGCCACGGACCAGCCCCCCTGTCGCGATTAACCCTTGCGTCGCCATTTTGAGGCGCCACGTCGCCACTTTGACCGTCCGGCTCCAGCCCCATCGAGTGGGACAACGTCGTTCTTTATGGCCAATACATCCTGGATAGGAAGCTCGTCCGCCGGCGCAGGGTCATGAGGGTAAGCGCTTAGTGGGTAAAATTACACGAATTTGCCTGGCACACTGACCAGGAGGACTACAGATGAGAAAATTAGTGCTGAAGATGTCGGTCTCGCTCGACGGATATGTCGGCGGTCCGAATGGAGAGATCGACTGGCTCTTCAAGAATCTGGACGAAGACGCGACGGCCTGGATAGCCGATACCGTCTGGCAGGCGGGCGTGCATATCATGGGCAGCCGCACGTATCAGGACATGGCGGCGTATTGGCCCACATCGACCGAGCTACTCGCCGCACCGATGAATGAGATTCCGAAAGTCGTGTTTTCCAAAAAGGGTTCATTGCGCCAAGGCGAAGACCTGACTACCACAGCGCTTAGAGATGCTATTCGCGCAAGGGGCGCGGAGGGATCAGCAGCCTCACCTGAGCCATCTCCGAGCGCAGCGAGCTGGGCCAATGCAATAGTCGCCAGCGGCGATCTTGTCGAAGAAGTCACCCGCCTCAAGCAGCAAGCGAAAAAG
>Ga0187846_10001116_pt1 | contig 15211 bp, 33 predicted proteins | sample TC_taG_FD_161473 | JGI IMG/M metagenome (GOLD analysis project Ga0187846, IMG submission 161473) | Biofilm microbial communities from the roof of an iron ore cave, State of Minas Gerais, Brazil - TC_06 Biofilm (v2) | ecosystem: Environmental > Terrestrial > Deep subsurface > Cave > Wall biofilm...
TATCTAAAAGAGGCCAGTAAAGGATGCTCACGCCGATGTCCCATAGCCCTCGCTATCACTGATCAGACCGGGCTAACGGCGGATGTCCTGGGTCCGGTGATCCTATTAGAGGAGAGGGAGGGAAAGCGAATGGCTGTCCAGGCGCCGCAGAGCGTAACTGACTTCGTAACCGACTATGACGCCGGGGTAAAGACAGATACACCCTTCGTCTTTTGGTTGGACACGGAACTTCTCGCCGAAGGATGGATTTATGGCGAACATTGATCAGTATCGCTATCGTGTCGATTATCTCAAGGAGGCCCACTGGATCATCTGGGCATGGAGAAAAGAGTGTCCGATCCATATGACGGCGGAACTCGCAATCAGATTGATGAACGGAGCGGAGCATCCAGTGCTCACTTCTAGCCGCTATCAGATGACCGCAGAACGACGCGAGGAATGTATCCGGGAGGCAATGCGTCTGATCCGGGATATCTACCTCACAGAGAAACGGACAATAGATGAAATCCTCGAAGCGCTCAACAAGAGGCGGAGGGCCTCGAAGTCCAAACTTTCCCCGGATTGCCCAATCGGGAAATCTACCGGACAATCCAGACCTGAGCAATCAGGTGGAGGAATGGCGGATCATACAACGCCAGAAATCGGATCGATCCCGATCGGATAGATCGCTTCGATCGGACCCGGAGCTACCACTGGAAGGTATTTCTCGGATAATCCTCTGCCCGGACTGTAGGGGGCTAGGGTGCTTCCGCTGCAAGCGAAGCGGGGTGATAGAAGATGGCTGACGTGGAGATCCTCGGGGACCGCCTTGCCGCCCTGGAGAAGGCGGTGCTGGAGATGGACACAAGAGTAGACGCCCTGGTGGAGGAGAAGATCGGCGCCCACACTGATGGCCTCGAAGAGCGCCTATCCCCTCTCGATCATCGCACGGATGGAACCCTGGAGAGGATCGCAGCCACAGAGGAGCGTATCCTCCACTGTGTCGAGCGCCTGGAGAAGACCGAGGAGATGATTGCCGCAATGCAAGCCGAAGGAGACCGGCTCCTCGCCGAGATCGCTGCCGAAGGAGAACCCGAGGAGGAGAAGATCGTCACGGAACCGGAGATCGCCGCCATCGAGGAGATCCCCGTGCCGGAGCCTAGCGAAGAGGTGAGGCCCCAAAAGACCATTTGGGAGAAGCTGTTGACAGGGAGAGACTGAAATGAGTGATCTATTCGACGACGGTCACGACAGGGGGCTTCCTGGCGATTTAGGACCGCCCCCGTCCAAACGTAGGGGGAGGCGCCCAAAGGCCCCTGTTGCCGATGTGGGCATCGCTACAGGGGTTCTGGAGGAAGTGTCGGCTCCATTGGAGGAACAGGCCGGCAAGAAGCGGCGGATGAAGAACAAGTCACCCGCGCTCGGCGTCCTCTGCGATATGGGCCTCCTGTTGTCCTTTCGGGGTACGGCAGCATTCACGGGCCATCCCCACTGGATCAAGCAACCGCAGCAGATCAAAGTTGCCTCGGAGCCCTTGCAGGCGTATCTTGAGAGCCTGCCAAAGGGCACAACCAAATTCTTGGAGGAGAAGGGGCTGCCGATACTCTTTTTTGTCGGGCTGGCCTCTCTGGTGATACCGGATGTCGAAACAGAGATCGCTATTAGACAGTATGAGCGCGAGGTTGCTCGGCAGGGTGGCGCAATCGCCGCCGGCCCAATCCGAGAGCAGCGCCTCTTCGCCAGGCCCACTGTGCAGCCACCTCCTCCTCCTATTGGAGCAAATGGCGCAGGACCCGCAGATGGCATCGATCCGTCATTGGTGTCCGCTGATCCGCTCACCCCTGGCCTTGATGTCGGAAGAGGATATCCGTAAGGTAATGAAGGGCGCAAGGGCTCTGTTGGACGGATTGGATACCGTGGACGTGAAAACCCGGTTCGATCACTTGAGGACGGATAGTGGAACTGTGGAAATCCTAGAGATCCTGAATGAGAAAGGGTGGATGCGCCATCCAAACGATGCAAATTGGTGGAGTATCAATGGGAGGGATTGGATTGATATCCGAGAACTTACCAAGTTAAAGGAAATCATCGATGGACCTCCAGAAGCTGATACCGAAGCGGCACGAGAGGATGATGATTGTGGGGAGGACGGGGAGCGGGAAGAGCACCCTGGCTGACCGCATCCTCTCTGCCGCCGACTATGGCGCGGTCCTGATCATCGATCCCAAGTGCTACTTCCCTGACCGAGAGCCAAAGGTGGGATACGAGATCGTTACCAGCCCACAGCAACTCAAAGGAATGGGCAAGCGATACACACACATCCAGTTTCGCCCCGACCCAAGGCATCAGAACGTGGAGGACTATGAACTGGTCTATGAGTGGGCCTACCGCCGGCAGAACATCCTCGTCTACACCGACGAGCTATACCTCACGATGCACGGCACTAGGTCTCCGGACTGGCAGCGGGCCTGTATCACTAGCGGCAGGCAGCTAGGGGTAGGGATGGTGATGTGCAGCCAGCGGCCACGGGGAGTAGACCCTCGAGTACGCACCGAGGCAGACGTCAAGGCGCAGTTCGATCTAGAAGAGGAGGAGGATGCGATAACTTTCTGGAGCCGCATCAGGGCCAAGCGGTTAGAAGCAGCCCTCACCGATCGGGAGACGGGCGAATATCTCGGTATGCCCAAATTCTCCTTTTGGTTTCATCGTCCAGAGATGGGGCGAATGCCAAGGCTTACGAGGTTAAGGTTAGAATGAACCCAGAATTCGACCATTTGAGTGACAGAGTTACAGCGCTTCATACGGAAGTCTCTTCCCTTCGAGCCGAACTCGGAAACGCCAAGGAATTGGCTGAATGCACCCTCCGGGAGGCTCGGTCGCAGGAGCAGAAATTCAATTTCCGGATGGTTGCCCTGGAGAGATACATCGAGGGGGTCTTGAGAGGACTAGGAAAATGATCTTTGGAGAGGGAGATGTCAATCCCGAAGCCGTTCTGGCTCAGCATCGCCAAGAAGCTGACTGTATGTTCGATTGCTTCGTGGACTTCATCCGGCTGGTGAACGCCGGAATGGAGAGCGACGCCATGAAAGTCCTTGGCGACCTTGAAGGGAAGGATGTCGTGCGGATGTTGCGCGTTTGCCGCAGATGTGATATACTAATAGCAGGACCATAAAGAGGACGGGGACCGGGTGCAGGAGGCGGACCAAATCTAATCGCTCCTCTGTCCCCGGTCCCCGGTCGCGACGATGGAGACAAGCATGTGATCCGCACACATCAGCAATTTGGCACCAGCGTAACTACGCTCGGGACCGCCGGAATGAGCAACCTCACGCTGCCCGGTAACTCCCCGGCGTATCACCAGTCAGCCCCCGCCGAGATGGCCCCCCTTCAGGGTCAACATCCCGCCGATAGCGGCAGTCCCAAAATGATCCTCGTGGGGATGGTGCTGGCCGTGGCTGCGCTTTGGCTGATCCGACACAACAGCGCGGCCCTTGAGCGTGAGGTAATCGGCATCAACATCTACAATCTGCTCACCATCGGGTTCACCGCTGTCATCTTTATCTGGCTCGGTAAGCTGGTGTTCGCCAAATTCCCGGTGGCAGGGTTCACGCAGGTTTTCGCAGGAGTGTGAGAATGTATCCAGAATTTCGAGGCTTTGTTGGAACCGACGGTCTCTTCTACGGCAATGTATACGTTGGCACACACTGGCTGTTTGGTCCAGTGGCGTTTCGAGTGTTTTAATTCGCCCTCGGCATAGGGCAGAAAGAGGGGAGGTTCTCAAGTGCCCATTCCGGAAATGGCAATCCCAGCCGGCCAGGGACGCGTTCAGATCGGGTCTCTGTTCTTTCCGACGGCCCCACAGGGTTATATCGGGGACTTCAATCGGGCCACGCGTCAGTCACTCATCCCCGTAACAACACTCACACCGCCGAACCCCGGAACGGCTGGCCAACAGTCGCGGCAGAACCTTCCATCGTCTGGCTTCCTTGGTGGCCTATGGCTGCAGGTGTCTGGAACGACGGCAACGGGCGTAGGGGGCTCGACGGTCGTCAACAGCCCGCAGTATCCCGAGCCTCCATTCAGCTTCATTCGGAGGCTCCGGATGGTCTCCAACCAAAACGTGGAGATCATCAACCTGTCGGGATACTCGCTCTACGAATACTCCCGAACGCTCCGCACGATGTTCGATCCAGCGACGCCATTTGGCAAGCGCGTCACGCCTGGACCTTTCGACCCCTCGGTGCGCTACTACAATCCTCCGGTCAGCTTGGGGGCCTCCAGCTCGCAGACCTGGATCGCCAGCTACCCAATATGGTCGGCCTGGGGCTGGTCTCTGCAGAGCGGGGTCCTCCTGCTACAGGACCCGGCGATCACCTACCAGCTTGAGATTACCTGGGGCGACACTACCGATCTCTACGCGTCCACCAGCGGGGCCACGCTTTCGAATGTCCAGGCGACCGTGATGGCGGAACTCTACTCGGTGCCACAGTTTGCCGATGACTTCCCCTCGATGTCGTTTACCAAGACTGTTACCGAGGAGATCCAGCCTTTGACGACCGGCACTGGCGACAACACCTTCCGGTTCGTCACCTCCAATCAGCTTCCGCGATTGATGCACGAGGTAGTCAACAACGGAGTGCCGATCAATCCCGCGAACGCCACAACTCTCAAGATCCAGTATGCCAGCACCCAGGTCCCCTATGTGATCAACTCGGATCTTCAGTTGTTTCGACAGAGGATGCTCTATGGGCAGGACCTGCACTGCGGCTGGTGGATACAGGAGCTATCCAACTCTTTCGGCCTGCCCGAACTGGTGAGCAACCGGGACATCATCAACACCGCGCAGTTGACCGACCTGTTCTCTATCATCACTCTCTCGGGCGTGACGCTGACCGGAACCCAGTTCCTTCGCACCGTCAAGGAGCAGCTCGTCGCAAACCGCTAGGAGACCTAAGATGCCTCTTGCAGCAATCACCGATCCGACCTTTACTCTCCAGCGCAAAGTGGCTGGGCAGACAGATCCGATGTTCCAGGTCCTTGACCAGTTGGGCAATCAGTTGTTCCAGATCAGCAGCATCGGTCAGTTGACCGCCCCAGGGTCGGGCCTGCCACAAAGCACGCTGTCACTGTCGGTTGCGGGCAACTCCAATGTCACTCTGACGATTGCCCAATCCGGAAATCCGAACCTGATCTTCACCGGTGCGCTTACGGGCAATATCCAGGTCATTCTTCCGACAACGCCTGCGGCAGGGTCGTCCTGGGAAGTGAGCAACCTGACGACTGGGGCCTTCACGCTGACCTTCATCGCCCAAACAGGAACGGGTATCGTCATCACGCAGGGTCAGCGCCAGGACGTGTTTTTCGATGGCACCAATATGCAGAGCGCCATCACCGATGCGCCCACCCTGGCGATTGGGAACGGATCGGCCATCAATCAGATCCTGGTGCTATCTGCGTCCCTTACCCCGGTCGCTGTGGCTGCCAACACGAGTGCTGAGCAAACCTTCAATCCGACCGCTTTCGCCGGTCTCACGACAGGCCACAGGGTGTTCGTGACGAAGCCCACGGCGCAGGCCGGATTGGGCATTGTAGGCTGCAGGGTGAGTGCCGCTGGAACGCTTGCAATCACCTATGGAAACTTCACGGGTGCTCCCATCACGCCTACAGCCGCGGAAACCTATCTGGTCTTTGCGATCAAGTAGATGGCGCACCTGACAGAAAGCGAGAAGCGGCAGCGGGAGGCTATCGTGAAGCGTTTGAAGGGGAAGCCTGGCATCAATCCCTACGCGGTAGCCACCGCCACCGTCCTGAAAGAGAGGCAAAAGTGATTTGGGTCATCGATCCGGCGACAGCGCCAAATAGCACTCTGGGAGACTTCTGGCACGCGTTCCTCGTCTTTCTGGCTATGTGGCTCGCGGGCAAGGCAAACGGCAATGGCGGCAGCAACACCAGCAAGTAGCCTGCCAGGAGGAGGCAAGTTCTTCCTGGCCTTGGTCTTGTTCGGTCTGGCTTATTTCCTGATGCCGTCGGGAGCGCAGCCGTGGTTCGCCTTGGTGATCATCCTCGGGGCCCTGCTCTACGCGGCCAACACAGGGGCTATCACGATTTTCGAGGGAGCATTGAAATGAGCGTCAATTGGGGATGGGTAGCGGCGATCGCTATCCTGCTCCTCCTGGCCTGCTGGTTTGGTGTCTACCGCCCAAACATGGGGGGTATGGCAGGAATGCACACGTAGACGGGGGACGGGAGCCCGGTCTTCGGTCTCCGGTCTTCGGTCCTCCGAAGGAGCTCGGCGATGAACATTACGTCAATCGTGATACTGGCGATCCTGGTCTTGCTGGCCATCTTTCTGTATCAGAGAGTGAGGGGTGGGGGATGAGCACACTGGAAACGTGGCTGGGGATCATTTTCATCCTGGTGCTCGTGTTCCTATTCTTGAGCCCCAACATGAATGGAAACCAGATCATCGGAAGCTTGGGGCAGGTGCAGATCGGCACCATCAAGGCACTTCAGGGACAGGGATAATGATGGAAACGATTGAAAGATATCTCGGCGATACAGTGATGGGCCTTGATAATTCGTCGTTCGCCGGACCTAGGCCACGTTATGCGATCCTTGGACCTAATGCCAGTCTGCTGATGGAGAGCGACGAATTTTCGAAGGTCTCGGAATGGCTGTTGGAACGGCTAGAAAAGGCGCAGATGGTAACCATTGTGAGGTTTTGGTAATGTTCAAGCGCTCTCACAAGTGCGGCTGCCAGAGCACAGCGCAGCAGGCGATGGAGGCCGAGATGCGCCGGGTGCCCGGCAGCAATCATCAGTTTCGCGTGAAGCTGCACGCTATCCCGATGCCGCAGGCGGTGCGGACGGAGGGCCTGCAGCCCTACGCCGTTCTGACAGGCACCGTGGCGACTAACGCTCGTCAGTTCCCCGCGCCAGGGGATATTGCTCTTCCGCCACAGCGTCGTGAGGAGAGCAATATCCCCTACAATCCCGGAGGAATTCGGGGATCGGCGCTCGTTTCGGCGCGGCAGGGTATCACGCTGATGATGGCGACCTGCTTCCGGAGAGCCGTGCAGTTTGTGCAGCCGGCCAGTCCGAACACGGCGCCCGTGCTCACTTACGCCTCGTTGCAGATCAATGACCTGCTGCGGCCCGAGGAGCGGGCTCTGGAGATGCCGCGGTATCACTTTGCCGTTGTCGATAGCCAGGGGATGTTGCGGGAGGCCAAGGCAAGCGCCCAGCGGCAGCTTCTCGGCGGACAGGCGGCTGGAGGGCCGTAGTGGATGCTAGATGTCTGATGGGGGCGGCGGTCGTGCTGGTGATCGCGGTAACGCCAACGATCCTTGACGCCTGGCGAGGCTGGATCGAGACGCCGGAGCATCGCTGGATCATTGTCACCGCCTACCTGGTGGCGATCGTCGTGGCGCTCTCGGCGTCGAAGATGCTGATCAGCGTTTAGGAAACGACGGTCAGGAGTTCGAAGGGGACTGGAAATCGGCTTGCAGGATATCCTTCATCGTTAGTCGTCGCCCCTTCCAGGTCGTCGCTTTCGACGCACAGGATGACACCTTTTCCGCCGTTGTAAAGGCTTCTGATCTCAAAGGCTTCGTTGAGGTCGCTTGTAAAAGACACGATCGATCCGTCAGCGAAGAGATAATCTTCGGATACCTCCCAGCGGTCCATAATGGGGCCGGGATCTTCGATGATACCCTTTTCAACGAGGGTCAAGAGTGAGCAGAGGTCTTCACCGATCTTGTAGTTTTCGCCTGCCGCGTGATAGAGTTTCATCGTATCAAAGTATACCGATTGGAGGCTGGATGTCAAGGGGGTATTTATGGACAAGCTGAAGGAACTGTTCAAGAAGCCCTGGGTCTGGATCGTCCTCGCCGGGGTCGTGGCGATCTACTTCCTGCGCGGGCGCCTGGCGGGGCTCGGACAGCAACAGGGAGCCATTCCGCAGCCGCAGCCCTCCGGTGGGGGCGGAGGCGGCGGCGCTGGATACGGCGCGACAGCCTCTCTGTCGCCGCAGGATCAGCTTGCTTACAACCAGCAGCAGCAGCAGTCGCAGCTTGGATACCAGCAGGCACAGCTCGCCCTGGCCGCGCAGCAGCAGCAGAACACCTACGAAGGGCAGTTGCAGAACCTTCAGTTGCAGCAGTATGGAAACCAGGTAGGCTACCAGAAAGCGGGGCTGCAGCTCGAACAGCAGTATCAGTCATCACTGCTGCCGTCCGCGGTGGGTCTCGGCCAGGAGCAGTATGCCACAGCCACACAGGCCCAGCGTCAACAAACGAACTACTACAAGGCGATCGCAGGCGCACAGGTAAGCTGTCCGGGCACCGCATCGATGCGGATCGATCCAACTACCGGACAGGCATACTGCCGGCAGAAGACCTCCGGGAGCATCCTCGGACTTCCCATAGGCGGATTGTTCCGGGTGGGTCAAGGTGTCGTGCAGGGAGCGCAGGCATACGCGCCGACAGCAGGCTACAATCTGGCGCAGGCTGGCACGCAGTATGTCACGCAGCAATACCTGACCTCTCCTGTGCGTCCCGGTGGGGGGGGGATGCCGGCTAGAACAGGGCAGACCGGAGGTCAGGGACCGAGCTACGGTGTCCTACCAAGTGCTCTGTTCAATCCGTCGGGGTTCGCCGGTCCGCAAGGCATACCGGGGTATACGACTGGCATAGCCGGTCCTATCCAAGGGCCGCAGCAGGCATACTCCTATGGAGGCCAGCAATCCAGCCAGCCCATTTCCTGGGATCAAACAGCGCTCTATGGAGGCCGGTCTCTCCAGACCGGAGGCACGCAGGTATCGGGTGGGCAAGCGGTCTACGCACCCTCCCAGCGTCAGGGAGCGCCGTCTCCCTACGGCTAGATCGGAGACCATCTCGCTTCGCTCCAGACCGGAGACGGAGGACCGGAGACGGGAGCCCGGTCCCCGGTCTACGGTCCTCGGTCGCGGCGCAGCCGCCAGTCTCCCGTCGCGACGACGAAGGAGGAACCATGTATATCGTCAACGACAGGCCACGCATCAGCATCCAAAACGCAGGACCCGGAACGACACCGACGCTCAAGCTCGCCCGGCACGGCGGCGGGACGATCGGTGGACCGGTTCGCGTCTACACCGGCAACCCTGTCACCTACGTCCATCAAGGTAATCAGGTGATCGCTCACGAGACGGTGCATCTGGCGCACCCTCACGGCTTCGAGCCGATGCCTTCCAACATCGAGTATCATCGGTTCGCGCCACAAGTTGGGGGACATTCGGCGATCGTAGGCGGCTCCATCGAGCGACCGGGAGGCATCGCCTGGCCAGACACTACTGTCGGAAGCTTTCAGACACAGCGCCTGATGGGAGCGGGCAGCTATCCTCCGCAGCCTGGCTACCCTGGCTACGGGAGATCGGCCACCGCCACTTCGCAGCACGCCGGGCCGGCGACCGGGGTGAACACGCAGGTCGTATGGGGAGAGGCCAGCCACCAGGGGATGATGACAGCACACCGGCCGCAGCCGCTGCGGCCTTCGATGAATGAGACAGGCCAGGCACCCGTGTCTCTGCGCACGACCAACCTGCGCTCACAGCCGGCCAGGGCTCCCCAGCACCCAGCGAGCCCATCGCAGGTATCGCGGCCCACGGGTTTGCGCCCGCGCCTCTCGGCCTTCTGGGGCAGACTGGTAAGGGCCTGATGCCAGCGCCTAGCTTCGGGGCCGTGCCGGGCGCGGATGAGGCGATTGAGGTCCCTACCTCGCCGCCCGATCCGGCTGATGATCTGCACGCCATACGGGAGCGATATGTCATCCCGGTTGTGAACACGCCGCAACCGTTCCAGCTTTCGCCCCTGTTCGCCGGGCGGATCGACTTGCGCAACCAGAAGATCAACGCCTTCACACTGACGGTGCGGGTGGGGACGGTCAACGTCTACCTGGGGGACTTCACGACCAACTCCGGCAGACCTCCGACCGAGCCCCACTTCATCGTCTCTGCGGGTATCCAGCGCACGACACAGACGATACCCTTGGCGCCGTCCGACCAATACATCATCACGCTCCAGGAGCCTGATGGCATCGCGACGGCGTTCGGCTGCTTCACCGCGCAGGCTCTCTGATGCACGGCGGTCCGGAGGAGTTCGCCTTTATGCCACCTCCATTCCCGCTCCCGGGAAACCCATTCCTGCGCCGGATCATCGGTGGACCTGGCGCTGTGCCGCCTCCCGATCCGTGCGCCAAGGTGCTCGGTTCCCAACAGCTCGGCTCGGTTTGCGGGAGCCTGAGCAAGATCGTATGGTATGACGCCAGCCAGGAGACGTATGCCGACGGCACGCGGATGGGGACGCTGCACGATTTCAGTGGCAACGCCCAGAACCTCACGCAGGCAGTGGCAGCCCAGCAGGCGGTGTTTCAGGTTGGCTCGGCTCCTGCCGGAGGGCCTACGTTTGGCTTCGACACGAACTCCGAGGGATATGGCAACGCCGCTGGGGCTGGGATCGCCCAGGCAGGTATCACGGTGCACGCGGTTGTCCGCTACGCCCTCGGGCAGACCAATCCCGGACCGGCTATCAACACACAGGTTTTCAATTGGAACGATGTAAACGGTTTCGGTCTCAATCAGATTTTCGGCGATGGATACAGCGGGAATTTCAATGATGTCGTCTCGTTCAACGGAGCAGGCCTGGCCACGGCCTGTATGTCGGCTATCTGCGGATGGCAGGTGCTCTCGCTGACCTGGACTGCGGCGGGTGTGATGACATTGTATCGACAGGGATCGGTCGTCTGCGCAGCCGGAAACATTGGGCTCAATCCTGCCAATCCTACACAGTTCTTCGTGGGAGCGGCTTCCTTCTTCGTGGGCAATGGGCTTATCATGCAGTTGTCCGAGTTGATGATGCTGGCCGGCGCAGAGACCGCGGCGCAAGTGCTGACGGATACCAACTGTCTCATCAAAAAGTGGGGTCTGCCATCGCTGTCGGGAGCGAGCCCCGCCGGATGCGTCTCGCCGTGTCCCGTTCCGGTATAGTGGCTCCTTCGTCGCAGACCGGAGACAGGCTCCTTCGTCGCGACCGGGGACGGAGGACCGGGGACCGGGCTCCCGTCTTCGGTCTCCGGTCCTCTGTCCTCGCTGGCACGAGAGTTGCAAGGAGTTGATTGGTGTTTGATCTGTTTGGAGACGCTCTGCGGCGAGCCGTGGCAAGTCGCTCTACAGAGAGCTACCGGCCTGCCGACAATCTGGACAATCGCTTCCTGCTGGAGGAGATCATCATCGATGACGCCACACCGGCGGCTTCGGGTGGGCATCCATATCACGCCACCCGTCCGATGACGGCGCTGGTCGTATCGGTCAAAGCGGGATCGGTTGATATCTACCTTGGCCTGCGTATCCAGGGGACAGGAGGCACGTTTCCGAGGATTCCCCAGTTCCATTTCGGGCAGACCAACAGACCGGAGACGGTCGAGCTTCGACCGGGCATCCACGATTTCACCGCTGTATCGGCAGGACCTGGCGCGACCCAGGCTTGCATCTTGGTGGAGGGTTTTTGATGAAGGTTCAGGAAGAAAGAAACCAAGTGGAGAAGGAAATCATTCGGATCTTCACAAGCAGTGGAGAGCTTTTCAACTTGGCGATGGAATTTCGCAAGCGGGAATGGAACGCCAAAGTGGGAGATGACAATCGCGTCGAAGAGCTTGTGTCAAACAACTTCATCATCCAATTCAGGATCAATCAAGGTGTGGAGGGGTCGATGATATGAGCGCGATTTGGTGTGGCGAGGGAGTGAGGTGGCCCAAGGGACGGATCTTCTCCTTGGTGGCTCTCCTGTGGCTTCTGGTGGCCCCTATGGTCAATCTGTGGGCGCAGGCCAACAATCCGAACTCGCCCAACGCGGCGGCGGTGCAGGGGCCTGACCCGACGGGCAACCTGGGGTATCCGATCAGCACGGTCCCGGCGCCGGGGGCGGCAAGCTGGCCTGTGGCGATCATGAGTGGGGCAGGCGGCTGCGTAACTCAATGCACCTCTCCCTGGATCGTCGGCTTCAACGGTATCGGGCAGCCTGTAAACGCAAGCCAGATCGGCTCCTGGGCAGTGAGCTTGCTCGGCGGAAGCGCCAACATCGGCAGCGTCAATCAAGGGACAAATCCGTGGGTAGTGGGCGGACCCCAAAACCCAGGATCGTTATTTTCCACGAGCCCTCCGGTTTTGGTAGGAGGGGTAGACGGATCATTTCTATCCGGCCGCGTCAGGGTTCAGCCTTATAGCACTGCTCCTGGGTCGTCCGGAGAATTTGACGGAAACGGATATGTAGTTCCGCTTGTCGGGATGTTTTGCGGGAACGCGGAGGGCAGTTTTGAGTGGGAAATGCCCATGGTGGCTCGCACAATATACGACAGCCAGGTCTCTCCCAGATCGATTTACGTAATCAGTCAAAGCTATCATTATGATAGCACGCAGTCGTCAAACTCTTCTGCCATCTGGACACGGGACCGAGCGATCGTCATCTTCAAGCCCCAGTCCTCGGTGGCGATCGGCGCCGAGGCTACTGTGTGGACGCCTGCCGCCGGGAAGAAGTTCCGGTTTATGGGCTTCAGCATCACCTCGGATGTAAGCGGGAACGTCACGTTCCGCGACAACACGGCGGGAACGATCATCTGGGTAGAGCCGTGCCTGGCCGGGCAGCCGATAAGCAGCCCACCCATGGGAAATGGCATTCTCTCGGCGGCGGCCAACAACGTGCTGACCGCTACCGGTCCCGCGGCCTCTCATCTCTCGGGGACACTGTTCGGCACGGAGGAATAGGACACCGATGACGAGCACGGAAGCCGTGGAGAAGCGGTGGCGCTGGTGGAGATACGTCACTATCGCGGAGCCGCCAATACCCTGCGAAGCGAGTGATGCGGGAGCGTTCGCGGTTCGATGGATGGATACCGACCTTGGCCCGCAGGCTGTCGATGATCGCTATGACGACAATGGCCTGCTGCAACAGCCAGTGGTCCAATGAGGGAGATGTGAACGATCGGCTTGGGGCGGGGCTCATCCTGGTGGCGGCTGGCGTCTGGCTGGCCGTCTGGTACTACCGGCAGCCGAGGGGCCGCAGGGTGTCGTTGCGCATGGTGCTGTTCGGAGGGCAGGCGTGATGGCAACAGCAGAAGAGAGAGCGGCACACAAGGCAGATAGCGCACGCTTGCTCCGGGAGTTCGATGAGAGGCAGGCGAGACAGAGAGGACGCAGAGAGGCAGTTCTGTCGGCAATTGACCGGATGCCAGGGGGAGAGCGTGGAGCGCCGCTGACGGTGTTCCTCGTGGCTGCCGTGATCTTGATCGCGCTCTACCTCTACCGGGCGAGCAAGGGCGGGTCCGTGAACCTGCTGCCGAACCGGTCCGGCGGCACGGTGACCGGAGGTGGGGAGATGACCGATTTTGGGCATCCAGGAGTATTCACGCCTGCCCCGCCGCCTCAGACACCAGCGCAGGATCAGGCTCCTGGGGTATCGCCTGCGCCAGTGCAAGCGGTCACACCGATTCCGTTCGTTCCACAGCAGGTCATACCGCCGGCTCTGCTGCCGTTTCCCGAGGTGAAGGCGATTGGACCTGTGGGGCCGAGCATCGCGGCTCCGGGAGGATACTGATGGCGGAACCGTTTCTGACGCCACCGATACTTCCGCCCCCACCGTGGCCGACAACGCTGCCGTTACCGACAGGTAGGCTTGGACCGCCCCCTGCAGGCTCTACCTACGTTCCACCGCCGGATACGGTGATGCGGGCGGCGCAGAGCGGCTTCCAAGCAGGCGTAGAGGCGGGGGCTCCAGGACAGACGTTTCATCGGGTGGGACCGTTCGGGATCTCGCCGCAGCAGATGGTGCCTTCTGTGGCCTACCCGAGCACGCAGGATACGATGGCAGGGGTGTCCCCGGCGGGGCCGAAGGCAGCCACGGCGCTGCCTCCTAATGAGCCCTGGGGAGGCGCCTGTGTCCAGTGGAAGGAGTGGCACGGGATCGCCCTCCCGCAGCCGGGCAGTTCGCTCAAGGACTGTGGGTTTGATTGGATGATCGGGGGTATCGCAGCGCTTGCTGTTGCGTTTGGACTACTCTTCTTCTTGGGAGGTGTGAGACGATGAGGGTAACGTTCAAGGTGATCGGACCCATACCCTGTGAGCAGGGCATGGAAGTGATCAGACGGATTACGGTTTCACAGCCGAGCTTGTCGGAAGCGGCCAAGCGGTGCCTGACCATGGCGCAGGAATGCTGGCCAAACGAGGCAATGGAGCTTCTGGAGGTCGGTAGGTCCTTCCAGCTCGAACTCGTGGAGGTGATCGATGATTGAGGCGTTTCTGGACAGGATTGGGGAGTTTGGTTTGACGATCGTTCCTCCTCCGAAGGGGAAACCGGTCTATTCACCTCCAGGGGAATACTGGCTGAATGGTGCGAGCGAGTGGCAGTTCGAAATGTTCAAGTGGGCGGTCTCTCGGATGGGCGGAGACCTAGAATTAGCCAGTAGCCACTCAATTGGCTGGTGGACCGAGAAGGAATGGAAGTATGGGCCGGAGGGCTGCCAAGAGGCCAAGGACTTTGGAGGCCTCCTTCTCTTTGTGAGGTTCAAGCGATGACGGGCACGCTAGGGTGCTTCCTGGCGATTTGGCGCTACCCCTTCCCTGGGGACGGGGACGACACGAGACGGCCCTTGTTGCCGATGCTGGAGGCGCCGTCACAGGGATGCTGGAGGAGAGGATGAGGAAGCGCATCTTTCACAACTTCACGATCCGAGAGGCTTACATCGATGGTCTAACGGTCGCCCAGCAGGGTGGGACAACCAAGCAGTGCCCCTTCCGAGTGGGAAACCGGGGTTACAGCGGCGGGTGGAGGATCGCCTGGATGACCGGTTTCGAGGACGGCCGGAAGGGCCTGACGCTCAAGCTCTTGCCATCCATGACTGCGAAAATACCCACTTGACGTTTGCTCGGTTTCCGGTATACTGAAGTATGAAATACAACGTAGTCACCCTTACAATCAACCAAACATACAAAATCCTCCAATCCTTCAACACGTGGGCGGAGGCCCACACCAACCTCCTCTTCCGGTTGAACCAAAACTTCAACCAGTCCCTCTACATCCATAACAACGAGGGGGAGGAGGTCTTCTCTGACCCCTCTCCTCCTAACCCAACAGGGGCTCCTGTGTAAGCGAGCCCCTGTACCAAACCCCCTAACTTTAAGCTACCCTACCCCCTAGGAGGAGGAGGCG
>Ga0187846_10001117_pt1 | contig 15203 bp, 13 predicted proteins | sample TC_taG_FD_161473 | JGI IMG/M metagenome (GOLD analysis project Ga0187846, IMG submission 161473) | Biofilm microbial communities from the roof of an iron ore cave, State of Minas Gerais, Brazil - TC_06 Biofilm (v2) | ecosystem: Environmental > Terrestrial > Deep subsurface > Cave > Wall biofilm...
ATCGCGTCGCGCACGATCTGCGCCGGTGCGTAGAAGCCGAGCGGCTGCGAATCGAGCAGGGCCGCGCAGAAAGCGGCCGGCTCGTGGCACTTGAGCCATGCCGACACGTACACCAGCAGCGCGAAGCTGGCCGCGTGGCTCTCCGGGAAGCCGTACTCGCCGAACCCCTGGATCTGCCGGAAGATCTGCCCGGCGTATTCGCCGCTGTAGCCGCGCGCCAGCATGCCGGCGATCAGCCGGTCGCGAAACGGCGCCAATCCGCCTTTGCGCTTCCATGCCGCCATCGCGCGCCGCAGCCGGTCGGCTTCGCCGGGCGTGAAGCCGGCCGCCACCACCGCCAGCTGCATCACCTGTTCCTGGAAGATCGACACGCCCAGCGTGCGCTCGAGCACGCCACGCACCGCCTCGGACGGATACGTGACTGGCTCCAGGCCCTGGCGCCGGCGCAGGTACGGATGCACCATGCCGCCCTGGATCGGACCCGGCCGCACGATCGCCGTTTCGATCACCAGGTCGTAGAAGCACTGCGGGCGCAGCCGCGGCAGCATGTTCATCTGTGCGCGCGATTCGACCTGGAACACGCCCACCGAATCGCCGCGGCACAGCATCCGGTAGACAGCCGGGTCTTCGGCGGGAATGTCCTGCAGCCGCAGGCTCGAGTCGTGGAACGCGTTGCGGTGGTCGAGCGCCCGCCGCACGCAGGTGAGCATCCCGAGCGCCAGCACGTCGATCTTCAGCAGGCCCAGCGCATCCAGATCGTCCTTGTCCCACTGGATGACGGTGCGATCCTGCATCGCGGCGTTTTCGATCGGAACCAGGCGCGACAGCGCGTCGCGCGCGATGACGAAACCGCCGCTGTGCTGCGACAGGTGGCGCGGAAAGCCGATCAGCTCCTGCGCGAGCTCGGCGATCTGCGCGATCACCGGGTTGTGCGGTTCGAAACCGGCCTGCGCGAGGCGCTCGGGACGGATGCGGCCGCCGTCCCACCACGACATGCTCTTGGCCAGCCGGTCGACCTGGTCGAGCGACAGGCCCAGCGCCTTACCCAGGTCGCGCAGCGCGCCGCGCGGCCGATACGTGTGCAGCGCGGCGGTCAGTGCGGCGCGATGGCGGCCGTACTTGGCGTAGACATACTGCATCACTTCCTCGCGCCGCTGGTGCTCGAAGTCGACGTCGATGTCCGGCGGCTCGTTGCGCTCGCGGCTGACGAAGCGCTCGAACAGCACACTCATCCGGTCCGGATCGACCTCGGTGATTCCCAGGCAATGGCACACCGCGGAGTTGGCCGCCGAGCCGCGGCCCTGGCACAAGATGCCGCGCTCGCGCGCGAAGCGCACGATGTCGTACACGGTCAGGAAATACGGCTCGTAGTGCAGCTCCCCGATCAGCGCCAGCTCGTGCTCGATCAGCGCGCGCACCTTTCCGGTACGCCTTGCGGGTAGCGCACGGCCGCGCCTTGCCAGGTCGCGCTGCGCAGGAAGGATGCCGGCGTGTGACCGGCCGGAACGATTTCGTCCGGGTATTCGTACCGCAGCTCGTCGAGCGAGAAGGAGCAGCGCTCGGCGATCGCCAGTGTTTGCGCCAGCAGTTCGGCCGGGTAGATGCGGCCAAGGCGGTACAGGGGACGCAAGTACTGCTCCGCGTTGGGCGCCAGCTTGCGGCCGCACAGCGCCAGCGGAGTGCGCAGCCGGATGGCGGTGATCGCATCCTGCAGTTTCTTGCGGCGCCGAACGTGCATGTGCACCGCGCCGGCGGCTACCAGTGGCATGGCGGCGCGCTCGCCTGCCCGCTGCAAAGCAGCCAGCCGGGCCGCGTCGTCGGGACCGCGAGTGAGCTCGCAGGCGATCCAGCTGCGCCCGGGCGCGAGCTCGTGCAGCCAGCGCGCATCGCGTTCGATCGCTTCGATGTCCGGATCGAACTGGCGCCGTCCTCGTGGCGCCAGTTCCGGGATCAGCAGCACCAGCGTGTCTTGCAGCAGGCGTTCGTGCGCGGCCAGATCGGCCGTGGTGAGGCGATACTCACCCTTGGAGGCGGCGCGCCGCGCCAGCGTGACGAGCTCGGACAGGTTGCCGTAACCGGCCCGCGTCCGCGCCAGCAGCACCACGCACGGCCCGTCGACGAGCCGGATCTCGGTGCCGTGGATCAGGCGGAATTCATTTGCTGCAGCCAGCTCGCCGCGCGCTGCACGCAGCGCCAGGTGCGCTCGGACCGCTCCCGCGAACGAGCACTCGTCGGTGATCGCCAGGCCGGTGTAGCCGAGCGCAAGCGCGCGCTCGACCAGATCTTCCGGATGCGAGGCGCCGCGCAGGAAGCTGAAGTTGGAGACGCAATGCAGTTCGGCGTAGGAAGGCTGCATTTGGGCAACCCGGGGATACTGTATAAATATACAGTATCATGGGTCAACCGCCGAGCCGGCTGCGTTACGCTCGATTTGCGTTTTGCAGAAAGCGATCTCATGCGCCCAGGATTTACCGCGTTGCTGGCTGCCGTGCTGGTGGCGCCGGCCCACGCGGACCATTGGACCGTCGAGAAAGCGGGGTTCGATCTGTACCGGATCGTCGGCAAGAACTTCTACCTGCGCACCGACGGCTGCGAGGACGCTCCGGCCAAAGGAGTCGTCGAGGTCCGCAAGCAGGATGGTGCCCGCCGGATGACTTTCGCCGGTTCGACCGCCGGTTGCGTCGTCAGGGATTTCCTGGCCCCGGTCGAAGTCGAGTCGAACCATTACGGTGTTCTGCTGACGCGCGATCAGACCAACAACTGGTATCGCGTCAGCGACAAGCGCGTCAGCGACTTGGATCTATACGTGAAGACGACCGGGTGTATCAGTCGCGGGATCTCGGAGCCGGCGGTTCTCGATTTGAAGCGGGGCGGTGCCGGCTTGATCCGGTTTTCGGACGGTCGCAGGTGCGGCGTCGAGCAGGTGTTTCGGCGTTTCAATCCTTGACAGGCGCGTTTTCCTTCGCGTCATGAAGATCTCTACCTCGAAACTGGCGGCCGCTGCCTTGCTCGGGTGCGCACTGGCTGCCGGCGCCGCTGCGGCGGAATTCAAGCTCTATCCGGGCGCTGAGCGGTACACGCCCCCGGATACCGAGCAGACCCGGGAGTTCATGGAGGCGTTGCGGCCCGGCGACGGAGGTCAAACTTCCGAACGGCGAGCGGATCGACAGCAGCTCCTCGCTGTCGGGATAGTGCGAGCTGTTGGGTTGCTGGATTTCCTGCCAGTGTTTGATGCAATCGGGATGGGTCATGGTTTGCGTTCCAGATCAGGGCGCCTTGCGACGAGTTGTACAAGGTCGGTTCCCAGTTCGAGTGCATTGAGCAGGTACTGGACCGCGATTTCCAGTTCGTCGTGATTGCACCAGTAGTCGTCGATGGTTCCGTACGTCGAGTAGCGGGACCGATTGAAGCCTTCCTCGATATCGTTGTACCAGAGGGCGGTGCGGCCCACGACCGCGACGACCCAGAAGCCTTTGCCGTGATCTCCGTAGGGATGCTGCTGCCACTTCTCCGGATCGATCCGGATGGCGTTCCAGAGATAACGCTGCGCAGGACTCATCCGCGCAATGCCCTGGGCGATGCGATCGTCGAGCGCCTGCTTGGAAATGGGGCTCCATTCGATCATGGCGGTTTGGCTTTCGAGTATATGGAATCTTCAGCAGAAAAATCCGTGCAGGTACCAGCCGCGCGGCTGCTTCAGTTCGCGGAAGATCCACAGCATCTGTCCAGTGCGGTTGCACGCCACGAAGTAGTCGCGATGCACGGTCGGGCGGCGCGGGTCACCGAAATCCCACCAGCCGGCTTCGATCCTTTCCGGGCCGGCCAGCAGCGCGAGCTGCCCGCCGTACTCGGGTTGGTCGGCCTGTTGCGGCAACGGATGCGGCGCGGGCAGGATCAGCAGCGGGCGTAGCTGTGCGCTTGGCGGCCGCGCGGGCGCTCGCGGCGGGGCGCGCTCCATCGCCAGCGGCACGATCCGATAGGCGTGCTCGGGACGGTGATCGTCGATCGCCTGCAACTGGAACACGCGTTCGGAACCGAAGCGGGCGTGCAGCGTCTCGGCCAGCTGCAGCCAGTCGGGGCCATCGCGAACGCTGTCGCTCGAGGGTGGCAGCAGGCTCGCGTTGCATGCCTGGAACGATTCCAGGCGCTCGACCGCGAGCGACAGTCCCACCGCGGGGCCGGGCAGGCTGACACGCGTAAGCCGCTGCGCGAGCAGTTTCATCAGCCGCCCGGTATCACGCTCCGGTGCGGCCAATGCCAGTGCGATCCGAGTTGCCGCCGCCGCTTGCGTGCCACGAGTGTTGTGATGGGCGGTGAAGATCAGCTCGGTGACGCTTGCGCCGTGGCCGCGCAGGAAGCCTTCGAGCGATCGCAACAGCCGGTGTGCGGGGAACATCAATTGCCCCGCTTGCGTCAGGTCGGCCGGCAGCTCCAGGTGGGCGGCAAATCGCGCCGGCGGCAGAAACGCCGGCTGTGGATCGGGCCGCAGGCCCAGCGCGCGATCCAGTTCCTCGAGTCGGCCGGCGCCGAAGCGCCGCGCGAAGGCATCGCGCGGCAGTTCGAGCAACTGACCGATTGAGCTCAACCCGAGTGCGTGCAGCGTGTGGGTCGTGTCCGCATCCCATTTCAGCACGTCCAGCGGCAGGGGTGCGAGCGTGGCCTGCAGCTGCCCGTCGGCCTGGGCATCGCGCGCCGGCAGTCCGCTTGCCCGTGCCGTTCCGATCAGCCACGCAGCAGCGGGATTGGGGGCACCACCTGTGGCGGCGCGGTACCCCAGGCCTGCCAGACCACGGCGGATACGCTGCTGCAACTCGTCACGGCCGCCGAACAGCTGCTCACTGCCGCCGGTTTCCAGCACCAGACCGGCTGCGCCGGCGTTCGTGCCGGTGCGGATCGCGACGCGGGAACTGAACTGGTAGGCCCAGCAGGCCAGTTCGTGCAGCGCTTCGCGCTCGCGCTCGAGGTCGCGCGGCACTACCGCCAGCGCGTTCGCCAGTGCCTGCGCGGCAGCCAGTTTCATCGCCGGCTCGATTCCGGCTGCGCGCGCCGCCTTGTTGCAGAACGCGATCGAGGGCCGCTCGCGCGGCCCTTCGATGATCGCCAGCGGCCCGGTAGATTGCGTGGCGCGCGCCGCCAGCTGCAGCGGCAGCGCGGGCAGGCAAAGGGCTAGCCAGCGTTCGCCAAAGCCGCCGCCAGCCGCCACGGTTTCACCGCCGCAGCTTGAGGCGATTGCAGTGATGCCCCGCCCCAGCCCCAGGGGTACACCTGCAACGCGACCGGTTCGATCAGGGGCCGGCAGCGCCGCTTCAGGATGTGCACGGCGAGTTTGCGTGGTGGTTCCGGCTCACAGGTCAGTTGCAGGCGCAGCACGGCCGGAGAAGGCGCACCGGCACAACGCGAGGGCCGCAGTGCGAACACCATCGCCCGATGCCGCTGTGCCAGCAGATGCAGACGGCGCAGCGCGCGAAAATCCACACCCACGCCGCAGGTCGGCAACCAGCCGATCAGGGCACCGAGGTGGGCGGCGCGCAAGCACTGCTCCACTGCCCACCAGGCTTCCCGTGCGACCGCCGGCCTGACGAAGATGCTGCAGGACGGATCGATGCCAGCCTCGGCGAGGGCCGGCGGATACGGCACCGCCCGTTGCAACGCTTCGGTGGCAGGCAGCGGGTGTTCGCGCGGCACGGGCCGCCGCAGATGGATTTGCGCAGATGGCTCGTATTCGGACGGCCCGCCTTCGCACGGCAGGATCCACGCGCAGGTGCGGCCGGCACGGGCTTGCGCGGACAATGCGGGGGCAAGCAGGCTCAGCTCGCCGATGCCGGGATCGTCGTACAGCAGTTCGATCAGCTGCCCATGCGGCCAGCCGCCGCCGGGCAGTTCGGCATCCAGGGCGGCGAAGCCGCTGGGCGTGCATTCGCCGGCCGCGCCGGTGAGCGCCGGATCATCGGCGTGCCACACGCCCGCGGCCTGAACGAACGCCCCTTTCGCAAGCATCGGCACACTTGCAGCGGCTTACACCGACGGACGGATCACACCGACCGCCAATCCTTCGATCACGAGGGATTCGCGTTTCAGATCGACGATGATGGACGCGTAATCGGGGTTTTCAGCGATCAGCTCGGCACGGCTGCCTCTGAGCCGGAAACGCTTGACGGTGACTTCGTCGCCCAGCCGCGCAACTACGATTTGACCGTTCGATGCCTGCTGCTGCCGGTGCACGGCCAGCCAATCGCCGTCCAGAATGCCGGCGTCGCGCATGCTCATGCCGCGCACTTCGAGCAGGTAATCGGCACGCGGCTTGAACAGCGCCGCATCGACGACCGGATGCCGCAGCACATTTTCCTGTGCCAGGATCGGGCTGCCGGCCGCCACCTTGCCGATCAAGGGCAGGCCGAATTCACGCGCCGCCGCCCCGATCGCATCCTGCGAGCCGCTTTTCAGGCGGATGCCTCGCGACGTGCCCGCCAGCAGTTCGATCAGCCCCTTTCTTTGCAGCGCCTGCAGATGCTGCTCGGAGGCGTTCAACGATCGGAACCCGAAGGCGCGCGCGATTTCCTCGCGCGTGGGCGGCACTCCGCGAGTGCTCAGTGCATGGCGTATGAAATCGAGGATTTCACTTTGGCGGGCGGTCAGCGCCAGGGCGGTGTCGGTGCTCATCTGTCGTGTCGTCCTGTCGCTTTTGTCGACAGGCGTGCAGAGCGTGATACTGTCAATATATACAGTACTAGCTCGGAACGCAAGACCGCCTTGCAACCGCTTGCCACTCGCGGTTCACAGCCGGTATTCGTCGAACAGCACCCTTTGGTGCCGCCAAAGTCGCGTGATACACTGCCTCTTCATGCGGAAGCCGCTGGGCTGTATTTGATGCAGCCCCAATGGAGCGCGCGGTGGAGTGAAGCGCGCGGATCCCCATAGTCCACGGAATCAGGGAAACCGCACCCCCGCTTGCGCGCGCGACACAGGGCGCGCGGCCTGCTTCTTGATTGGTACGGTACAGACCGGCACGGACAACCAGCCGTGGCCGCCTTTGCGCGGCCAATGGCGTTGGTCCCGGATCGGGGATTTGGTTCGGTGAACCTGCATTGCCGGCTCAACTGGGCCGTGCGCGGGCCGGGCCGATTTGACGGAGAAAATGGACCCGCACGAGGCGAAGGTCGTCCTGGAAGCGGCGCTCCTGACCGCACAGCAGCCGCTGTCGCTGGGCGACATCGGCAGGCTTTTCGACGGCGAATTCGACGGCGCGGCGCTGAACGCGCTGCTGGATGAGTTGCGCTGCGATTGGCAGGATCGTGGGGTAGAGCTCGTACACCTGGCGTCGGGTTGGCGCTTTCAGAGCACGCCGGCGATGCGGGCGTACCTGGAACGGCTGAACGCGGAGCGCCCGCCGCGGTACTCGCGAGCGGTGCTCGAGACTCTGGCGATCATCGCGTACCGGCAGCCCGTGACGCGCGGCGATATCGAGGAAATCCGCGGCGTAACCGTCTCCAGTCAGGTGGTACGGGCGCTGGAGGAGCGCGGATGGATCGAGGTCGTGGGCCATCGCGAGGTGCCGGGGCGCCCCGAGTTGCTGGCGACGACGCGCGCTTTTCTAGATGACCTGGGGCTGCAGTCGCTGCAGCAATTGCCGGCACTTGCGGCCGGCGAAGACACACCCGCGCCCCGATCCGGCCTCGGCGCGCCGAATGGAAAGGACGATCTGAATGAACCACGGGAGTTGGAGTTGCCGATGACGCATCCTGCCGAAGCGACCGAGTCAACCTCATCGGTCGTGCCGCTGTCATGAACCGGCCGCTCGGTGGCAGCAATGGGCCGGCCCAGCCGCCGCAGGACGACGACGCTGCGCCGGCGGCCCCTGAGCAAGCGCTGCTGCCGCCAGAAGATCTTGCCGCCAAGCGTGGAGCCGAGGCCGCGTCGGCATACCCGCCCGAAGCGCTCGAAGCGTCCGGCCAGGACACCGATGCCGCTGCAGCGGCAGAGGGTGACGAGGCGATGGACGATGACGCGAAGGACGAGGTGAAGGACGAGGACGACGGCGACGGCGCTGGCGAGGCCATCGCCGCATCCGGGACCGCTGCGGAGTCGGAGCGCCGCCTGCGCGGTCCGCTTGGGCGCCGTCGACGCGGGCGCGGCGAGCGGGGCGGGCGTGGCGAACAGGGAGGCCGGGGCGAACAGGCAGGGCGGGGCGAGGCTGCCGCCGAGCCGCGCCAGACCGAACCGTCGCCGCCGTTAGCCGATGGCGAGGAATTGAGCACCGCCGCGATGCCGGAGCAGCCGTTTGCGCGCGAGCTGCTCGAGCGGGGGCGGCGCGCAGCGCAGTCGGCGCTGAACGCGCAGTCGGACAAGCTGCACAAGGTTCTTGCAGACGCCGGCATCGGCTCGCGCCGCGAAATGGAAGAGCTGATCATCGCCGGTCGCGTGTCGGTGAACGGACAGCCCGCCCACGTGGGGCAGCGCGTACTGCCGACGGACCAGGTGCGCATCAATGGCAGGCCGCTGCAGCGCCAGCAGCCGGGCAAGCTGCCGCGCGTGCTGATCTATCACAAGCCCAGCGGCGAGATCGTCTCGCACGACGATCCGCAGGACCGGCCCTCGGTGTTCGAGCGCTTCCCGCGAGTGGCGGGCGGACGCTGGATTTCGGTGGGCCGCCTGGACGTGAATACCGAGGGGCTGCTGGTCGCCACCACCTCGGGTGAACTTGCGAACCGTCTAACCCACCCCCGTTTCGAGGTCGAACGCGAATACGCGGTGCGCGTGGCGGGGCAGCTCGCCGACGAGCAGCGCCAGCGCCTACTCGACGGGATCGAGTTGGACGATGGCCCGGCGCGCTTTTCCCGCCTCGAGGATGCCGGTGGCCAGGGTCTGAACCACTGGTACCGGGCCGTGATCAAGGAGGGGCGCAATCGCGAGATCCGGCGCATGTTCGACGCGGTGGGCCTGCAGGTCAGCCGGCTGATACGGATCCGCTTCGGCTCGATTGCGCTGCCGCGAACGCTCGCGCGCGGCCGCTTCCTGGAACTGGCACCCGGCTGGGTGGAGGCCTGGTTGCATGACCTCGGCATCGGGACGGAGGCGGTTCGCAGCCGCTCGGCCGGCCCGCGCCGCGGCGACGGTGGCCGGCGCGGCAAGCCGTCCGGCGGGCGGTCCGGCGGCGGTCAGCGACAGCCCGACCCGATGACCAGTACGGTTAGCTACATTGCCAGCGGAACCCATCCGGGCAGTCCGCGCGGGATGCCGGGAGCGCAGAACCGCTTCCGGCGTTTCAAGCCTGGGCGCGGGTTCGGCTAGCCGGCGCAGCCGAACACGAATATAATCACCTGTTACCCGGGAAGGCGCGCTCGGTGTAGGCCGGCGCCAGCCTGTTGGACCAGAAAAATGGGCGTTCCGGCCCATTTTTTTTTGATGCGAGGGAATGCGCCGATGCGCAGTGGGTTCGCGACCGCAAGTGCGGTACGCGAGTTGATCGAGCCAACCGTTAGCGGCCTGGGCTACGAGCTGGTCGAGGTTGAGCGCTGCGCGCACGGATTGCTGCGCGTGACCGTGGATACGGCAGCCGGGCTGGGCGGCATCGGCCTGGACGATTGCGAGCGGATCAGCCGACAGCTGGTGCATCTGATGGCAGTCGAAGGGGTCGACTACGAACGCCTGGAAGTGAGTTCTCCAGGACTTGATCGCGTTCTCGCGGGCGCGCGCGATTTCGTCCGCTTTGCCGGCGCGCCAGTGCAGGTGCGGCTAAAGGAGCCGCTGCAAGGACGCCGCCGCTTCCAGGGCAGGCTTCTGGGGCTCGACGGGCCGTTCGGCGAGGAACGGGTTCGGCTGCAGGTCGAACCGCTGCCACAGGCGCAGCCGCGGTCTGGCGGTCGTGTGCGGGCGGCGCGCAGCGCGGTACGGACGGCGGAGCCGCCCGAAACATTCGAGTTTCCGCTCGCGGCCATTGAAAAAGCGCGCCTGGTACCCCAGTTCAACTTCAGCGGCGCGGCAAAAGTAGACGAAAAAGGCGGCCATGCTGTTCGGAGCTGCGATGAGTAAAGAAATCCTGTTGCTGGTGGATGCACTGGCGCGCGAGAAGAACGTCCCGAAGGAGACGGTCTTCGGAGCGCTGGAGGCGGCGCTCGCATCGGCCACCAAGCGCCTGTTCGCGGAGGAGGACGTCGAGGTGCGCGTCGCGGTGGACCGCGAAAGCGGCGAATACGACGCCTACCGCCGGTGGCTGGTCGTTCCCGACGAGGCCGGCCTGCAGGAGCCGGGACATCAAATCCTGCTGTCGGAGGCGCGCGAGCAGATCTCCGATATCGAGGTGGAGGAATACATCGAGGAGCAGTTGCCGCGGCAGGAACTGGGGCGCCGCTTCGCGCAGGACACCAAGCAGGTGATCCTGCAAAAGATCCGTGATGCCGAGCGCGAGCAGCTGCTGAGCGAATTTCTGGCCCGCAACGACGCCATCGTCAACGGCACCGTCAAACGGATGGACAAGGGCGACGCCATCATCGAGATTGGCAAGGTCGAGGCGCGTCTGCCGCGCTCGGACATGATCCCGAAGGAGAACCTGCGGGTCGGTGACCGCGTGCGTGCGCTTGTGGCAAAAGTCGACCGCCAGCTCAGGGGCCCGCAGATCATCCTGTCGCGCACCTCGCCCGAGTTCCTGATGAAACTGTTCGAGCTCGAAGTGCCGGAGATCGAGCAGGGTCTGCTGCAGATCAAGTCGGCCGCGCGCGACCCGGGCGTTCGCGCCAAGATCGCCGTCTGGACCAACGACCGGCGAATCGACCCGATCGGGACGTGCGTGGGCATGCGCGGCTCGCGCGTGCAGGCGGTGACCAACGAGCTGGCCGGCGAACGGGTCGACATCGTGCTGTGGTCCGACGATCCCGCACAGTTCGTGATCGGAGCGCTGGCTCCTGCCAACGTGTCGTCGATCCTGGTCGACGAGGACAAGCACTCGATGGACGTGGTCGTCGACGAGGACAACCTGGCGATCGCGATCGGCCGCAGCGGCCAGAACGTGCGGCTGGCCTCGGAGCTCACCAGCTGGCAGATCAACATCATGACGGCCGAGGAGTCGACGAAGAAGCAGGATAGCGAGCAGACCGGCATCCGAGAGATGTTCATGCAGCGCCTGGACGTGGACGAGGAGGTCGCGAACATTCTGATCAGCGAAGGTTTCTCCAGTGTGGAGGACATCGCGTACGTTCCGGTGGCCGAGTTGCTCGAGATCGAGGCGTTCGATCAGGAAACCGTGGAAGAGCTGCGAACGCGCGCGCGCAACGCCCTGCTGACCGAGGCGATCGTTCGCGAGGAGAACCTCGACCGCACGGAGCGCTCGTTGCTGGACCTGGAGGGGATGGAGACCGAGCTGGCGATCAAGTTGTCGTCCAATGGCGTGCGTTCGCGCGACGAGCTGGCCGACCTGGGGGTCGACGAGCTGACCGAGATGACCGGAATCGACGCCGAGCGGGCCGGCCGCCTGATCATGGCGGCGCGGGCCCACTGGTTCGAATAGCGGGGCGGATCAAGCAAGGATCCCGACGAGCATGCAGGCCAACACAGTCGCGCAATTCGCAACGGAGCTGAAACTGGCGCCGCAGGTGCTGCTCGAGCAGCTGCGGGCAGCCGGGGTCGAGAAGCGCGCCGAAACCGACTCGCTCAGCGAGGAGGATAAGGCGCGGCTGCTGGAAGCACTGCGCCGCGCGCACGGCGGCATGGAGATCGAGAAGCGCAAGGTCACGCTGACCCGTCGCCAGACCTCCGCCATCAAGCAGGCCGATTCCACCGGCAAGGCGCGCACGATCCAGGTGGAAGTCCGCAAGAAGCGCGTCTTCGTCAAGAGGGACGCGGAGTCCGAGGTGGAGGCGACGCCCGCCGCCGCAGTGATCGATCCGGCCGAGTTGGCCCGGCGCGAAGAGGAAGAGCGGCATCAGGCTGAGCTGGTTGCCCGCCAGGTGGCAGAGGCGCGGGAGCGCGCGGAACGCGCGCAGCGCGAACTCGAGGAAGCCGAGCGGCGCCGCAGGGAGGCGAGCGAGCAGGCACGCACGCAGGACGAGGTGGCGCACACCGAGCGCGAGCACGCGCAGGCCGAGCAGGAAGCCACGCAGCGCGCCGCGCAGGCATCCGCAGCCGAGCAGCAGGCCAGCGCCCAGGCACAGGAGCGCGCGCGCAAGGTGGTGGAGGACGAGGTTGCCGCCATTAAGACGATGATGGCCACTCCTCGCAAGGTTGCGAAGGCGCCAGCCTCGGAGGGCACGCTGCACCGTCCCGCCGCGAAAGTCGAAGCCAAGCCGGCTGAGGAGAAGAAGGACGACAAGAAGGCCGGTGCCAAGGAAGTCAAGTCGGTCAAGCTCGCCTCGAGCTGGTCCGAGGACGCGGCCAAGCGCCGCACGATCAAGACGCGCGGGGACGCCGGCACCGGCACCGCGGCCTGGCGCGGGCCGAAGGGCCACCGGCGCGGCGAAGAGCGCGAGAAAGTCGCTGCCCCTCAACCGACCGAGACCGTCGTTCGCGAGGTCTCGGTGCCCGAGACGATTACGGTAGCGGACCTCGCCCACAAGATGGCGGTGAAGGCCTCGGAGGTCATCAAGGTCCTGATGAAACTGGGCCAGATGGTGACAATCAACCAGGTGCTCGACCAGGAGACGGCGATCATCGTGGCCGAGGAGATGGGCCACAAGGCGTTCGCCGCCAAGCTGGACGACCCCGAAGCGTTCCTGCTCGACGCCACCACCACGACAGTGTCCGGTGTCGAGCAGCCGCGGCCGCCGGTGGTGACCGTGATGGGCCACGTCGACCACGGCAAGACGTCGTTGCTCGACTACATCCGGCGCGCCAAGGTGGCGGCCGGGGAGGCCGGCGGCATCACTCAGCATATCGGTGCCTACCACGTCGAGACACCGCGCGGCGTCATCACCTTCCTGGACACGCCGGGCCACGAAGCGTTCACGGCGATGCGCGCGCGCGGTGCGCGCGCGACCGACCTGGTGATCCTGGTGGTGGCGGCCGACGACGGCGTGATGCCGCAGACGATCGAGGCGATCCACCACGCGAAAGCGGCCAAGGTGCCGATCGTCGTCGCGTTGAACAAGATCGACAAACCGGAGGCCAATCCCGATCGGGTCAAGCAGGAGCTGGTGGCGCAGGAGGTGGTGCCCGAGGAGTACGGCGGCGATTCGCCGTTCGTCCCGGTATCGGCCAAGACGGGCCAGGGCATCGACGAGCTGCTGGAGAACGTGCTGCTGCAGGCCGAAGTGCTCGAGTTGAAAGCCGTGCACGACGGACCGGCCAAGGGCCTGATCATCGAGTCGCGCCTGGACAAAGGTCGCGGGCCGGTGGCAACGGTGCTGGTGCAGTCGGGCACGCTCAAGCGCGGCGACGTCGTGCTGGCGGGTAGCAGTTTCGGGCGCGTCCGCGCGATGCTCGATGAATCCAGCAAGGCGATCCAGAGCGCCGGCCCTTCGATTCCGGTCGAGATCCAGGGGCTGTCGGACGTCCCGGCTGCGGGCGACGAAATGATGGTTCTCGGCGACGAGCGCAAGGCGCGCGAGATCGCGCTGTTCCGGCAAGGCAAGTTCCGCGATACCAAGCTTGCCAAGCAGCAGGCCGCGAAGCTCGAGAACATTTTCGAGGACATGAATCGCGAAGGCGCCAAGACGCTGGCGCTGATCATCAAAGCGGACGTACAGGGCTCGCAGGAAGCGCTCGCGCACGCGCTGTCCAAGCTGTCGACCGACGAGGTCAAGGTGAACATCGTTCACGCCCAGGTGGGCGGAATCACCGAGAGCGACGTCAACCTGGCGCTGGCCTCGCGCGCGGTGGTCATCGGCTTCAACGTGCGCGCCGAGCAGACTGCGCGCAAGCTGGCCGAAACCAACGGCATCGACATCCGCTACTACAACATCATCTACGACGCGGTCGACGACGTGAAGGCGGCGCTGTCCGGCATGTTGGCGCCGGAGCAGCGCGAGCAGGTGCTTGGGCTGGTCGAGGTACGCCAGGTGTTCCGCATCTCCAAGATCGGCACGGTGGCCGGTTGCATGGTGCTCGACGGCTTGGTGCGGCGCACCTCCCGCGCGCGCCTGCTGCGCGACAACGTCGTGATCTGGACGGGTGAGCTCGACTCGCTGAAGCGCTTCAAGGACGACGCGCGCGAGGTCAAGGCCGGTTTCGAGTGCGGCCTGTCGCTGAAGGGGTACGACGATATCAAGGAAGGCGACCAGCTGGAGATCTTTGAAGTACAAGAGGTTGCCCGCTCGCTGTAGAGCACCTGCGCGGTTATGAAGACCAACCGTACGCAGCGGATCGGCGAGCAGATCCAGCGCGAGCTGGCCGAGATGATCGGACGCGAGTTGCGTGATCCGCGCATCGGTATGGTAACGATCAGCGACGTGGACGTGTCTCCCGATCTGACGCATGCCAAGGTGTTCTTCACCGTGATCGGCGCCCCGGGCGCGGTGGCGGCGGAGGGACTGAATGCGGCGGCCGGCCATCTTCACCATCTGCTGTTCAAGCGGCTGCAGCTGCGCACGGTGCCGCAGCTGCGCTTCGTGCACGACGCATCGGTCGAGCGCGGCTTCGAGATCGACCGCCTGATCGACCAGGCCGTCGGCAAGCGCGGCACCGAATAGGCCGGACCGCTCGCATGCGACGCGACCGGTTCGATGCCGTCGACGGGGTTATGCTGCTGGACAAGGCGACCGGTCCGAGCGCGAACGCATGCCTGCAGCGCGCCCGCACGCTGCTGGCCGCCCGCAAAGCGGGACACACCGGTACGCTCGATCCGCTCGCAAGCGGGCTGCTCGCGCTGACTTTCGGCGAGGCCACCAAGTTCTCCGGACAGTTGCTGGACGGCGATAAGAGCTACGAGGCGCGCCTGGTTCTGGGCGCGACCACAGCGACCGGCGACGCGGAAGGCGAGGTCCTCGAACGGCGCCCGGTCGACGTCACGCTCGATCGGTTCGAGCAGACCCTGGCACGCTTCACCGGCGACATCGAGCAGGTGCCACCGATGCACTCCGCGCTGAAGCGCGACGGCCAGCCGCTATACCGCCTGGCGCGAAAGGGCATAGAGGTCGACCGCAACCCCAGGGCGGTCCGGATCCAACGGCTGTGGACGATTCACTGGGACCGGCTCGAACCGATCATCGGCGTCGAATGCGGCAAGGGCGTGTACGTGCGAGTGCTCGGCGAGGATATCGGCGCCGCGCTGGGTTGCG
>Ga0187846_10001118_pt1 | contig 15201 bp, 20 predicted proteins | sample TC_taG_FD_161473 | JGI IMG/M metagenome (GOLD analysis project Ga0187846, IMG submission 161473) | Biofilm microbial communities from the roof of an iron ore cave, State of Minas Gerais, Brazil - TC_06 Biofilm (v2) | ecosystem: Environmental > Terrestrial > Deep subsurface > Cave > Wall biofilm...
GAGGAGAGTATCAACCAGAACTATCACCCGCACCAAAGGGGCCAGCCCATCCGGGCGAAATCGACTGGGCCGTTTGCGAAGGGCACCTCGACGTGGCCTTCCTGCTGAAGAAGTTCACTTTAACGCCAGCCGAAAGGGCAGAGGTCGAATAACCATACCCCCGGGTCGAGTTGCGACGAACCTTTCGGCGGAAGGCGCCCACCGCACGGTTTTACAATTGAACTTGGAAGGCTCCTCCCGCCGAACTAACGCACTATTTTAAGCCCAGCATCGCTTTGGCTTTGGCAATCGCGTCTGCGAACGAGGGGCGCGCCAGTGCGCGGTGAACATAGGCCCCGAGCTTAGGCCAACGCTTGGCGTCCGGCGACACACCGCAAAGGCTTGCCTGGGCGAATTGCGTTGCGACCCCGATATCGCCGATCGAGAAGCTGCGTCCCACTAGCCAGTCCCCGTTTCCGAGCTGAGTTTCGAGATAATCGAGCAAGGGTGGCATTTCTTCGTTGATAGCCTTGTTGACGATCGCCTCATCGGTCGGCTGCTTGAAGAACGCAGGCCCGGCAATTTTCTGGAAAAAGATCTTCCCGGCGAGAATCGGAGCGAGGCCGCCGTCGCCATATTCCTCGAACCACAGTGCACGAGCATAGTCGCGCGTGTCAGACGGATACAGCGCGGGCGACGGCTTTACCCGCTCGAGATAGGCGATGATCACCGATGAATCCGCGAGTGAGAAATCGGCGTCGCGGTAAGCGGGAATCCGGCCCAGGGGACTGATATCCCGGCTAACCCGCGGCATTTCTGGCGGCGCTATCGCAGGCGCCACCGGCTCATGTTCGTATGGCATGCCCTTTTCCGCGAGCGCGACCATCACTTTGCGGACGAATGGGGAGATTGGGGCTCCATAGAGAGTTGGCATGGACTACTCCTATAGGTGAGATTCCGGAATATTGCAGCATTGCTCCGGCGAGTTCGCAACCTGCTGCTCATCAGCGGTGGAGCTGGCCAACTCGATCTCGGGGGACCGTTTCAGTGCGGAAGGCGGACATTGCCCTGGAATTCTTCTTTGAGTTTCTGAATCGACTCTGAGAGCAGCGAAATGCTTACTTGCAAAGAAGCTCGCGCAAGCGCGATTTCAATACCATCTCTGCCGGTGAGCGACCGTTCGATTCAAGCCACGCCTCGAAGTCGCGCATACGGACCATGTGCTGTACTTCGGGTTGCTTGACCACAACGGTGATGATGGTCTGGCCGTGGCTGATGGCACCCGCCCACTCCGTATCGCGCAGGGTAGCCAAGCCTCGTGCCACAGCTTCATACAGACTGTCCGCGCTGACCTCGACGGTATGCTCGACGCCCTCGATGTCGCGGCAGGTGACTCTGCATGTCCGAAGCGGCACCCAATAATAGCAGCATATTTGCTATTTATTCGCCACAGAATGGGTGAACACCTACATCGAGCGGGATTTCTAGGAGGATGATGCTCAATCCTGCCATGTCTCAGAATCCATTAACAGTCGTTTACATTCCTAAACATCTCTACAGTTAAGTAGAGAAAGGTGATAGGTGTGACTTGTGGCGGAGACTCACAGATGAAATCGGGGGGAGAAATGGAGAGGAGGGGAAATCCAATTCGCACTCGAAGTTGCGCGGTCAACCTTTGGAGAGAGGCCGCGAAACCTACAAGCAGTGGCATAGTCGGAGAGGTGCACGATTATCGATGCTTCTTACGGTTGCTACCTCGACGAGTGTACTCAGCCATTGTTGTGGGGATTTGGGAAACGGTCCTTGGTCGAGAGCCGATTCGGATCGAGCTATTACATAAGCCATCAATGAAGCCTCCGGTTTGAGAGCTGCTTAGTCATGTCAAAAATGGCCGCGGCAAACAACAACTGGAATCAGACGCTCTTGCTTGATGCTCACGGCCGCCATGTGTACAGCACGTCGGGTTCGCGTTCTTCGTTATGCGAGCCGTCGGTGAACTCTGAAGCAACGAAACCGCGCGCTTCATAGAATCTGCGCGCCCGCGCGTTCTGCTGGAATGTCCATAGTGTCAGACCGTCAGGATGTAATTCCTTCGCGATAGCCAGAAGTTTATCTCCGATCCCTCGATGCTGATATGCTGTTGTGATATATAGATGATCGATGTGATCACTAAGGAGAGCGACGAAGCCCACCACAATGTGATTCGCCTCGGCGACGAGGACGTGCTCGTGCAGCAGCACGTGATCGGTAAAATAAGTAATCGCATCTTCGCGCGAATGGAGTATGGGTAGTCATCGCATCGCCTGCCGGCGCGAGTCGAGATGCACATCCGCGATGGCTTCAGCATCGGCAGACCGAGCGCGTCTGATCTCGAATTCGTTCATAGAGTTCGAACGTAGGTAGGGTGATCAATTGCGGTCGCTGGAGGTCTGGCCGATACGGGCACGCCGCCACTTAAAGCTTGGTTGATCTCATTGACAAGGGCCTGGTCACGCCCATGTTCGAGGCCGAGCCCGAGAGCCTCCAGCGTCATCGCGTACCATGTGCTCGCCAGATCGCAGTTTATGGCGCACTCAAGCATGGCCATTTGCAGGCATTCAAACTCGGCTGGAACTGGCAATACAATGTTGAGACGATTGTTCGTTGGCGGTTCGACGAGAACGCTTGCGCTCCAAGGTTGGACGCCAGTCATTTCAAAGTAGGACAGCCAAACCTCTTAAGGCCCCCAAGAGCCGTGATTCCTACCCGCTATGCTCTCACAGAGCAACGCAAGCCCACTCCAAAAACATTTGAAGACTTATAGGAAAACAACGACTTGATGGAAATCCTGGACATGATCTCTCGGCGAGTGGTTTGTGGCGTTGCGCTCGTGGTCCTGATGAGCGCCCCTCTCGGCCGATCGATTTCCTATGCTGCGCCAAGTAGCCAGTTGGAAGCGAACCAAGCGACCGACGACTTCAACACCTTGCTGGAAAACCTTCGTGGCGGTCCCACCAATTCCATCGGGATTGATTACACTCCAGAAGCGCGATGCAGTGATAACAACTGGTCTACTGCGACCCCAGTCGCCTGCAATCCTCAACTTTCTTTCGCGTGCACGAAAGGCGATCCGCTAAGCACTTGCCCCCGCTCGTGCCAGAACTGCTAAAACGTTGATTTGGCGAACCTGAAGAATTCCCTTGGGGTTTCGACCATTACTTCTTATCAGCCGAACTATTACATTCTCACAACGGCGGAGCATTTGCAGTTAAAGGTGCTGCAGGGACTGTTCAATGATGCGATACCGAGTCTTGCTGCCCCCGATAATGCAATAAACTGCTCTTTTGCCGGCCAGCCTATAGACCTATGCGGCGCCAGGTATGCTGGCGCGTTACTCGACGGTGCCTGTGGGACCACAACACCATGGAATCCTGCGACCTTCTGCGGCACGCCGCCGAATACGGGCCCGTATATCGAGCCTCTCAACTATCCTGGTGGACCGCCGGGGCAATTCATCAGCCGCGGAACCATCATCGCGATCCAACTCGGCAACGAGGCGCTCGGCACGACGGTCAATGGCCAGGTCATCACGACGCAGATTATCAGCACGGCCGCACAGACACTGCGTGCTGCACTCGATGCTCGCGGGTTCAATGGTATCCCGATCGTCGTCTCGCTCGTGCTTGGCCAGGAATCGGCGTTCTGCACCGATGGCGCACCGCCCACAGGCGTCAATTTCATCGCGGCACATCCCTATTGCCAGAACGTCGCGGGCGTGCCGCCGTCATGGCCGAACGACGGGACACAGTGTTGGCAGCAGGTACGGACCGACTTCAGCACGATATCCCAAGCCTCGTGTGGCGCATCGCATACGTTCATCGGCGAGACCGGCTACAACACTGGATGCCCCCAGAGTCCGGCTGTGCCAACTGGGCTAGTCGCCGACGAAGAGAAGTTGTCAGTAATCATGTGAATCTCCCCCCGTAATATCACTTGAAACTCCCCCCTCCTTCAGAAGGAGAAGGGAGCATGGAAGAGCAATTGGATCGAGTAGTTTCTTCGTCGACTCCAGCGGGAGCGGCGGAGGAGCGGATGCTACGCGCTGATTTGGTGCGAGAGATGGTGGCGCGTGCGCAGCGAGGCGAAGGCGCCAAGCGAATTGCGCGCGAACTCGGGGTGGATCGCAAGACGGTGAAACGTTGGCTGAGGCTCGGGGCCTGGCAGCCGCGCCGTCATCAACCACGGCCACGACCCATCGATGGTTTCGTCAAATTCATTGAGCAGCGCGGGCCGGAGGTTGGCTGGAACGGCGTGGTGTTGTACCGGGAGCTGGCGGGACTAGGTTTTACCGGCAGCTATCAGCAGGTGCAGCGCTTTCTCAAACCATATCGGGCTCAGCGCAAGTGGTCGGAGCTGGCCACGGTGCGGTTTGAGACAGAGCCGGGCGAACAGGCCCAGGTCGACTATGGGCAGCTGCGGGTGTGGATTGGCGAACGGCCGGAGACCGTCCACCTATTCGTGTTCACGCTCGGTTATTCGCGCCGCCTGTTCACGCGTGGGTATCATAACGAGCGATTGGCGACACTGCTCGACGGTCACGAGCGCGCCTTGCGTCACTTCTCAGGCGTGCCGCTCAACTGTCTCTATGATAATCCGCGCAACCTGGTGCTGGGCCGCAGTGAGAGCAAGGTCCTGTGGCATCCGGTGTTCGAGGATTTTGCACGCTACTACGGCTTTACGCCGCGCGCTTGCCAGCCGTATCGGGCGCGCACCAAGGGCAAGGTCGAAAGCGGCGTCAAATATGTCAAACGCAACGCCCTGGCGGGCCGGCGCTTCGGCTCGTGGGAAGAACTCAACGAGTGGCTGGAGCGGTGGAGCGCCGAGATCGCCGATCAGCGCGTGCACGGCACCACCCACGAACGTCCGCTTGATCGTTTTGCGCGTGAGCAATTAACCCCGCTGGGAGCACGGCCGCCGTATAGCTACGAACGGGTGCGTCTGCGCCAAGTAGCCAACGACGCGCTGGTGGCAGTTGGAGCGGCGCGCTATTCGGTGCCGGTCGAATACGTGGGACTGACCGTGAGCGTGCACGAAAGCGCCGACCATTACGAGATCTTCCATCAAGAACAACTGATCGCGCGGCATCGGAAAGCTGACCGCCATAGCGTGGTGATGGAACCGGCGCATTATGCCGGGCTGTTGCGTGTCGGCCACCGTGTCTCGCAGACGGCGCCGCCGCGGTTCGATCCCAACTTCAGCCGGCTCGGCGAGGTGATGGTGCGCGACCTGTCGCTCTATGAGGCCATTAGCCAGAGCGAAGGAGGTGGCGCGCGATGAGCACTCCCCAACTCGAACGCATGCGCGAGCACAGCCATCGGCTACGGCTATATCAGATTGAGAACGAACTTACCGCGCGCCTGGAACAGGCGGCGAAAAAGGAGATTTCCTACGCCGACTTTCTCGATGATCTGCTGACGCTCGAGGTCGGTGCGAAAACCCAGAAGCATCATCAGATGCGCATTGCGATGGCCCGGTTCCCGTTCCAAAAGATCATGGAGAGTTTCGACTTTAAGTTCCAGCCCTCGATCGATCCCAAGCTAATCCGCGAACTAGCCACCGGCCGCTATATGCAAAGCGGCGATAACGTCTTATTCCTGGGGCCGCCCGGGGTCGGGAAGAGCCACTTGGCCGTAGCACTAGGGATGAAAGCCTGCGAGCAGGGTGTGCGCACCTTGTTTGTCACCGCGACTGCGTTAATCACCACGCTCGGCAAGGCACTGGCCGAGGGTAAATTAGAAGACCGGCTCAAACTACTCAGCCAACCGCAGCTTTTGATAATAGACGAGATTGGATATCTCCCGATTGACCGGCAGGGAGCGAACCTGTTCTTTCAACTGGTGTCGCGCCGTTATGAGCGGGGCTCGATCATCATTACCAGCAATCAGAGCCTCGGTGCCTGGGGCGAGGTATTCGGCGACCAGGTCATCGCCAGCGCCATTCTCGACCGTCTGCTCCATCATTCCATCACCGTCAACATCAAGGGTGAAAGCTTCCGGCTTAAGGAAAAACTGAAGGCCGGCCTGCTCAAACCCAAAATCGGCGAACCACCAGTAACAACATAATCAAGGAGGCCAAAGCGGCACCGTTATTGGTGATGCCGCTTTACTCGAACAACAGGGAGGGGGGAATTTCAACTGATATCGAGGGGTGATTTTCGGATGATGATTGACACGCAAGTTCAAGCGCGCGCCTGAGGTGCGCAAGCTCGTGCTCACGTCCGACGAACTTGGTCAATCCGCGCCGGGTTGAGACCTCAAAGTGCGTGCGCAGGGGCCCCAGCCCAGTCACCTCATAGACGTTGATCGGCCCAGCCACTCCTTTGATTTCGGTCAGCCCTAGGGCCCGCAGCTCGACGTAGCCTTCGACCAGGCGACGCGTTTCCTCGCTGATCGCAATCCCACCAGGGGGTGCAGCAGTCTGCATACGCGCTGCCAGGTTCGCCACATAGCCTACCGGCGCGTACTCGACACGGCCGCCAGTCTCCACGACCCGCATGACGACTTCGCCGGTGTTAACTCCGATGCGGGCTTCTACCGGGGGTTTGCTTTCCGAGGTCAGCCGCTCCGCGTAGTCCCGCAATCCCTCTCGCATACGCAGCGCGGCGAAAAGCGCTCTCTGCGGGTGATCCTCTTGGGCAACGGGGGCACCGAAGAGTGCAAAAATGCCGTCGCCCGTGGATTGCACGACATAGGCGTCATACGAACGGGCGGCCTGGACCATGATTTTGAGGGCAGGGTCCACGATGGCACGAGCCATCTCCGGGTCGAGGTCGCGCATCAGTTCAGTCGAGCCCTTGATGTCGGCGAACAACGCCGTTACGGTCTTGCGTTCGCCTTCTATCAGGTCCCCCACAGTCTGCTCGCCCGACACGCGAATCCCTGCTCCCGAGGATGACTTAGTGGCAATCGCCTCGGAGTCAATCGAGGTGGCGCTTAGGCTGGTTCCGCACTTTCTGCAAAACCGCACACTAGCACTGACGGGTGCTTTGCAGGCAGGACAAAGAAGCTCAAGCTTTCGCCCGCATTGCTCGCAAAAGGCAGAATCGGCCGGGTTTTCGCTCCCGCAATTCGAGCACCGCATCGGCACCCCCTAAAAAGAGGCAACAGAACGGCCTGTTAGTAGCACCTGGACCTGCGTGAAGACTACTAACGACGCATTATTCTGGTAAAGCGCACGCAACTTCTGCTTTAGCCTTTAGGTACTTAGGCACGGCTCGCACGAACCCTCACGTTGCGGTTACCCGACACCTCCGCGATCAGAATGTAAAGCGTTTCATGGGCGTGAATCTTGCGGTTGAAGGCCGCCATGGGGGAAATCTATCTATCAAATGAATTAATTCCGTCCGTCAGAAAGAGGAAAATTCTAGAACTCATCGAGCACGGTCCGGCGACGGGTCAAATCTCGGTCACTCTTCATGAAGCGGTGCATAACGGCGTCGATGACTTCGAGCACATAGAACCGTCCTGGACGTACGATTACGGTACCGACCGACAGCAGATCGAAGCAGTCGTCGAAACAGTAGATCGGATCATCGCAAATGGGTTTGCCGGTGGCCACCGCTATGGCAGTGCTATGATTAAAGTGTTTCGACGGGCGGATAAAAGAACTGGCGCCTACAGATAGGGCGCGCATAGTCTTTCCCTCATTCTCGCACGACCTCGCGCGCATCCTTGTCGCTGCGGATCCCGGCGAAGCGGGTATGGCGTAAGCGATTATTCGGCGTCCATTCGATGCGATTCACGAGGAACGGACCAGCCCAGCGGCACATCGCCATCTTCGCGACTGTTTAACTCCCAGGCTACCTAGTGGCAGTTCAAAAGAACTCAGCCATTTGGTCTCCACCGCATGTTTGGCAATTCCGGAGGCCAGGGTGTGAGATTTCCAAATTCGCTTTTGTGCGACCAGCTGCCATCAGGCACGGGGAGGCGAAGTCAAAGTAATGTCACTCGGTAACAACATTGCTGAATTCGTGCTGAAAATGACCTCCGTCAGACAAACTGACCTGGGTGGAGGTCAAAGGCGATTGGAGGTTGACTATGCCGGCGAAGTGAGCGGCCCGGTTGCAGGCAACCATTACGGTACCCTTGCGGCGGTATTCAACGAGAACGACGACCCTGCTCGTCCCAATCACTTCAGCTGGACAGGAACCACGCTCACAGAATCGGGCGCTATTGTGAACATCTCCGCCTGGGGTCTCTCCCAAGGCACTTGGCACAAGGGTGATTCACTACGGCTCCGGAGCATCGGGCGATTGACTTCGACAGATTCCGCGCTAGCCGCTTACAACAACCAGATGGTGGCCTTTGAAGGTGAATTCGATCCCGCCACCGGTACTCTGAAGGGCGCCGGCTTAGAGTGGAAGTGAGCGAGTTCTTGGTCTGAGCCCAAGGAAGTGAGAGAGAAATAGTACAACGCACGGAGCGGGCTCTTAGTCCTGGGCGTTTCCTACTTTGGAAAAATGAGGACTCTCCATCGGCAGCGTGTTTTTGATGGAGCTTAACTAAACGAGTCAGTCCTATCTTGGACCACTTCTCGGGGATTTTTGTCAGTGCGAAATCCAGCGAAGCGCGCGTGGCGCAATCGATTATCCGGGGTCCACTCCAGAAACTCGATGCGAGCCACAATGAACGGCTCCAGCCAGCGGCACAGCGCCATTTTTGCGGTCGTGAGACCTTCGCCCCAGCGCCCTTCACCACGATCCGGTAGATTGGCGAACGGGCATCGTGCAACCCGGAGTTCCTCGAAGTGCGGTGAATTCTGGCGAGAAGCCGGCGCGGACGCCGGCGGCGTACATGAGATTGCGTCCCTCGTAGTACCCAACCAGGATCGAATCGAGCGCATCGCCATTTGGAATGTAGCCGCCAATCACAAACTCCTGTCCGCGATGCGCGCGCCACTTGAGCCAATCAGCCGATCGCTCACCTGATCGGTATTGGCACCCGGCGCGCTTGGCAACGATGCCTTCAAGCTGATGCTTCTTCACGGCTCGCATCAATTCTGGGAGCGGCACCTTGAAGGTTTCCGAATAGCGGATTGTGTCCGGCAGCGTCGAGACAATTTCGCGAAGCTGATCGCGTCGGTCTTCGAGCGGCCAGAGTCGAACATCCTTGCCTTGCAGCATGAGCAGATCGAAGGCGTAGAAAACGATGACCTGCGCGTTGCCAAAGCCTTGAAGCAGGTTGAATGACGGCCTGCCGGTCTCGTCGAGGGCCACGATTTCGCCGTCTATGACGGTGTCGTTCGGCAGTTCGGCTAAGCCTTTCACCACGCCTGGAAAACGGCGCGTGAAGTCTTTCTGGTTCCGCGACCAGAGTTGCGAACTACGGCCGGACTTGCGGCCGATTGCGCGGAATCCGTCGAGCTTCAGCTCATAGCGCCACTCGCTACCCTCAGGCGGCCGTTCGGCGCTCTCGCAAAGCATCGGCTCGAATGAAAACGAATTTGTACTGAGCATTTGCGCTAAGTAATAAATCGTCGGACACTTCGGCCAAAGAGTCAAATCCGTACTTCCAGCTGGAACAACCAGGCGATCCAGAAGAGTGGGGATTGAATGCAGAAGGGCACAAGCACAAGGCAAAAGATAGATTCTCCGTTCGACCGCGTACAAAAATTGGCGCGTTCCCTGACGCGAAATTTACGAAACGAGATAGCGGGCAAAGAAGTAGCACTGCAACGCCTGAGACGAGAGGAGTCCAAACTCGCAGCTTTTGTTGAAAGAACAAAAGGCGAGGGCGCGCACCAGATGGTTTCGACGCAAATCCTTCTGAGGGCTAGGGTGCGCGCACGGCCTAAACCTAAACGTTCGAAAAACGGGGATTGGCCCGGGCCGCATCGCCGTCGCATTTGAAATCAAAGGTAAAATCTGAGGATGGCGAGCAAAACTGACATTTTGAAAGAACTGGACTTTGTCACCGATAAGCTGAGTACCCAAGTGCGAACTACTGCTCTTGGCGTATTGGTGTTTGCCTGGGGCTTGCTAGTGGAACAATCAACAGTCGCCCGCAGCGTGGCAAGCGAAATGAAATGGCACTTGTTAGGTATCGGCGGCACTGCAATCCTGGCGATGTTTCTTGATTTCTTACAGTACGTCTCTGGTTATATTAATGCTCGTCGCGCGTATAAAAGAATGACTAAACTGGGAAGGAGTGACGTCAAATTCGAGGACTATAACATCTCATATAAATTAAGGCTGTTTTTCTTCTACGCTAAAATTATTGGGTTGGTCCTCGCGGTCATTTGGATGCTTTCGGTCATCAGTTATTGGCTAGCTACTTCCTACGGCTAGCTACTTCCTAGCTTTTGATCGTCTCCAGATTCGCAGCAGGACCTCTAACGACGCCGTCGTGTTTTGAGCGAATAGGCTAAGAGCGTTTTGACCGGAAATGATAAAACTTCATCACCCCATAAATCGGCCTAGCACGGCGTTGAGTTCGGCCTATATGGAACCGCGAGGGGCATGTCGCTGGCCGCCAAGTCACGAAAGCCGGCCATCAGCTGGCGGCGTTGCTCATTGGGATCTGGACATCGGGCCACTGAGAGTTTGCTAAGCCGGCTATCTGGCTAGCGATTCGCGCGGCGGCAGAGTCCTGGAACACTGCACTCCTGCGAGCCCGCAACGAAGCCGGGCCGCTAACATTGAGCCACGAGTACATAGAGCGCGAAGCTCAAGTTGCGGGACGCTAACTTGCCAAAGCCGGATATCGTTTGACCGCACAGCCCAATGAGATCTGGCTTAAATGATAATCGCGGCCGTTGGGAAACTGCTGTTTCAGGCCGCTGGCATAGCTGGTCGCCGAAAAAGGGGCCGGCGCAATGAAACGCCGCCCCACCGCTCACGAAAATAAGCTACTGCCTGACGTCCACTCATAGATGTCGTTGTGTTACCCAAGCGCACGTATAGCGCCGGGTCCTCGATACCCCTTTCTTTGGGGTACATCGGCTCAGTCGCCGGCGTAACCTTTACCATGCAGATTTCTTTGTCCTGCAGTGAGCAGAAGGTCACTTTCGTCCATGCAGCGCAGGGTCCCTCGCCGAATGCATTCACTAGAACGTTACGCAGAGCCTGCTCGAACCCGTCGCGATTGGGTCTCGTCTTCAAAGTTGAGTAGTCTGCTTGAAGCCCAAGCAGATTGCCTTTATCGTCCACCCCGATTATCAGATTCCCGCCTCTACCTGAATTGAGAAATCCAGCCACTGTCTTTACAACGACTCTTTCCATCCCCGGGTCTGGTTTATTTTCTCGATAGTTCCATCGTAACGAAGACTTAAACTCTACAGTGTCGCTTTCCTGTAAGAGCGGGATCTGCGTGCATGTGATCTCGGGCACTCGGCCCCGCCTCAAGAAGACAGCGCTGAACCCTACCGTAAGGATCCAAAGAGCGGTAGCAACGAGCGCGTTGAACTTTACTGCCTGGGCTAGGATTCTTTGCTCGTCGGAGATGTCCTCAAAAACACTGATTACGCCGACTTTGCTTCCGGACTTGTCCTTCAGTGGCTGGACGAAAGACGAGTAGTAGCCTTTGCCGATTTGGCGGACTGCAGTAAAAACTGGATCGTCTGGGATCGTCGGAACCGCGGATCTCATTGGTATCCCGCCAATAGCCCATCGGACCGCTCCGTTTGAATCGATAATCGCGTAGTCAAATGGCTCGTCTATAGCACGCTCCGGAATGTCTACAGCGTGAGCTACAGTTGGACCGAATTTCACAGCGTTCGCGACGAATCGTTCTTGGAAGTTTTCTGGGGTGATCTCGGATCTAACGCCGAGAATTACAATTCCATCGTGAAGCTTATGGACGTACAGATTCCAGTTCTCACCGACCGCTGACGCGAACTTAAACGGACGGTCGAAATCGAAGCGGAACGGCAGCGACACGCGACTCAGCATTCCGGGAAGGTATCCATGAGTATCGACCAACATGCCGCTGTCCGTAACGACGACATAGATGTCGGGACCCTCCGTGGTTCGCCTGTAACCTTGAAGATTCCAGGCATCTGTGAAGGCAATGTCTTCCTGCATCCCGTCGGCTAGGGTCTGGAGGTCATCGCGTGTGCTTTGGTGGCGCTGGTAATTGAGAAACAGGTATTGGCCAGCCGCAAGCGCCGTAAACAAAAGTGCTGAAGCTAGGGCTATTATACTGACCAGCGATTTAAAGCTTCTCGACATGGCTCCTCCAATCGCACTAAAGGGCGGCTCCCACGAGTTTCATCAACCGTGCGTTATCGCTATGCGCACATTCGAGGTCGCTCTATTTGACAGCCGCGTAAGCTTAATCCATGCTTAAGCGCGTTACAAAGAGCTGACGCGGCGTCACGATAATCCGACTGAAAGGATGAACTGACGGATAATAGAGTGAGCGCCAACACGCGAAGCGACACCTCGCGAGATGGGTGAAGAGTCGGATGCAACACGGGGACGGCGATGAACTGGAATGGAAAACCCGTCGAAGCCGCGTGGATCCGAAGCTTCGCGATTTGGGCTGGAAGATCGTTCCATTCGATCCCGATTTAGACTTATCTGCGTGCACCGCGCACGCCATTACCGAATACTCCACCAAGGATGTCACCCGTTTAGCGCTCTTGCGGTCCCCTTTACGCTGGTTTGGCGATAGCGAGCGCTGCGCGCTTTCGGCTTCCGCTCGCGGTTGAGTTTCAGTCACGGAGACTTAGCGTGGACGACAAGACTCACTTCGAAAAAACCCGCTTGAAAACGGCTCGCGCCGCTCGCGGGGGTGAACGCTGATGCCGGCGCGCTCGAAGGTGGCGATGTTGCCGGAGGAGGTGCGAACTGAATTGGAGCGCCGCATCGTCGAGCGCTCGTTCAGCGGCTATCAAGACCTTGCTGACTGGCTCCAGGCGCAGGGTTATCAGATTGCTCATGACAGCATTCAACGCCACGGCGCCAGGCTAGGGCGAGAGATCGAAGCGATGGAGCAGCTCACTCATGAAGCCCGTGCAATCGCCGCGGCCATCGATCATTCGGAGGGAACCGTCGTCGAGGTCTCGATCCAGCTCATCCATCATAGAATACTTGCGATGCTGCTCGAGGAGCCCGGCAGCAACCAGGAATCCAGTAACGCAGGCGTTCCCGCAAACCAATCCGATTCCGCCTGCGGACAGGCACTTGGACTGCCTGATTTAGCCCGCATGACGCGCATCCTGGCCGACCTCAACCGAATCACCATGGCGCGTCAACGCCAGGCTGACACTGGCGGTTCGCAGCCCCGGCAACCGAGGCACGCCAAAACGAGCGGCGGGGGTCTTTCAGAGGAAGCCTACCATGCCATCCGCAACGTATTGCTCGGAATCAATCCATTCGATTCCGAGCACCGCGAGCGATCCGATGGCGAAGACATCCCTGGCCAGGCACCTGAGCGGTACGAGCCGGAGGGTGGCGAAGGAAACAATAATCCAGACGCCGATGGTTGTGCATTTCAGGCGGTGGAACCGAGCTGCGCTGCATCCGCGCTATCTCTGCTGGAGCCGTCGGTGGACGCAGCTGAAGGAGCTGAGACGCAGCTAGACGCAGATAGACGGAGCTCTACGCCGAAAACTGGTCGGGTATGCGCTCTGCAAGGTGAGACCGTCCCCGTCGCTGCTTACGCTAGGTCTGCTCTGGGGAGAAACGCGACAAAGCCGGACTGGCTGCTTAGCAGGCTGTTGAAAAAGTCTTCACAGCCTGCCTCCCCCTCTGTAATCTCCCGCGCAAGTGGGAGAGAACTTAAGGAAGGAAGCCATCTTTTACGCAGGGTGTTGAAACTGCCGGACTACAATGCCATTGGAAAATGTTTTTTCAACACCCTGCTAATATGGCGTCCCGCAAATATGTTTACAGTTGGTAACGGATGACACGCCCCTCATTGTGGAGCCCTCCTGTTGTCATTCCTGCGCGCGTGGCTGCCGCGCGTGAGGAATCCCGGATCTTTGCGGTCTCTGCCGGGGCTTAACTTAGATGGGTTATCGGCGGACTTACTGGGTGTACATCATGAGTTGCCTCTCAAGAACGCTCTACACAGGTGTCATCAACAATCTGGAGCGGCGAGTCGCCGAGCACAAGGAGCGAAGACCTCGCTCATTCTCGGCTCGCTATCGCATCAACCGGCTGGTCTACACCGGGGAATTTGACGATATCAACCAAGCGATTGCCTGCGAGAGCGAGATCAAACAGATGGCGCGCCGTACGAAGGTCAGGCTGATTGAATCCACCAACCCCGAGTGGCGAGATTTGAGCACCGAATGAGCCGACCGGAATCCGGGATTCCTCGCGCGGCGGCCACGCGCGGGAATGACAAATGGGCGGCTGGGCATGTAAGCCTATTTTGCGGGACACCATACTAGACTAGCTAGTAGATTGGTGAAATGCGCCCGGCATGTCTGGTCTTCGCTGGCAGGGGTCTCGGGAGTTCCAAGCCGCCCCTGCTCCAGACCAACCAATTGTCACCTAAGTCAATTTCCGGCTGCCTGAGTTCCGGTCACAATTCGCCAGTTAGCGCGCACCGGCCGGTTAGGTGGGCGTCGTATCAGTATGCTATAGACCGATTTGTCACCGCGATCATGACAGTGACGAACTCCTTTGCTCTTTGATGCTGTTCGAGCGCGCCGGGAGAAGCTGGTTGCTATGCCTCTTTCAGCGGCGCGCTCGATAAGCGCTCATCCTATCGGCAGCTTGGTCAGGAGCACCTGAGTTTCATCCTCAATAATGTCAGTGATCTGTGGCGCGAGGTTCTGTATCTCCGGGTCCGACAGCGCGGCCTGAAGCGCGTTTGCGTCGGGCAACTCCCAGAAATCGATGACGGTGTTCAACCGGCCAACCAAATTGCCGTAGCTGCCGAGCAGCCTCATGCCGCGCTTGGCCAGTACGGGGGCAAGCTTGTTCAGCATAGAGACGAAATCCGCATGCTTCCCTGGCCTCAATTTGATCGAGGCTTGCAAATAGACCATGCTGTTTCCTCCTTGGTTTAGTACTGACACCTTTAGATCGCTTCGCTGCAAATGGAAAGGGCGACGTGCCAGCCACACCACTTTCCCGGGGTCATCGCCCCTGCACTCATGCAAGTATGCCACCACGCTCAACAATAACGATGACGTTATGGACAGGGCCGCAACTGTACGATCGTCCAGCACAGGCGCAGCGTGACGGCCGAGCCTTAACGCTACCGCGGTCGAACTGCTCGAATACGCACT
>Ga0187846_10001119_pt1 | contig 15199 bp, 18 predicted proteins | sample TC_taG_FD_161473 | JGI IMG/M metagenome (GOLD analysis project Ga0187846, IMG submission 161473) | Biofilm microbial communities from the roof of an iron ore cave, State of Minas Gerais, Brazil - TC_06 Biofilm (v2) | ecosystem: Environmental > Terrestrial > Deep subsurface > Cave > Wall biofilm...
TGTGGACCAAGAAACCCGCCCAGATCATTCGTAAGGCGCTCCGGCGTGGGCGTTAACATGACTTTGAAAACGGAACACTAGTACGTCAACATACAAATAACGCAACATGTATACAATAGCCATGTCCCCACTTCCGGACGGAGGGCACGGCTATGCATCAGACCGAACTAAGGCTGTCGAACCGGGACCGCAAGGCGCTGGCGCAGTATCGAAGCAAGGGTCTGCGGCCCGCACGGGAAGTCAACCGCGCGCACATCTTGGCGGCGCTCGACGAGAAGGTTCCGGAGGAGATGATCTGCCGGGTGCTGGGGGTTGGGCGCACCGCGGTTTGGCGGACCCGGCGGGCGTACCTGGACGGCGGCTTGCAGTACGCCGTGCACGATGTGCAGCGCCCGGGGGCGCCACGCCGGTACGAAACGAATGTCGAGGCGGAGATCTCGGCGCTGGCCTGTTCGGCACCCCCTGCCGGGGCCAAGCGCTGGACCCTGGTGTTGCTGGAGCGGGAGGCGCGCAGTCGACCCGAGATGAAGCACATCAGCCGCGAGACGATTCGCCGGCTGCTAAAAAAACTGCCTCAAGCCCTGGCGCCAAATGATGTGGTGCGTCGGGGGTGCTGACCGAGCAGTACCGGCGCCGGATGTACGACTTGCTCGACTTGTACGCTCGCGCTTGGCGTGCGGACGAACCAGTGATCTGCCTCGACGAGAAGAGCAAGCAACCGCTGCGCGACAGTCGCCCCGGCCTGCCCATGGCGCGGGGCAGCCTGCGGCGATTCGATTACGAGTACATCCGATCCGGAACCTGCAACATCTTTGTCGCGGTCGAGCCGCGCGCTGGCCGCCGCATCGCCCAAGTTACCAAGCATCGGGGCAAGGCCGACTTCGTTCGCTCTGCCCGGCACCTGATCGATGGCGCCTATCGCTCCGCTCGGCGCATCCACCTCGTCGTGGACAACCTGAGCACTCACTTAAAGGGTTGCTTCGTCGATACGCTCGGTGCCGATGCGGCGCGACAACTGCTGCGGCGGGTGGTCTTCCATCAGGACGAGTCGCTCGAGACGCTGATCCTCTCTCAGCCGTGCACGCTTGGGGGAAACAAGTGCATGGAACGGCTGCGAGCGTTGCTCCTCCCCGGCGATGCCCCTTATCGCTCCCGCATCGAGAAAGCGCTGCTTGATCTCTCCGAGGTAGATCCAATGTACGCTGCCCTACTCAGGGCGACGTACTTCTAACCCCGTGTGTGAATAGTTGGCACGGCGCGCGCGTCGCGATTCGCAGAGTTCATTTCCACCGAGCGCAATACTGCTTGCCAGCGGGAACGATTGGGGCCCGTGACACCACCCCGACTCGGCGATCTACCGGAATGGGCGAAGACCGATGACGGGATCATTTAATTGCAGCACAAACGTAAAGGAACCCTGGCAATGACGAAACTCTTCAAAAGTATGATCGCTGGCTTGACCCTGCTCGGCGCGCTGTCCACGTCGTCGCTCGCCATTGCAGATACGACCGACGCCACCAGCGTCACGGCGCAACGCCAAACCGGCGTTCAAATCGTCGAGCAAAACGCGGCGGAACGCGCGCAGCTCGATCGCGCCGGCTTTCCGCAGTACGGCCAGTAACCTGGCCTCCGCAAAGCGGCCGAACGGCCGCCTGCGAGGGTACGCTTTGCGCATCACCCGACCGGTGGTATGCAGGGCGTACCACCTCTACTCACCAACCGCGTGGCGGCCTGCGGTGGATCACGAGCTTTCCGCCCTCGTTGCCGATGTAGCCGCCCGCCGTTAGATCCTTGAGGATGCGGCTGATCATCTCGCGCGAAGCACCGACACGCTCGGCCATGGCCTGCTGGGTAGGTCGCTCCTCGACGACCAGCTTGCCGTCCACCTCGCGCGCGAGCTGGAGCAACAGCTTCGCTACCCGCCCGTACACGTCCAGCATGGCAAGGTTTTTCAGGCTGTCGGTCATGTGCCGCGTGCGGCCGATCAAAAGGCGAATGAGCTGGAAAGCGGCGTCGGGATACTGAGCGAGGAACGTTCTTAGGACGTCGTTCGGAATCACCGCCATCTTGCACGGCTCCAGCGTCATCACCGAGGCGGACCGCGGCGCTTCGTCGAGCGCGAGCTCGCCGAAACACTCCCCCGGGCCTTCGACGTTCAGCACCAGGTCTTTTCCATCTTCGTCGCTCACATACACCTTCACCCGGCCCGACAGAATCACGTAGAGCGAGTCGCTGCGCTCGCCCTCGGTGACGACGATCGTGTTCTTCGGGAACGTGCGCGCGATCGCTGCAGCGGCGAGCGCAGCAATCTCCCGCTCCGCGAGTCGAGAGAAAAGCGGAACCGCCTGCAGCGAGTCGATGATCGAGAGCATTTGTGGCCTGGGCCGGCCCGTATCATAGACTAGCCCGTGACGGTCTCAAACGTCCGTATATGGACTCCCCCTCGTTTGCAAGCATTCCGTTCTTTGGCGGTTAGGTACGACTGCTCACGTATATCCGGCCTCGTACTGCAGCATCGAGCAATCGATGCACGGCCATGATGGGCTATTCGCGCGCCAGTTCCCAATCGCTTAGTCGTGCTTCTCGCATCTGGACGTTAGCGGGTTTTACCGGCGCCGGTTCGACCTGGTTGCCATCGTTCGGCTTGCTTTGCAATCGCGAGTTGAAGGGCTCCTACATCAACTTACTGTGCTCGGGTGCCTGATCTGGTCCAGCCATCGGCCGCGATCAGAATCGGGCTGGTAATCCGTGCCATGCCTTAGCATCGCCCAGGCAATACGCGTGGTCTTGTTCGCGAGCGCTGTGGCCACAACGTTGGGATGGCGACGCCCCGCCAAAGCCATCAGCCATAGGCTCAGCCGATCGGTCTTACCCTTGGCCGTGCGGATTGCAGAGCGCGCGCCGTGAATCAGGATGCTCCTCAGGTAGGCGTCGCCTCGCTTGCTGATCCCGAGCTGCTTGTCTTTGCCACCGGAGCTATGCTGTTTGGGCGTGAGCCCCAGTGCCGCCGCCATCTGTCGGCCGTTGGCAAACTGCCCGCCATCGCCCAGCGCCGCCACTAGCGCGGTGGCAATGATCGGCCCGACGCCGCGCAGCTGTTGCAGCCGTCGAGCGGCAGGATCGCTCTGCGCGATCAACGCAATCTCGCGATCCAGTTCAGCCACCCGCTTATCGAGCACCCGAAGGTCGCACCACAGCGCATTCAACAGCCCCCGAAACCGCTCGCTCAAGCCATTGCCTGCATCCTCCAGCCACACGGGAAGCGCCCGCCGCAGCTGCGCGAGCTCGCGCGGGGCGACCAGCCCGTACTCCGAAACCAGGCCGCGGATCTGATTGCCTTTGGCCGTGCGTTGCTCGATCAGTCCGGAGCCGATGCGGTGCATCGCCTGAAGGTCTTGTTGCTCGACCGTCTCGACCGCCACAAACCGCATCTTCGGCCGGCTCATGGCCTCGCCAATCGCCTCCGCATCGTCGGCGTCGTTCTTGTTGCTCTGTACGTAGGGTTTCACGAACTGCGGCGCAATCAACTTCACCGTGAATCCCCGCTCCTGGAGCTTGCGCGCCCAGTAATGCGCACCGCCGCATGCCTCCATGCCAATCTGGCAGCTTGGCTCCACCGCCTCCAGCAGTACCTGCAGCCAGTTGCCACGCGTCAACCGCCGGCGCCACACCGGCTTTTCGTCGCGGTCCACACCATGCACCTGGAACACCTTCTTTGCCAAATCGACCCCAACCCGAATAAGCTTCATGTTGACTCCTCCTCTCCCAGCGACTGGTGGATGACACTTCCAGTCTGGCACTTCGATGCCGATTGGGTGAGGGGGAGTCCATCCCATTGCTTGAGGCCGTTTTCGACCAAGGGGGCTTTGCCCCGCCGCGACGATGGCTCGCCTCAGAACGGGCATTTCGGGTCGAAGTTGGGAGCTCGCTTTTCCCGCAGCGACGCGATACCTTCTCTAACGTCGGGGCCGGTGAAACCGACGAACTCGAGCGCGAGCGAGGTATCGAAAGTCGGTCCTGCCATGCGTAGCCAGTTGTTGAGCGAGTACTTTGTCCAGCGGATCGCCGATTGCGCGCCCGTCGCGAGCCTCCGGGCGACGTCGAACGCTTTCGGCACGAGCTGCGCCTCGTCCACTGCGAGCGAGACCAGGCCGATCCGTTCCGCCTCGTCGCCGCTGACGGTCTCGCACAGCAAGAGGTAGTACTTCGCTTTCGCCATCCCGCAGAGGAGCGGCCACACGATCGCGGCGTGATCGCCCGCTGCCACGCCGAGCCGCGTGTGCCCGTCGATGATGCGCGCGTTCTTCGCCGCAATAGAAATATCAGCGAGCAGGCCCGCGACCAAGCCGGCCCCGACAGCGGGGCCATGCATGGCCGAAATGATCGGCTTCGAGCAATTGATAACGTTGTAGACCAGGTCGCGCGCCTCGCGCCACACTCGGGCGCGGGCATCAAAATCGTTGATCATGTCTTCGACCAGCGACAGGTCTCCGCCCGCGGAGAACCCCTTGCCCTCACCGCGGAGGATGGCGACGCGCGTGCCCGGATCGGCGTCGACGTCGCGCCAGATCTCGGCCAGCTCGCGATGCAGGATCTGGTCCGCGGTCGAGAGCGTGCCGGGCGTGCCCATCACAATTTCCAGGATGCCGTCGGGATGACGCTTGAGCGTGAGTCGCTCGTAGCGCGAGAAGTAGTCGCTGGTCATGAGGCCTCCGATACGAGTGGACTAGCCGAGACGCACCGGCAGGTGCTTGAAAACCGCGATCGCACCCGCCGCTCGCGCTCGCGCCGCCGCCGCCCGAGCGCTGAGGGATCGATCGGGCGAACACTCATCAAAACGTTCCAGGATATGCGCCGCCGTCGACCAGGAAGTTCTGTCCCGTCACGTATCCCGCTTGCGCACTGCAGAGATAGGCGCACGCATCGCCGAACTCGGCCGGATCGCCTTGACGCCCCGCCGGAATGATCTTCATGCGCTCGGCCAGCGCCGCCTCGACGGTCACACCCTTGTCTTTGGCGAATGCAGCGATCGTTGAGCGGTTGCGGTCGGTGAGGAAGAAGCCGGGAAGCAGGTTGTTGATGGTCACGTTGTGCTTGACCGTTTGGCGCGCCAGCCCGGCGACGAACCCGGTGAGCCCCGAGCGCGCGCCGTTCGAGAGCCCGAGCACCATGAGCGGTGCCTTGACCGCGCTCGAAGTGATGTTGACGATCCGACCGAACTGCCGCGCGATCATGTGATCGACCGTCGCCTTCATGAGTTCGATCGGCGTCAGCATGTTGGCGTCGATTGCCTTAAGCCAATCCGCGCGCGCCCAGTCGCGGAAGTCACCGGCCGGCGGTCCGCCGGCGTTGTTCACCAAAATGTCCGGCTGCGGACAGGCGGCGAGGACCGCGGCGCGCCCTGCGGGCGTCGTGATATCGGTCGCGACCGCAGTGACTTGCACGCCGAATGCCGAGCGCATTTCGGCGGCGGCCTGCTCGAGCGCCTCCTTGCCGCGCGCGCAGATCGTCACGTTCACGCCTTCGCGCGCGAGGGACCACGCGCACGCGCGGCCGAGCCCCTTGCTCGAGGCGCAGACGATAGCCGACTTGCCGTTGATGCCCAAATCCATTGCGCGGACTCCCAAAAAAAGGCCACAGTGGGCGAAAGCCGATTCTACGTCCCGCTGCGGGCTAGGACCGGGGCCGCAGGCCGACCAGCACCACGCCGCCCAGCACCAGCGCGGTACCGGCGATTTGCGGCACAGTCATCGCTTCTTCGAGCCCGAGCCACCCGGTCAGGATGGTCGACACGGGCCCGAGCGCGCCCAGGATCGCGACGCGGTTCGCGCCGACGCGCTTCAATGCTTCCGCGGTCATGAATGTCGGCAACACGGTCGAGAAGATCGCCATCGCGATCGCGAGCGCGTACACCTGCCACGGCAGAGCGAGCGCTGCGAGCGGCCGCAGCAGGAAGAACTGAACGATGCAGAGCAGGCACGCGATCAGCAGCGCGTACGCGGTGAAGCGCATCGACCCGACCCGCTGGATCACCTGCGCGCCGACCACGAGGTAGATCGCATAGCTCACCGCGCTCGCAAACACGAGCGCGGCGCCGAGCGGCAGGTTCTCGTGCTGTCCGGCTACGGCGTGGGCGAGCACGAGCGCGAGTCCGGCATAGGTCGCGATGAGCGCTACGATCTCGCGCGCGCCGGCGCGTTTGTGGAGGAACGCCCAGGACAGGAACACGACGATCGTCGGGTAGACGAACAACAGTAGCCGGCCGAGGCCGGCCGTGATGTACTGCAGCCCGAGGAAATCGACGAAGCTCGCGAAGTAGTAGCCGAGGAAGCCGAGGAGGAGGATCGCCCAGAAATCGCGCCGTGAAATCGGCGCCTTCGACGCCGCCTCGCGCTGCCACAGGGCCGCCGCGAGAAAAAACGGCAGCGAGAACACCATGCGCAGCGCGATCAGCGTCACTGGATCGCGCACGTAGCCGTAGGCGAGCTTGATGAAGATCGGCCGGAACGAGAACGCGATTACGGCGAGCGCGGCGAGCGCCATGCCCACGGCGCGGTAAGCGCCCGACGGCGGCACCGCCGGGCGGGACGGGCGGGGCTGGGACGCCACCCCTGCCTTAGCGCCGCTTGCTGCCGCCGAGGATCGAGCCGAGCACGCCGCGGATGATCTCGCGTCCGACCTGCGAGCCGACCGATCGAGCCGCGCTTTTTGCTACCGACTCGATCACCCCCTCGCGGTGCCCGCCGCGCGGTCCGGTCGAGCCGAACAGGATGCCGCCGAGCGAGCCCATGACGCCGCCGTCCGCGCTCGGCGCGGACCCGCCGGCGGCCGGCGTCCCTTTCGCCGGCGCGTCGGTCTGTCGCGCTTCGGTGCGGCCTTTGAGCTTCTCGTACGCCGACTCGCGGTCGATCACCTTCTCGTAGTGGCCGAAGACCACCGACGAGCCGATGATCTTTTGCCGTTCCTCAGCACTGATCGGCCCGATCTTCGACGCCGGCGGCACGACGTACCCGCGCTCGACGACGTTGGGACGGCCTTTGTCGTCGAGCAGCGATACCAGCGCCTCGCCGACGCCGAGCTCGGTGATCGCTTTGCCGGTGTCGAGCTTGGGGTTGGCGCGCAGGGTGTCGGCGGCGGTCTTCACCGCCTTTTGGTCCTTCGGCGTGAATGCGCGTAGCGCGTGCTGCACGCGGTTGCCGAGCTGGCCGAGCACGGATTCGGGGACGTCGAGCGGATTCTGGGTGACGAAGAACACCCCCACCCCCTTCGACCGGATCAGGCGCACGACCTGCTCGATCTTGTCGAGCAGCGCCTTCGGCGCGTCGGCGAACAATAGGTGCGCCTCGTCGAAGAAAAACACGAGCTTCGGCTGCTCGGGGTCGCCGACCTCCGGCAGGTGCTCGAACATCTCGGCGAGCAGCCACAGCAGGAACGTCGAGTAGAGCTTGGGCGAGTTCAGCAGCTTGTCGGCGGCGAGGATGTTGATGACGCCGCGGCCCTTGGTGTCGGTCTGCATCAGGTCTGCGATGTCGAGCATCGGCTCGCCGAAGAACCGCTCCGCGCCCTGCTGGGCGAGCTCGAGCAGTCCGCGCTGGATCGTGCCGATCGACGCGGTGGAGACGTTGCCGTACTCGGTCTTGAATTGGGCGGCGTTGTCGCCGACGTGCTGCAGCATCGCGCGCAGGTCCTTCATGTCGAGCAGGAGCAGCCCCTCGTCGTCGGCGATCTTGAAGACGAGCGCGAGCACGCCCTGCTGCGTGTCGTTCAGGTTGAGCATGCGGCCGAGCAGGAGCGGCCCCAAGTCGGAGACCGTGGCGCGCACCGGGTGACCCTGCTCCCCGTAGACGTCCCAGAAGGTGACCGGGCACCCCGACCACTTCGGTTCGTCCAGCTTGAGCATCGCCAGACGTTGCTTCATTTTTGGCGCCGCGGCGCCCGGGGCGGCGAGACCCGAGAGGTCGCCCTTCACGTCGGCCATGAACACCGGCACGCCGATCTGCGACAGGCGCTCGGCGAGTACCTGCAGCGTCACCGTCTTGCCGGTGCCGGTCGCGCCGGCGATCAGGCCGTGCCGGTTGGCGAGGCCGGGCAGGAGGAATAGATCCTGGTCCTGCGCTTTCGCGACGAGCAGCGGTTCGGGCATGGGCGAAGCTCCGGCGGTGGCAGTGCGGATGGTTATGGGTCCCGAGGCGGGGGCAAGCGGTAAAATTATAGGCTTCCCGCACATTCGAGCACCGGTAACGCCATGGCTGGACACAGCAGATGGGCCAATATCCGCCACAAGAAGGCGGCGGCCGACGCGAAGAAGGGCAAGATCTTCACCCGCGCCATCAAGGAGATCAGCGTCGCCGCGAAACTCGGCGGCGGCGATCCGGGCATGAACCCGCGCCTGCGGCTGGCGATGGAGAAGGCGCAGGAAGCGAACGTCCCGAAGGACAACGTCGAGCGCGCGATCAAGCGCGGCACCGGTGAGCTCGACGGCGTCGCGTACGAGGAAATCCGCTACGAGGGCTATGGGATCGGCGGGGCGGCGGTCCTGGTGCACTGCCTCACCGACAACCGCACCCGCACCGTCGGCGAGATCCGCCACGCGTTTTCCAAGCACGGCGGCAACCTCGGCACCGACGGTTCGGTAAGCTTTCTCTTCAAGCACTGCGGGCAGTTCGTGCTCGCGCCGGGCACGAGCGAGGAGCGGGTGATGGAGGTCGCGCTCGAGGCGGGTGCCGAGGACGTGCTCGCCAACGACGACGGCTCGGTCGAAGTGATCTGCGCGCCAGGTGACTTCGAGGCCGTGAAAGGTGCACTCGCCAAGGCGGGTCTCAAACCCGATTTCGCCGAGGTCACGATGAAGCCGGCGGCCGAGAACGTCCTGAAGGGCGACGACGCGGCACGGATGCAGAAGCTCTTGGACGTGCTCGAGTCGCTTGACGACGTACAGGACGTTTACACCACGGCGGTGATCGAGCAGTAGCCGCGGTTGCCGCCCGTATAATGCGCCGATGGCGGTAGCGGTCATACGCGTCCTCGGCATCGATCCCGGTCTGCGCGTGACCGGGTTCGGAGTCATCGACCGGTCGGGCAGCCGGCTCGCCTACATCACGAGCGGCTGCATCCGTACCCCCGCGGCCGAGACGCTGCCAGGGCGCTTGAGCGTGATCCTCGAATCCCTGGGCGAGGTGATCGCCACCTACCACCCGCAGCAAGTCGCCCTCGAAAAGGTATTCGTGAACGTCAATCCGAGCTCGACGCTCGCACTGGGACAGGCGCGCGGCACCGCGATCTGCGCGGCGGTGTCGGCGAAGCTCCCCGTCGCCGAGTACACCGCCCTGCAGGTCAAGCAAGCCGTGGTCGGCAAGGGCCACGCCCGGAAGGAGCAGGTCCAGGAGATGGTGCGCCGAATGCTGCGCCTGTCCGGCCTACCGGGCCCCGACGCCGCCGATGCGCTCGCGTGCGCGATCTGCCACGCGCACGGCGGGCTGGGGCTCGGCAGCTTCGCCACCGTGGGCTATCGCATGCGGCGCGGGCGAATCGTCGGCGATCCCCGCCCGCGGCTGCCCGGGAAGGTGGCGGCATGATCGGCCGCATCCAGGGCGTCCTGCTCGCGAAAAACCCGCCGCAGATCGTCGTCGATTGTCAAGGCGTCGGCTACGAAATGGAGGTGCCGATGAGCACCTTCTACAATTTGCCGGGCGCGGGCGAGCCGATTACGCTGCTCACCCATCTCGTCGTACGCGAGGACGCGCATCTCCTGTACGGTTTCGGGACCGAACCGGAGCGGCGTGCGTTCCGCCAGCTGCTCAAGATCAACGGCGTCGGGACGCGCATCGCGCTCGCCGTGCTCTCCGGTCTCTCAGTCGCCGAGCTCTCCGAGGCGGTGCTGTTGCAGGAGACGGGTCGCCTCACCAGCATCCCCGGCATCGGCAAGAAGACCGCCGAGCGGTTGCTGCTCGAACTCAAAGACAAGTTCGGCAGCGACGGTGCGATCGCGGTCGCGGCGAATCGTGCGGCGCCGGTGGCGAGCGACGTCCTGCACGCGCTGCTCGCGCTCGGGTACAGCGACAAGGAGGCGGTCGCGGCCATCAGACAGATGCCCGAGGGCTTGTCGGTGGCCGACGGGATCCGCCACGCTTTGCGGCTGCTTTCCAGGGCGTAGCATATCTGCCGTGGCCATCGAAACCGACCGCCTCACCACGCCCGCAAAGGCCTCGCCGCAAGAGGAGGCCTTCGAGCGGAGCCTGCGCCCCCAGCTGCTCGCCGAGTATGTCGGGCAGGAAAAGATTCGCGGCCAACTCGCGATTTTCATCGCCGCGGCGCGGGGGCGGCGCGAGGCGCTCGACCACGTGCTGCTATTCGGTCCGCCGGGGCTCGGCAAGACCACGCTCGCGCACATCGTCGCCCGCGAGATGGGCGTCAGCCTGCGCCATACCTCAGGTCCGGTGCTCGAGCGCCCCGGCGACCTCGCCGCGATCCTCACCAATCTCGAGCCGAACGACGTGCTGTTCATCGACGAGATCCACCGCCTGTCGCCGATCGTCGAAGAGATCCTGTATCCGGCACTCGAGGACTACCAGATCGACATCATGATCGGCGAGGGTCCGGGGGCGCGTTCGGTCAAGCTCGATCTGCCGCCGTTCACGCTGGTCGGCGCGACGACGCGCGCGGGCATGCTCACCAATCCGCTGCGCGACCGCTTCGGCATCGTCGCGCGCCTTGAGTTCTACACGCCGCAGGAGGTGCAGCGGATTATCAACCGGTCGGCGCAGCTCTTGAAGCTTGAAATCGCGGTCGAAGGCGCGTTCGAGATCGCGCGCCGCTCGCGCGGAACGCCGCGGATCGCGAACCGGCTCCTGCGGCGCGTGCGCGACTATGCGCAAGTCAAAGCGAGCGGCGCGATCACCCGCGAGGTTGCAGACGCCGCGCTCACCATGCTCGATGTCGATCAAATCGGCCTTGACGTCATGGACCGCAAGCTGCTGCTCGTGGTGATAGAGAAGTTCGCCGGCGGTCCGGTGGGCGTCGACAATCTCGCCGCCGCGATGGGCGAGGAGCGCGACACGATCGAGGACGTGCTCGAGCCGTTTCTCATTCAGAGCGGCTTCTTGCAGCGCACGCCGCGGGGACGCATGGCAACGGTGTCCGCGTTCCGCCATTTCGGCCTCGCCGCGCCGAACCGGCCGGCGGCCGGCGAACTGTTTGCCGGGGAATGACCCCGGTCGGGCAACCGGAGCGTTAACCGGTCGCAGAGCCCCCGGGGCGACCGGAGCCGGAGCGGCATGGCGGAGCGGCCTACGTTCAGCTGGCGGGTGCGGGTGTACTACCATCACACCGATGCGGGTGGGGTGGTCTATCACGGCACCTACCTCGACTTCATGGAGGCGGCGCGCATCGAGCTGCTGCATGCGCTCGGCTTCGGTCTTGCGGAACTCGCATCGGAGAACGATGTCCTGTTCATGGTCTATGGCCTCACGGTGGACTACCATAGGCCAGCACGGCTCAATGACGAGCTCACGGTCACGGCCGCGATCGAGCGCGTCGGCCGTGCCCGAATCGAGTTCGACCAGCGGGTTCTGCGCGGCGCCGAGCTTCTGGTCTCCGCCAGGGTGAAGGCCGCCTGCGTGCACCCCCGATCGCTCAAACCGGTCGCGGTACCCGTGGGCTTGAGGGAGCGAGCAAAACGGTGAATATCACTCAAGACCTCTCGATTGTTCAGCTCATCCTCAACGCGAGCTGGGTGGTGCAGGCGATCATGCTGCTCCTCCTCGCGGTGTCGGTGATGTCCTGGTACTACATCTTCCGCAAGCTGTTCGCGATCAAGCGGGCGCGGCGCCAAACCGAGGACTTCGAGCGCGCGTTCTGGAGCCGGCCCGACCTGAACGCGCTCTACCAGAGCGCGGTGAACGCGCGCCATCGGACCGGGATCCTGGAGCGCATCTTCGAGGCGGGCTTCCGCGACTTCGTCAAGCTGAAGCAGCAGCGGGTCGACGCGAGCGACCTCATCGACGGCGCGCGGCGGGCGATGCGCGCCACCTACCAGCGCGAGATGGACTACCTCGAATCGCACCTCGCCTTCCTCGCGTCGGTCGGATCGGTCAGCCCGTACGTCGGGTTGCTGGGGACGGTATGGGGGATCATGCACTCGTTCCGCGGCCTGGCGAACGTGAGCCAAGCGACGCTCGCCTCGGTGGCACCCGGCATCGCCGAGGCGCTGGTCGCCACGGCCATCGGTCTGTTCGCGGCAATCCCGGCAGTGGTGGCTTACAACCGCTACTCGCACGATATCGAGCGGCTCGCGGTGCGCTTCGAAAGCTTCATGGAGGAGTTCTCCAACATCCTGCAGCGGCAGGCGGCGAGGTGAATCAGGCATGCCGGGGCGAGGGATGGCAGGAAGGATGAGGGGTGAGGGCAGGGAAATGAGCTCGCGCAGCGGGGCTATGCGCGGCGCGCGTTCCGCGATCGCCACGATGCGAGCCCGAGCATGAACCGACAGCGCAAGCTCATGAACCAGATCAACATCGTCCCGTACGTGGACGTGATGCTGGTGCTGCTGGTCATCTTCATGGTCACGGCGCCGCTCATCACGCCGGGATTGGTCGAGTTGCCGAGCGTCGCAAAGAGCTCGCAACCGCCGGAGGCGCCGCTCGAGGTGATCATCCGCGCCGACCAGTCGATGCAGCTGCGTGAGCGCGTGAAGGGACAGGCGCAGGATCGCAGCGTCGATCTGCCGCAGCTCGTCGCCGCGGTGAAGCAGAGGCAGGCGCGCTCGCCCGATCAGGCGGTTGTGATCTCGGCCGACAAGGATGTCCGTTACGAAGCGGTGCTCAAGGTGATGGACGAGCTGCAGCGCTCGGACGTGAAGCGCGTCGGCCTGATGGTCAAGCCGGCGCCGAAGCCGTGATGCAGTCGGTTGAGCGCCGCGATCCGGGCGCGGTGCTTTCGGGCGCGCTCTCGCTCACGGTCCACGTGCTGCTCTTCGCCGTGCTCTTCTTCGGCATCCGTTGGAAGACGAAGCAGCCCGACCCGGTGATGGCCGAGCTGTGGAGCGCGCTGCCGCCGGTCGAGGCGCCGCGGGTCGTGCCGCCGAAGCCCCCGCCCGTGGTCGAGCCCAAACCGGAGCCGAAGCCAGAACCCCGGCCGGAACCGAAGGTCGAGGCGAAGCCGCAGCCGAAGCCCGACATCGCGCTCGAGGAGGAGCGCAAACGGAAAGAGGAGCGGGAACGCAAGCAGAAGGAGGAGCAGGAACTCAAGCAGCGCGAGGAATTGCGCGCGAAGGAGGAGAAGGAGCGCAAAGCGCGCGAGGAGGCCGCGGAGAAAAAGCGCCAGGAAGAAGAAAAGCGCCGCCTCGAGGCGGAGAACCGCGAGCGCATTCAGGAGCAGCTCAACCGCGAACTCGCGGCTGCACCCAAGACCGGAACGCCGACGGTCACCGGCGATCCGCGAGCGATGGACGAATGGCGCACTCGCATCATCGCCAAGGTGCGGCCCAACATCGTCATCCCGCCCGGCATCGTCGGCAACCCGGAGGCGGTGTTCGATGTCCAACTTCTTCCGACCGGCGAGGTGCTCAGCGCCAAGGCGCGGAAGTCGAGCGGGGTCAAGGCGTACGACGATGCGGTCGAGCGCGCGATCTACAAGTCGTCCCCGTTTCCGCTCCCGCCGCAGCGGGAAGTGTTCCAGCGTGACCTACGACTCACTTTTCGGCCTCTGGACTGAGGTTGTCGGGTGGCGGAGACAGGCACTGCGCCGCAACGCGAGGGTTATAATTCTGACACCGCATAGAGCTCAACAATCAATGATTAGAGCGCTCCGTGCCGTCTTTGCCGCCCTCGCGGTTCTCGCCGGCCACGCATACGCCCAGCTGTCCGTCGAGATCACGGGCGGCGGCGCCAACCAGATTCCGGTCGCGATCGTGCCGTTCGCCGGCGAATCGGCGCTGCCGACCTCGCTCACCGAGGTGATCGACGCCGACCTCGCGCGGAGCGGGCGGTTTCGCACGATTTTCGTCGGCGCGCAAAATCCGGCGCCGAACGAGGCGAGCAACGTCGACTTCGTGGCCTGGCGCAGTCGCGCGGCCGATGCGCTGGCTATCGGCGGCGTCTACCCGGTGGCGGGCGGGCGCTATGAAGTGCGCTTTCGGCTGTACGACGTGCCACGGCAAGCTTCGCTCGGCGGCCTCGCCTACACGATTACGCCGGCGCAGACGCGGGCCACCGCGCATCAGATCGCCGATTTCATCTACGAGAAGCTGACTGGCGACAAGGGCGTGTTCGCGACGCGCATCGCCTACGTCGTCAAGGCCGGTCCGCGCTACCAGCTGCAGATCGCCGACGCCGACGGTGCGAATCCGCAGACGGCGATCACCTCGAACGAACCGATCATGTCGCCGGCCTGGGCGCCGGACGGCAATCGCCTCGCGTACGTCTCGTTCGAGGCCAAGAAGCCGGTTGTCTACGTGCATTCGGTCGCGACCGGTCAACGGCGCGCGGTGGCGAATTTCACGGGCTCGAACAGCGCTCCAGCCTGGTCGCCCGACGGCCGCCAGCTCGCGGTGGCGCTGTCGCGGGAGGGCGGTACGCAGCTATTCCTGATGAACGCCGACGGCTCGAGCGTGCGGCGCCTGATGAATTCCGGCGCGATCGACACCGAGCCGTACTTTTCGCCCGACGGGCAGTGGATATACTTCACGTCCGACCGCGGCGGCGGCCCGCAGATCTATCGCATCTCGACCGCCGGCGGCAATGTGCAGCGCGTCACGTTCAGCGGCGATTACAATGTGACTCCGCGCCTGAGTCCCGACGGCAAGACCCTGGTGTTCGTGTCGCGGAATGCCGGCCGTTTCCTGGTGACCGAGATGGATCTCGCGACCGGCCAAACCCAGGTGCTGACCGACGGCGGCCGCGAGGAGTCGCCGAGCTTCGCCCCGAACGGAAAGATGATCCTCTATGCGACCTACACCGGCGAGCGCGGCGTGCTGGCCGCCACCGCGAGCGATGGGCGGGGCGGGTATCGCCTGGCGGTCCCGGCCGGCGAGGTGCGCGAACCCGCATGGGGTCCTTACCTGACTAACTGAGGAGGCACTGCAAATGACAAAGATCCTTGTGAGCTTGATCGGGGCGGCGCTGCTGGCGGCGTGCGGCAGCACGCCCGAGGCCGAGAAGGAGCCGGCCAAGGTCGAAGACCGCACCACCCCGGCGAAACCCCC
>Ga0187846_10001120_pt1 | contig 15195 bp, 15 predicted proteins | sample TC_taG_FD_161473 | JGI IMG/M metagenome (GOLD analysis project Ga0187846, IMG submission 161473) | Biofilm microbial communities from the roof of an iron ore cave, State of Minas Gerais, Brazil - TC_06 Biofilm (v2) | ecosystem: Environmental > Terrestrial > Deep subsurface > Cave > Wall biofilm...
CTCGAGCGTACCCTTCAAGACAAATTCTACCCGGACCTTTGGGAGCTACGCAACGAATTAACGAGGATCGCCGATGAGCAAGGGTTAAAGTGATCAGTTAGAAAAGCATCTTGAAGAGGTCGTCTCAATCAGTATAGATGCCAGTTGCATCGAGCAGGCGCAAAATTGTGATAGCTTCGTGATAGAAAGCGGTTCGATTGTGATAAAGTAGTGAGGCCAATACTTTACACTTTGCAAAATGAGTTGTCTGTACCAGTTTGCAGGCAACTCCTCCTAAACTACCGGAAATACTTGAACTGAAACGCCTGGAGGCGTTAGGAAGTACACTACACTATCGTTGGAGTATAGTAAAAGTTCCGCAGGAAGGAGACAATGCAATGGGTGGCCCCGCACAATATCTGCACGTCGGGTTTATCCTGATCTCACTTGCTAACCTGATCGTGATTGCTTTGTTGATTGTTATCTTCATTCTCGCCGTCACGCTACGGCGGCCTGAAAAGCATCGGATCTCTACCATCGAAACAGTAGCAGAAGCTGTCGAAAAATTGAGCGCAGACACAGCAGGCACGGAGGTGCAGCCATGAATATGACTACCGCCATTCGTGAACGAGTACGCACGTGGATGCCCCTGGAGGACCTGTTGCCTGATCAACTGCCGGCATTCGTGCGTTCGCCGGCCTATTTTTTCGGTGTCATCACGCTCTCCAGCCTGGTTCTGCTCATTCTGTCCGGCATCCTGCTGGCCGCCGTTGGGCCGCAGTGGTGGCACAATAGTCCGTTCGGTCATTTTGTGAACAGTCTCCATTTCTGGTGCGCGGAGGTGTTCTTCTTCTCGCTGACGCTTCACCTGTGGACGGAGTTCTTCAAAGGAGGGTGGCGGCATGGCCGCCGGTTCACCTGGCTGATTGGGGCGATCACTTTCATTGCCGGCATCGGCACAGCGTTTACCGGCTACCTGTCCCAGACCAATTTTGATGCGCAGTGGATCGCCGTCCAGGGCAAAGACGCCTTGAACGCCGTCGGCATTGGCGCGTTCTTCAACCTGATGAACTTCGGGCAGATGTACGGCTTTCACATCCTCATCCTGCCGCTGATAGTGGTGCTCCTGGTAGGCCTGCACCTGCTGCAGGTCCGTATCCGTGGGATAGTGCGTCCCTATGCCCCAACTGCCAAAGAGGAGCGTGCCAGGGAGAAGCTCTGGCGGGGCGCCAGGCGTAGGAAAGCCAAAGAGACAACAGCTACGGGAGCCGGTGAGCAACGACCGCTGCCATCCGACCAGGCGCGCTACTATCGCGGGCTGCGCATGATGCCGTACGACCTCGTCCGCGAGGGGTTGATCGCCCTGCTCGCAGTCTTCGTCTTGTCAATCGTGCTCGCCGTCTTCCTTTCCTCGGCCGACGAGCCACCCCTGACGCTCCAGCAGTACGCACAGCAGAATCCGGTAGGCTTCGTCACCACGGCCATGGGGGGGCTGAGTGGCACGGGAGCCGTTGCGCAATATGGACCGCCATATAACCAGGGGACTGGCTCCGTGCAGTCGATCGGGCCGGTTTCGCTGCAGGATGCAGCAGGGGTAACCATTCCCATCGATGTGGCACAGGTTTATGTGCTCCAGCCTCTAGCTATTGCTGCGCAGACCGACCCGCAGTTGGCAGCAGCGCTCCAGACCTTTACTCAAGCCAGTGAGCAGCAGCAAACGGCCTGGATGAATGCCTATACCGATGCGCTGAGTAAAGCAACAGTCAGTAACGGTCACGTAGTCGTGCCGCAGGGTGATTATGGCCCGCTGCCCATAATGATGGACCACCTGCTGACCTTAGGTACCAGTGGCGCTTTAGACGGCTTACTCCTACGTAGTGGCGACTTCTATCAGAACGACTTTACCAAGCCGCTGCTCTTCCTGTCGGAGGATGCGCTGCCGACAAAGGCGGAGCAACTGAACATGCTCGGTTCGCAATGGGGCATGATGAATTCGACGGGGAACTACCCCGGGCAGGCGTGGCTGTGGCTCTACACCTTCTGGTACCAGATCCCACCTTTCAATACCTCGTCGAACGCTGATGTTCTAGTGTGGCTTACGATGGCGGTCCTGACACTGCTGCTTGTGGTGTTCCCCTACCTGCCCTTTCTCAATCGCCTGCCATACTATCTCGGCGTCCACCGCCTGATCTGGCGCGAGTACTATCGTGATGTGCGGGCCGAGGTTGCGGCTGGAGCCACGAGTGCGGCGGCGGAGAGCGGGTAATATCGAGTCCAGTCGAAAAAATAAGTGATTTAAGGTAGGAGCTGTTTCATTGCGCCCCTACCTTAAACACCTCATTCACCCATTTTCTGGAAGAAACGGGTCACTGTACGAATGCCCTTGAAGAACTGGGAAAGCGAATATTTCTCATTCGGAGCGTGCAGGTTATCGTCTGGCAGACCAAAGCCCATCATTACCACCGGCACATTCAGGATCTCATAAAACAGTGCCGCGATAGGGATCGAGCCGCCCCCGCGTATGAAAACAGGCTCTCTTCCGAACATCTCCTTCAGGGCAGATGCAGCCGCCTGCACCGGTGGCGTATCTATCGGGACTATCACTGCTTCACCACCATGTACCTTATGGGCCGTGACCTCTACTCCCGCAGGCGCAAGTTCTTTTACACGGCGCTCAAAGAGCATGAATACCTCGTCTGACTTCAAGTCAGAAGGCAGGCGCAGGCTGATCTTTGCTTTGCCGGTGGCAGGGATGACCGTTTTAGCTCCCTCGCCCACAAAGCCGCCAACAATCCCGTGTACCTCTAAAGTTGGACGGGCCCCGATGCGCTCCAACGGTGGATACTCATTCTCACCTGAAAATTCTGAGACACCCATCTCCTCAAGCAGCGCTTCATCCATATGCAGCGGATCGTCACGCCAGAATGCTTTTTCCGTTTTAGTTGCCTCGCGCACCTTGTCATACAGTCCAGGAATATGGATGTGTCCCTGGGCATCCTTCAAACCAGCAATGATGAGGGCCAGCGCGTGCAGGGGATTGGGCGCAACGCCACCATACGAGCCTGAGTGCAGATCACGCCTCGCACCACGGACCTCAATCTCGGTGTAGATAATGCCTCGTAACCCATTGACCAGCGCTGGAATCTGCTTAGAAGGCATACCTGAATCGCAAATAAAGGCTGCATCACATTTCAAGCGCTCGGGATAGGTTTTGACATAATGTTCAATTGACTCGCCCCCGGCCTCTTCTTCTCCCTCGATCAGCACGCGCACATTGACAGGTAACGCGCCATTGACCGTCATGAGGGATTCCAGGGCCTTAAATACGAGCATCGTCTGTCCCTTGTCGTCGGCAGCACCGCGACAGTACAGGTTATCCCCGCGTATCAGCGGATCGAATGGCGGGGATTCCCACAGTTCTAGCGGGTCAACTGGCTGTACATCATAATGCCCGTAGACGAGGACGGTGGGTTTGCCTGGAGACTTAAGCCATTCACCATAAACGAGCGGGTGGCCTTCCGTCTTGATCAACTGGACCTGCTCGAAGCCTATACTCCGCAATTGCTCCGCGGCGTACTCTGCTGCGCGGCGAATATCGCCTGCATGTTGCGGCAGTGTGCTGATACTGGGGATGCGCAGCCAGCCTTTCAAGTCTTCGAGAAAACGGCTTTCATTCTCTGTTATGTATGTTTCTAGTTGTGTCATAGAATAAAGTCCTTTCCTTTATCTCTGGATTTTGCTTTATCCTAGCAGGGGAAAGGTGGATTGTCTAGTGATTCGTATCTAATGTTTACCCATAAGTTAAGGCTACGTGAGGTCTGCTGGAGGAATGCGCGCCACAGATCCTACGCTACGCGGAGGCGTGACAAAACCCCTGGCTGCGTGGGCATAATCAGACCGTGCAGCAAGAGGCTCGCACTGGCAAATGTGGCGTGCGCATCATCCCGTGCTGGCTGCCTACCAAGAGCCCCTGGCTCAACCGCATTGAACCGAAGTGGGTTCATGGCAAGCGCGCGATTGTCGAACCGGCTCGGCTTTTGACAGCGACAGAGCTTCAGCAACGCGTGTGTGACTACTTTGGCTGTGAACAGGCTGAGTTGCTTCCACAACAGGTCGCCTAATGCGACGCAAAGCAGAAGCTGCACCTTTCCAAGAGAGCAAAAATGGAACAGCCGCATCACCATGTTCCTGCTATAATACTCATCACCGATCGGGAAAGGGAATGCTATGAACTATCGCGCATGCATCCAGGCGAGTATTGATTACATTGAAGAGCACCTGAAAGAAGAGCTGACGGCGGAAGCACTGGCACGCATTGCGGGTTTCTCCACGTATCATTACTCACGGGTGTTTCATGCATATGTGGGCAAACCTGTCATGGAGTATATCCGATGCAGACGCTTGGCCTATGCTGTCCTAGAGCTTGCTCAGGGGAAACGGATTATCGATATTGCCCTGGATTACGGGTTTGAGACCCACAATGGGTTTGGCAAAGCCTTTCGCAAGACCTATGGGTGTTCGCCAGAACAGTACCGCCTGCATGGTTCGGGACAGGTTCTGCCGAAGGTGGATCTGTTCCTGTTGACGACTGATCATGTGAGAGGAGCAATGAAGATGGAACCACAGATTGTGACCAAGCCAGCATTCAAAGTGGCTGGCTATGAACTGAAGACGACGACCCGTGATGACTTGTGCAATCAAGAGATAACGGCATTCTGGGACGGTATGACGCCAGAGCGTTTTGACACACTACACAACACCCTCCATACTGTAAGCGAGATTGAACTAGGCGTGTGCTTCCCAGTTGACCCTACCACTGGGGATTTTTCGTACGTCATCGCAGTTGAGGTGAGCGATTTCAACAGTGTGCCAGCAGGTCTGTTCACGGCGGACCTCCCAGAAGCTGTCTATGCGATCTTCACAACCCCAGCCAATGATGGGGAAAAGAATATCGCGCCAGCTATTCAAGCTACCTGGAAATATATCTTTGGGACCTGGTTCCCTACCTCAGGCTATGAGTTTGCTGAAGGGAAAGCGGATTTTGAGTGGTATCCATGCAGCAACAAAGGAGAGAAAGTCAAGATCTATATCCCGATCATCAAGAAACAAAACGCTTAGGGAAAGGAGAGCAGAAGGCGCGGCAAAGAAAACCGCATCCTCTGTTCTCTCTTTATGTGACTTCTTTTCCCATCTACGAGCGCATTCCTCTGGGCGTGAAATGTTGGAGTCCCTTACACAACTTGTCTCTTGAACCTGCACTAGAGCGTGCTGTAAGGTACCATGTATTATAAAGGCGTAGATAATGAAATGGCAATGATTTTGGTATTGTATCAACTAACCGCATACTCTATGCCAAAAAAGAATACAATAGTAATGAACAATTTTGGATAGTCACTCTTGCTCAAGGAGAAAATCATGTGCGGTCGCTATACGCTCACCATCGATATCAAAACCATTGCCGAGAAATTCGGCGTGCCAGCTACCCTGGAAACATCGCCGCGCTATAACATCGCGCCAACCCAGGAAGTCGTTACTGTTATGCGTAATGGAACATCTCACCTGGCCCTGTTGCGCTGGGGACTGATCCCCTCGTGGGCTAAGGACGAATCGATTGGCTCAAGGATGATTAACGCCAGGGCCGAATCGCTGGCGGAGAAAACCAGCTTTAAAGGGCTACTGCGCTCAAAACGCTGCCTGATCATCGCCGATGGCTTTTATGAGTGGAGGCAGGAGAACGGCTTCAAGACTCCCATGTACATCACGCTAAAGAACGGGGAACCTTTCGCCTTCGCCGGTCTATGGGACCAGTGGAAAAGCCCCGATGGGCAGCAGGTGCGCAGTTGCACCATTATCACTACCGAGCCAAACGACGTGCTTGCGCCTATTCACAATCGAATGCCCGCCATTCTTTTACCTGGCGCCTATGAAGACTGGCTCAACCCAGATATGCGGGATGAACAGGCACTTTCTCACTGGCTTGCACCCTATCCAGCAGAGGAGATGGCGGCGCGCGCTGTTTCGCGCCTGGTGAACGATCCCAAGCGAGAAGGTCAGGAGCTGATCGCCTAGTCATCCTTTGTGCGCGTACTCAGGCGGGTTCAGTGATTACCTGAAACAACTCTACTTCCCGCTGAAATGGATTCATCGCCTGGCGAGGCTAACACACGAATAGCCTCTATGGTCTCCTGCGCGTTCCGCACAAACTCGGCCCTCGCAGGCAATCGCTCCTTAAATTCCTCCACTGTAACGTCATCCAGGAAGCGCTCGCCCGCGTTATCCAGCATTACGCGAGGCAGGAGTACAAGGTCACCCAGATTCCCACTCATCTCCAGCGCTGCCAGCACGTCCTGTCCACAGAGTAACCCGGCGACGGTCACTTCTGCGCCAAAGAACTGATTGACGACTGGCAGCACCTGTACCTCAAGTCCTTCGACCTTACGCATGTCTTCTGCAAAATTCTCGATGACGGGTCTCGCCATCGTACCGGTGACCAGGGTCAGCCGTCGCGGCCCCGGCATGCTTGGCGGCAATTTACGCCTGCTGCGTGCCCACTGGTCAATCAAGTAGCGCGTCATGCCTACGCCATTTTCAATTTGAGCATATGAACCGTAATGCCGCGCAGATGGGAATTTGCGACCGGTCAGGTAGTACCATTCATCCGAGAGGTAGACGAATGGATAGCCATCGGCATCCTCTGCCTCTAAGCGGCGCTGGTGCGCCTCTACCTGCTCGATCACCGCCTCAGCCTCTTCGCGCGTGTAGTGGCGCAGCGTTGGCAGATCTCCGGTCTTAATCATGTTGTTGTATTTTGTCAGGCCCACTGGCACCACGGAAATAGATTCGACGGTGGGGCGTAATTCAGTCAGATCACGAATGCTGCGATCAAGATGCGGGCCATCGTTAATTGTTGGGCAGAGTACCAGTTGCGTGTGGCAGGTGATACCTATTCTCCCCAGGCGTTCGATATGGTCAATGATATTCCCCGCCCGCGGGCCATCCACCATCTTGCGCCGCAGCTCAGGATCGGTTGTATGCACGGAGACATAGAGTGGCGTCAACTTCTGTTCGTCCAGGCGCTGCCAATCGTGTTCTTTCAGGTTGGTTAACGTGAGGAAGTTGCCAAACAGGAATGAGTAGCGGTAGTCATCGTCTTTGATATAGAGTGCGGCACGCATGCCATGCGCTAACCCTGGCAGCGGTGTAAAACGTTCGGGCAATCCCTTGATGAAACAGAAAACGCATTTATTGGCGCACTGCCGGATAAATGGAGCAGGCTCTTCTCCGAAGAGCACCCCAAGGTCCTCATCGTATGTTTTAGAGATATATACTTCACGCTGATCAAGTTGCCGCTCAAAACCAATCGCCAGCTCTTCCTCCGCAACATAAAAGCGATAATCCACCAGGTCACGGATGAGCTGGCCGTTAATTGTGCGAATAAGATCACCAGGTTGTAGTCCTGCACGGTCTGCAGGACTGTCGGGCACTACCTCACGCACCCAACCGTACATTTTTGGCATTAGTTAGTTTCCCTTGCCATCTAAAATGAATGGGTAATTAAACGAATAATAATCGCCACGATGATGATCAAGGCCACAATACCTATCGTGATAAACAAGAAATAGGTATTTTTGCGTCCAAGTTTGACATTCGTGCTGGGCCCTTTCGCTACCACCGTCTTTTTCACTTCCGCTTGACGCTGTTTCCGTTTCTCAAGACGCTTCTCTCTCCTCCCGCGCACCGAGTCGGCTGGGGTTTCACTGTATGGACCCATGCCCATGTGTTGCATGCGGCGGCGCGTCTCGCGGTTATAACTCTCGGGCTGCTGTTGCATCGATGACGTTGGTTTCACTTCTTTAGGCTGCGTCGATCTTGCACCTTGCGCAGCCGTACCACCCATTGTCTGCTTACGGCTCTTCCCACTCAGCTTATCCTTATTCGTGTCGCTTTGGGGAGTGGACGAAGGATTCGCCTGTGGTTTAGGCGTGGGGGGCCGATTTATCGCGCCCTGGGCCTCGATGCCCGGCTTTTTAGCCCCGGTTGTTTTCGTCTTGTCTGATCCAGGCTTCTGAGACCCTGGCTTTTGCGCCTTTGTCATTGTCTTATCCTTTATTTGCTTGTAATCGATGGCTACTTCTATACCCGCTCAGGCACATCACAAAAGAACGTCGTCAATCCTTATCTACCAACTCTCGCGCAATTCTTGCTGCCTCCTCTTTGTCATCGGGGGCAAGCACACCATCAATAACCAGGCCCAGCAGGTGTTCCTTAACCGGTCGTAACCACGGCCCTGGACCACGCCCGAACATTGCCATCAGTTCATTCCCATCCAGAGGGCTTTTCAGCGGCACAAGTTCCGCCTCCTCCTTCAAGCGCTGGCAGCGCTCGGCAAGTTCTGCCACACGAGCGGCAGCGCGCGTCACTTTCTCTGTTCTATAGCTTGTAATATCTGCACGCGACAGGTCAAGTAAATCTGCCAGGTCATCTCCACAATCCAGCATTAGCCGCCGCACGGCCCCATCTTTCCAATCCGGCGTATACGAATTCGCCCGCATATGCAAACGCACAATCTTTGACACGCTCTCGATAAAGTCTCGATCAAAGTGCAGCCGTTTTAGAATATCACGCGCCATGTAGGCTCCAAGATCCTCATGCCCAAAAAAGTGGACTTTTCCTTCCTCCACCGTGCGCGTGCGTGGCTTCCCAATATCATGCAGCAGCGCACTCCAGCGGCAGACAAGCCGGGGTGACGAACGCTCAACCACGCGCAGCACGTGCGCATATACATCTTTCGAGTGAACCATTTGTTGAGGTTGTTGGCTCACGCCACGCAGCGCCAGAACTTCCGGCACAATCCACTCCATCAGCCCTAATTCAACCAGTAGATCAAGACCTTTAGCAGGACGCGGCGAGAGCAGCAGTTTGTTCGTCTCATCACGAATACGTTCGCGCGAAATCTTTTGCAGTTTTGCGGCCTGGTGTATGATTGAACGTCGCGTTTCTGCTTCTATGGTGAAGTCGAGCTGTGCCGCAAAACGCACGGCGCGCAACTGGCGCAGTGGGTCCTCATTGAAGCGCTTATCAGGCTCATTTCCCACAGCGCGCAAGATGTGTGCTTCCAGATCTTGCCGCCCTCCAAAAGGATCAATGATCCGTCCATTCAGCGGATGAAGCGCCATTGCGTTGATGGTGAAGTCACGGCGCAAGAGGTCATCTTCCAGCACGGTACCGAAACATACCTCCGGTTTGCGCGATTCGGGATTATATTTCTCGCTGCGGAACGTGGTGATCTCAATAACCCTGTTTGGATAATGGAGGCGCACTGTTCCAAAACGCTCGCCAACAAGCACGACTGCAATGGGATGCGTTGGCGCGACAATTTGCTTGATTTCGTCAGGCGTTGCGTCGGTTGCCAGGTCTGCGTCGTTCGATTCCTCGCGATGCAGCAGCACATCGCGTACCGTTCCCCCTACGATATAAAGTTGTTTGTGCCGGGCATAAAATGCTTTTGCCAGTGTGATGATGATCTCTTGCATGATAATTGGTGAATATCTATTTCCAAAGTCTTGTTGTAGTGGGACTATTGTATCATGTTCGGTCGGGACTAGAAAGAGGATATTACCGGCAAAAAAATTACCTCTTGACAGAACGTTTGTTCCAATGTTAAAATATTAGAACAGGCGTGCTATAGAACGGAGGTAATCACTATGGGGGTCACACAAACACAGTCAAGGAAGCTTCCCAGGGAACATGACTACGACCTTGAGGAAGATGATGCATACTATGTAACGCGTCCTCATACCAGCGCGCGAAGGTATAGCCAACCAACCCAGCGCGATACGATGGATGACGAAGCCATAACAAAAGAGGCCTCTATTCAACGGCGGCGCTCTCTTGTTAAACCTCGTCACGTGGGAAGCCCGACACCAGGTGCCGGTGTGCCTTACTGGAGGCGAGGATGGCGTCATAGCAGGCGTTTTACCGTGATAGCAGTTATCGTAGGTATGCTCGCGATGGCAGTGCTTGTCCCTGCGTTTAGCGCACTTGGTTCCTGGTGGCAAATACACCAGGACGATGTGACATATGGCAGGCCTCGTACCTTCCAGATGGATGCCGTCGTAGGGCACTCAGACAGCGCAAGCAATCCGTCACACTTTATCTTTATCAACCTCAACCGGCATGTAGAGATTATCGAATTGCCAGGTGGAGACGCCACGCACGCTCGCATTTATAATGGCCCCACCTTATTTGGCGATGGTCAGGATTTAACACCAGTTACTGCAGAATTTCGTGACGTGAATGGCGACGGCAAACTGGACATGATCGTACATATTCAGGATCAGCGCCTGGTGTTTATCAATGATGGCACACAATTTCGCCCGCTTCAGCAGGGGGAGCATGTGAATTTGTGAAGAGTTCGTTAAGCTTTCTCACCCCAGGCCGTGAGCGGAAGCATGAGGCCTCGGAAGTCTTGCTGTAGCATCTCTATGAGCATTTGATCATAGAGCCGATCCAGCTCCTCCTGGGTTGCTACTCCCATGCGGATGATAAACGGCTGGAACAGTTTGAAGACGACAGCTGCATCCCGCCGGAAGCCTTCATAGGCGTCAGTCCCAGCAGAGAAATCGATGGCGTGAGAAACAAGCTTGATGTTGACACAGCCTGCATCGAGCAGCAGACGTCCCAGGACCGGCAGGATGCCCGTAAATCGACCCGTATGAGAAAAACTTCCCTGGATCTTGAGCGCGCGTATGATCAGGGCATTCATGTTCTCTAATGCAGGACTGGTGGTGAAGTACCACCATTCGCTCTCTGTCAAACGAATAAATCCCCCACGTTGTGTGATACGCCCAAGCTCCTGCGTGAGCGGCGGCCAGGCCGTCGCGGGGAGAAAATTGATGAAACGAACATTGACCAGGTCAAAGGAGTTGTCGGGAAAATCCAGCGGTTTAAGCAGATTCATTACATGGAAACTGGCATTGGACAGGCCTTGCACTCGCGCTTGCGCTCGCGCATAGTCGATCATCGCCTGGCTAACGTCGAACCCGACGACCTCGATCTCCGGGTGCATAAAGGCTAGCTCCATCGCCCACCCACCTGGCCCGCAGGCAGCATCAAGAACGCGGTGGATGCCAGAAAAGTCGTTCCCCCTCTCGGGGAATAGCCCACCCATGCCATTTGTGATCAGGTGATCTTGATCAAGCAAGCGCGCCATTTCCGCACCACTCTCAGGGTCATTAAAATAGACATTGCCGCTTTTGGGGGGCTCAACTGGCATTGTCATGTACGGCTCCTTTCTGCATTGTTTGTTGCTATGTCCTGCTGGCTTTCGACGTGGCGTGGCAGTCGTAATAGGTCTTCTTCGAATTGTTGCCAGATCAACTGCTCGGCCTGGATGACGGTTAGTGGTTGCTGCTTCCTTGCGGCCTGGATCATCGTCTCGGTCAGTCGTTGCCGGAACACGGATAAATATGCATGCTGTACCTCTTGAAGAGGCACTAAACCTAGCTCAATCTGCTGTGACTCATAAAATTCTTCGAACCTGAATGCCAGCGCAATCAAATCTGCGTAATCCTGGATGAGTGTTTGCTGGAGCGGCAGAAAGAAGTTGGGTTGAGTGCTTGAGACGAGCAGGCTGCCAGCAACATTCCCTTCAAGCATAATGGGAGCGGCGGCAGCGCTCTCCTCCCAAAGACCGCGATAGCCAGGAGAGATGCCCTGACCATCCGTGAGATTCTGATTAACGACAAGGCGGCCTGAAGTTACAGCATGTCCGGCAAGCGACTCTGCTCCAAGCAGGATGGCATGCTGTTCAAGATTACTTCCCCACGGCGGTGTTCCCCGTCCAAGGCTCTCACGCAAACTACGAATCTTTCCCTCATGGGATGGTGGCATACAGCGCGCTATGATAATGGCCATACCCAGGCGCTGCGGGTCGAGTTGCTTAAGCGCTTGCTGCAAGATCAGATCGCAGAGTGATGAGAAGCGCAGCTCCTTGGGAATTGTTGTGCGAGTGCGAAGCACACGGACATAAAACTCATGGGGAATTTCTTGCAGCGAATCCTCTATCAACGCTTCTTCTATCTCGGCGGCGAACCCATCAAATTCTTCTGACAATAACTCAAGCAGTACCTTGCGATGCTGCGGAAGGGCTTTGAGCAGTCGATGGATGTTCTGTGAACGTGGGGTTGCCTCCTTATTCACCCAGCGTGTCAACGTAACAGGATTTACGCCTAACTCGTTGGCAATGCGTTGCCTCTCTTGCTGATCTTGAATAATGCTTGCCAGAAAGTCGCGCCAGTTTGATGGTTCTTGCATATCCTGACCTTGTTATTGCAGTAGCCCATTCATGCTCTTTCTGAGCTTATGATAGCAGTTCGTGCTTCAAACGTCAATTTTTGAATTTTTCCACCTGTTGGGTAACGGGAAACCTTTACTTAATTCCACGCCACAAGCTGAGACCTAGCCAGATGTACCAGATGGGATTGACCAGGAGGCCGCTGAGTGCAGCAGGCTTGAAACTCAATCTGAAGCTACCCCAGCCAGTAATTCATCTGCCACCTCTGCCGGTAGCTTATGCCACGGGACACCGAGAAGAGCCCCTTGCAAAACGTACAAACAGTCGAGCGTCGCTTGTTCGGGATGCCTTTCTTTGATACGTTTCCACGCCTCGATTGGTCCAAACTCCTGGAGCTCCTGCTGTGTCCAGATATCAACGTCGTTCAGCATATGTTCGGTTTTCGCTCCAATATTGACGAGATGTGAAAGCTTTGTTGACCTGGAAGGTCTCATGATCTTCCTCCTAAAAGAACTGGGTTCAAACGAAGAATATGCTCTTCTTTAACGCTTACTTGCTCTGTTATTTTCTGTCTCAGGAATCAGTTCCTAAAGGATAGATTCCCCCTCATCGAAAAATACGACCATCTTCACGCTTTGGATGTCTCTGTGGGTACATATTGTTAAAGGTCACAGCCGTATAAAAAAAGCCTGAAGGAACGTACCCTTCAGGCTCCCCCCCTCCACGATACCTATCTTCTTCAACCCACGAACAGATCTTGACCAGAGACACCACTGCATACACGATACCCTTACCACGTTACCCTTCGTAGTCGCCATACTTAGAGACTTCCCCCCACACCTCATATCTCGAGGCTCTTCTCTTTCCATCACAGGAGAAACTATAACACATCTTCCTGACAAACTCATGAAAAGAGCGTGCTGAAATATGACGGGTTTTTCATATTCACGCCTGGAAACATGGAGAAAATAATTACAGTTTGTTCATCTTTTGCCAATCCTGCATAAAATGTTCGATTGCCTCTTCAGTCAGGGGATCCGTCACCATCTCCATCAATACTGATGGTGTCATGGTCAGATCATGTGCACCTGCAAGCAGAGCATTGGCTGCATCTTGAGGTGACTTGATACTGGCGGCGAGGATGCGTGTATACAACCTGGCATTGTGCAGGAGGTCGGCCATCTCAGCGATGCGCTCGCTGGCATCGATACCTGAACGTTCCAGGCGGCCATAGTAAGGGATAATGAAATCTGCCCCGGCCAACGCGGCGCTGTATACCTGTACTACAGAAGTGACTGCTGTAAATGCGATGCGATGTTGGTGCTGCTTTAGCCTGCGTGCGACGCGCAGGCCGGTGTGCGTCATCGGAATCTTGGGGATCACCCGATCGGGCGCGGTTTGAATGAAGGCGAGCGCCTCCGCAAACATCTCTTCTTCCTTGCTTGCGCCGGGCTGCATGAAAATAGTACCGTCTATACTGCGCAGCAGCGCTTCGAGTACGCCCTGGGGATTTAAATCCTGGCCGCTTTCTCGCGCGGCCAGTAGAATCGTCGGGTTGGTGGTCACCCCTGACACGGGCACCGTTTGCGAGACATTCATGATATCATGGAGTAACGCACTATCAATATAGAGGGCCATTTCTATGCTCCCTTCTTCTTTACTGGATAATACTGTACAGATTACTATTGACGACCGGCTGCTGATCCTGAACTCAGCGGCAGATCCATTCGTGCCAGGAGCCGCCGGACGCCTTATCTCAGGTGAGCTGGTACTTGCCGAAGACAATATCGCCTCATTGCAACTGGCGCAATCTGCGCTCGCGCGAGAACATATTAAAACACAGGTGCGCATTAGACATGTTCCCTTTCATGAGTATACCTTACATGAGCCACCTGCGACCATCGACGTGGCGATTATGAATATGTTGTATCAGCCGGGCAACGCCTGGATGATCTATGGACTGCAGGTGGCTGCCTATGCACTGAAACCAGGAGGGCGTCTCTACGTCGTTGGGGCCAAAGACCGTGGCGTGCTGTCCATGGCGAAGCGTATGCGATCCCTCTTTGGCAATGGGGAGACGCTGGCAATCAGCAAGGGGCAGCGCATACTTAGTTCTCGACGGGAGCATAATTTGCAAGTCGTTGTAGGGGCGCAATTCATTGCACCTTTTGCAGGCGGCAAACTGGATGAAGGGACACGCCTGTTGTTAGAGGCGCTGGAAGTACATACAACGGATGTTGCCTTAGATATTGGCTGTGGAGCAGGCTTTATAGGCACGCATATTGCGCGATTAGCCAGCAAGGGGCATGTCACAATGGTGGATGCCAGCCTCGCCGCTGTGGATGCGGCGCGACGCATGGTTGAGCAGAGTGGCCTGACCAATGTGCAGGTGTTACCGGGCGATGGCATTCAAGCTGTACGGGAACAGCGCTTTGACCTTGTCGTGACAAATCCGCCCTTTCACCTTGGCGGCATACAGACAATTGAAACCGGCGGGCGTTTTATCCGTGAAGCTGCGCAGGTATTGCGACCGCGCGGGCGCTTTTACCTGGTTGCAAACCGCTTCCTGAAATATGAACCAACGCTGCGAGCCTGCTTTAAAACCGTCGAAGAGGTTAAAGGCAATAGCCGCTATAAGGTGTTGCGAGCCTCAAACGATCATCAACATCCGTAGGGGCCCGATTTATCGCGCCCTGGGAAGGGCCCTTACAGTCGCACGCCGTGGTTCGCCTGAGAGGCTGGCTCGTCGATGAGGGCAGCATCCCCACCCACGGGCGACCATGAAGGCCCACTCCACCCATCCACTCCTCGCTCGCCCCTACGGATCACCAGCAGCATCCCCACCCACGGGCGACCGTAAAGGCCCACTCCACCCATCCACTCCCCGCTCGCCCCTACGGATCACCAGCAGCATCCCCACC
>Ga0187846_10001121_pt1 | contig 15188 bp, 10 predicted proteins | sample TC_taG_FD_161473 | JGI IMG/M metagenome (GOLD analysis project Ga0187846, IMG submission 161473) | Biofilm microbial communities from the roof of an iron ore cave, State of Minas Gerais, Brazil - TC_06 Biofilm (v2) | ecosystem: Environmental > Terrestrial > Deep subsurface > Cave > Wall biofilm...
TCGCCCCGCCCGGTGATGGGCTAGTCCGGCGTTCACCGTCCGGGTGATGCCACCGGCACGGCGCGCATTCCGTTTGTCGTCTGAAGACGCCATGCACAATGCCGTCTCGGGTCTACCTCTAAAACCGCGACTGTCTGACTGGAGACCTGGGTGGCCGCCGGCGCTCCATAGCTGATCGGCGGTCCTGACCTGAGATCAGCCCGCTGCTCCGCCCCCTGCCAATACCTCCAATAGCGGTCCCAAGTGCCGCTCATATTTCCGCCATCGCCCAATCGACCGGGTGAACAGCGGCTGGCGTACTTGCCACCCGCTTGCTGACACAACCGGACGGTCCGTCTTGTGAAATTCGAGACAGGCAGCCTCCCAGTCGAGGCCGAGAAATTCGATCAGCCTTCGGCTTTCGCGCTCCAAATCAGTGACCAACGTCTCGTACTCGATCGTCAACATGCGCAGCGGCAATACGCTGCGCCAATGGTTCGCCAGTCGCTCGATCTCCGATGCCCGCAGCGCACAATCAACCAGGTCCTGAGCATACGCAACGGGCTGATCAAAGCGTGTAAAGTAGCATGACAGACAAGTGTCGCGCAGGTCGCGCCGGCAAAAGATGACGCGGGCTGCCGGGAACAGAACGCCGATAAGACCAAGATAGAGAATATTGTCCGGCATCTTATCGATGACTCGCGACTTCCCTGGGCCAAGGCCTTGGAGACGCTCTATGTAGCGGTCCGCCAAGCGGCGGGCCAGATCCGGATCGAGCTGCTCGGTCTGGCGGTCCTGCCCGTGAGCCTGTAGCGCTCCAAATATCCTATTGATGTCTTTGAGTTCCCCCGCACCTGACGCACGAGAGTGGCTGGCGGCAATTTGTTCGACGAGGGTGGTGCCGGAGCGCGGCATGCCAACAACGAACACTGGCATTTCCGACGGGTTGCCGTCGCCCTCGACCATGGAATAAAGCGCCGGCATGCAGGACTCGATCAAGGCGTCGACCCGCTGCCGTAGCGCGGCAATGTCAAAACTCTCTCCGAAAGATGCGAGGTACTGGCGTTGCAGCGCGTTCCCTTTCGCAAAATAGGAGAAGGCCTCGTCGCTTCTGTCCACCCTATCCAGCAGCATTCCGAGGGCGAATAAAGCGTTAACTCGGCTCGGCGCCGAGCAATCGCGGTGCTCGAGCAATGCCTGCAGCGGCTCGAGTTGCAGCGCATCGTTCGGGCGCTGTCCGATGATCGCCAAACCGGCATAGGCTTCCGGCAAATCCGGCTCGAGCTCGAGTGCGCGACGGAAGCACGACAGAGCCTCGTCAAAGCGGCCGGCGACCCGCATGGTGTGGCCGAGCCCGCTCCAAGCTTTCGAGAGATTTGGGTCGATGGCTAAGCCGCGCCTCCAGGCCGCCTCGCTGCCGTACGGGTCACCCATCGCAAGCAGCGTCTCGGCAAGCCGCAGGTGTATGTTCGCAATGTGCGGCTGAAGGGCGGCAGCCTGCTGATGGCATGCGATCGCCTCGTCGAACCGTTCGAGCAACGTCAAAACGCTGCCGAGGTCACTAAGTGTCGCGGCGCTGTTCGGGTGCAAGGCGAGAGTCTGACGGTAGGCGGCCTCTGCCTCGATAAAGCGACGCTGGCGCATAAGAGCCACGCCGCGGCTGAAATGCGCCTCGGCAAGCCCCGGCACCAACTCGATGGCGCGGTTGGCGCTCTCCAGAGCGGCCTCGTACTCACCCTCGATATTCAGGATGGTAGCCAAATGGCAATGCGCCAGCGCAAAATCGGGCCTAAGTGAAATCGCCCTACGCGAGGCGGCGGCCGCTTCGTCGAGCCGGCCTAGCTCCCGCAGGGCGCGGCCGAGGTTGAGATGAGCTTCGGCGAGCTCCGGCGCGTGGGCGAGCGCTTGCGAGATCAGCTGAATCGCGTATTTGTGTCGTCCGCGCGCATGCGCGATAATACCGAGGTTATGCAACGCGTCGACGTGGCCCGGCGCGTCTCGCAGCACCTTGCGATACATGGTCTCGGCCCGGTCGAGCCGCCCCGCCCGATGATGTTCGTAACCGCTCTGGTAGTTCCGCGAAATGTCGGCCACCCGACGAGCGTCGGGCGCACGATTCTGTGTCGCCATGATCGACCCATACCTATCGTACCCGGAGCTATCAAGCTATCATAGCACAATCGGGACCGGTACATGGCTTGGCGGGCGCAAAAATGGCGGCTCGGGCCGGCCGTCCAATCTTTTCTCAACCGTCAAAACCATCATACCCGCCGGATAAGCGGCGGGTATGATGTCTCTTAAGATCGCTGAGGTTGCCGGTTCTCAGTGGCGGGGGCGAGTGCCGCCGCCACAACCGTCTACACCGCCTTAACGCTTACGTCGGCGGGCAAGGCGGGCAAGGCCGATACCGACCAAGCCGCTGCCGAGCAGGCTGAGCGTCGTCGGCTCGGGGACCCCGGGCGGGGGCGGTGGTGGTGGGCTGGTGCTAAAGTCATATTTGAGCACGTCTGTGATGACGCTCGAGCTCACAAAGGCAGCCGCGAAGGGGTTCTGGCCTGTGACCGAGCCGCTGCCCACATCCGAGGCAAGGGCGGTGAAGTCATTCAGATATGCGCTCAGGTTATTGGGCGGAGAGGTAAAGGTTGTGGAACCCGCAGCTCCGCTCCCGCTCGACGAGCCCGAGCCCGAAACGCCCGGACCCAGAGTAAGCGTGAATGAATTGCCCGAAATAGTGCTTGTCAAAAGTCCGATGGGGGAGGGCAGCGTCTTGGACACCGTGTCGACAATCTGAGCAGTATAGGTGTTGGTAGCCGACGCACTGTTGTTCGTAATCGTGCCCGTTCCGCTCACCGTGCCGCTCAATGCGTCGTGGACACTGTTCAGCGTCACCCCGACGCCCCCATTCGGCAGTAATTTTTGTACCGCGGGATTATTGAAGCCATCGAAGCTAACGGTAGCGGTCGTCGAGCCCGCGGTGGTAAATGTTAACGTCACCGTCTGGCACACGTCGGCCCCGCACGCGATCGGCTGCGCGGAGACAGCTCCAGGGGCGCAGGCAATCAATGCTGCCGCGGTCAAACCGATCGAAACTGGTTTGGACATGGTGCCTCCGGACCTCAGTGTTGGACGCGATGCCGAAAACTTTCTGCCTAGTTACGTGCAACTCACGTGCCAAACGGTGTAAGAGATTGTTTCTGCTGGCTTTTGACCTCGGCGCCCAGCCCGTGGGAGCGGGTAGTGTAAAGTTTTCCGACGATGCTGCCGGCAGCCGAAGATTGGGCCTTGCCCCGGCCAGACCCAGCAACCGGTAGAGCAAGCCTTTGATTTGGAATTATAACTGGCAACGTCGCCGGCCCAGCTCGCGAGCAATTCGCTCGTTCTTTCTGCGGATCGCCCTTCGAAAAAATGTAAAGTTTACCGACACCTTGAGACAACCTGATCCACTCTGATGAGGCGCTTCGCCACGATTCAAGCCGCGCCGAGGGTGTAAGAAATTCCGACACATGCCGTCCCCGGCGCCGTTCCCGAAAAAGAAGTTGATTTCGACCGGCGAGCAGGCGGATTTCTCGGTGGCCGCTTCCGAGCGCCGGCGCAACCGCGGGGAAAAGGAACGCAGCTGCTCATGGCCAGCTGGGACCACGGCTACGTAACAGATGTAAATTACCCGAGCAGCTTTCAGCGGGAGACGACCCCCTCCTGGCTGGGTCTGGCAGGTCTGCTAACCGGACATCGGCCGCCGGATTTGACCAGGCCGTTTCGCTATGCCGACCTCGGGTGCGGCGCCGGGTTTACCACTGTTGCGGTCGCCGCTGCTTGCGCGGAAGCCGAGGTCTGGGGTTTTGACTTCAACCCCGGTCATGTCGAGACCGCACGGCGGCTGGCCGCGCGGGCCGGCCTCGGCAACGTGACCTTCATCGAGGCTTCGTTTGCCGATCTCGCCCGCCGGGCCGATGGTGATCTGCCCGAGTTCGATTTCATCGTGGCTCACGGAGTCTTGAGCTGGGTCTCCGCCGAAAACCGGCGGCACGTGATCGAGTTGATCGGCCGGCGGCTGCGCCCGGGCGGGCTCGCCTATCTGGGGTACAACACCATGACCGGATGGGCTTCGATGGTGCCGATCCGTTCGCTGATGCGGATGCTCGCCGAAGGGCGGTCCGATCTTGCGATTCCCGGGATCCTCGACATCCTCGACCGGATCAAGCAAGCGGGAGCGCGATATTTTGAGCTCCACCAGCACTCGCTCGATCGTCAGCTCGCGCTGATGCGCAAGTTCGACGCGCGCTATCTGGCCCACGAGTACCTGAGTGAAGACTGGCATCCGCTGATGTTCGCCGATGTCGCCGAGCTGATGGCGGAGGCGAAATGTACTTTCATCGGCAGCGCCGAGCTCAGCGACAACGTGGACACGCTGTCGCTCCCCGCGGGTTTTTTGCCTCTGGTGGCCGAGGCGGAGGATGTCTACGTGAAGGAGACTTTGCGCGACATCGGCCGCGCGCAGACTTTCCGGCGGGATATTTATCGTCGCGGCGTCGCCCCGCTGCTTCCCGGGGAATACCGCGCCCTGATCGATTCGGTGTCGATCGTCGGGCTGGGCGTGCCGACTAGGGACGAGATCACGTTCACCATACCGTATGGGGTCTTGACGGGCCTGCCCGAAATTTATCAGCCGCTTCTGGCAATGCTCGACGGCGCGCCTGTAACCTTTGCGGAGGCACAGAAATCGGCGGGTCTCGCCAACCGAGCGCCGACCGAAGTCGCGCAGGCGCTATCGTTGCTTGTCGCCGGCGGTTACGCCTTGCCGGGGCTGCCGCAGGGCGTCTCCGCCGAGGCCCGCCGTACGTCACGGGCATTCAATCTGGCGATCGCCGAGACCACTGGCTCCGGTGGCGAGCTGACCCAGTTGGCAGCCCCCGCAGTGGGTGCGGCAATCCCGGCAGAGGTTATCGAGGTTTTCGTCGTCGGCGCAATCCTTGAAGGCAGATCGTCCGAGGTCGATGGCCTGAGCGACCACGTCCTGGCGCAATTGGCACGCAGCGGACGCGCGCCTCAGCAGGATGGCAAGCCGGCGGCAAACCCAGCGGAGGCCAGACGAATGGCCGCCGATATTGTGCGGGCCACACTCGGCCGGCGTGCCCGGGCATTCGGGCTGCTGGGAATCCTCAACGAATAGGCTACAAACTAAGCGAGAGATATCGAGCGACGCGAAAGCCAAAGAGCCGCAGCTCCGATAACGTCGCCGATGGGTGATCGGGCTCGCTAGCCTCCCTTCAGCTGCTGCAACAGCTTTTCCGCTTCGGCTCTATCGGGGAATGTCGCGTCTGACCCGAGCAGCGTTTCGAGCTTTGCCCGAGCGTCAGCGGTCCGACCCAGCTGGTTGAGCGCGACGGCTAGGTGGTATTGGATATAGGGGCTTTTCGGCGCCGACTGGCTGGCAGCGCTGAGGTATGTCAGTGCTTTGTCGGTCTCGCCTTGGGCCAGCAAGATCCATCCGAGCGTATCGTTGATCGGCGGTGATTGCGGAGCGGCAGCAACCGCTTGCTCGGCTAAGCTGCGCGCTTTGGCCAGATCACCCTTTTGCTGATAGAGCCACGCCAAATTGTTCAGCGCCGCTGCGTCGCCCGGGTGATCAACAAGCACGCGCGTATATTCCCCGTTGGCATCGTCGTATTTCTTTTGCTGGAGATAGAGCAAGGCCAAGCCCGATCGTATCGCAACGTCTTTTGGATCGGCCTGCAGGCGGGTATTTAAAACCGCCTCCGCCTTGCCGGCGTCGCCTGCCCGGGCATACAAGCCGGACAGCGCTTCTATCAGGGGGTCGGCCGTCGGCCGGTTCGCGACGGCCTTCTCAAGCAGGTCGATCGCGTCGTCCCGGCGCCCAGCCTTCTCGTACAACTCGGCAGACACAACGTCGTAGAGCGGGTTTTCCGGATCCTCCTTGGCAAAGACGTGGGCCTTCGCAAGACCTGCACGCATACCGCCGATATCTGCCTCGACACGTATCAGGTCGCCTTTTACCTGATCGTTCTTGGGATCGCGGGCGAGCGCGACCTGCAACACGGCTTGCGCTTTCGAGAACTCCTTTGCTTCTCTTAGCAGAGCAACATAGCCCATCATGACCGGGCTAGAGTTAGGGAAGAGTTCATAAATGCGTTTGTAGGTGGCGATCGCGCCCTCGGTATCACCAAACGCGAGCTGAGCGCGCCCTTTAGCATCGAGAACGTCGAAATTGGTCGGAAATTGCTCGGCGATCTGGGCTGCTGTCGTCACTGCGCTCTGCTGATCCTTTCGCAAAAGCTGCAAATTAACGAGCGCGAGCCCGGGTGCCGGATCATTTGGCCCGGCAGCGCGAGCCCGGCTGATATAATCGGCTGCTTCGGGCCAATTCCTTTCTGTCGTCGCGACTCCGGCAAGGCCGAGCAGCACGCCGACGTCGTTGGGCCGCCGTGCGAGAAGGTCGGCAAACAGCTTCTTCGCATCTTGCGTGCGCCCGGTTGCCAAATATTGCTGCGCCATAGTAGTACCGATGGCGATGCTCTCCGGGTCAGCCTGGAGCCGGGATGCCAACACGCGCTCAGCCTTGAGAAAATCTCCGGCTCGGTTATAGACCCGAGCCAGAGCGATCGTCAGACCTTCATCGGATGGTTTTGCTGCAGCCGCCTTTTCAAGCACGGCGACGGCATCCGGTATACGCCCTGCCTTTTCATAAAGCTCGGCCGATATGAGATCGTAAATATTGTTCCCAGGATCGTCTATGGCCAAGGCGCGCGCTTTAGCCACTGCTGCATCTACACCACCTATCTTTTCTTCGACCCGGATCAGCTCGGCTTTCAACGAGGAACTGCGCGGGTCGCGCGCAACGACGTCCTGCAGGACTCCGCGAGCCTCGGTGAAGTACTTCGCGCCGTTGAGCGCGGCGAGATAGCGCGACAAGATCGGCGCGGAATCGGGCGCGAGCGCATAGGCGCGCTTGAAGCTGGAAACTGCACCGTTCGTATCGCCCGCCGCGAGCTGGGCTTGCCCTTGGGCGTCGAGGATATTGGCGTTCCCGGGAAATTGGGCGGCAAGTTCCGCCAAAACTGTCTTCGCATTCGTCCAGTCCTGGCGCCTTTCGTAAACGCCGACCAGTTTGAGCCCGGGCGCCGGATCATTTCGTGCCGCCGTGCGCGCCCGGTTGATCGCGTCGATGGCTTCGGTCCACTTCTGCTGAGCGATGTAAGTGTCGGCAAGGCCGAGAAGGGCGCCAGCCTGATTGGCATCCTTGGCGAGCAGTCCGTTATAGAGATTTCTCGCCTCGTCCACGCGGCCCGTCGCCATGTAAATCTGCGCCAAATCGCCCGTGGCGGCGGTGAGGTCCGGGTTGATTGCCAAAGCCTCACGGAATTCGCTTTCCGCCGAGGAATAATCCTGCTGAGCCATGCGGACTTCCCCGAGCAGGGTTTGGTAGATCGCGTTCTTCGGGTCGTGCTCGACTAGCGTCGTGGCGGCCTCCGCCGCCTTGTCGAGATGCCGTGCCCGCAGTTCCATCGCGACGAGCGCCGGACCAGCAATCAGGGCGCCGGCTTCGGTGCCGAACGCCTGCTCCAAGGCGGCAAGACCTTGTTCGCTTCGACCGACATCGATCTCTGACACCCCGACCTGCGTTTTGATGGTTGGGTTGTCGGGATCGAGAGTGGCGGCCTTCTGGAACTGCTGCAAGGCCAAGTCCGGCTTGCGGTCCGCCATATAGGCGTCTCCCAGAACGGTCAATGTTGCGGCATCTGCCGGCGATTTGTCGACCAACGGTTTGAGATATTCGATCGCCCTTAGGGCCGCCTGTTGCTGCAACGCCACGGTCGCGATCAGCCGGACCGCCCTCACGTCGTCTGGGCGATGGGCGAGATATTTGCCCAAACTCATTTCCGCTTGCGCGTATTGTCCCAACGCTGATTTCGTCAATCCTTGCAGGTAGTAACCCGCCCAAAACGCAGCGAAGCCGGGGCTGAGGCGATCGAATATGCGATCGGCGTCGACATACTTCTGCTGTTTGAAGAGCTCGAGCCCCCGCGTGTAATTTGCCATGAATTGGTTCGGGTCAGCCTTGAGGATGGGATCGATATCTTCGTCAGCTGCTTTGTATTTTCCTAGCGTAATATTGACATCGGCACGGCTTAGATGAGCCGCAATGTTATTGGGATCGATCTTCAGCGCCTCGTTGAAGAGGCGCATGGCGCCGTCCTGGTCACCCCGAATGCGCAGCATCTCGCCCTTGACCTGAAGAGCATCGGCCGAGCGCGGGTTGGCGGCGATCGCTTCGTCGATCATCTTCTCGGCCTCGGCCGGTTTGGCTGCGGTCAACAGCCGCGCAAGCTGTATCTTAGGCCTCGTGGCGCTGGGATCGAGCTTGATCGCGTCGTTCAGCAGTGTCTCAGCCTTGGCTCGATCGTTCAGACCTGTGGCCGCGGTGCCGAGCGCCGTCCGGACCTTGCTCTCGAGAACCGGATCCCGATTACCCGGCTGCACCAAGTTTACCAGATCGGCAAATTTTTGTTGGCGGAGTAGGGCGTCCGCAAGTATCGGCAAGTATTCGGCCTCATTGCCTTTAAGTTCGCGGGCAGCGCGTGCCTCGCGCTCGGCCGATACGTCATCACCTTCCTGCAGATATACCTGGGCAAGACGGACGCGCAGCACGGGATCCTGCGGCGCATCACGGATCGCGTTGCGCAACTCGATTTCGGCGGCTTTTAGATTTCCTTGTACGATATATTGTTCCGCGTCCTTGACATAGGCGGTAGACTCTTTGGCGTAAGCGGCAGACCAAGCGAGTGCGGCAAAAGCACCGGCGACAATTACGCCGTGCCATGGCCGGCGTTTTTCAACTCTCGCCATCGGCTTTCCTTTCTTGCACAAATCGGCCATGAATTGTCGAACTCTATTCTGGTGCAGTTTTATCTTGGCGTAAAGCGCGGGCGGCTCATTTTCGAACCGCCTTTGCTGGTTTCGCAACGAGCGCCGCTGACCGACGCATCCGGGGCGACATTGTTGACCCGAGGGTGTAGATTTCGCGTGGACATCTCCGTGGCGCAGGGTTTGCTGCCGATGACCATGATCCGTTGGTTTGGCGTATTACTGATCGGACTGGCCGGTTTCGCGAATGGAGCGATGCCGGCTCCCGCGCATCGCGGCCCGGCACAGGCGCCTGCGCCCCAACCTTCGGGCGCTCAGAACGCTGAAACCCGCATTGCCGCAGTCGTCAACGACGAAGTGATCTCGATCGCGGACCTTCAGTCGCGCCTCAGGATGGTCATGCTCTCCTCGAACTTTCCCGATTCAGAGGAGACCCGGCAGCGGATCGCCGGCCAGGTGTTGCGGACGATCGTTGACGAGAAGCTGCAAATGCAAGAGGCGAAACGGCAAAACATCACCGCCACCGATGACGAGATCAAGAAGGCGATCTCGCAAATCGAAAAGCAGAACAACATGCAACCCGATCAGCTCGATGCGGTCCTAAAGGCGCACGGCATAGAGCGTGCCTCGCTCGTCGATCAGCTCACCGCATCCATTGTGTGGGCAAAACTGGTGCGCCGGCTCGTCTCGCAAACCAATGTGGTTTCCGACGAGGAGATCGACGATGCGTCGAGACGCATCAAGGAAAGCGCCAATGAGCCACAGAGCCGTGTCGCGGAGATTTTTCTCGCGGTCGATAATCCTCAGCAAGACGATGAAATGCGGCGATTGGCCGAACGGCTCATCGAACAGATGAAACACGGCGCTCGGTTTTCAGCAGTCGCTCAGCAATTCTCACAATCCCCGACAGCCGCGGTGGGCGGCGACCTCGGCTGGCTGCGTCCCGAACAACTCAGCCCAGATCTTGCCAAGGCGGTGGCCGAGATGCGCCCTGGAGAGCTCTCGCCGCCGATTCGGAGCGGGGCGGGCTATTACCTACTGCTGGTTCTCGACCGGCGCACTGGCCGATCGGATCCCGGCGCCGATGAGGCGGTGCTGCATCTGGTGCAGGTCGTCTTTCCGTTGGCGCCCCAGGCAAGCGAAGCGATGCGGCGTGCCGCGCTGACGGAGGCACAGAATACCAGGGCCACAGCGAAAAATTGTGAGGAGATGCTGAAGATGGGTAAGGAGAAAGGGTCGGCACAGCTCTCGAGCGAAGGCCGTTTGCGCGTCAGTCAGATCGCGCCGGCGGTACGCAACATCGTTGCAGACCTGCAGGTTGGACAGGCCTCGCAGCCGATTGTCCAAAGGAATGGGGTCGGAGTGATCATGGTTTGCGAGAAGCAAACGCCGAACACGACCTTGCCGACGCGTGACGAGATCGCCGACCAGCTGGCGCGCCAACGCGCCGAAAACCTGGCCCGCCGCTACTTGCGCGATCTGCGACGCACAGCGTTTGTCGACGTCAGAGTCTGAGCGGCGCGCGATGCGTCCGCTCATCGTAACGATGGGCGAGCCCGCCGGGATCGGCGGTGAAATCACTCTTAAGGCATGGCTCGGCCGTGGCGACGGGGTCCCCCCATTTTATCTGATCGACGACGTCGATCGCATCGCTGGTTTGGCTCGACGGCTCGGCTGGCCGGTGCCGGTTCGGCCGATTAGCGCTCCCGAAGACGCGCCGGCCGTATTCGCCGAAGCTCTCCCGATCGCGCCGATCGGCATCACGTTGCGGGCCATGCCGGCGCACCCCGACCCGGCAGATGCACCCGCGATCCTCGGCGCGATCGAGGCCGGGGTCCGTCATGTGCTGGGGGGGCACGCCGCGGCTCTCGTCACGAATCCGATACACAAAGACAGTCTCTACCGCGCCGGCTTTCGGCATCCGGGGCACACCGAGTATCTCGCCTCTCTGGCCGGGGTCGCCGAAGCACCGGTCATGATGCTCGTCTGCCCGGCGCTGCGTGTCGTGCCGGTTACCGTCCATCTCGCGCTGGGCCAAGCAATCCTAGAGCTTTCCACCTCGACGATTGTCCATGCAGGGCGCGTCACCAACGCTGCGCTGCGGCGGGACTTCGGGGTCGCCGCTCCGACCCTCGCCATTGCCGGGCTCAATCCGCATGCGGGAGAAGCCGGTGGCCTGGGGCGCGAAGAGATCGAGATCATCGAGCCGGCCATCGCCGAGCTGCGTGCCGCCGGGATCGACGCGCGTGGCCCACTAGCGGCCGACACGATGTTTCATGCCGAAGCACGAAGATCCTACGATGCAGCGCTCTGCATGTACCATGATCAGGCATTGATCCCGATCAAGACCATTGACTTCCATGGCGGAGTGAACGTGACGCTGGGACTACCCTTTGTACGAACCTCGCCGGATCACGGGACTGCTTTTGCCATCGCCGGTCGCGGTGTGGCACGGGCGGAGAGCCTGATCGCCGCCCTGAGGCTTGGGGCTGACATGGCAGCCAGACGGGCGGTTGCGGACTGAACTCTTCCGCCGGAACCTCGTCGTCCGATACTCGGGAGGTCTTGCTGCCGCCATTACGCGAGATCATCGCCCGACACGGGATCGTCGCGCACAAGAGCCTCGGCCAAAACTTCTTGCTCGACCTCAACCTGACGGGTCGGATTGCACGGTCGGCGGGGCGGCTCGACGAAGTCACGGTCGTCGAGATCGGCCCCGGCCCCGGCGGCCTGACGCGGGCACTGCTCGCATCGGGAGCACGCCGCGTGGTTGCGATCGAACGGGATCGGCGTTGCCTCGCGGCTCTCGACGAGCTTGCCGCAGCTTATCCGGGTCGCCTCGATGTCGTCGTCGGCAATGCGCTCGAACTCGACGCGGCGACGTTCTCCGAGAGACCGCGCAAAATCGTTGCCAACCTGCCGTATAACATCGCCACCCTGCTCCTTCTGGGCTGGCTCGAGCGGGTCCGCGATTACGAGAGCTTGACCTTGATGTTTCAGCGCGAGGTCGCCGAGCGCCTGGTCGCCCAGCCGCGCAGCAAGTCTTACGGACGGCTTTCGGTGCTCGTGCAATGGGTCGCCGAGGCGCAAATCCTGTTCGACGTGCCGGCTCGAGCTTTTGTACCGCCCCCCAAGGTCACATCGAGCGTCGTCGCCATTCTGCCCCGCTCCGAGCCGCTGGCGCCAGCGCACCGGCCGACACTCGAACGCGTCACTGCCGCAGCCTTCGGCCAGCGCCGCAAGATGTTGCGCACCAGCCTGAAACCGCTCGGGATTGCACCGGAGCCGTTGCTCGAACGCGCCGGCGTCGCCCCGACGGCACGCGCGGAAGAGCTTTCGGTCACCGAGTTCTGCGCGCTCGCGCGCACTCTGGAATAGGTCGGCGCTTTTGATCTTGGTATTTATCGGCTCAAACAAGATTGATTCACCACAATCCCTAATCGAGAGTATTAGTAAATGAGAAGGCAGATCATAACCATCGCGGGATCGCCTGGATCAGGCAAATCCTCGACCGCGAGGGCGGTCGCCTCTGTGCTTGGATTTCGCCATTTTTCTTCCGGCGATCTTTTTCGGCAGCTCGCGGTGCAGAGAGGCGAATCCATCGAAGCGATGAATATTTCAGCGGAAGTGCAGCGGGATATCGATCTCAAAGTGGATAACTGGCTTCAACAGATGTACCGCGCGGACGAGAAGCTCGTTATCGATTCGCGCATGGCATGGCATTGGATGCCGCTCTCGTTCAGGGTGTTTCTCCTACTGGATCCCGATACGGCCGCCGAACGCATCTTCAATCATCTGCAAGACGAAGGACGAATGAGCGAGGATGCGACGTCCGTTCAAGAGGTGCGCAAAAGCATAGATCGGAGATTCGCAAGCGAGCAGAAGCGGTATTCTGCGCTTTACGGTGTCGACACGACTGATCCCTTGAATTTCGATATCGTAATCAATACAAAGCACAACGATTTAAAAACGGTAACAACGATAGTGGGTGCCGCATACGATGCTTGGCGAATTAATGACAAAGCCATGTAGACAAAGGGCGCGGGCGTAAATCCGGCATCGATAGACCGGTGGAGACTTCATTCGATATTCTGCACTTGCTCGCGAAACTGCTCCACCACAGCCTTGAGGGATAAGCCGATGCGCGTCAGCTCGATATCAGCCGATTTCGAGCACAGCGTATTAGCTTCGCGGTTCAACTCCTGGCAGAGGAAATCCAGCCGACGGCCGACGGCCTCTCCCTGTTTCAGAAGATCCTTCGCCTGCTCGACGTGGGCGCCCAGCCGCTCGAGTTCCTCGCGGACGTCAGAGCGGGCGACGAGTAATGCCATTTCCTGTGCAACCCGCTCCTCGGGCAAGCCAGGAACGAGATCGGCGAGGCTCGCCAATATCGTCCTCAGCCTCTCACGGATTGCCTCCGGCTGAGCGGCCGCGCAAGCCTCCGCCGCTCCGACAAGAGCCGCCATCTCTTCCAGCTGGCCGCACAGCAGCAATTCGAGACGCGCGCCCTCCGCGGCTCTGGCAGCCGCCAGCCGATCGAGCGCGGTCTGCCAACTACCGAGCACCACAGACCTACGCCGTTCGATCATTGCCTCTTCGTCATCCTCGATCGTCTCGACGACACCGCGCAGCGCCAACAGGCCGTCAAGGCGCGGTGGGGCCGCATCGATTTCACCTGCGAGTTCGTTCATCAGCGAGACGAGTTGGCCCAGGGCGTTGCGGTTGATGCGCACGGCCGCCGGCGCGGTTCGGGTGATGGCAAGGACCGCGGAGAAGTTGCCGCGACGGAAACGCTGCGCCAGCATGGCGCGGAACCGGGGTTCCAGCGCATCGAATCCCGGGACCAGCCGAAACCGCAAATCGAGCGACTTGCCGTTGACGCTCTTGATCTCCCACACCCAGGAGATGCCGAGTTCGTCACCCTCCGTCCGCGCGAACCCCGTCATACTGGCTATGCTCACGCCGGCCGCGCTCCCTCCATTTAAGATTTTGACCCGCGGCCGTGACGATTGCTCAAGGCGGTCCAGCGAAGATCAAAGACGCATTGGTCCCGCCGAAGCCGAAGGAATTGGACAGCGCGTAGCGCACCTTGCGCGGCTTGGCCTGCCGCGGCACCAGATCGATATCGCAGGACGGAGACGGGTTATCAAGGTTCAGGGTCGGCGGGACAACCCCGTCGCGAATGGCAAGGATCGAGAAAATTGCTTCAACGCTCCCCGCGGCGCCGAGCAGGTGGCCGATCGCCGATTTTGTCGAGGACATGGACAGCTCGTAGGCGTGCCCGCCGAACACCCGCTTGACGGCGCCGAGTTCGATCTCGTCACCCAGCGGGGTCGAGGTGCCGTGGGCGTTGATGTAGTCGATCTCGTCCGGTGCGAGACCAGCGCGCTTTAGGGCGTTACGCATCGACCGATAAGCGCCTTTACCATCTTCTGAAGGAGCAGTCAGATGGAAGGCGTCCGAAGACATACCGTAGCCGATCACTTCGGCATAGATCTTGGCCCCACGCTGCTTGGCGTGGGTATGCTCCTCGAGGACGAGGATCCCGGCTCCTTCGCCCATCACGAATCCATCGCGTTCGCGGTCCCACGGACGCGAGGCCCGCGGCGGATCGTGATTGAATCCTGTCGACAGCGCCCGTGCCGCAGCAAAGCCGGCCAAACCCAAGCGGCAAACCGCCGCCTCAGTGCCACCACAGACCATCACATCGGCGTCGTCGAGCATGATCAGCCGGGCTGCATCGCCGATCGCATGCGCTCCCGACGAGCAGGCCGTTACTACCGCATGGTTTGGACCGGTGAAGCCGTAGCGGATGGAGACATGGCCGGAGGCGAGGTTGATCAGATTGGCCGGAATAAAAAACGGCGACAGGCGGCGTGGGCCACGCTCGTGCAGGGTCAATGCCCCTTCGGTGATCCCGGGAAGACCCCCGATGCCAGAACCGATCATGACGCCGGTTCGCTCACACGCCTCCTCACCGCCCGGGAGCCAACCGGCGTCTTCTACCGCCTGAGACGCAGCAGCCAGCGCAAAGACGATAAATCCATCCATCTTGCGCTGATCCTTGGGCGGTACCCAATCATCGGCGTCGAATAGTCCCGAAGCGGTGTCGCCTCGCGGCACCTGAGCGGCTATCTTGGCGGGCAAATCCGATACCTCGAACGACTGAATCGCGCGTATCCCGGATTCGCCTTCGGTGAGGCTGCTCCAGTTGCGTTCGAGGCCGACCCCGAGGGGCGTCACGAGCCCCATGCCTGTCACAACGACGCGCCGCATCCTAGTCTCACGAATTCTCGGATGGGCAATGGCTTAGGCGCCGACCCATG
>Ga0187846_10001122_pt1 | contig 15186 bp, 12 predicted proteins | sample TC_taG_FD_161473 | JGI IMG/M metagenome (GOLD analysis project Ga0187846, IMG submission 161473) | Biofilm microbial communities from the roof of an iron ore cave, State of Minas Gerais, Brazil - TC_06 Biofilm (v2) | ecosystem: Environmental > Terrestrial > Deep subsurface > Cave > Wall biofilm...
CTTTGACATCTTTGATGGGGCGATGGCCCGTGCTCGCAATGCCACCACAACTTTTGGGGCATTCATCGACTCGACGCTCGACCGCTACTCAGAAAGTATTATCCTGTTCGGGTTGCTCTATTACGTATTACGTACGCCTGGACTGCAAGATCGCTTCTGGCCATTTGGTTTTGAGCAACCCTTGCTGATTGCGCTTATCTACATTGCTGTGGTCGGCTCGCTCATGGTAAGCTACGTGAGAGCACGCGCTGAGGGGTTGGGCTTAGAGTGTAAAACCGGGCTATTGGCTCGCCCTGAACGTGTCGTTATACTGGCTCTTGGGCTCTTAACTGGCGCTGTTATCTGGGCGTTGATACTGCTTGCGCTTTTTTCTAATGTCACTGTTATACAGCGCATCGTCCATATCTGGCGTGACACGCGCCAGGGTGCCATGACCGGGGCCGGAAGCTTCTCCGCTGATGGGCATGTCCACGAGAAAAGTAGCAGCTCAAGTCACCGGCAATTGTCAACGGAGACGAAAGAAGGAAAAGAGCCTTCTATGCAGCCTGTACGCACCAGTGTTCCGCCGTTTACTGGTGGGGTACAACAAGAGTAAAGAAAACGGCGTAGACAAATAAGACCGGACCGGGTCATACATGTAGCATAAAAGCCTGTCCGAGAATAAAGGGAAGGCGGATGAGTATTCCGCCCATTCACACAACGCGGATTGGTGTACGAGGCCGCAAAAGGGTGTAATAAATAAAAATCTGACAGAGATTTAACCCGTTGCCCTCTCCCGAACACCCGTTGCATTAGCGTGAGACGATTGGCGCGCATACAGCGTTTCGCCTCAACCGCTTACAATCGAATATTCTCTATGGCTCTAGCCCGTGCTCCGGTCAATTGTGAGACTGGAGATCTTAGTGACAACAGAAAATAATGTACCAGAGACTAGCGACGTCAATGAGACGGTCGTTCAGCAATCGCCTGCCTCTGAAACTCCTGTGACCTCTACAGAGGCAGAAGTTGTAGCTCCTGCTCAGGAGCCGGTAGCACAGGCAATCGAGGAACAGGTTGAAGATGGAGCAGTACGCCCATTCACAGACTTTATCGAAGAATTTCGTCAAACAGAGGGCGGTTTTGATTCTTTACTAGAGGATTCACAAACAGAGCCATTCTCTTCATTGATTCCCGCAGAAGAGCAGGGTGGAAATCAACCTGCCACCGGCTGGGCGAATACGCCGTTTGGAGAGACTACTCTTCTGGAGGGAACTCCATTCGCTGCTGAGTCCGTAGAAACTAACGCGAGCGCTCAAGTTAGCACGCCTGTGGAGGGCAATGCCACTCTAGTGGAAGTTTCTCCTGTGGAGCCGGCTTCTGTAGAAACAGCTCCTGTGGAAGAGCAATCGCGACCACCACGCCGGTATCGTTTTGACCGGCGAACGCCTGCCGCATCAGTGCCTGTGCAGGCGCATATAGACGAAAGAAAGGCCAGTCATGCTCCATCACAGGCTTTGCCTCGCACGGATAAAGCACAGGTGTCTGAGCTAAATGAACAGCCGGAATCTCAGCAGGCACAACCCACAGGCGCGGCTCAGCCAACTGAACTACCCGCACCAGATCAAGCGGTTATTCTGGAGCCGCCGGCAGCGCAAGATGCGGAAGCTGCAAAGGGGGCGCCATCCAAGGCTGCTCGTGATAATCGCCGTCGACAGGGGCAAAAACAGCGGGCGGAGAAATCGGAGGCAGCTCCTGCCACCCCTACCCCTCCCGTACCCGTGAATGAAGTGAGAGCGCCAGTTATCGAGGCTGGGGAACCACAAGCTTCAGAAATTGCGCTCGAAGACCTGCCTCCCCTGGAATACTCGGAATTGCAGGCAGCCACCTCTCGGCGGCGGCGAAGGCGGCGCCCCGGTAGTGTGAGTTCAACAGCCGCTACTCAGAATGCCGGTACTCCTGCCACGAAAGTGGCAGCAGATCAGTCTGCCGTTGTACAAATACCGCCAGCTCCATCCCCAGCTGAGCCGCATACTATTGCGACGCCAGACACCGCTGTACCATCAACGAGTCAGTACGGGGTTCTATCCGGTTATACTGTGAGCCAGATGAATCAAGGCACCGATGCGACAGGGCTTTTCATGGGACCTGAGCCTTCGCCTGCCCGGGGTAGTACCACGCCGCGCACCGTGCGGTCACTTCATAACGAGGCGCAACGCGTGCGTGCTTATCCTGCTCGCCCAAACGAGGTATTGCCCTCATCCGCTTCGATCAATCAACTGGCCAACGTTATTGCACAATCAATTCAGGCACAGACTGATCGCATGGTGGCTGAGCTACGGCATGCCAATCAAATTCCAACCAGCGTCTCGGTTTCTTTCCCACCATTTCCCTCGACTGAACGGGTGGGTGTCTTTGTAGACGTTGCCAACCTGCTCTACACAGCGCGTAGCCAGCGTATGACAATCGACTTTGGCAAGCTGCTGGATTTCTTGCGCGGCAATCGCCGGCTGGTGAGGGCGCATGCGTATTGCCCCACCAGTTCGCAGCCAGGCGATGACCAGATGTTCTTGCAGGCTGTGAAAGGGTTAGGCTATCGTATCACCACCAAGAACTACAAGACATTCTCAAGTGGCGCGAAAAAGGCTGACCTGGACCTGGATTTGTGCATGGATGTCGTGCGCCTGGTAGAGGGTAAGGCTGTTGATTGTATCGTACTCGTAAGTGGCGATAGCGATTTTATGCCCATGCTCGATTACTGTTCCGACCATGGTGTGCGCGTCGAAGTGGCGGCATTCGACGAATCAATGTCCGCTACCTTGCGCCAGAGCTGCGACCTCTTCATCAACCTCTCCATGCTTGAGGAGATTCGAGCGTAGGGGCCCGATTTATCGCGCCCCATACAGGATTCCGTAGGGGCGAGCGAAGAGTGGATGGGTCGAGTGGGCCTTTATGGTCGCCCGCGTGCCCCGTGAGGAGATTCGAGCAGAGGCGCCCGATTCATCGCGCCCCATACAGGATTCCGTAGGGGCGAGCGAGGAGTGGATGGGTCGAGTGGGCCTTTATGGTCGCCCGTGGGTGGGGCATGGAGGCCGTTGATCGAGAAGCAAGCGTGTCAGGCGAACCAGGGCGGGCGACCATAAAGGCCCACCCTTCCCCGCTCTACCACCCTCGCCCCTACAGTTGCTGATGAGCTTTTCGTTAGATTACTACCTATTGGGTGCGATTATCGGCTCCTATTTTTTGTGAGAAAATACCCCTTTATTACGTATTATTCCATAACAGGTGATATCTTACATTTTAGCTGTTCCATTGTTCGGAATAGCATTCCTGGCAGCGTTTTTCATGGTATACTAGGACGTGAGAGATATCCTATCCTTCGCCCCCGTTCCGATCTTATTTTGGGCGAATGTGGCGTTTATCTCGATATGTTAGGCATCCATCATGAAAGACCTGCGTTCTATCAATCGTATTTTTTATGGACGGAGAAGAAAGGAAGCTAACATGCGAAAAATTAGCGGCCCCGCCCGCCTCGCTACGTTCCTTACTCTAATTGCATTGTTCCTCGCTGCTTGTGGCGGCACAACGACGGCAGGAACCACCCCCACGGCCACCACTGCCGCTGCCGCCGTGACGGTGGGAATAGTGACCGACATTGGTGGCTTGAATGATGGCGGCTTCAACCAGTTCAGCCATGCAGGCTACGAACAAGCCAGAGCCAAATACAATTTCCCTGATGTAGTCATCCAGTCGCAGGTGATCAGTGACGCTGAATACACCAAGAACATCACCGCGGCGGCACAGCAGGCAGATATGGTCATTGGCGTGGGGTTTTTGATGCAGAATGCGATCTACACGGTAGCCAAGCAATACCCCAACAAGAAGTTTGCCCTGATTGATGGCTGTGCCACAAACCCTTCAGACAAAACTGGTGCATGTCAAAATCTCCCCAACGTCGCGCCGCTCTTCTTTAAAGAGCAACAGGCGGGTTGCCTTGTTGGCGCGATGGCCGGTCAGATGGAGGTTGATGGTAAATCTGCGGCGCCGAAGCTGCTCGGCCATAACACGATCAGCGCTGTCGGTGGTCTAGCCATCCCACCGGTCGTTCGCTACATAGCAGGGTATAAGTATTGCGCGAAGCAGGTTGACCCTAGCGTTAATGTAGTGGTTGGCTATTCTAATAACTTTACTGATCCCACACCGTGCAAAGCTATCGCTGAAAAGCAGATTTCTGATAACAATGCCGATATTGTCTTCCAGGTTGCTGGAGCTTGTGGCCTTGGTGCCCTCGATGCTGCTACTGCGAAAAACGTCTACAGCATTGGTGTCGATGTCGACCAGAGCAAAACTACGACAGGTGCTGTCCGCCCAAGTGTCATCACCAGTGCGATCAAACGTGTTGATACTGCCGCGTACAGTATTATTAGCCTGGCGGAGACAGGTGGTTATGCAAACTTCGTTGCAAACCCGTCCAAGTTTGATATCAACAACAATGGCGTTGGCTATGCTCCGCCGAGCAGTGATGTTCCCGCCGATGCTGTGGCAAAAGCGATGAGCTTTGAAGCTATGATGAAGTCTGGTGCGCTTGTTGTACCTGAGACGATTCCCTCCTAAAAAGCAGCGCTTTGGGGCGGCGTGGAGGGCGATCACAAGGGATCGCCAATACGCATCAATCTAAACCGCAGGCATAGGATTCTGTAGGGGCCCGATTTATCGCGCCCTGGGGTGGGCCTTTATGGTCGCCCGTGGGTGGGATGCTAGCCGTTCATCGACGAGCCAGCATCTCAGGCGAACCACGGCGGGCGACCATAAAGGCCCACCCTTCCCCACTCCACCACCCTCGCCCCTACGGATGTTGATGGGCTTTTCGCTAAGTTAATGTCTATTAGACGCCCTAAAAATGCTGCCCGGTCTACAAATCTGAAATATATAGCTCCCCCATAATGCTTGTTTCTTATCACCTCTAATGTTATGATTAAGGAACAGTTACCTGGCTAAAAACGTCGTCAGTGAAGCCGTCTCCCTGTAGAGGAGGAAGTCATATGGCTGCACCGGTAAAGCAAACTGAGGCGCCTGAACAGCGCCCTTCGAGGTCGAAACTTGGCTCCTTGGCTCGCAAATACGGCGCTGCGCTCGGACCCCCCGTCTTTGCTGTGATCCTGGCAATGATTGCAGGAGCGATTGTCATCCTGATTACCTGGCCGGACAAGACAGTTGATCCTTTTACGAACATCATTCATGCCTATGCTACCCTGTTTACTGGCTCTTATGGCTCATTTGGGAATATTTCAGATACCCTGGTGAGAGTTTCCCCACTCATTTTTGCCAGTATTTCAGTAGCGATTGCGTTTCGTGCCGGCCTCTTCAACATCGGAGCCGCCGGCCAGCTGGCTGTAGGCGCGATGGCGGCAGACATGATTGGCCTGACATTCACGTCCTGGCCCAGTTGGCTACTGATCCCGGTGATGCTGCTGGCTAGCATACTGGCAGGAGCACTCTGGGGAGGTATCGCTGGCTTTCTCAAGGCCTATCGAGGTGCGCACGAAGTTATTTCAACGATCATGCTCAACTGGATTGCTTTCTATGGGACTGACTATCTCATTAATAGCCCTCCATTCGCAGCTCCATTAGGCATTACCCAGACTATTGCTCTTCCGCCCAATGCAACACTGCCTCCGATTGCCGGGGTCATTAACCAGATTTTTGGCACGCAGCTCGATACTTTCACATATAAAGTGGATATCAGCATTTTTTTCGCCCTCATCGCCCTGGTGATCTACTGGTTCATCATCTCACGCATGACGTTTGGCTATGAGTTACGCGTGATTGGACAGAACCCCAAAGCGGCAAAGTATGCAGGTATCCCTACTAAACGGAATACCTTTCTGGTAATGGCGATCGCCGGCGGTTTCGCTGGCCTGGCGGGTTCGACGAACTTGATGGGACAGCCTGGATACAATTTAACAGCCACTGCTTTCAGTATCCTCCCCACTGGCTTTGATGCCATTGCTGTTGCGCTGATTGGCCAGACAACCGCAATTGGTATCCTTCTGGCATCGCTACTCATTGGGGGGCTACGGTCTGGAAGTACTGCTATGCAAGCAATTGCCCACGTAGACCCTAATCTGGTCCTCATTATAGAGGCGCTGGTGCTGTTCTTTATAGCCGCTCAATTTTTGCCGGTGCTCAGACGCGCTCTGCCTGCCTGGCTGAGGCCTCGTTTCGTACCAACCCTGCAAGCCACTGTAATTGATAGAACCATAGTCGCTCAGCCTGAGAATGGCAAGGGTGATGCACAGAACGTGGCAGAAATACCTGACATTGAGAAGGAGGAATAAGCATGTTCTTTCAAATCCTATTGCGTGCGCTGACCTCCCAAAATACCTGGCATACCGCCCTGGAATTTGCTGCATTGATCTTACTTCCAGCCATCGGCGGTGTCATCTCTGAGCGCAGTGGAGTCGTCAATATCGCCATGGAAGGGCTGATGCTTGTAGGTGCCTTCGCCAGCGTGATAGTAACGCTGGCAATGCACAGTATTGGTGCAAGTGACCCGCTCAGTGTGATAGTTGGTGTACTGGCCGCGATCCTCGCCGGGGGATTGATGGCTTTGATCCATGCGGGTGTCTCCATCAATTTTAAGGCAAATCAGGTTGTGAGTGGTGTCGCCATTAACATCATCGCTCTCGGCCTGACAAGCTACCTGGTATTCGTTCTTACACCTGCTGGCCAGGGGGTTCCATCCTTGTCCGATACGCTGCGCCTCCCCGTGTTCCCCTGGGGGCCACTTGCAAATATTCCATGGCTGGGCTATGTCCTCTTTCAGCAGAATGTCATCTTCTACGTTGCCATACTGATACTGATTGGTGCTCAATTCCTCCTGTTCGGGACAAACATTGGCTTGCGTATCAGGGCGGTAGGTGAGCACCCGCAGGCTGCCGATACTGCTGGTGTGAATGTGCGCTTGCTGCGTTATTTGTGCGTCGTCAGCAGTGGACTACTCTCAGGTCTGGCGGGTGCGTACCTGGCGTTGGGTGAAGCGGGCATCTTCAACCCGAATATGACTGCTGGTAGAGGCTATATCGCCCTGGCCGCTGTGATTTTCGGTAAATATACTCCCCTGGGAGCTGCGGTAGCTTGCCTGATATTCGGCCTGGGTGGTGGATTGGCACTCCCTTTGCAAGATTTGAATCCTAACAATTCCAATCTGGTATCGCTGCTTTCTACTTTGCCTTATCTGTTAGTGTTAATCGCTTTGGTAGGTGTTGTTGGTCGCACCACACCACCCGCCGCCGATGGCATACCTTACGACCCAGGCTCTGAATAAGTTGTAGGGGCCCGATTTTGGAGTTTAACAAATGAAACCGGTAATGAATGTAGGGGCCGATTTATCCCGCCCACAGCCGATTCATCGGCCAGATGCACGGCCAAGTAGACCCAGATTATTGTGTTAAAATCCATTATCGCGCCCCCAAGGAGAATCATACATGCAGGAAAGTACTCTTGATGCTCCAACCGAAGCGCAGTCCACTCCGTTTGCCGTGGAGATGCGTAACATCACCAAAACCTGGCCCGGCGTCGTTGCCAACGATCATGTTAATATTACGGTCCGTCAGGGCGAGATCCATGCACTGGTGGGCGAGAACGGGGCTGGCAAAACTACCTTGATGAATATCCTCTATGGCCTGATTCATCCCGATAGCGGTGAGATTTTCATTAACGGGCAGCGTGTGCATATTACAGGCCCGCGTGATGCTATTCGTCTGAAATTGGGTATGGTGCATCAACACTTTATGCTAATTCCTCCCCTGACTGTAGCTGAGAATATCGTGCTGGGGCATGAGCCAGGAAGCGTTCGCACCGTGTATGAGGTAAAAAAGGCCCGGGAAGCCGTTCTCAAATTGAGCAGGCAATACGGGCTGCCTATTGATCCCGACGCCCGTATTGAAAAGCTCTCGGTGGGTCTGCAACAACGCGTCGAGATACTTAAAATCCTCTACCGGGCTGCTGACATCCTGATTATGGACGAACCGACCGGCGTCTTAACGCCTCAGGAGACGTTTGAACTCTTTGGCGTTTTGCGCGGCCTCGTGCAGCAAGGTAAGACAGTCATCTTCATCACACACAAATTGCGCGAAGTGCTTGAACTTACTGATACTGTCACTGTCCTGCGACGTGGCAAAAATGCAGGCGAGTTGGTGACAAAAGAAACAAACCAGGCTGAGATTGCACGCATGATGGTTGGGCGCGAGGTGCTGTTGCGTGTCAATAAAACGCCTGCCCATCCTGGCCCCGTCATATTGCATATAGATGATTTACATGCTCTATCCGATCGGGGCTTAGAGGCCCTGCATGGTGTGAGCTTCGATGTAAGGTCTGGGGAAATCCTCGGTATTGCAGGCGTGGAGGGCAATGGCCAATCTGAGCTCGTCGAGACTCTGACAGGCATGCGTGCGCTCACAAGTGGCAAGGTTACCATTACCCAGGTCAAGGATGGGCAGATTGTTGAGACGCGGGATCTGACAACTATGGATGCCCGTGAGGAGCGCGTGTTTGGCGTCGCTCATATTCCAGAAGATCGTCGTGGTAGCGGGCTTGTGCTCGCAGACTCTATCGAGGATAACACGATCTTAGGACGACACCGCTGGCCCCAATTTTCATGGAATGGTTTTGTGCTGCTGCTGCGCAACATCTTTAATTGGGCTAAGAAGCTTATCACTGAGTATGATGTTCGAACGACCTCAGTCGAGGCCACGGTCCGTTCCCTTTCGGGAGGCAATCAACAAAAACTCATCATTGCTCGCGAATTTTCCAGCGATCCCCAGGTATTGATTGCTGCTCAGCCTACCCGCGGTGTCGATATCGGCGCGATTGAGTTTATCCATCGTCGCCTGATCGAGGAACGCGATGCCGGCAAAGCAGTCTTACTTGTCTCCGCAGAGTTGGACGAAATTCGCTCGCTCTCCGACCGGATTGCAGTGATGTATGAAGGCAAAATTGTCGATATCGTTTCACCAGATGCCACCGAAGAACAACTGGGCATCATGATGACAGGTGGCCATTTGTAGGGGCCGATTTATCGCGCCCACCGCCGATTCATCGGCCAGATGCACGGCCACGTATACCCAGATGATTGTGTTCATCTGCATTATTGGCCTTCAATGGACATTATAATGTCCGCATTAAAAAGGTAATCTGCATGATCGCGTCCCCATAGGCGTCAACTTACACTCTCACCCCCAATACCCCCGCCAGCCTCAATATCTCCGCGCCCGTCTTCACATCGTGATTCACAACGACAGTCTCCGCCGCCTGCCTGAGTAACAAGATGGCCTCCGGCGTGTTCAGGTCGTTGTCCATAGTGGCCACGAAACGGCCATGCAACAGGCTATCGATCCCATCGACTCGTTCACCTATGAGCGCGCGCACCTGCTCAAACAGCCCAACGGTCTCCGTTGCCACCTCCAGGTCTTCGGGGAAACACTCCCAGGGATAGCGATAGTGGTGGTTTAGCAACGTCACACGAAGAGCATTGGCGCTATAGTCCTTGAGCAGGTCGCTGACGAGCGTCAGGTTGCCCAGTGACTTGCTCATCTTCTCGCCATCCTGGTGTACCATACAGGTATGCACCCAGAAGCGCGAGAATGGCGCTTTGCCCGTAAAGTGTTCTGACTGTGCGATCTCGCACGTATGATGCGGAAACGCGAGGTCGGTTCCACCTCCGTGAATGTCTATCTGTGGGCCAAGGTAGCGCATCGACATCGCGCTACATTCGATATGCCAGCCAGGGCGGCCAGGGCCCCAGGGGCTCGGCCAGGCTGGTTCACCAGGAGCCTGCGCCTGCCACAGGACAAAATCGAGCGGGTCCTTCTTGCGCGAATCATCTGGATAGTTTCCACGTTCATTGGCGATAGTAAGCATGGCTGAATAATCGTTGAGGCCAATCGCGCGGGCCATGGCACCAAAATCTGGATCATTCTGAACGCTATAATAGAGGCTGCCCTCACACTCATATGCATACCTGCGCGCCAAAAGGGTCTGAATCATCTCAATCATTGCAGGGATCTCTTCGGTGGCGCGAGGGTAGACATCGGGGCGACGTACGTTCAGCGAATCCATGTCACGTAAATAGCGCTCTGTTTCGCGCTTGCCCAACTCATTCCAGGCTATGCCCAGTTCGCGAGCCTTGCGCAGGATATCATCGTCGATGTCAGTGACATTTTGCACATAGCTCACAGTATAGCCGCAAAATTCTAAGTAGCGAATCAAGGTATCGAAGGAGACATAGGTAAAAGCATGACCCAGGTGAGTAGTGTCATATGGCGTTATTCCACAGACGTAAATGCGTACCGTTTTGTCTTCCAGGGGAACAAATTCTTCAAGGGATTGTGTAAGTGTATTGAACAGTTTCATCGCGTGTATTCTCCTAGGCCAAACAAACGAGCGGCATTTGATGTGGTAACCTCCGCAATCTCCTCGAAGCTCATACCACGAATCTGGGCCAGCTTTTCAGCGACATGTTTGACAAAGAGCGGCTCGTTGCGCTTTGCGCGTAAGGGCTGCGGAACCAGGTAGGGACTATCGGTCTCGACCAGGATGCGATCTAATGGAGCTATACGTGCTACCTCCGGCAGCGCATTGCCCTGGCGTGTGAGTGTCCCGGCAAACGAGAGCATAAAGCCGTCAAATCCAAGGCACTCTTCAGCCTGGGCGACGTTCCCTGAAAAACAGTGGAAGACGCCACGCAGCCCCTGCCCATGAGCGCGCAATAACTCTATCACATCGTCATGCGAGTCACGCACATGAATGATACATGGTAGATTGCAGTCCCGAGCAAGCTGGAGGTGTGCGCAAAAAACGGCGCGTTGCACGTCTCGTGGCGAGAGCATACGAAAATAGTCCAGGCCGAACTCACCAATCGCTACGACCTCTGGCTCTCGTGTGATCTCGCGATAGTGCATGCCCACCTCTTCAGTAAAGGTAGTGGCATCATGCGGGTGCGTGCCGGCAGCAGCAAACACAACACCTGGATGCGCTTTCGCCAGCGAAAGCGCGAATCGGCTTGAGGCGAGGTCACAACCTGGATCAACAATGCGGGTGACGCCCCCTTCGAAAGCAGCCTGAATTACGGCTTCGCGGTCTACATTGAAGCGGGAGGTGTCAATATGCGCGTGGCTATCGACGAGCAAACAAAGAGTCCTTTCTGACGGAAGAAAAAAAGCGAGCAAGTGTGACTGGCACCCACAAGGGGTGCCAGTTTTCCATTACTTCATTAAGTATAGTCTCAGGAATGCGAAGATGTCAAATTAAAAGCCGCTTGCATCTTAACCGGGCTGTAGCGCAAAGGTACTACTTTCCGCGAGAACAACATGTCGATAAAAGAGAAAATGCTATATTCATTAATGATGGCTCTTCATACGTAAAGTTGTACCCATGGGTATCAGAGTATATTCGGCAGCAAGTTGGCGGCTTCGGGTCGTCCGTAGGGACAAGGGGCGGTGGAGCGGATGAGCTTGTCCTCGTGGCAGGCGCGACGATGCGGCCGGCACAAGCAGGTTTTTAGGAGGCGTCAAAGGAGTTTTCAGCGTATGGCGAAGAAAGCGGGAAAACGAAGTAAGCTGTGGAGTCCTGGCAGCAAAAGGGGGATCATCAGCATCTGTCTCGTGTTAATTGCGATCGGCGTCAGTATCTGGGGCATAACGAGTGGTGTTTTTGGCGGAGCGCACGCGGGCAATTCGCAGCAATCAAAGACCAGTACAAGCAATCTCGTGCTGCCCGTTTCGCCATTGCTATTTGGTACAAATCTGGGGCTTTTCAACGGCAATGACCAGGTGTTGGTGTCTGCCACTACACGGGGCCTGCTCCAGCAAATACACACGCGCATTATACGTATGCCTGTGCGTTCCAGCCTATCTGAAGCAACAGAAATCCAGGCGGCCCAGATCATTAAAAACCTGGCCGCAACTCCGCTGGTTGTTCTGCGAGGAGCGGTAGACCCCAATGTGCTGGCTGATGATTCACGCATCGTCAACGATATGAATCGCATCTTCGGCAGTGGTGTGGTCTACTACGAATATGGCAATGAAGAAGATTTGCTGGGCGTCGATGTCAATGGATACACCACCTCATGGAATGCAGTTGTCCCCCAATTGAAGCGCCTTGCGCTCCGTGGTCAATTTGTTGGCCCCGTCAACTTCCAGTATAATCGTACCTACCTCACTACCTTCTTACAGCGTGCTAATCCACGACCCGACCAGGTAAGCTGGCACGAGTACACCTGTGATGACTCGTGGGCAAGCTCTATTTGTATCTCGCATATTGCAAACTGGACCCGCCATTTCACAGATGCACGCGCTGCCATGACAGCAACCATTGGTACGGCGCTGCCAATCATGATTACAGAGTGGAACTATGCGCCAAATGCAGTGCCGAATGACGGAAAAAACAATAACTCCGCGTTCATGTCATCCTGGACGTCCGCAGCGCTGCAAACGCTGGCTGCCAATGGCATATATGCTTCCATGCAATACTCTGTTACAAATACCGCGATTCCTTTGATCTCGCCAAACGGCACGCTGACAGCACAGGGAGCAGCCTTTCTGGGTCAGTATCAGGCGCTGATTACAAATGGGCAACAACCAGTACCGCTTCCGACGACTATTCCGTTGCAACCACTGCCACCTGTGCAAGGCAATGGCGGTACGCCTGTGCCGGCACCAACGACCTCTCCCAACACGTTTTCCTCGTTCTCGTTTGAAGATGGCAGCACCGATGGCTGGTCCGGCCACAGTTCGGAAATCACACTTGTCCAGAACAGCGCAAGCGTTGGCATGGGTGATACCCATTCCTTGCAGGTGACAATTAACAACATGCAGGCCGATGATTTCCCGGTCGTATCCGTTGGTCATTCTAACCTTGCAACATACCCACAGGTGGGCCAGACGGTTGCAATGTATATCTACCTGCCAGCCGGCTCGCCAGGCATCGAAGCGAAGGTGTTTGTGATGGACAACCAGTATCACTGGTTTGATCGCGGCGCCATGACGCTATTGAAACCAGGGGCGTGGAATCGGCTGGCCTTTACGTTACCCGGCGCTGTAAGCGGCCAGCTGCGCCAGTTGGGCGTGCAGTTCACCACACCGGCCAATGCTCCTGTGAGCGCTAACCTGTATATTGACTCGGTTGGCTGGAGCTAATGCTCGCTATCAAGCCAGATTGTGACCGGCCCGGAATTCAATAACTCGACTTCCATATAAGCTCCAAAAATGCCGTCTGCCACTCTCAGCCCGTAATCGGCAATGGCCGCTTTGAAGCGCTCGACGAGAGGTTCTGCTATTGATGGCGGTGCGGCATCTATAAAGCTAGGACGGCGGCCCCTGCGCATATCGGCATAGAGAGTAAATTGTGAGACCACGAGCACCTCCCCGCCAACATCAAGGAGCGAGCGGTTCATCTTGCCCTCATCGTCTCCAAAGATACGTAGATAGACAATTTTGTCGACCAGGGTCTTTACCTGGGCCTCGCTGTCATCCTTCCCTACTCCAAGAAGCACCAGGAGTCCCAGTCCTATTTTGCCAACGACCTGCTCGTCAACTGTGACACTGGCCCGGCTTACTCGCTGCAATAACGCTCTCATCGTCTCGTCCTACAACTTTGTGTTTCCTCATAGTTTAGCACTGACAAAGGAGTATAGGCAATGGTAGACCACGAACCAGGAGCCAAACTGCATATCAAGCAATACACCAGCATTGAAAAGATAGATATATGCCTTGGCCTGATACTGTGACTTCCACCATAGCAGAGGAGTGACTACCCTCACGGCCGGCTTGTCTCATGGCTCATAGCACAAAACAGAACTCAGCGTTATACTCTTACCAAAATAGCTTGTGAATGCTCCCAAAGGAAACGGAGCATGTTCAGGTTAGGAGACACACCCTCAAGAGGCAAAAAAACAAAACCCGCTTGAGTTCTAACAAGCGGTATGCTATATTCTAGCGTGCGTTAGCCATGCCGGCAAAAGGATGTCGACAAGCACCGCTCGGCGTCAAGTGATCTGGCACCCATACTGCCTTCGATTGCGCCGTTGGAGGTGAACATGCAGAAGAACCTGTCAGGCAACTCCGACCTGCGGCTTGCGGAGATAGTAGCCGCGCTCTCGCTCGCCTCCGACCTCGGCGTGGGCCAGCCAATGGAATTTGCGCTCGGTTCGTGCGTGCTGGCCGTGCGCCTGGGAGAAGCACTCGGCTTCAGCGAGAGCGAACTGCGCGGGACCTATTACCAGGCCTTGTTACGCTTTACGGGTTGCAGTGCGGATGCGTATATCGTGGCCACCGTCGTGGGGGATGAGCTTCCCATTCGAGCGGAGGCAGCTCCCCGGTACAATGGGCACATGTCCGAGATGTTCGGCCTCATGGTGCGCCAGATCCGGCAAGCCAATGAGGGGGCCTCACCGCTGCACCTTGCCCAGATGCTCGCTCAGGGGTTCCTGGCCTGGCCACGGATGACGGAAGGATTCGTCGGCAGTTGTCAAGTTGCAAGCCGCCTCGCTGCCCGCTTAGGATTCGACGAGCCCATTCAGCATGCCCTCCTCCAGTCGTTCGAGCGTTGGGATGGTCGAGGCATCCCCGGAGAGTCCAAAGGGGAGCAGATCGTCCCTGCGGTCCGCGTCGTAGCCCTGGCTCTAGACGTCATCAACTTTCACCGCCTGGGCGGCGTGGAGGCCGCGGTGGCGATGGCATAGGAACGTAAGGGGGCGGCCTACGACCCCGGGATGGTCGAGCGGTTCTGCCAGCAGGCGGCGCACTTGCTGGCAGGGCTGGAGGACGAGCCAACCTGGGAGGCAGTGCTCGCTCTGGAGCCTGGAGCACGGACTACTCTCTCGCAGGCGCAGTTCGATGCGGCCTGTGCGGCGATTGCCGACTTTGCTGACTTGAAGTCGCCCTATACGCTCGGTCATTCCCGAGGCGTGGCTGAGCTTGCCGCCGAGGCGGCACGCCGCTGTGGGCTGCCAGAGGCCGATGTGGTGACCATCCGGCGGGCAGGGCTGCTCCATGATGTCGGGCGCGTGGGCGTGTCAGCCGCGATCTGGATGAAGCCGGGACCGCTTTCCGAGCGGGAGTGGGAGCGCGTGCGCATGCACCCCTACTATAGCGAGCGCGTGCTGGCGCGACCCCCGGCACTGGCACGCTTGGGTGCGCTGGCCTCACTGCA
>Ga0187846_10001123_pt1 | contig 15185 bp, 19 predicted proteins | sample TC_taG_FD_161473 | JGI IMG/M metagenome (GOLD analysis project Ga0187846, IMG submission 161473) | Biofilm microbial communities from the roof of an iron ore cave, State of Minas Gerais, Brazil - TC_06 Biofilm (v2) | ecosystem: Environmental > Terrestrial > Deep subsurface > Cave > Wall biofilm...
TTCAGGCATGTTTGGTTTACCAGTATTTGGGTTACTACAAGCTTCGGTAATAACAGTACTATTCAATACCGAAGTATTGATTGGTTGATTCAATCTTCTTGCTAAAATAATGTTATTTTTATCCAAATCACTGGCATGGTTGCCCCCAAATATAGTAGGAGCATCTGTAGTATCATCAAAACAAATAACATTGGGAAACTTGCTTACATTGAGATTTGCTCCATACTTTTGTCCATTTGCATCTCTAAACACAGCAGCAAAATTAGATGGGTCTCCTGAGTTCATTACAGTTGGATAATTAGGGTCTAATCCAAAGGAAGCATTTATTGACCCATAAGTATAGAGGATGGGCAACTGATTAACCTGCGAGAAACTTGTTGGTTTATACGTCTTTCCCCAGCTAAATGAAGCCAGAGCACCAATATAATTCTCCACCCACCACCATTTGAATGGACCACAAAGACAATACTCTTCTTGCAAGCTCCCTGACCCACATGCATCAGGGCCTTCACAGGATGGTCCTGGACAATCACTGCTATGAGGACCACCTGCAATATGAACACCATTACCAAACATTCCGTAACCAACAAGTTGCGTTACAAAATTTCCTTTTCGTACTTCATTAGATATCGTCTTTGTTTTTGTTTTTTTCATCATCATCCTACTTTTTCTCATTTTAGGATGTTGCTTTGTGTCACGTTTCTGCATTTTTCCTAATGGCTTTTGTTTCTTTTTCTTTTTAGGCATCATAGTTTGCATAGTGTCTCTTGCTTGCATAACCATTAGTGGGTGCATCACTTTCGCTTTCCTTTTTTTATGCATCATTTTATGCATCTTATGCATCATTTTCTTATGATGATGCTTTATTTTATGCATCATTTTATGATGCTTTTTGTGCAGTTTCTTATGTAGCTTCTTGTGTAGTTTCTTGTGCATCATTTTATGCATCATTTTCTTGTGATGCACTTTCTTATGCATCATTCTTGCTTTCTTACGATGCATCTTGTGATGCATCATTTTGTGATGCTTCTTTCTTGCTTTCTTTTTATGATGCATTCTTGCTTTATGATGCATTCTTGCTTTATGATGCACTTTCTTATGCACCATTTTTGCTTTCTTTTTATGTTTTTTCTTTTTAGAAGTCTTTGTTACAAGAACATCATTAGAATCATCCAACGTACCTTTGATAAATGTTATTTGAACTTTGTCTCCTACATTCAAATCAGACAAAGATATAAGATTTCCTGCTGGATCTACAATTCTTGACTTGTCAGTAACCCAAACATAATCTGTTTCTGGATTTTGTAAGATAGGATGTGGATTTTTAGATGCTATTGATTGTGCTGGTTGTCCTGTAACTGTCTTAGGATTGCGCCTCAATTTAACAGCGAGTAATCCTACATCTTTGGCATCATTCAACTCAATTTTTACAATTGTGCCTATAACTCTCTTATGGCCAACTATGTTTATTGATATAACATTTCCATCCTTGGCTGAAAACTCTAAATGTATTTTATCGCCACGGAATAACTCGCTAAAACTTACTTTCTTTCCAAACTTTTTGAAGGTTGTTTGCTCGGTGATGTGTAATACAAGCGTTTCATTGAAGCGGGCAGTATCTACCGTGATTCTTAATCTTTTCCTGTTAAGAAAAGTAACTAATCCTAATCTCTTGAAAGTTGTTTTGCTATTTCTGTTTTTTGGAAGTATGATTCCCGAAGATACACTGCTGACGCCAGCACTGGGATTCTCTATCTTAACCATGTTTTATCTATTATTGAACGGTGGGAACTTGGTGTTTATAAAACAGGATAAATAGGAATGTTCTTTAGTTTACGGAATCGTAAGTCAATGGAGATTCTTTCTGTAAAACTCTGGTTATCTTATTTCTCTCATCTACAAATACTATTCTTGGCTTTAGCGATTTGATTTCTTCTTCATTAAAAAGTCCATAGGCAATAACGATTACCTTATCTCCAACTTGACATCTCCGTGCTGCTGCTCCATTCAAACAAATAACTCCACTGCCTCTTTCACCAACTATAACATAAGTTTCTAATCTCTCACCATTAGTTACATTGACTACTTGAACTCTTTGATTCTCAATTATTCCGCTGGCTTCAAGTAAGTCCTCATCTATTGTGATAGATCCAATATAATGAAGACAAGCTTCAGTAATAAAGCAGTTATGTATTTTACCGTGCATCATTGTTCGGAACATATCTTTCTCCTTTCGTTATATAGGAGTCCCATTTTGGTAAAACCGCATTCCTTCCTTTTTTAGTCTCTCAAAGAATCGTTTTATTGGAATGAGTCCCGGTGCTTCCATTGAGAAGAATCCTCTTTTCGTTATTATGCCATTTACCAGGAATTCCGCAACTATTGAAGCAGGAAAACCAGTATCTATATTACAACCAGCTTCCTTCCAATCCTTTCTTGGTGGTACTAAACACTCCATCTTTATTCCATCAACATTACACCATAGATTCTCTTTCTCTTTATATCCCTTTGGTAATGGCTTTGATTTTAGTAAAAGCATCAATAGGTGCTCCCGTTTTAATCGCACCCCCCTTACCATAATCTCACCATCTGTAATACCAAGTTCTAATAAACTCTTTATCACCTTATCCGAGTGCTTTGGAAATCCTGCATAGAACCTAAAGTCCTTCAAGCCCTTATAATAATAAGGAATAGTAAAACTCTCCTGATGTGAAACTTGAAAAATACGCTGCTTCCCTATAGAGGTAAAGTGTCTTACTTCACCTGTATCTTGGGGAAGAACGGACTTTCTTATTCCATTTTCAAGATACTCAGCAACTCCTGTATACTCATATAATATATCAGCAATAGAGAAAGGCGAAACAAACTCTTTGATATTAGAAGTCCAAGCGAAACCCATTTCTATTGACTTTGGCTGATCAGCAACATACCTTACCATTACATTGCCAATACCAGGAACGGAACCGCAACCCGTAATCCCAGTAATGTTATTCTTCTTATAATCGTTAGATAAAGAAAAGAGATACTCTGTATCTCTGCAGTTGCTACCCAAATCAATAAAGTGCCTCTTCTGTTCTAAACAAAGAGTAGCAATCTTGATATTAGTGGATGGCGTAGTACAGTTTATAACAACATTATAGGGCTTGACGGAAATAAGATTCTCTACATCATTGATTTCAAAAGACCAGTTCTTATGAGTCCTCTTCTTGAAATAATACAAATCAATGCCGTGAACCCTGTAACCTCTTTGTAATAAGTATCTTGAAACGATTCTTCCTTGTTGTCCATCCGAACCTAAGACTAGGATTTTTCCCATTATTGATACTTCACAACTGGATTGAATACTCCTCTATATGAAACCTTCCATACTCTTCTAATGGCTTTAGGTGGAACTCTATACTCTTCCATACTTGGAAGATAGTCAGCAACTTGACTCATATCTACCTCAGCAGCAACAACTCCAACATCATTTATATTTATTTGCTCAAAGTCCTTGATAGTCACACCGAAGAAGAGAGGATCATAAACTTTCTTTTGAGTAGTAATGGCGTGGCGAAATGCTTGAAATAACCATTGTCTTTTCTCATCTGGATTTCTTTCTCTTTTCTTAGGAAAGAAGGAATCATTATCATAAGCATTCTTTGTTTGATAAGAACCGCCTCCAGAACTTATCACATACTTTACAGATTTAGCAAACTCATCACCTAAATGTTTGGCGAGTAAAGCAAGTTGCCTTATATTCAACTTGTTTTGGGCTATTTCAGCAGCACGCCTTATTGCCCATACTATTGCTTCTGCTACCTGTTGATCAGCAGTAAAGCTTATCACATCAGAAGGCCCTCCACCTAGCGAACCTTTACCAAGCTCCTCTCTTGTTTTGAATCCTTCTTTTACAACACAAGAAACACAAGTTGTGGCGTGATACAAGGTTTCTATATTTTCAGTTTGTGGCTTGTCTGTCTTTCCACCACCGCTATAAAACTTTGTTGCCTCCCTATTGAAAAGGTTTAGTGTCGCTTTGGCTTTCTTCACGAAGGCAGGATACCAAGATTGCATTTTACTTACAGCAGATAAGAGCCTCTTAATATACTCTATCATCTTCATCTGCTCATCAAACTCACCATAATACTCTACATTCCAATCTGCTTTCTGTTCTTCCATTGAATCTTTGAGTTTATTGAAAGCGTCTGTTGCCTCCTTGACTTGGACTTTACTTAGAGTTTCTTCCAAGTTAGCAGAATCTTCCACAACAAGTTTCAAATACTTCATAGAGCGTTCAACGTCCTTTTCATCTAAGGCATATTTGAGCCACTCTAATGATTTAGGACGATCATTCCAATCATAAAGTTTAGAGCGAATGTCATCTAACTGATTCAAAGTATCCTCAATAACATCACGCCAAGGATGAGAGGTAAAGTCTCGCATTTGCTTGAAGAAGTTATAGGTGTCTATCTTTCTCTTGAATAAATCTCCAATATAGTTCAATGCCTCTAAGTGCTTCTCATAGTATTGCCTTGGTAAATGTGGTGGAGTATCAATCGCTTCTATGAAACTTCGGAAGTCCATAATGTATATACAAACAGGTTATTGTTTTGGACAGTGAGGACAAGATATAGCACCTACTCCAGGAGTTGGAGTCTTGCCACGGAAGGAGTTAGCATAAACACTGGTGTCCTTACCACAATTAGGGCATTTGTATTGGTAAGTTGTGCGCCAATGTGGTTGAAAACCTGCCCTTACCTTTTTACTGCCAGTAGGTTTTGATAAATCAAGTTGTGCCTCTAAAAACTCGTGGAATGTTCTCATATTTTTCCTCTTAGTGCTGAAATCAACTCTTCAATAGAACTAAACTTTGGAAGAAGCCGCAATAAAGTTCTTCTAACTTGTGGATCTAGTTTAGCCAACATCTTTCTTTGCTTATCATCAATAGTTGGAGATTTTATGTCTCTTGTTGCTTGCCCAGTGATACCTGGCGCAAAGTATCTTCTACAATCTTCCTTATTTCCTACATCTCTTCGGTACTTACAACGAAAGTTATAAATTGCGCTAATTGGAATCGGCTTACCATAAATCTTTTCAGCCAGTTGTTTGATGTGGCTGTCTTCTATATCTTTTCCTCCAACTCGTGAAAGAGAGCCAAGTTGCTCTATTGCCTGAATAATAGCCGCTTCCTGAGAAAAGGGATTTTTGCCTTGCGACATCCATTCATCGGGGTCAAACGCTTCAAGCCATTGTAAGAAACTGAGCATACGGTATTTATAACCATCCTTGGTATTTTCGTTGGAAGCGGCAAGAAATCTCTTGGATAGTTTCCTTGAGGACAAGTACAATCTATTATAGGAATCTTTCGAGCAAGTGGCGTGATTTCACCAAAGATGGGTTCATTACTATCACAAGCAAAGAATAACTCTCCACGTAAACGATTCGCATTCAAGAACCCTCTTATCTCACCTGCTGTAATAACATCATCTTTGTTAGGATTTATGTATGCGCTATTTTCAGCAAGGGCAAGGAATACCTTTTCCATTATTTTTCCCTGCACTCCAGCTGCGCTCTCTTCTTCGGCAGGGGAACTTGCGTAAATAGATACGAGATGCTGTTGGTTATCAGTAAGCGACTTGATGCTTGGCAATCTTGCTGTGGCGTGACAGGAAAGTTGCCACCATAATGTTTTTTGATTATTTTCTTCTGCTGATTCAACAATGGCTTTCATTACATCACATCTTTGCCCTAAACTATTCAAGTTTCCAGTTTCGTGTCCGTGCCCAATCGTGAAAACAATAACAGTATCACCTTCTACTGCGCCTCTCTTCATTTCTTGACTCACGAAAGCTTTGAGACGAGGCAAATCATATTGGTGCCCCCAAAGGACGGCTTGAAGTCTTCCGTTTTTATCAATGTTGTAGTTTCCAATAAGGGAAATGTCTAAACCCTTTGTTCTCGCTTTCTCTGTAGCCCGTATAGCAAGGTCGGCATCATTGTCAGCCATTCTGGAAGGAGAATGTTTGAGAATAAGCATTCTAATCTTTATGGGATCAGCATTAGAAATGGAACAAAATGATAATAAAACAACCAATGATAAAAGTAAATGCTTCATAGTGGTATTTATAGTATTATGAAAAACATTATTTCCGTAGTTGTGAGTATTTTGATTTTCTTGTTAGTAATAGTACTTCCTGCCTATTTCATAATAAAGGTCTTTTTGGATTTTCTCTCGTCATTTAGATGAAAACCCTGTGTGATCCTAAAATACTTTTCTCGCTATTTTTTGAATAAACCTTGATTTAGTTTTGTAGGTTTTTGAGGAAGTGTATAGCAAAAAGTTCTATGATTTTTGAAACAAGAAGTTCTGTGATTTTTGAAACAAGAAGTTCTGTGATTTTTGAAACAAGAAGTAAAGGTAAGGAAGTGTCGTCCTTGCCTTCTCCACCCACCCCCACCTGTCCTATTTGAGACCTTTTTTATCTTTTATTAGATAGATCATTTAAATGATACAAGATGTATGAGATATGATTAGTCTCTTATTAGATAAGCTACTTAGTATATCTCCTTTATTTGCTATCTCTATTATCTCTTATTATTCGTAAAGACAAGCCACTGGCTTCTCACCAGTGGCTTGTATAGATATGCGCCTTGATATGGCGGTGACTTGCGTTAGCCCCCTCTACCGCACCATGTTGAAACCCTGCTGTTCATGCTTCTTAGGGCGTTTGGTTATTTTCGCCTAGAACCGCTTACAATCGCTTCAAGTCGGCTTGACAGGGCCTTTACCCTACCTTGCTCACTTGAAGCGATTCTAGGGCATTCTCAGGGCCTTAGCGTGCCTTGTAAATCGGCACGAAGTTCGTTTGCCAGAGCGTTGCATTCTTCCGCTTCGCAATCGTCAAGCCGGGCAATCGCTTTCTTGACGATTGCCGTAAGCCGGTCGATAACTTGCTTGCTTGCCGGTTGCCAGGAAAGCGGTTCCTTGACGGCAAGGCGCTTGTTCACCAGAGCGCCGAGGTTGCCTTGACCGCTTTCCGCTTGAACCTTGCCGCTTTCCACTTCCTCACTATCCCTGTCAAGCCACTGGAAAGCGCCGTTGCACTTGTTCGGGCAGTTGCGGAAGAGCCTTCCCTTGTTTTCTGGCTTTGCCTTGTTCCCAGCTTTCCAGACAGGGCAAGGCGAACCGCAAGACGGGCAAGCCTTGATAGACTTTATCATCCCCGCCAGTGTCCGCAATGCCACGGTCAACCGCTCTTGCCAACCGGGTAGCCGAGTAGTCCAGCGCCCGATTTTTCCACCAAAAGGAGCGCCGGTATCCGTTGTTATCCAGCAACGGATAGAATCCTCGCCTGTCCCTGCGCTTGTGCCGTTGCCCTTGACGGAAGAGCGGACTTCAATAGCATAGGGAAGGGCAAAGGGCTTGACCCGATAGGTATGCTCGCCTTGAATCAAGCCGACATACTCCCATAGCCGCTTGCCCGTTGCCTTGTCGGAGGGAAGAGCCGCCTCAAACTGGTCTTTCGTGAAAATGTCTACTTGTGCCATAGCAAAACTCCTGAAAAATGGGAAAGGGCGATTTTCCCCTTTGCCTGTCTCTTTACTCATCTTCCGGCAGCGCTTCGCTCTCCGTAAACCGGGCCAGCGTGGGCATTCTGCCGACATAGACGATATGGGTTTTTGCCCTTGTGATACAGACATAGAGGGTATTGTCCCGGTCCCTGGAATCGCTCCAGACCTCATCGAAAATGCTGGCTTCCTTGCTCTCAGGACTCAGGACGTATACCGTATCCGCTTCCCCGCCTTTTGCGCCGTGAACCGTAGACAGCATAACGGCATTGTCGGCATTTTTCCCGTTTTCGTGTGGGAAAAGTTCGTCAATCAACTTTTTCAACTGGCCGCAAGTATTCACGTTGTCAGCCTCGGCCAGAGCCCGCAAGCAAGCCGCTTTGTCGGCGATTACTTGCGCCTTTGCTACTCCCTTTTGTCCCTGTTTACTGACTTTGGCCAGCTTCTCCGCTTCATACGTTTCGAGAGCGGAAAGCATATCGGACACTGCGCAGCAATCCTTGTGTTCCGAAAGCGAATCAATCAAGCGGAGCAAGTCGGAAACGATGTTGCTACGGGCAAGGAAGGCCGGAACACGCTTGGCGAGCAACCGCAAGCAAAGGGAAACAAGCGGAGCATTTGCCCGGCAGAGAACAAGCCCTTTCTTCTGTCCCAAAAGGGTTTCAAAGAGGCCGTCGCTGGTGATCGGAGCATTGCGGTTGCTTGTTCCTTTTGGCGCATCGGGCAAGGCTTGAATGGCGGGAACAAGGTTCTGAGCGTCAGCAATCACCTCTCGTCCGCAGCGCCGGCAGAGCGTCAAGGGAAACTCTTCAGGCCCGCTTTCTTCCATTTTGGACATAAGAGAGTGCATTTCCTTGATTGCGTTGCTGTCGGCACCTCGCCAAGAGTAAATGGCCTGATTTTCATCGCCAACGGCAACCATTTTTCCCATAGGCGATAGGTATAGGCGGGCAATCTCACGATTGACGAAGCTCTGATCTTGGCATTCGTCAACTAGAACCCGGTCATACGTGATTGACGGCCGCATTTCGTGATAGACCGGCAGGAACACTTGACCGGCGAAGTCTACGCCATAGGTAAGCGTATTTTGGAGGGAAGCAAGTTGCGTGAAGAGCCAACCGGCATAGAATTCGATGTTCGGCCACTCTTCATTGCGGTATTCGTAATCGAACCGCTCCGCCAAGTCCCGCCAGTCTTGAGCGCTTGGAGCGGAGGGAAAGGCGGGATTATTGGCTTTCAAGGGCAGAACGGTTCTAGCCTTGTCCGTCAATCCCAGCACGGTAGAAAGGACGTGATAGCCGATTTTCCATTCTGGCTTTCCATCGCCTTTGTCCACTATCAAGCCATCTTCCCGGAAGCGCTGGAAGAGCATTTGATAGGCGCAATCGTTGTTCACGTCCAGCCGCTTGCCGTGTTTCCTAGCCCAGCTGGACAGGATACCGAGGCCAGCGCCGTTGCTTGTGAAAACCTTTGCCTTGCCAGCGCAGCGCTCTTCAAGAGCCAACTTATCACGGCGGGCAAAGGCAAGGCAGAGCACGGACAGGGAACGGGTAGCGAAAACAAGAACCAACTGGACTAGCGCAGTAGTTTTGCCCGTTCCCGCCAGCGCCTTGATAATGCCATGCCGCTTGCTGATTTTCTGTGCGCTGAAAATGGCGGATTGCTCCGCTGAAGGCGTTTTCAGGGGGATTATGTCCTTTGCGATAGTCCCCGCAATAGCCGGGCCGATGGAGCGAACAGGCCGGAAACCGCAACCTTTCTTTGTTGGATCGGACATGAAAGAAGGGCAATACCACTTCTGGGTTCGCTGGGAAAATGCGAGGCTTTTCCCGCAATTCGGACAAAGGCGAGTGTTGCAAGTCGCTTGCTTCACCATTCGTATCCCCTTACGCAGCTAGGGGTTGCTGCAATTCTTGGCTTGCAGCTTGCCGTTTCCGTTGCCTCTTAGGGCGTTTGATAAAGTTTAGAAAGAGTGTTCGGTTGTCCAGTGGTGGATTTTGTCCTGAACCTGTTTAGGGCGATTGATAAGGGAGAGGCGGGGCTGGGTCTAACCCTCATTTCCCCGCCTCTCCAAGCCAAGACGCCTTTCCTACTAGGGCGATTGATTACAAGGAGAACGATCTTACTTTCGCTGGAATTCAGCTGTCAGCGCAGCAAGCCGTGCCTCAACAGCGGTGTTGTAGTGGTGCCGGTCGGTGTAGCATCGCTGAATGTAGCGGAAAGCAAGCAGGAACAGCAGGCCAGACGCCACGGGCAGGATATACATTTGTTTCTCCTGAAAAGCGGGATTTTACTACCTTTTAGGGCGATTGATAAAGTTTATAGGCTTTGAAAACAATGAACCCCAGAACAGCCATCGCTGACGTGTTCGGGGGTCTATGTTAGTCCTTTTTATTCCTCTCTTTGCGTAAGCTGACCGGAGGCGGCTACTGAGCCCTGGATTATGGTCCTGTTGCAAACAGAATGAAGTAAGTTTTGTTGCCTTTAGATACATTGAAGGGGTTCGACTTTGTGGCGTCTTTTTTTTATTCCCCTGGCCTTTCCATTAAGCAACTATCTTACTCCTCTTTATATAGCATGTCTTTATTATTTTCTACCTTAAATGTGGAAAATATGCAAAGTATTTTATTCTACTTGCTTTGTATGAGATATGAGAAGTAGCTTGTGTGATAAGTCATTTAGTGGATTTGCTACATTTCTTATCTGTAATGTGCCTACATTGAGAGCACATTTAAGGCATATCAGATAGCACAGATAGGAGAAGTGCCCTACTGAAGGGAAAAGTGGGAAGTGCAGTAAGTACCCTTACTAACCCTTCCTTTCTCTTCCCAGCAAATCATTTACTTTTGCACTCTCTAATAGGGCAACTCATTCCGGCTACTGAAGGGATTTATGCCACTTCCCAGACATATATCCCATCTTCGCCGAGCGGAGAACGAATCAATCGAACGTAGTCATACTGATTGTAGAGGCGCTCCTGATGCCGTTCGGCTTGCTTGAGCGTGGTGTAGTGCTTGCTGATTGTTTTCATAAGAGTTAGGGCGTTTGATGGGAAAGGTTGACTATGCGCCCCTCATACTCCATATAAGCGCACTCCATCGGGACAAAAACCCGGCTTCCTTCCCGTCCTTTGCCTACCTTGCCAGGCCATACATCCACGTCCACCCTGACTACAAAGCAAGCGTATCCCTGTTGCTCGCCTACCACGCCCTTCGCCAGCACCTCGCCCTCAATATAGGCGTCCGTTCTTCCCTGGAAGTCATACGAGCGAATCCTATCGCCAACCTCAGCAGTGTTTTGGTATTTCATAGAGTATTAGGGCGTTTGATTAGAAACGCCTGATAGAGCCAGATTTACCCTTGTCCAGCCGTGTTCGCTGTCGCTCGCCCCACCGTAGATATGGTAGATTGCCCTGCCTTCCGCTGAGCATTCGGGACACTGGAAGATAAGGGCAAGGCCGGTCAAGTGGCTTGCCTGTTGTTCCGTAATGCTCTTGTTTTGGCCGTCCTGTGTGATAAGGCAAGTCATAAGCGTTGCTCCGTTATGCGCCTTGTTCTGTTTCTTACGCCGCTATCCTTCCTGCCAGCTTCAGGAAGCCGTAGGCGTGATGGTTGTTCAACTCCAAGCCGTGCCCTGCCGCTCTTACAATAAAGTCAGCCAGGCTTTCGCAAGTATCGGCGATATGGGAAAGGGTTTGGGCGTTGGGGTTCCGGTCGTAAATAACCGCTTTTGGTCCCCACCTCATGGCTTGCCGGATATGCCCTTGCCCTTCCTGCCCTCCTCTCGCCAGCGTCTTTTCAGTTTCTAAACCGAGGGCCGTAGTGCAACGGAGTAGGCTTGAAACCCGCTCCGTTTCTTCCTGAAGGCTTGCCGGGCAGTCCCTTCCGTAAAGAACCCGATGCAAGTAGCGGGTGATTTCGGCCTTCGTATAAAGGTTAGACAGTTCTTGCCCGTCAGGAATAAGGCCAAGAATTTCGTAGCAAGCCTCTTCTTCAAGTTCATCAATAGGCATATTGCCTCCCACTAATAAGCGGTGATTGCTTGGCGGTTCCGGGCCGCTCTGGTGCGAAGCCGTTTGTTCCGCCTATCCTGAAAAGTAGCGGCACGCTGGAACTTCCGGTGTCCAGTAGCAACCTTCAGGGGGTTTACGTTGATTATAAGTTTCATATAAGATGCTAGGGCGTTTGATAGGCAAGATAGCGACTCACCAGCGCAACTTGTCGGGAAAAGCCCTTTCTTGCCGCTCTCAGCGTTTCATACGCCAACCACTCACCATAATAGGAGCAATCGGCGGAAATGTAAACAGCGAAGTAGCGGTGACTGCCCTGGAGGGTTAGGTCGCCATGCTTGATTTTCTCTCTGTCCAGCAAGTAAACGCCGTTTTCGTGCTGGATTACGCTTTCGTGTCCCGCCCAAACGTCCGTTTTCATGCGTGATTTACGGGGTAAAGGTGAAACCCATCAAGCGCCGAGCTGTCAAGAAGTTCCTGTATCTTCGCCTTGGCTTGATGCAGGTCGATGTTCCCCAAGTTCCCGCCGCAGTCATCCCCCCGATACGTGAACCCCATATCGTCCATGTAGAGTTCGATCCAGTGCTTTCCCCTCTTAGTCTGCCAGCGTTGTATCAGTGACTTTCTCATAGCACCGCCCTGCCTCGTGATTGCCATAACCTCTAGGGCGTTTGAGTATAAAGTTTATTCCAGAAGCATCCAGCCGCCGCAAACGGTGTCCGGTTCGCCGTCGCCGGGGAAAGTGATTTTCACCCTAACGTAGTAAGCGCTTTTGCGGCGTATCGGCGTTCTGCCCGTCACTTCCACCTCAATAGCAAGGCTTGCGACTGGCCATCCGCTGTTCGTGGGAATCCTGAACGTGCTAAAAGAATCGCCCTTGATTAGCCGCTCTCCGTGTGGACTCCAGCCATCCGGTTCAACGTAAGAGTCAAGAGCCGCCTTGACTTCCCGATTCTTGACGGCATCGTAAGACCAGTTCATTTATGCCTCCTTATGGGGTTCCACGTCAACGCCGGGCGTTCTGCTTACATAGACGCATTGCGGGTTGTCAGGCCAGCCTTCGCCGTCCAGAATGAGCGTGAAATGCGGCTCAGTGCTCGCTATCGTTGCCGTTGTACCCTTCGGAATCGTCCATTGCCGGTTGCCCATCACTACGTCCCGGACAAACTCGACTCTTTCGCCCTTGTTCATGCTATTTAGGGCGTTTGATTAGGAGCGCCAAACCCAGTGCCCTTTCACCCAGTAATACCCGGTCCAGTAACTCCCAACCCAGTGACCGGGAATCCAAACCTTATGATGGTGCCGAACCGAGGCGGGATGGATTGCCTGAACCGAAGGAACGACAGCAAACAGAAGAGCCAGAGCCAAGAGAATGTTTTTCATGTTTTCCTTTACTAGAGCGTTTGATTGTTTAGGTGGATTACGTTGCCGTCCTGGAACGCTGTTATGGGTTCGGGGCATTCACAAAAGTCAATATGGCGATTGCACCTTGCGCATTGCCTTTGTATGAACCTGCCGCATTCCGCAAGCGCCTTCAGCCGCTCCTCAATGTCGGGGCAAAGGCATTCGCTTACGTGCTTCTGACACTTGACGCAGTGCATGAAAACCCTTCGCTTACTGGCTTAGGGCGATGACCGTAGAGCTGGACTTCCATTTCCTTGACCTGGACTCCCATTTCCGCCGCTGCCTTACGAACGGCTTCTTCGGTCGGGCCGTCCAATCGCACTTGAATAACCATCGTTTTCCTTTCCTGTTGTCTAAACAGGTGTTGAGACTCTAGGGCGTTTGATTCGTTTTAGAGCGATGCCAGCGCTTCCAAGTGTTTGATGCGCTGCTCGGTGTAACGTGCCTCTCGCTCCCGGTCAAAATACCATTGCGCCGCCTGTCCACCTGCCTTGATTCGCCAAACTTGCTCTAAATCCTTTTGGAGCGCTGCCAGGTATTCTCTTGCTTTCTGGAGGGTCTTCTGGATACCAACTTGGACGACGTTCATTTATTTATCCTTTCGGGGAACGTAGGGCGTTTGATTAGTTGCGAAAGTCGTGAAAGACAACGCCGTTGGCATCGTCGGTAATGACTCCGACAGCAATCAGGGTGAAATTGTCCCAGATTACAACGCTGCCAGAGTGCCGATCACGCCAGGGGTTTTTGCCGGTATGCTGGACGGCCTCCCTTGCTTCCTGGATCACCTCGTCAAAGTCGTCGCCCTTCGCAACGCATTTCCGTCCCAAATATGCCTTGAAGTTCGTCATTGGTTCCCTTTCTTAGGGCGTTTGATAAAGTTTAGTCCTCTTCCATGCCCTCAGCCGTTGGTTTCCCGCCAAGCGGCTCCGTAATCAGGGCGTTGTAAGTGCGCTGTGTTCGTTCGTCCGTCCGCTCTTCCATTCTCACACGAACCGGCAGGCCGTGGACTGCCCTTCGCACGGCATTGAGGCGAACCGTATGCTGAACGCCTCTCGGTGAGCATCGTATTCCGAGATTCACCAGCCGGGCAATCAAATCGGCAGCTTGGGGCCGGGATTCTTCGGGGACCATTGCCAGCAAGTTTTGTGCTACTTGGTTCGCTTGCGCTGCGGTTTCAAGGTATCGTGCCATGTTTGCCTTTCAGGATTTAGGGCGTTTGATAAAGTTTATCCACAACAGCCCGGTTCAAAGGCCGAGGGGGTTCGTTCGAGTTTCTCCGCTTGCCTGTTCCTGCGTTCGGCTTCCCATTTCGGGGCAAGGATACGCTGGCAAGTTGCGATAACTTTACTCGCTTTCTCGCCCTTGCCTGCGTCCTCGTAGTCAAAAACACGTTGCCGAACCTTGCGAAGAGTGATTTCAGCACGCTTGAAGCGGGCTTGCCTGATTCGGTTGCGGGCAATGGCCTGTTGCAGCATTTATCGTCCCCCTTATAAAGTTTAGTCCGGTCCCTCTGGCTTTGAGGCCAGCCGTGCCCCCTTACACTACAAGGCTTTTGACAGACAACTCAGCCTTACCGGGTCGGGTCTGTTTCGTCGAAACAAGTGTTGAGCTAGGGCGCTTGATTCCGGGATTGCAGTTCGACGGGGAAGTAAAGGGGGAAGGTAAATCCGACTTCTCCCGTCATTGCCAGCTTTGCGGTGCCGTGGTCGCCTACTTGGGCATCGTTAGAAGTTTTTTCGTAAACCTCCTTTGTGCCCGGCATACAGAACCTCTGCCCCACAGCAACTTCACTGAACTTTATTGTCATTGTTCTTACCTCTCTTGGGGGAGAAATCCTGTTCTCATGCTTCTTAGGGCGTTTGATTGGAAACAGGAGGGTCGGGCTTTTGGGCATCGTGTTCCGCCCAGCTGATAGGACTCCAGCGGCGGGACAGAATCTCAAGCACTTTCAAGCGCTTGGCTTGCTCCTCGTCCAACTGGTAGACAGCGAAACGGGTAAAGGCGTCAGGGCCGGACGGAATCAAGCCATCGTTTTGGACGTGGCCATTCTCGTCCAGATACATTACGGCGATATGGGAATACGTGCTACCCTTCGGCTTGTTCCAGTGTTCGCCGGGGATTTTCGGGTTCGTAGTCTGGGACATGAAGCGCTGTTGTCCCTTCTTCTCGCCCTTCGTGGCCGTCTCAATCCAGTAGCGGATTTTGCAGCGGAGGCGGAAGC
>Ga0187846_10001124_pt1 | contig 15183 bp, 18 predicted proteins | sample TC_taG_FD_161473 | JGI IMG/M metagenome (GOLD analysis project Ga0187846, IMG submission 161473) | Biofilm microbial communities from the roof of an iron ore cave, State of Minas Gerais, Brazil - TC_06 Biofilm (v2) | ecosystem: Environmental > Terrestrial > Deep subsurface > Cave > Wall biofilm...
CGTGTTCGGAATGCTCGGCGTAGTAGCGCCAGATCGGCATCTTGAAGATGCGCTCGAAGGCGGTACCCGGCTGTGTGAGGCAGGGTTCGGCGTCGCGCCAGGAATCGTAGTGGTCGTGCCCGAGCTCGACCTCTGCAAATGCCCGCATGCTGCCGGGTGTCCGCGAGCGGAGTACCTCTGAGGGCGGAGTCTGCGCAAAGATCCCGCCGTCCTCCTCACGGAAGATGCCATGGGCCGTAAGCGCTCGCAGCAGCAGCCGCTACGCCTCGGGCCGGGTAGCTGTGGCCGCGGCGATATCGGTGAGCGCCGGCCGCGAATCCCCCACTACGTCGGCAAGCTTCAACCGCGCGGCGAGGTAGACCGCCCGCGATCGCCAGTAATCCCCGATGATCTGCAAGATCGCCGCTTGTGGAGGTGATTGCTGCGCTTCGATACGACCCCTCCCAACGCCTTAGGCCTTAGCGGAGCAGCAGACCGAGCCGCGGAATCTCGATCGCCGGGCAGCGGTTCATAACCACTTTGAGGCCGGCCATTTCGGCGCGTGCTGCCGCAGCGTCGTCGCGCACCCCTAGCTGCATCCACACAACCTTGGCAGCGGCGGCAATCGCTTCGTCGACGATCCCGCTCGCCGCCTCAGGCCGGCGGAAGACGTCGACCATGTCGATCGGCTCTGGCACTTCGGCGAGCGAGGCGTAAACCCTCTCGCCATTGATCGTATCACCCACAGCATTGGGATTGACCGGGATCGTCCGGTAGCCGCGCCGCTGCAGATAGGCCATGACACGATGGCTCGGCCGCTCGCGCCTGGGGCTGGCGCCGACGACGGCGATCGTGCGCACACCATCGAGGATGCCGCGCAGGTAATCGTCGGGATAGCTCTCGTGGTTCAATGCTGCCTCAATGGTCGTGCCAGACGGGTTTGCGCTTGGCAAGGAACGCGTCGATGCCTTCGCCGGCGTCGTGGGCCAGCATATTGGTCGTCATGACCTCGGCGGCATAGCGGTAGGCGGCGGCGAGGTCGAGCTCGGCCTGACGGTAGAAAGCCTCTTTGCCGATCGCGACGGTAAGTGCGGATTTGCCGGCGATCTCGCGTGCCAGACTCTCGGCCGCGTCGCGCAGCCCCTCCCGCGGCACTACCCGGTTGACCAGCCCGATCGCCCGGGCCGTCTCGGCATCGATGAGTTTCCCGGTCAGCAGCATCTCCATCGCCGCCTTGCGCCCGACAGCGCGGGTCAGCGCCACCATCGGCGTCGAGCAGAAGAGGCCGATATTGACGCCGGGTGTCGCGAACCGGGCATCCTCGGCGGCGACTGCCAGATCACAGGTCGCGACCAGCTGGCAGCCAGCGGCCGTCGCTATCCCGTGAACCTCGGCGATGACCGGCCTCGGCAATCTGACGATCGCCAGCATCAGCTCGCTGCACTGGGCAAAAAGGCGGTCGTAGGTCTCGCGCCGCTGATCGGCGCGCATCTCGCGCAGATCGTGTCCGGCGCAAAAGGCGGGCCCGGCGCCGGCGATGACGACGACCCGTGCCTGCGGATCCTCGGCCGCGCGGGCGAGGGCTTCGAGCAGAGCCGACATCAATGCGGCCGACAGCGCATTACGTGCGTCCGGGCGATTGAGGGTGAGGCGCAAAACCCCCCGATCGTGCTCCTCGAGCAGAACGGGGGCGTTTGTCGTCATCCTCGCCATTGCCGTCATCGCCGTCTCACCTTGCGTGGGTCATTTCCATGTTGTACCCCGGGCAGGCAGGCCGCAAGGAACTCCGCTTGACCGTTCGCGGTGGATCGCTTACATCACCGGCTTTCGCGGACCGGTCCGAAATCCGGCCTGCCGGATGGTCGTGCCCTGAGCGATGAAGACCTTCTCCGCCAAGCCCTCCGACATCGACAAGAAGTGGCTGCTGATCGACGCCGACGGCCTGGTGCTGGGCCGGCTCGCTTCGATCATCGCCATGCGCCTGCGCGGCAAGCACAAGCCTTCGTATACGCCGCACATGGATTGCGGCGACCACGTGGTCGTCATCAATGCCGAGAAGGTCCAGCTGACCGGCAACAAGCGCAAGGACGACATATTCTACTGGCATACGGGTTTCCCGGGCGGCATCAAAGGGCGCAGCAAAGGGGCCATTCTCGACGGCAAGCATCCGGAGCGGGTCATCGAGAAGGCGGTCGAGCGCATGGTGCCGCGCGGACCGCTCGGGCGCCGCGTGATGCGAAACCTCAGGGTCTTTGCCGGCCCCGAGCACAAGCACGAGGCGCAGCAGCCGATACGGCTCGACGTCGCCGCCTTGAACCGCAAGAATGCGAGAGCGCAGTAACGATGGCCGATAACGATCAAATTCAGCGCCCCAGCGCTCAGACTTTCCAAGGTTTGGGGAGCCTGCGTCAGGCATTGCAGCAGGCGCGTCCGGCGGCCCCGCCGCCGCCGGTCCCGACCGCGATGCCGGTCGATGTAGAGCCGCGACGCGACGCGCTCGGCCGCTCCTATGCCACCGGCAAGCGCAAGGACGCCGTCGCTCGCGTGTGGATCAAGCCCGGCACCGGCAAAATCGACGTCAACAACCGCGAAAGCCCAGTTTATTTCGCGCGGCCGGTGCTGCGGATGATCATCAATCAGCCTCTCGTCGCGACCAATCGGCTCGGCCAATTCGATGTCTGGTGCACGGTCAAAGGCGGCGGGTTGTCCGGTCAGGCCGGAGCGGTGCGCCACGCCATCAGCCGAGCGTTGACCCATTATGAGCCGGGCCTGCGACCGCTTCTAAAGCAGCAGGGCTTCCTGACGCGCGACAGTCGCGTCGTCGAGCGTAAGAAATACGGCAAGCACAAGGCGCGGCGCCGGCCGCAATATTCGAAGCGGTAACGGGATCTCGACCAGCGCCGCCGAAAAGGGCTTCGCCCTCGCCGTTCACGGCGGTGCCGGGACGATCGCCCGGGACGAAAAGGCCCTTTCTCGCACAGCTTCGTATCATCGGGGGTTGCGTCGCGCACTGACGGCTGGTCGCAACATCCTCGCTGCAGGCGGGAGTGCGCTCGACGCAGTGACCAAGGCGGTGGTGGCGCTCGAGGATGACCCGCTGTTCAATGCCGGGAGGGGCAGCGTCTTCACGGCGGCAGGAACTCAGGAGATGGACGCCTCGGTGATGGATGGGCGGGATCACCGGGCGGGTGCGGTGGCCGGCATTTTCGGGCCGCGCAACCCGGTATTGGCGGCGCGCGCAGTCATGGAATGCTCGGACCATGTGCTGCTGATCGGCGAGGGCGCGCTCGCCTTCTGCCGGGAGCAGCGCGTTCCTTTCGCCGAGCCCGGTGATTTTTCGACAGAAGAACGCCGGCGGGAATTGCAGCGTGCGCTCGCAGAGCGCGGCCGTAACGCGGCCGGGGAAGGCACCGTGGGCGCCGTCGCCCGCGACTGCGACGGCAATCTCGCCGCCGCTACCTCGACCGGCGGGATGACTGGCAAGGTCCCCGGTCGGGTCGGCGACAGCCCGATCATCGGCGCCGGCACTTATGCCGATAACGCAACCTGCGCGGTCTCGGCGACTGGCCACGGCGAGTTTTTTATTCGTTACGGCGCCGCCTTCGAAATCGCCGCCCGGCTGCGCCATGCTGGCCAATCGCTGCAGCAGGCGGCAGATGCCGTCGTCGAGGCGGTGGCCCTATTCGGCGGCCGGGGTGGGGTGATTGCGGTCGACCGCACCGGAACCTTGGCCCTGCCGTTCAATACCGCAGGGATGTATCGTGGCTACGTCAGAGCCGGTGGGGCGATCCACACCGCGATATGGGACGAGCCCTACCTTTTGGGATGACGCGCGACCGCCGTTCCTAAGACCGGCGTCGCATCGGCCAGAGGCGGGGATCTAGGCCTAACCAGCGGTGACGCATGCGCTTGCGTGTCCCAGGAGCGCAAAAAAACCGAGTGCGATCGCTCTGCCGATTGCCGTCCTTGCGTCTTGCGGATTAGGGTGGCTGAGCAACGAGAACACCCGCCGGCTTCCGGTCGGTTTTTTGCTGGCTTCACGCGTGGACGACGTAATTCTCGAGACCCGCGGTCTGACCAAGGAGTTCCGCGGCTTCACAGCAGTACAGGGGCTGGATCTCGAGATCCGCCGTGGCACGATCCACGCACTGATCGGTCCCAACGGCGCGGGCAAGACGACCGTCTTCAATCTCTTGACCAAGTTTCTCGAGCCAAGCGCCGGACAGATCGTCTACAACGGCCGCGACATCACCGCCCTCAGGCCCGCCGAGATCGCCCGTCGGGGCATGGTACGCTCGTTCCAGATCTCTGCGGTTTTCCCTCATCTGAGCGTGCGCGAGAATGTCCGTGTCGCCTTGCAGCACAAGCTCGGTAAATCGTTTCATTTCTGGCGTTCTGGGCGCGTTCTCGACCGCCTCGATGCTTCGGCCGAGGCACTGCTCGATGCGGTCGGGCTGTCCGGCCTTGGCGATGAATTGGCGAGCGAACTCGCCTACGGGCGCAAGCGAGCGCTGGAGATTGCCACGACGCTCGCGCTCGATCCCGAGATGCTGCTGCTCGACGAGCCGATGGCGGGGCTCGGCCAGGAGGAGATTGGCCGCATCGCGGCGCTGATCCGCAAGGTATCAGCCGAACGCACGATCCTGATGGTCGAGCACAATCTGTCCGTGGTCGCCGATCTCTCGCACACGATCACGGTGCTGACCCGTGGGCGCATCCTGACCGAAGGCGATTACGCCGCAGTATCGAGCAATCCGGAGGTCGTCGAGGCCTATCTCGGGACCGGTCATGCCTAAGAGGTCGATGCCCTCACGCGAGTTGCTGCGCGTCGAGGAACTGCACGCGTGGTATGGCGAGTCGCACATTCTGCACGGGATGAGCTTTGCCCTCGCGGAAGGTGAAGTGGTGACCCTCCTCGGGCGCAACGGCGCCGGCAAGACGACGACCTTGCGGGCGATCATGGGGATCGTGCCGCAGCGGCGCGGCTCGGTCGTCTTCCGCGACAGCGAGATCGCGGAGCTCGCGTCGAACCGAATCGCCCGGCTCGGCATCGCCTATTGCCCAGAGGAGCGCGGTATCTTTGCGAGCCTCGATGTCGAGGAGAACCTGCTGCTGCCTCCGGCGGTGTTGCCGGGCGGCATGAACGTTGAGGAGATCTATGCGATCTTTCCCAACCTCATGGAGCGCAAGCGCAGCCAGGGCACGAAGCTCTCCGGCGGCGAGCAGCAGATGCTGGCGATCGGTCGGATCTTGCGAACGGGTTCCACCCTGCTGCTGCTGGACGAGCCGACCGAGGGCCTCGCCCCGGTCATTGTTCAGCAAATCGGCGCCGTGATCCGCACCCTGAAGGAGAAAGGCTTCACGATCCTACTGGTCGAGCAGAACTTTCACTTTGCGGCGACCCTCGCCGATCGCCACTACGTCGTCGAACACGGCCGCGTCATCGACATGATCCGCAATGCGGATCTCTCGCAGAATCTTGGCAAGCTGCAGCAATATCTCGGGGTTTGAGGCAGACTGGAGAAGGAACGCACATGAAAACTATTGTGATCGCCATTGCCGCCGCCCTGGCGCTGACCGCCCCGGCGTCGGCCCAGATTTCCGGGGATGTCGTCAAGCTCGGTGTCCTCAGCGACATGTCCAGCCTCTACGCCGACATCACCGGTCCGGGGTCGGTCGAGGCGGCGCGCATGGCGATCGCCGATTTCGGCGGCACGGTGAACGGTAGGAATATCGAGATGATCAGCGCCGATCACCAGAACAAGCCCGATATTGGCTCGGCGATCGCCAATCAGTGGTTCGACAATGATCGCGTTGACGCGATCGTCGACGTCCCGACATCGAGCGTCGCGCTCGCCGTCCAGCAGATCGCGCGCAGCAAGAACAAGGTATTTCTGATCTCGGGTGCGGCGGCTTCGGATTTGACCGGCAAGGCCTGCTCGCCAACCTCGATCCACTGGACCTACGACACCGTGGCATTGGCCAACGGCACAGGCAGTGCCGTCGTCAAGGCGGGCGGCGACACCTGGTTCTTCATCACCGCGGACTATGCCTTTGGTCACGCCCTCGAACGCGATACGACGAGGGTCGTCGAGGCGAATGGCGGCAAGGTCCTCGGCAAGGTTCGGGCACCGCTCAACACCGCGGATTTCTCTTCGTTTCTATTGCAGGCGCAGGCCTCGAAAGCCAAGATCATTGGCCTCGCCAATGCCGGCGGCGATATGATCAACTCGATCAAGCAGGCCGCGGAGTTCGGCATCGTCGAAGGCGGCCAAAAGCTCGCTGGGCTGCTTGTGTTTATCACCGACATAAATAGCCTCGGCCTCCCGGCCGCCCACGGACTGCAGCTGACCGAGGCGTTCTATTGGGACCAGAACGACGCGACCCGTGCCTGGTCGAAGCGGTTCTTCGACAAGATCAAACGCCAGCCCTCGATGATACAGGCCGGGGTCTATGGCGCCGTCACCCATTACCTGAATGCGATCAAGGCGACAAACAGCGACGACGGCCCGACGGTCGTCAAACAAATGAAGGCGACACCAGTCAATGACTTCATGACCAAGAATGGCAAGATCCGCGAGGACGGAACCCTGGTGCGCGACATGTATCTGTTCGAGGTCAAGGCGCCCGCGGAATCGAAAGGCCCGTGGGACTATTACAAGCAAATCGCGGTGATTCCGGGGGAAGAGGCCTTCAAGCTGCCGGGGCCCAACGAATGCCCGCTGGTCAAGGGGTGAGTGTCGCGGCCTGGCCCTCTAATGTTCGACTGGCTGCATCTGACGATCCCGCCGGCGCCGGCGTTGTTTGCCCAGCTTCTGGTCGGGCTGATCAACGGCGCCTTCTACGCGATGCTGAGCCTCGGCCTGGCGGTGATCTTCGGGCTGCTCAACATCATCAACTTCACCCATGGCGCGCAATACATGCTGGGTGCGTTCTGCGCCTGGTTTCTGTTGAACACTTTCGGACTCGGTTATTGGTGGGCACTGGTGCTGGCGCCACTTATTGTCGGCGTCGTCGGCATCGCCATCGAGCGTCTGTTTCTACACCATATCTACCGCCTTGATCCGCTCTACGGTCTGCTGTTGACCTTTGGCCTCGCGCTGATCATCGAGGGGATCTTCCGGCAACAATACGGTTCGTCGGGTCAGCCCTATGCGATCCCGCCCGAGCTGCGCGGGGGACGAAATCTCGGCTTCATGTTTCTGCCGAATTATCGCGCCTGGGTAATCCTCGCCTCGCTCGCAGTGTGCCTTGCGACCTGGTTCATAATCGAGCGCACCCAGCTCGGCGCTTATCTGCGCGCCGCGACCGAAAACCCGATCCTGGTGCGAGCCTTCGGCATCAACGTGCCGCGCATGATTACTTTGACCTACGGCGCGGGTGTAGCGCTCGCGGCTCTCGCCGGAGTGATGGCGGCGCCAATCTATCAGGTCAGCCCGCTGATGGGCAGTAATCTTATTATCGTCGTCTTCGCGGTCGTCGTCATCGGCGGGATGGGCTCGATCTTGGGCGCGATCGTCAGCGGGTTTACCTTGGGGCTGGTCGAGGGCTTGACCAAGGTCTTCTACCCTGAGGCGTCGAATACCGTGATCTTCGTGATCATGGCCCTGGTGCTGCTGGTCAAGCCGGCAGGGTTCTTCGGGCAGGCTCGCTGAGATGCCACAGAGCAGCATGTCGGCGCGGATTTTCGCGATCGCATTGCTCGCCTTGGCGCTCGGCGCGCCGATCATTTTGTACCCGGTCTTTTTGATGGAAGCGCTTTGTTTCGCTCTCTTCGCCTGCGCCTTCAACCTGCTGATCGGCTATGTGGGCCTGCTTTCCTTTGGTCATGCGGCGTTCTTCGGCAGCGCCGCTTACATCACTGCCCACGCCGTCAAGGTCTGGGGCTTCCCGCCCGAGCTCGGGATACTCGCCGGCCTCGCCGTGGCCGCGATACTCGGTACGATCTTCGGTTGGCTGGCGATCCGCCGTCAGGGCATCTATTTCGCGATGATCACCTTGGCGCTCGCCCAGATGGTCTATTTCGTTGCCCTTCAGGCGCCGTTCACCGGCGGCGAGGACGGCATCCAAGCCGTACCGCGCGGCCGCCTCTTCGGTGTCATCGATCTCGATGACACGCTGACGATGTACTACTTCGTGCTGGCCGTGTTCCTGATCGGCTTCGCTCTCATCCTCAGGACGATCAACTCGCCGTTCGGTCAGGTGATCAAGGCAATCCGCGAAAATGAGCCTCGCGCCGTTTCGCTCGGCTATCACGCTGACCACTACAAGCTCGTCGTGTTCATCCTCTCAGCCAGCCTATCGGGGCTGGCCGGGTCGCTGAAGTCGCTCGTCTTCCAGCTCGCCTCGCTAACCGATGTCGAGTGGACGATGTCGGGCTGGGTCGTGCTGATGACACTCGTCGGCGGGCTCGGTACCGTGCTCGGCCCGGTGGTCGGGGCTTTTTTTCTGGTGGCCATGCAGCATTACCTGGCCCAACTCGGTTCCTGGGTCACGGTCGTCCAAGGCGTAATCTTCGTTGTTTGCGTCCTGGTCTTCCGCCGCGGCATCGTCGGTACTATCGCGTTCTACGCCGCACCTCCCCGCGATATGTCGGCCGGGGGGAAGCCGAGCGAGGTCGGCGGCGCCGCCGCGGCGCGCGGGACGTCGTGAAGAGATACTGCGAGAAACGTTGGGCTGCGTGCCTTCCGGGCAGTCGTGGCGCTGCTGTTGTTTTGCCGGGTCTGCGGCCGCAGCAGCGCCAGCCCCAGCCCCGCCGACCGTTATCCTTGACTCATAGCGCGGCGCACGAGGTCGAGAACCTCCTCGACCTGATATGGCTTCTCGACGACCGCGAGCGCTCCGGCAGCGCGAGCTCGGTTCCGAGTCATGGCATCGATCCGGCCGCTGATGACGATGACCGGCAGCATGTCTCCGCGACGTCGCATGGTTTCGAGAAGCTCGATACCGCTCATTCCCGGCAAGTGCACATCGAGGATCAGGCAGTCACCCTCGGCACCGTCGGCATCGAGAAACTCGCGGCACGACGCGAACTCCCGGGTCTCCAGGCCCTCGCATTCGAGCAGCAGCCGGAGCGAATCCCTTACTCCCGCATCATCGTCTAGGATGAAAATCATCGGTCGTTTCCTGCCGCAGCTTGACCGATTTTGGCCAGGCTGCGGCGATCCGCCTTGATCTGGATCAGCTAGATCGGCCGGAATGGTCGTTCGACATCGGAGGGCCGACAGGGCTCAGACCCGAGCCGTGACGACGGGCAAAATCGATAACACTCCCGTTTCAGCCATGAAATCGATCATAGATCGCCACAAAAGGTTGTTGTTTGAACAAGTCACAAGACCGATTCCCGGCTCGTCGCAACCGGGAATTTCTTGCATTTGGATCCGCGAACGAAAGCGCCTATCCGGTAGACGATCTCGGCGGCGGTCGCCGAGCGCGCAATCTGCTCCATCAACACCCACCTCCGAGTATTGGCGAAACGGCGGGATCAGGCGCGAACCGCTTCGGTCGGCGGGAGATGATGCTTGCCGAGAGCAACCACGGTGCTCGCTTGTGGACCCTCGGCACTCTCGGAATGCTGCGCAACAAAACGCACCTCATCGCCCACCGCGAGCTTGTCGAACCCACCATTCGTGACGCTGTTACGGTGGAAATAGATCTCGTTGCCGTCGGTGCTCAGGATGAAGCCGCAATTCTGCTCGGGCAGCAGGCGCGCGACCCGACCGTGGTTGGGCACCGCGTGTAGCTTCACCTCGCCTCGCCGCTCGCGAACATGATCTTCGAGCAGCCGGCGGGCGGCATCGAAAGCGTCGCGGATCGCGACGTAGACGTCCTCATGCGCGTGGTGTGCCGCGGGATCGCGGCCGACGGCGATCTCGCGGCCCGGAACTTTCAGGTCGACGCGGATGCGAAACAAATTGCCCTGATGGCGCCGCGGGTGCCGACATTCGACGACGACGCGGCACGACATGATGCGATCGAAGAACCGTTCGAGCTCCTCGGCCCGCTCGCGTATGCGCGTAGCGACCGCGTCCGAGGAAGCCATATGCCGGAAGGTGATCTGAAGCGGAAGCTGCATCGAATTCTTCCTTGCTGGGTAGGTTCAATACTAGAAAACGGAAGCCCCGTGGGGATTGATCCAGGGCAACGGTTAAGGACACCTGAACCCTCGCGGGGAGAGGCCTGAGCGCAAGCTGTCAGGCGGCGCCTGAGGCGATGCCGCTGGCAATTGCCCACCGAACGAGTTCGGAGAGGCTGCGCGCCCTGGTTTTTTGCATGATGCGCGCGCGATGGATCTCGACGGTGCGGGGGCTGATCCCGAGCTCGTACGCGATCAACTTGTTCTGCTTGCCGCTGATAAGGAGATGCATGACCTGATGCTCGCGAGCGCTCAGCAGAGAAAGGCGCGCCTCAGCCTCTGCGGCCTCGGCGCCAGCCCTTTGCTTCTGCCGGCCGAGTTCTAGGGCGCGGTCGACCGCCGCGAGAATTTCTTCCTCGGTAAACGGCTTCTCGACGAAGTCCACTGCCCCCGCCCTCATCGCACGCACAGCCAGTGGTACATCGCCATATCCAGTGATGACGATAACTGGCAACGCGGTGCCCTCGGCCCGGAGCCGGTCCTGTATTTCGAGTCCGCCGATGCCTGGCATTCTGACATCGATGATCAGACAGCCGTCTTTCGACGAGGGCGCGGCCGCGAGGAAGTCGCTTCCCGAGGCGAAACATCGCACTCGATAACCCGCAGACTCCAGCAGCAACCCAAGGGAATCGCGAACGGCTGCATCATCATCCGCGATAAATATGGTCGGCTGCACGTCGCATCTCTTCGTTCGCTGTCATTAACAGAGTAATCGTGAAGCTTGTGCCGCCTCAAGGGCTGGCCCGGCCAAAATCCGTCCAGTCCTTGTTGCTGGCTCCCTTGTACCGGTTGCGAAATTCGGCTGGGGTTGGAAAGGTCGTGCAGCGAGTTGCCGCCGGAGCTGCCAGCTACATTCGGCCGATCTCGAAATCTTCGAGCGAATAGCCGAGCTGCGACAACCCTTCTTCGAGATAATCGGCAAGCAGCGGCGTCCCGATCAGGTAGTCGGTTTCTTTTTCGTCATGGATCCGGCCCGCTTCTTCGAGCGCCTCGCGCCATTCCTCCTTGCTGTAGTCGCCACGGCCGAGCCAAGTGAGCGCCAGCAGCTCGATGCGCTCGGGATCGCCCAGCCCGTTGATCGCGTCGACCAGTTCCTGAAGGGTCGGATTGTCGGCGGTCGCCTCGAGCACGTCCCGGTCCGCGTCGTCGGATGGGTTGGAGCCCGAATCCTCGTCGACAGGCGGCACCTCGGCATCGAACTCACGCGCCTTGGTGACGATGTAGGCAAGTTTCTCAAGAGGGATGGTCAGCATAAGGGCTCTCTAGGGTGGCTCCAGAAACGGCGGCCAAAGACGTCGCTTTGGCGAAGCACAGAAGCTTAACCACCTACGGAGATCCAGCGTTGATATGGATCAACGAGCCGATGGCGGGCCTCCGTCGGTCGCAGCCTTATGCACCGGCGACGGTGAGGTCGTCGACCCTGAGCGTCGGAGAATCGGCACCGGCCTTAAATTCGAGATCGTCGGCGGCGACAAGGCGGGCGAAGATGTCCTTGAGATTGCCGGCCACCGTCATCTCGCTGACCGGAAAGGCGATCTCACCCTTGTCGATCCAGAAGCCGGCCGCGCCCCGACTGTAATCGCCGGTAACACCGTTGACCCCCATCCCCATCATTTCGGTCACGTAGAACCCGCTCTCGATGTCGGCGATCAGTGCCTGCGGCCTCAGCGGCCCCGGCTCGATCCAGACGTTGGTGGCCAACGGCGAGGGCGGCGAGGCGGTGCCGCGCGCGGCGTGGCCGGTCGTCTTGAGGCCGAGCTGGCGCGCCGAGCGCAGATCAAGGAGCCAGGTCGTCAAGATACCCTTCTCGATGATCGCGCGGCGGCGGTTAGCGACGCCCTCTCCGTCGAACGGCTTGGAGCGCAGGCCACGCTGACGGTGCGGGTCGTCAATGATCGCGATCGCTTCGGGAAAGATCGGCTCGCCGAGCCGGTCCTTCAAAAAGCTCGTGCCGCGCGCGATTGCCGGACCCGAGATCGCGCCCAGAAGGTGCGAAATGAAGCCACGGGCGACGCGCGGGTCAAACACCACGGGGCAGCGGCAGGTCGGCATCTTCTTCGCCCCGAGCCGCTTGACCGCGCGCTCACCGGCGCTCTTTCCGACCTCGGCCGGGTCACGCAGATCGGCCGCAAAGATCGCACTCGAAAAATCATAGTCGCGCTCCATGCCGGTGCCCGAACCACCAATCACGCTGGTGCTGATGCCGTGGCTTGTACCCGAGTAGGCGCCGGCAAAGCCGTTTGACGCGGCGAGTGCCACGCTCGACCGGCCCCAGCCGGCTTCCGCGCCTTCGGAGTTGGTAACCCCCGTGACGGCGAGTGCTGCCTCCTCGGCAGCCCGCGCGCGCTCGATCAGCACCTCGGCGGCGGGCTCCTCGGGGTCGAGCATGTCGAGGCTCGGCCAAGCGTGCGCGATCTCGGCGGGGTCGGCAATACCGCAATACGGGTCTTCAGGCACGGTACGGGCCATCGCGACCGCGCGCTCGACGAGCGCGGTGAGTGCGTCGGGCGAACGGTCCGTCGACGACACGACGGCCTGTTGCCGGCCGATGAACACCCTGAGGCCGAGATCGTGGCCCTCCGAGCGTTCAAGCTTCTCGGTCTTGCCGAGACGCCGCGCGTGGGACAGCGAGACGCCTTCGAACAGTACCGCATCGGCGGCATCGGCGCCGGCCCGGCGCACCCGCCCGATCAGATCCTGCAGTAGGTCGAGCGCGGCCCCCGCTTCCTTGCTTAGTTCAGACATCAATTCTCCGCTCACTTCCAGATGGGCTTACCGGTCCCGGGCAAGCCGTAGCTCGCCCATTTGCTGGTCACCTCGGCGATCGTCTCATCGGTCATGCGGATGGGCCGGCCCCACTCTCGGTCGGTCTCCGGCGACAGCTTGCTGGTCGCGTCGAGGCCAATCTTGCCGCCGAGACCAGATTGGGGGGAGGCAAAGTCGAGATAGTCGATCGGGGTGTTGTCGACGAGCGTGACATCACGGACGGGGTCCACCCGGGTCGATATCGCCCACATGACCTCTTTCCAGTCGCGCGCATCGATGTCGTCATCCACGACGATAACGAACTTCGTGTACATGAACTGGCGCAGAAACGACCAGATCCCCATCATCACGCGCTTGGCCTGGCCGGGATAGGTCTTGCGAATCGTGACAACGGCGATGCGGTAGGAGCAGCCTTCCGGCGGCAGCCAGAAATCGACAACCTCGGGAAATTGCTGCTGCAGGAGCGGAATGAACACCTCGTTCAGCGCCTCGCCCAGAATCGAGGGCTCGTCCGGCGGCCGGCCGGTAAAGGTCGACAGATAAATCGGGCTCTGACGCATCGTGACCGCCGAAAGGCGAAACACCGGAAAGCGTTCGACAGCGTTGAAGTACCCGGTATGGTCGCCGTAGGGGCCCTCATCGGCGTACTCGTCGAGCAAAACGTGGCCTTCGAGAACGATCTCGGCCTGAGCCGGGACCTTTAGCGGCACCGTTTTGCAGTCGACCAGCTCGACTTTGCGGCCGCGTAGGAGCCCGGCGAACTGGTATTCGGAGAGCGTGTCTGGAACTGGCGTGACAGCGGCCAGGATTGTCCCCGGGTCGGCGCCGATCACTGCCGCCGCCGGCAACGGCTCGCAGCGCTCGGCGCGCCAGCGCTGATGGTGCTGCGCACCTCCGCGGTGCTTCAGCCACCGCATCAAGGTCGTGTCGCGGCCGGTGACCTGCATGCGATAGATGCCCAGGTTGAAGCCGTCTTCGCGACGTGCGCCCGGCCCTTTGGTCACCACCAGCGGCCAAGTGATCAGCGGCCCGGCTTCACCCGGCCAACAGGTCTGGACCGGCAACGCCGCGAGGTCGATCTCGCCGCCCCGCAGGACGATTTCCTGACAGGGTCCGGTGCCGACGGTCCGCGGCCGCATCGCCATCACCGTCCGCAACAGCGGCAGCAGGTCGAGCGCCTCGCGCCAGCCGCCGGGTGGTTCCGGCTGCTTTAGAAAGGCGAGCGTCTCGCCGATTTCGCGCAAGGCACCCGGCTCGCGATCCATGCCCCAAGCGACGCGCTCGACGGTGCCGAACAGATTGACCAAAACCGGCATCGCATAGCTGCCGCCGCCCGGGCGGGTGACGTTCTCGAACAATGCGGCAGGTCCGCCCTCGGCGAGGAGCCGAGTCTGGATCTCGGTTATCTCGAGATACGGCGACACCGGCGCCGCGACCCGCACCAATCGCCCGCTCGATTCGAGCCGGTTGATGAAGTCACGCAGACTGGTATAGGGCATGCCCGCTATATGGGTGCGACTGCACGGCGTGGCGAGCGCTTCAGCCCGGCAGCACCTCCCAGACGATGCCGTCGCGGGTGTCGCGGTCTTCGATCTCGCGGCTCGTCGCGACGAGGTAGTGCGCGCGCTCGACTAGGCCCTCACTCGGGAGGTACGTGCGGCCTGGATCACCCAATAGGACCAGGGCGCCCCGTGCGGCCAGCCCGCGCAGCCAAGCGGTGACCCGGTCCGCCATCGGCCGCTCGTAACAGACATCGCCCGCGGTGACGACCTCCCATCGGGGATCGACGGTGTCGAGCATATCGCCGGTTCTCACGGCAATGGCGACATCGTTCAGCGCGGCATTCGCAGCGATCGCGGCCGCGGCGAAATGGTCGATCTCGGAGGCGAGCACAGAGGCCGCTCCGGCCTTGGCCGCGGCAATCGCAACGAGGCCCGATCCGGCGGCGAAATCGAGCACCGAGCGTCCGGCGACCTGTTCGGGGTGGTCGAGAAGAAAGCGGGCGAGCGCCTGACCGCCGGCCCAGGCGAAAGCCCAGAACGGCGGCGGCAACGCGCAGCGCGCCATGGTATCCTCGGTCGCCTGCCAGATCGGGGTGATTTCGGTCGCCAGGTAAAGGCTGATCTCTGGCACCAGCGGGGGCGCCGTGATCGCCGTATTGCGGCGGACGAACGCGGCGGGGTCCACGGCCGGATCAGGCAACGTGACCGGCGATGATCCCGCCGAGCATCAGCCAGCCGACGACCCGGTTCGAGCGGAACTTTGTAAGACAGTCGGCCGGGTCGTCTACGGCCACCCTGGCC